>Ga0116164_10001451_pt1 | contig 17981 bp, 14 predicted proteins | sample AD_UKC109_MetaG_FD_89888 | JGI IMG/M metagenome (GOLD analysis project Ga0116164, IMG submission 89888) | Active sludge microbial communities of municipal wastewater-treating anaerobic digesters from Hong Kong - AD_UKC109_MetaG | ecosystem: Engineered > Bioreactor > Anaerobic > Digestate... | reverse complement strand
TCACCCGCACATAATTCTGCGTAATACCAATAATCTCGGCTATTTCCTCATACTTCTTATCCTCGAGGTATAAAAGCACGATCGATTTTTCGATTCCGGTCAGTTTCCCGATGGCCCGATGCAGGAGTTTCACCTGTTCGTCGAAATCTTCATCATAGGAATCGTCGGCGACCTGAAACTGTTTTCGGTCGAGGTCTTTTCCGTCGGGTCTTCTTTTGTTCTTTTTAAAATGCGTAATCGCAGTGTTCAGCGAAACCTTGTACATCCAGGTTGTCACCTTTGCCTCGGCCCGAAAGGTCGGGTAGGATTTCCACAGTTGGGCCACAATTTCCTGGAACAGATCTTCACGATCCTCCGGAGTATCGCAATACACGCCGCAAACCTTATGGATAATCCCCTGGTTCCCGGTAACGATATTTAGGAATTCGCGTTCCACTGCACACTGGAATTGGTATTGGAAAGGAATTATTTGTTACACTTTATTTCATTTGAAGCAGGTTTACTTCGGCCACCGTGAGAAAACGCCACTTTCCCCGGGGGACATTTTTCTTGGTCAGACCGGCAAAAGCAACGCGGTCGAGCTTATCGACTTGGTAACCCAGTCGTTCAAAGATACGCCGCACAATGCGGTTCCGTCCGCTGTGCAATTCGATCCCGATTTCGTTCTTTTTTTCCTCGTCGATGTAGCTGATGGCATCAGCCGATATGAAGCCATCGTCGAGCTCAATTCCCCGGGCCACTTCGAGAAGGTGATTCTTCGTCAGGGGTTTATCCAAAACCACATGATACACTTTGCGGATATTTTGGGCGGGGTGGGTTAGTTTCCGGGCCAGGTCGCCATCGTTGGTGAAGAGGAGCAACCCGGTGGTGTCTTTATCAAGCCGGCCAACGGGATAAACGCGCTCGGGGCAGGCATTTTCAACCAGATCCATCACGGTTTTTCGTTCCTGCGGATCGTCGGTGGTGGTTACATAGCCTTTGGGTTTATTAAGCAAAAGGTACACTTTTCGTTCGGGGTTCAGTTGCTGCCCGTTGAAACGAACATCGTCGGAAAGCGACACTTTGCTGCCCAGTTCCGACACCACAGTTCCGTTCACGGTTACGCAACCCGTCTGGATGTACACATCGGCTTCGCGGCGGGAACAAACACCGGCATTGGACAAAAAACGGTTGAGCCGGATTTTTTCGTCGCTGCGAAAACCCTTTTTTCGCGAGGGTTCGGTCGTCGTTGCTTTTGGCGATCTTTTCCCGGTAAATTTATTTTTCCCGCGGGTGTTTACCCGGTCGGGCAAGCTGTTTGCCCCGGGGCCATCGCTCTTTTTCTGCCGGCTGATGGAACGTCCTGCCTTTCTGTTGTCTTTCTTCATCCGTTTCATTTTGGGCAAAGGTCGCAATTTTTAGCAAAGATTTCTCTTTCTCCACCTATTTTCATTATGTTCGAAATAAAGGAAGGAGTTTGTATCTTTGGGAAAAATTTTTCCGTTTGAGAAAATTTGTCCGATACCTGATTTTTATCGTCAATATCCTGGTTGCCTTTGCGTTGTTAACATGCTACCTGGCGCCTCGGATCGATCCCCGGTTATTCTGGCCGGGTTCCGTAATGGGTTTGGCCTATCCGGCCCTAATGATCCTCAACGGCGGGTTTGTTGTGTTCTGGCTCTTTTTCCGATGGAGGTACAGCCTTGTTTCGTTGGGACTGATTCTGGCGGGCATCCCGGTTCATACCACATTTTATCAGCACCCAACCCAACAAGCCGCCCCCAATTCTTCTTCGATTAAAGTCCTTACTTACAACGTATATCACTTTTATTCGTATCTCGAAGGCAGGAAAAAGGACGCATCGGTCCTAAATTTCATTTCAGAACAAAAAGCACAGATCATCTGCCTGCAAGAAACCAAGCTCCAACGAAAGGGAGAGCTGAATCCGCTCAAAATGAAGCCTCTTTTTCCGGGCATCGTGCATTGTCAGCTGGCCCATCAAAATCCATGGGGCGGACCGGTTACTTTCTCGGCATTTCCGATTGTCTACATGGGTGAGATGCGTTTTAACGACACCCAAAACCTGGTCATATATTCCGACATCGACACAGGAAAAGATACCATTCGCGTGTACAACTGTCACTTGCAATCGTTTGGCATCAACGACGACGAAAAGACCATCCTCGATTCGATCAGTTTTCAGGATCATCAGCTCGATGAAATCCGGCAGGTGTTCCGAAAACTGAAGAAGGGATACCTGCGACGGGCGGAACAGATCGACAGCCTGATGAAGCACATTGGTGAATGCCCTTATCCGGTTATCGTGTGTGGCGATTTTAACGACACACCTATTTCGTATGCCTACCGGCAGATCAGCAAACGCCTGGTCGATTCCTTTGTAGAATCGGGGTCCGGTATATCCCGCACCTACAAGGAAAAACTTCCCCCGGTCCGAATTGATTACATTTTCCATTCCCCGCATTTCCGTTCATCGGGCTATGAACGGCATACCGTTCCCTACTCCGATCATTACCCCGTTTCGGTGTATCTCGACAGGGTATTCGACAAGGAGCCTTTGTAAACCAAAATATTAGGTATTTTTGCAGGGATTCGGAAGGTACAATCATTCTGGACTATTGTTGTCTTTTGCCGTTGCCTTCAATATCTTTTTGCCGTTGCCTTCAATATCCTTTGCCGTTGCCTTCAGGCAACGGCAAAAAAAAATTCAAACAGCCAAAGATCTGTTGATCCAAATCATGCACAATCACCCGATTCAATACACAATTTTTTTCAGGAGCACCGTGGCATAGGCCGAGATCCCTTCTTCGCGGCCAACATAGCCCAGATGTTCGGTGGTTGTGGCCTTTACCGAAACCTGATCGGTGCTAAGGGAAAGAATTCGGGCCAGGCACTGGCGCATTTCGCCAATGTAGCCCATCAGTTTCGGGCGTTGGGCACACAGCGTCGAATCGATGTTGATAATCTGATATCCCCGGTTTTGGATTAATTCGCAGCAACGTTGGAGCAGAATTTTGCTGTCGATGTTTTTATAGGCGGAATCGGTATCGGGAAAGTGTTGTCCGATATCGCCCAGGGCCAGAGCACCCAGCATAGCATCGCAAAGGGCGTGAATAAGAACATCGCCGTCGGAGTGGGCAACGGTTCCTTTTTCGTGTTCGATCCGGATGCCACCGAGCCAGAGGCTTTCTCCTTCGGCCAGGGCATGAACGTCAAAACCGCTGCCAATTCTGAATTCCATTAATTCCGCCGTTTTTTCTGGCTGCCTTGTTTGTTGAAATCGTCGAGGTCGAAGCCCAGGGTAAAGCGCAGGATTCCTTCGAGCGGACTGGTATTTTTTGCCACGATATAGGAGAAATCGAGCGAAAAGACATTCATGCGCAAACCAGCGCCAAAAGTCATGAATTTTCGGTCTCCTTTTTCTTCGGCTTCCCAGAAATAGCCCATTCGCACGGCAAACTGGTTGCTGTACCAGTATTCGGCACCCACGGAAACGGTCACTTCCGAAAGTTCTTCCATAAAACCGCCGGGAGCATCGGCAAACGAGACAAAAATTCCTTCGATAGGCCCTACTTTCTGGTTGCCCAGGTTGGAAAAAATGGGCACGCCCTGAACCGTGTCAATCTGGGGGGAAGGAACCAGCAATTTGTTAAAATCGAGCGCAAACGAAAGCTTGTTGTATTTGTCGAGTTCGGTGGTATAGGCACCCCCGATGCGCATGTTGGTTGGGATAAAATCTTTGATTCCCCCTCCGTTGTATGATATTTTGGAGCCAATGTTCGAAATGTTGATCCCGGCCGAAATATTGGAATTCTTCCGGTTTTTGAAAATTTTCTTGTTGTAAAGGAACGAAACGTCGGCCGCGTAGGAAGTCCCCGCCGTGAGGTCGGTGCTCACCACTCCGCTGTAAATGTCGGAAAGGATGAAGCGTAGCGCCACAGCGCCCGACCATTCATCGGAGAGTTTCCGTGTATAGCCAAAATCGACAGCAAATTCGGTGGGATGGCTCGACCCCTCCGATCCTCCCGATTCATTAAACAAATCCATCGAACCCAGGTCGAAATACCGAAGGCTTCCGCTCAGGCTTTGAATGTTATCAAGCTGATGGTATCCCGAAAGGTAAGCCAGGTTCATATCGGGCACCAGGTTTCGCAGCCAGGGAGTATAGGTAAGGGCGATACCGGTTTTGCTTTCGCTGAAGGCATATTTTGCCGGATTCCAGAATTGGGAATTGATATCGGCGCTGGTAGCAGCCCCGACATCACCCATGCCACCCCCCCTCGAATCGGGGGCTATGGTAAGAAAAGGGACGGCCGAACTGACCACCGAAGCCCCGGTAGTGGATGCCTGTCCGAAGGAATACTGAACCCCGGTAAAAATCAAAAGCAGAACAAAGAAAAGAATACGCTTCATGGTAACTTAATTTAAATAAATTTCTTCCCGTTTTCTGATTCGATCATCCAGGTGTCTTCTGCCCGTTGTTCGATTCATCAATTCAGCAAACCGGAAAAGGTTCTCAAAAATAGGATAACGAAATGAAAAAACACATATTGTCTGTTTTTTTTAATTCTTTATATCCAGAAAGAGTTTTCCGGTTCCCGTGGCTGTCAATCCTTTCTGGTTGACCAGGGTAAGCCGGTACACCAGCATCTGGGGAGTGTACAACTGCAGGTTCGAACGGGCAATATCCCAGCGGCAGTTCAGCGTGGTGCTTTCCCGCGAACTCAGCGTTTCGTTGGAGAGGTGTACCCTTTGTCCCAGCAAGTTAAAAATCTCGAGGCGGGTTTCAAAAATATCACCCGGAAGATTGTGCGAAATTTTAAATTCGGTGAAAGAGGTAACCCGCGTCGGATAGGTTTTTACCCCGGTAATTTCAAAACCGTCTTCGACAATGAATGCCACTTCTGCTTCGGCCGACTGATTTTGGACATCCCATACCTTCACCCGGATTGTATGTTCGCCCGGCTCCAGGTTGTTCAGCGGAAAAAGGATCGTTCCCCGCTGATAATCGTTTATTTCCGAGCGATAATAATCGTTCAGCACCATTTGTTGGGAATAGTCGTCGTCGAGCACGGCCACCAGATCGTGGCCAATCCCGGCCCCTACCGTATTGATGCCGCTTTCGTCGAACAATTTAACCAGCAGCAGGGAATTGGTCGATACTTTATCGTAAGGTTGAAAATCTTCACTGTTGATGAATACGCTCATTTCGGGGGGGGTGTTTTCAACCAGCGGCTGATCGCTTGAGCCCCCGATCAGAAAACCCGTCAGTGCCCCGTTGGCATCTACTTCGCTGTTCGATGCATAATAGATGATTTTCCCTTCTCCCACACTGTATGAAATATCTTTGGGAACAATGAAGGAAAATTCAAATACACCGTTTTTCACTTCCGAGCTTCCTTTGTAAATCACGCTGTTCTGCACCGGATATACAAAAACAGGCATGCCGTCGTTCTGCAGGGTTTGCACCATCATCTCCTTATCAAAAATTGTGGACATGACTGTTCCGTTGAAATCCGTCATTCTTTGTCCCGACAAGTCGTTTATTTCTCCCCGAATGGTCACCTTATCAAGGGCGCCGATTTTCAGGGAATCGTTGCCGGGATCCACTTCGTTGATCGACAGGGTTTTTACCCGATACCGGGGAAAGGATAAACGGAGGGCCGGATCGGAAAGAAGGCTGAAATTTCGCATGTTGTAATCGTCGGTCTTGTTTTTGGCCATCCGGATAGCATCGCCCAGCCGCAATTTTCCGCCCGCTTCGTCGTGTTCGAATAAGGCCTGGTAAAAATATCGGCTTAGTTGCGCATTGTTGCTCTGGTACACCAGGCGGGTGGTGGTGAAGAGTGCTACCCCGCCCCCGGTCGGATTCAACAGGATTTCTTCGCCGGCCGAAGTGGCATCGTCGTCAAAACGGCTGAACTCGCAGGTTGCCGTCACAAAAACCGGAAGGGCGTTTGTGTTGCTCCACGAACGGATATCGCTCACACCCAGAACCTTTTCGTGGGCAAGCGATTGGGGATTAGCATGCCCCATATAATTCAGAATCAGAGCTCCCTTATTTACCCGGTTGTTGATGGCCAGGGTAACATCGGGATATTGTTCGCCGGCGGAAGTGGAAACCTGCTGGTAGGAATCGAAATAGATTTTATCGACAAAAAAGCCGGGATAACGCTGGTTGATCGAATCAATAAGTTCTTCCGAATCGTCCATATATGAGTTCCAGTCCTCGTCGTCTGCAATGAAACAAATGGAATTTCTCCATTCGCCCATCGCTTCGGAGGAAGCGTAGCCGATGATTTTTGAAAGGATGATTTCTGCTTCCAGGGTTGTACGGCAGGGGATCCGGCCAATACCCACATCAACCGTTCCGAAGATCTCCCCTTCGCCCGGCTCCAGCAATCCGAAAAAATCGTCGGAAACAGCAGATTTTGCATCGTTTAACGACTCTTCGGTTTGGTACGTGGGAATGAAATTGTAGTTTTCTTCATCAAAAGAGACAGCAAGTTTACGGTTATCGTATGATCCGTCGCCAAACAACAAAAGGTATTTCAAGGGTCGGGTAGTACCATGCTGCCGTTCGTAAAACATACGGGTCATATTTCGTATGGCAGCCACATCGGGTATTCCGGAAGAAAATTCGTTGAATACTTCGGTAGTGGTCAGTACCAAAAGTTCCAGGTTGTCGAAGCGTCGGTGAAATTCGGCCAGTTCTTCGGCTTGGCGCTGAAAAAGAGGATGGGTCACAATAATCATATCGTAGGCAGGCAAACCATGAATATCCTGGTTGCGCACATTTCCTGAAAAAACCGGTTCGGGATACGTTCCGGTTGCCGGGTCAAAAACCACGTACTCCCCGATGTCCCGTCCTGGAGCCTGAAAAAAATACCGACCCTGCTCCGAAACAAGCGCAACATTTTGGGGGTTTAATGGTTGGGTTAGATCCCATACAAGCGGCGATCCTTTGCTCACGGTGATTTCGTATTCAATCCGGTCGTATTGGAGCGCCCGGCGGCTTCGAAACAAAAGAGGTTCACCGGAAAAATGAAGCGCCGATTCCACATTCAGGGTAATAAAATCGATCCAGGCTTCGGCACCCGATTCGATGCTTTCGAAAGCCAGTTCCACATCCATTTCGGAATTGGGCAGAACCTCCCATTTCGAAACGCGTAAGTCGGCATAATATCCATGGGAACTTTTCGAAACAGAAGAAAAATTGAGCACACCAAGATCGTTTCCGTTAAGGCGAACATCGATGTTCGACGGTGAAGAAGAACGCGACAAAGCGGTCATGCGCAGCGTGGCTTCCCCTGTGTTCGATGCGCCGGGGAATAAAAAGGAGTAGTTTTTCTGGGAATAAATGCGCTCTCCCACCCAATTTCGCCCCGATCGGATCAGGTTGCTGTTCTCATTCTCGCGATGTGCATAAGCCGTGTAGGTGCTAAGCCGGATTTCGGGGGAAGCATCGATTGCCGGAAGCATTGAGGGCGCTTCGGAGGGAATTCCGTCGGATGAAAGATAAAAAAAGACAGAATCGGAATAGAGATTGATCTGATGAACAAACATATCGAGGGACAGATCCCATTCCCATCGGGTTGTACCCGTACTGTAAAAAAACACGCAATCGTTGCCGTTCTTATCCCGGGCATGAAGGACAGGCAGGCGGGTCAAATCGTCGATACAGGTTTCATTGTTCCATTTAGACAACATATAACCTCCGCTGGAGTACACTGCCAGCCGGTCGGGCGATTCGATCCCCCATGCCTTGAGCCGGGAATACGGAATCGCCAGAATACCGGAATTGCTCGCAGATACTTTCACCCAGCGGCCTTCGGACAAGATCGAATGCTCGCGATAAAGGGACAAATCGACCTGCGATGCCCCTGTTGGCGGGTATAAGGAAACCAATTCATTATCGGGCGAATACACTTCACCTGAAGAATAAACAAGGGGAACGAAAAGAAACACAATCAGGTTGAGAATACGATGCATAACTTCATATTTTTTTAAAAAACGAAACCCAAACCGCTTTAGTATAAACCACGATTTTTTTATAAACAACAAAATAAGTGAATTGACTTTCCGTTTTCACCAATAAATTGGTTGAACCTGAAAAAAATTCCTTTATTTTTGTCGTTCTATCCTTTTCATAAAGGAAACATTGGAAATAGTAAAGATTGAATTGAATGCAATAAGTATTCATCATTTTAGTTATATTTGTTGCAAAACATTGAAATAATCCGGAAAATGAGACGAATTTCCTATTTATTGATCATCTTGATTCTTGGTTTTGTAAGCTGCAAAGAAACAAAGAAAACAAGCCCCGGGCGTTCGGGTGGCCCTGCCTCACGCACAACCGGTTGGGCGGCCCAGGATATGGAAGTGTTTGGTTTTTCCGACCCGAAATACATCGAGCAACAAACCGGCCCGGGATTGGTTCTTGTCCAGGGAGGAACATTTACGATGGGGCGTATCGACGAGGACGTAATGCGTGCCTGGGACAATAAACCCCGGAGGGTTACCGTCGCATCGTTCTATATGGACGAAACCGAAGTAACCAATTTCGACTACCGGCAATATCTTGCCTGGCTGTCCCATGTTTATCCGAATTCAATACAAAAGTACAAGGCTGCTTTGCCCGACACCCTGGTTTGGAGAAGAGCCCTGGCGTACAACGAACCTTATGTAAACAACTATTTACGGCACCCCTCCTACAGCAATTATCCTGTTGTGGGCGTCAATTGGATACAGGCTTCCGAATACTGTAAATGGAGAACCGACCGGGTGAACGAATACATCCTGATTCAGAATGGCTACCTGGCGCTTGATTCCGCCCAGGCCGGCGACAGGGTCTTTACCACCGAAGGTTATTTGATGAATTATTACCAAGGCTATCCCGGCCCCAACGACGAAAAAGTTCGTTGGGAAAACGGTTTGCTCTTGCCCAACTACCGGCTCCCAACCGAAGCAGAATGGGAATATGCAGCCCTGGGCCTGATTGGAGAGGCCGATGGCGAACTGCTTACCCAACGCAGAATGTATCCCTGGACAGGCACCTTTATCCGCGAGGAAAATAAAGCTGCTAAGGGGAAAATGAAAGCCAACTATACCCGCGGGCGAGGCGACCTGATGGGTATGGCCGGCGCATTGAACGATGCCGCCGACATTGCTTCCGATGTTTTTTCCTATCAGCCGAACGACTACGGCATCTACTGTATGGCCGGTAACGTCAACGAATGGGTGGCCGATGTGTATCGCCCTCTTTCCCCCGTTGATATTGAAGAATTTCAACCCTTCCGTGGAAATGTAATCACCCAATACGACACAACCGGAGGCCAGATCAATTTCGATCAGTACGGACAAATCATGGTCGATACCATTGCCGATTACCGGAACTATGTCGACGGCGATTACCTGTCGAACCAAATTGCCGGAAGCAACTGGACCAGTAATGCTCCCAGCCTGGCCAACAGCACTGCTACAACCAGTTCAATGTATTTCCAGTCACCCAGCCCCGGAGTGATCAACTCAAGAATTACCGATTATGCCCGTGTTTACAAGGGAGGTTCATGGAGAGACCGTGCCTACTGGCTGAATCCCGGATCGCGCCGTTACCTCGACGAACGGGAAGCTGCCGACGATATCGGATTCCGCTGTGCCATGACCCGCCTGGGACCGCCGATACAAATGAAATAATCGCAAAAAAGATACAGTAAGATCCTGCGGCCCGACTGCAGGATTTTTTTTGCCCGGTGCATCCAAACAACCTTTACCTTTGCATAAAAAAAGAAACTGTGTCCATCGAAGAATTATATCAACGATTCACCGAAAGTGAAAGCGTATTCACCGACAGCCGCCTGGGACGTGATGGGGGAATGTTCTTTGCTCTGAAAGGAGAAAAGTTCGACGGTAACGATTTTGTCCCGTCCGTTCTGAAACAAGGCGTTACCTGTGCCGTGAGCGATCGGCCCGAATATGCGTCCCTCCCGGGGTGCTACTATGTCGAAAACACCCTGTTGGCTTTACAAAACCTGGCAAAATACCACCGGCAACAATGGAATATCCCCGTACTGGCCATTACCGGAACCAACGGGAAAACCACTACCAAAGAACTGATAACGGCTGTTTTACAGCAAAAATACCGGGTACTGTCCACTACCGGAAATTTAAATAACCACATTGGCGTACCGCTCACGCTTCTTTCGGCCCCCAAAGAAAAACACGAGATCGCTGTGATCGAAATGGGAGCCAATCATCCCGGCGAAATTGAGCAACTCTGTACCATCGCTCAACCCGACTACGGCCTGATTACCAACGTTGGAAAAGCCCACCTCGAAGGCTTCGGCTCGTTCGAAGGAGTGGTGCGAACCAAAGGCGAACTTTATGAGTCGATTGCCCGAAACGGAAAGGGAATTTTTATCCATGCCGACAACCCGATACTAACCGGCATGGCTCCTGCCAACCTTCCCCGGTACAGCTACGGAAGCAACAACCCCAACGCCGAGCTTCGCGGCGAAACAGACGGGAATGATATGCGCATGGTTTGCCGTATTCTCTTTCCCAAAGGCTGGTTGTATCTGAAAACCCATCTCTCGGGCTCGTATAACCTTGAAAATGTTTTAGCTGCCGCCCGTATCGGTTTGCATTTCGGCGTCGATCCGATGAAGATTAAAAAAGCCATCGAAAATTATCACCCGGCAAACAGCCGTTCCCAAATACGGAAACAAGGATCAAATACCCTGCTGGTCGATTGCTACAATGCTAATCCTACCAGCATGGAAGCGGCCCTGAAGCATTTTATCGGAACAAAACACCCCAAAAAGGTCGTTATTCTGGGCGACATGCTGGAACTGGGAACCTTGGCGGACGAAGAACATCAGAAAATTGTCGATCTGCTTAAAAAAGCAGCCATAGAAGAAGTATACCTGACCGGTCAAAATTTTTTAAAAACCGATAGCCCCGGGGAATTTCAAAAAGCAGAAACAACCGAAGAACTACTCAGCTTGCTTCGCCGGCGAACCTGGGAAAACCGGTTGGTTCTGATCAAAGGATCAAGAGGCAATCAACTGGAACGGGTGATCGACGTCATAAAATGAGGCTGTCGTCAACGTGGATACATTTTTTATAGGATGAGTAAATGCTCCCAACGAAAAATCTGCGCCTCATTATTAGGGCAGATTTCTCCCATTCGGTCGAAATGACACTTTTCGGGACGGCCTCCCCTGATTAATTCTTTGTCACACCCAGTACATCCTTAAACGCCTGTTCGAAGGTTGCCTTCGGCAGGGCGCCCATGGCCATCTGGGGCTTTCCGTCTTTCGGAACGAACAACAGCGAAGGAATGCTCTTGATCCCGAACAACGCGGCGAGTTCCTGCTGATCCTCGGTATCCACCTTGTAAATATTCAGCTTTGAGCCGTATTCCTTCTGCAGCTCTTCGAGAACAGGGGCGACCATTTTGCAGGGACCGCACCAGTTTGCATAAAAATCGATCACACAGGGAACGTCTCCTTCAAATTTCCACTCTTTGTTTTTTTCGTAATCGAATACCTTCGCTTTGAAGGTGTCGAGGGTTAAATGTTCTAACATGATTTTTCTATTTTTTGTTTGTATTCTCTTTTTTTCAACTCCTGTTTTACCAGGTTCACGAAGCAAAGGTAACCCGATGAATGGGTTTTTTATGTTACTTTTGTCACACAGAAAAAATGCACCGAAGCGAATGAACCGAAACCATGCACGATTTCTCAAAACACGTCAATAATAAGATTTTTCAGACCATTGCCCGGCTTGCCGCGCAACAACATATCCAAACCTACGTGATTGGCGGGTATGTTCGCGACCTTATTCTCAATCGACCGTCGAAAGACATCGATTTTGTGGTGTTGGGCGACGGGATCAGCCTGGCCCGCGAAGTAGCCCATGCACTAAAACCCGGACTGCGGGTGAGCATTTTTAAAAATTTTGGCACCGCCCAGTTTCTTTACCAGGGAAAAAACCTGGAATTCGTGGGCGCCCGGAAAGAATCCTATTCCCGCGATTCGCGCAAGCCGGAAGTGAGCCCCGGAAGCCTCGAAGACGACCAGAACCGAAGAGATTTCACCATCAACGCACTGGCCATCAGCTTAAACACCGACGACTTTGGAAAGCTGATCGACCCGTTCAATGGAGTTGATGATCTGAAAAATAAGATCATCCGAACGCCCCTTGCCCCGGAGCTGACCTTCGACGACGATCCCTTGCGGATGATGCGCGCCATCCGATTTGCCACCCAGTTGAATTTTCGGATCGAAGAAAAAACCCTCAACGCCATTTCGCAGTACCGGGACCGGATTTCCATTGTGTCGTCCGAACGAATTGTGGATGAACTTCATAAAATCATCCTTTCGCCCAAACCTTCCCTTGGTTTTAAATTGATGGACCTTACCGGTCTTCTTGGAATCATTCTGCCCGAAGTGGTTCGGTTGAAGGGGGTGGAAGTAAAAAACGGAATCGGGCACAAGGACAACTTTTTTCACACTCTGGCGGTGCTCGACCAAATTGCCCCCCAAACCGACGACCTGTGGCTCCGTTGGGCTGCCCTGTTGCACGACATTGCCAAACCCCACACCCGCAAATTCATCGAAAACCAGGGATGGACCTTTCACGGACATAATTTTATCGGCGCCAAAATCATTCCTTCCCTGTTTAAACGGCTCAAACTGCCCCTGAACGAAAAAATGAAATTTGTGCAGAAAATGGTCAACCTGCACATGCGCCCCATAGTTCTGTCGGAAGAAGAGGTGACGGATTCGGCTGTACGAAGGCTTTTGTTTGAGGCCGGCGACGATATCGATTCGCTCATGACCCTGTGCGAAGCCGACATCACGTCGAAGAACGAAGAAAAGGTACAGACCTATCTTCGAAATTTTCAACTCGTCCGTGAAAAACTAATCGATATTGAAGAACGCGATGCCATTCGTAATTTTCAACCGCCTGTAAGCGGGGAAATGATTATGGAAACCTTTGGACTGAAACCCTGCCGCGAAGTGGGCATCATTAAAAACACAATCAAGGAGGCTATTCTGGAAGGCGACATCCACAATAATTTTCAGGAGGCGTACGAACTCATGGTGAAAACAGGAAAAGAATTGGGGCTGGAACGGGTGGATCAATCGTCCGTAATACCCGGCAACAAATCGACCCCCACCGGCAAGTGATCGCTGAATCCGCCGTGATATCGATAGCCCAAATAGGTCCGTTTGGGTCGTACACCCAGGTGGGTTTCGTCCTTTTCGAGCAGAAAAGCAGGTGAAAAAATCCGAAAACTTCCCTTCGCCACATGCACACCCGAAGAATCGAGAAGCGATGTACTTACGATCATTTGGTCAATCAGTTCCCAGCGTCCCCGGTATTTTAGGCTACCTTTGCCTTTTTCAGCCAGCGGAAGCGCCAGATTCACCAGCTTTGTCTTTATTCGTTTATCAGCCGGGGAGCCAGCCCCCAAAACTTCAGAAACACTTTTTTCGAAAGGCGAATCGTTAAAATCGCCCATGATGAGTATGCGGGATTGCGGATTTTGAGAATAAAGGCTGTCGGTATGATGCCGCAAAACAGTGGCAGCCAGCGCCCGGAGGGCTTGCGTAGGCCGCTCACCGCCATATTTCGAAGGCCAGTGATTGACAAAAAGATGCAGGGTGTCGCCCAAAAGGATTCCTTTCAGGTACAAAATATCCCGGGTGCGAAAGCTTGTATCGGCGGGATGAACAAGAGGTATGGCACGGTATGAGAGCGGACGAAATCCTTCGCGCCGATAAAGCAGGGCAACATCGATGCCCCGCCGGTCGGGCGACTCTTTATGAACAATGCTGTATCCCTGATCCTTCAGCGGTGTGTGCTCCAGTAAGCCATCAAGTACTCGTCGGTTTTCAACCTCGCAAAGCCCGATCACTAGGGGTAATTTCCCTTCGCCGGCAGCCAGAATCACCTGGGCAATCCGGTTTTGTTTCTGCTGATAACGTTCCCACGTCCAGAGCCGCAGCCCAGATGGTAAAAACTCTTCGTCGTCGGTTCGTGAGTCGTCGTCGGTATCGAAAAAATTCTCCACATTGTAAAACAGAATGCGCTGCAACTCTTGCTCTGGTTGCGCAAAGGCCAGCCAGGGCAACAATAGAAGGAGAAGAAAGGGGCAGCTATTCCTCTTCGGCGGTTTTTTCTTTTCGTTCATAGGCGCCAAGGTCGGGGGCAAGGTCGTTTAAGCGCGAAACATCGTTCAGATCGAAAGGCACCGGGTTGGCGTATTCGCGCAAGCCGGCATCGATCGCGGGGGAGAGGGTATCGGGCATGAATTTGTATTCCCGTTCATCGACGAACAGCAAACTATCTTCCGTTTCGAATTTTGTGATAATATTCCGGAAATGGGCTTCATCGCTTACATCGATGGTATCGGCCAGGCGAACCAGGCAATGGTCGAGCAGGAAATTGAACTGCTTGCTCTCGGAAAACCCGGTCGAGAGTTCATTTACCTGGTCTCCCCAAATAATGGAATTTCTCCAGTTCGCGCGAATCAGGTCGTTTTCATATACATATTGATACTTTCCATCGCTGTTGACCAGAATATTGGAAATAACCACCGAGGGGGTTTGCCGGGAAGCATATCGGTAGTAATTGGCAACCGTACAATGATTGAAATCATAATCGCCGCCCAAAAGCAAGGCAGCGCCATAAAAGCCGCAGTTGGCAATCAGTGTGTTGGTGGCTTCAATAATCGATTTAATGGCAAGAATACCGGCATACGACATGTGCTGGATTTTCACGTTGTGCATTTTCACCCGGGCAGCACCTTCGTACTCCAGGGTTCCCACCTGCAGTCCAACCGTTGCATTTTTATTTCCACATTCTCAAAAACCGATAGGTTTTCATTTGGGAACAGAAGTATCCCGTACCACTGGTCGGGCACATCCGAATAAAGTTCTTCGAGCCGGTCGCCCGAAAAAAGAATGGGTTCCCCAAAGGTGCCCAAAGCCTGTATGTTCCCCAGGACATAAAAGCCGGCCGTGTCGTGAAAAAACACGCGGGTACCGGGTTCCAGGGTCAGCACGGCTCCGCTGTCGACAACGGCATAATCGTATACCAGGTAAGGCTTGTCGCGGGTCCAGGTCTGGGTTGTAAGAAATTCCTGTTTTATAAGGTGAAAATCCTGACCCCAGGCCAGCAAATCGACATCCTGCCATTGGTCGCCCACCTGGAACAACACCGAATCCTGAACAATAAGGGGCTGGTTCACCCCGTTCGGATCGATGGTCACCTCGACAAAAATATAGATACTATCGAACGGAAGCAGTTCAACATCAGAAACTTCATTAACCGGCTCTCCATCAATATTGAGTCTGTAGAAGGATTGATCGCCACCGGCCAGCCTGATCGAGGAGATTTTCAGTCTCTGGCTGTAGGGGTTGATTACCCGAAACGACTGGGTTGCCGATCCAATCGACGTAAAAATGGTATCGAACTGAATCGTATCGGTCGAAAACGTTAAAACAGCACCTTCCGGAGCAAACAGATTGTCTTCCTCGCAGGCAAACAGCATCCACCCCATCAGGAGCGATACAATTAGCGTATAGATTTCTTGTCGTTTCAAAAAATTAGGGTATTGACAGAATTCAAACGTATTCAGCCGCTTGTTTATTTTTCGGGCTGAAAATTTTTGCAAATGTAGTCATTCTCCAAAAATAAATACACTGTGAGGTCTGTCCCCTCCTGCCCGGGTGTTTATCGCGGATCCTTCCCCCGTTCCGAAAACAACAACAACAACAACAGAAAGGTGATCAGCGTGTTAACGACGATCATTTCAAAACCAAAACGATAGCCTGCCCGAACATCTTCCACCAGTTGAACCAGAAAGAAAGTTAAAACAGGTGAAACAATACACACAGGCACAAGGGCCTTTTTAAAAGGAATGCGATTCAGAAACAGGGAAAAGCAAAAAACTCCGGCAATAGGACCATAGGTATAGCCGGCCGCCTTGAAAATGGCCGTAACCACACTTTCGTTATTCAATTCGTGAAACAAAAGGATCACGAGAAACAACACCAGCGACACGGCCAGATGTACCCGGTTCCGGATCCACACCTGACGCTTTTCCGGCTTTCGTCCGATGTTCAAAAAATCGACGCAAAACGAAGTGGTCATCGCGGTGATGGCCGAATCGGCGCTGGAAAAAGCGGCCGCTGAAATGCCCAGAATAAACAAAAGTGCAATCCCTTTCCCAAGATAATTCAATGCAAGAAAGGGATATACCTGATCGCTCCGCTCCGGAAGCACGATGCCCTTTTCGCGGGCAAAGGCATACAAAAGGGCGCCCAGGATGAGAAAAAGAAAAACAGAAATCCCGAACCACAAACTGAACCAAAGCATGTTTTTCCGGGCCTTTCCCGAATCGGCACAGGTGAGGTTTTTCTGAATGATGTCCTGATCAAAGCCATTGAGAGCAATGGTTAAGACGATGCCCGACACAAACTGTTTGTAAAAGTTATGGGGCGATTTCCACCCGAATTCAAAAATCGTTGTAGCGGGCTGCCCCATCAGTTCCCGCAAAACGCTCCCGGCCGGTTTCCCGAACGAATGCAGCAATACTCCTGCTGTTGCCAGAGCCGCAGATAGCAAAACCACGGTTTGCAGTGTATCGGTCCAAACCACGGTCCGGATCCCCGACCGGTGGGTATAGAGCCAGATCAGGATCAGGCAAAAAAGAACCGCGACCCAAAACGGTACGCCCAGGGGGCCGGTAATGGCCATGTCGATCACCAATGCTGCCAGGAACAAGCGAAAGGAAGCGCCAATCACTTTCGACAGGATAAAAAATCCCGAAGCAGCCCGATACCCTTCTTTCCCCATGCGATTTTGGAGCACCGAATAAATCGACAAAATGTTTTTCCGGTAATAAAAGGGCAGCAAAAACAAGGCGATAACCACATAGCCCGCCATGTTCCCAAGCACAAACTGGAAATAATGAAAAGCGCTGTTCCCGGTTTCGCCGGGAACCGAGATAAAGGTAACCCCCGACAAGGTAGCGCCGATCATGCCGAAAGCCACCACAAACCAGGGGGATTTACGGTCGCCATGATAAAAACTGCCCACCCGGTTCCCTTTCCCGGTGAAACGGGCCACCGCTAAAAGGACCAAAAAGTATAGCAACAAACACAGAAGCAATATCAGGGGATGCATATCATTCAAAATCGGGATACAACAAATAGTTCTTGCGGATGACTTTGTACTTTTTCAACGCCGGCTGCCAGGTTTCCCGGATCGCTTCCTCTCCTATTCCCTGGTTGATCTGGCCGTAGAAATTTGGATCGCCCGACAAAAGACCGATCCAACGCTCACTGCTCCAAAAAAATTCCGGGTCGGAAAATTTCTTAAAATACCGGATGAAAAAAGCCAGCGTGAAGGGCGGCACCTCATCCAGCGTTCGCAAATCGTCGCCATAACAGGTTTTCCCTTCGTGAAGGGGCTGCGATGAGACCCCTTCGATGGAACGGGGTATAAACCGAAAAGCACCAAAGGTGGAATCGGGAAAACCCGCTACCAGAAAGGGAAAGTCGGTTCCCCGCCCAATGCTGACCCGGGTTGCCTCGAAAAAACAGAGGGAAGGATAAAGGCGCACCGCCCGGTCGTTGGGTAAATTGGGGGAAGGGGCTAACGGCAGCGAATACCGGGAGACATGGGTATATCCTTCGATTTCCACCACGTGCAGCCGGCAGGTTTTTCCCGGCCCGAGCCATCCTTCGCCGTTGATCATCCGGGCAAACTCCCCAACGGTACAACCATGCACGACCGGTACAGGGTGCATCCCGACAAAGGATCGCAGGGAATCGGACAAAACGGGCCCGTCGACGTAATCGCCATTGGGATTGGGCCGGTCGAGAACCAGCAAAGGAACATCGTTTTCGGCGCAGGCTTCCATCACATAATGCAGGGTACTGATGTAGGTAAAAAAACGACAGCCC
>Ga0116164_10001450_pt1 | contig 17982 bp, 16 predicted proteins | sample AD_UKC109_MetaG_FD_89888 | JGI IMG/M metagenome (GOLD analysis project Ga0116164, IMG submission 89888) | Active sludge microbial communities of municipal wastewater-treating anaerobic digesters from Hong Kong - AD_UKC109_MetaG | ecosystem: Engineered > Bioreactor > Anaerobic > Digestate... | reverse complement strand
CTACATCGAATACCCGGAGAGGCATTTCTTTTTGCATAATGTTCATCGAGCACCCCGATAGCATAGCCGGTGTAATACCCACAATTTTTTCGTTTTGCCGGGCCAGTTCGAGCAGGGTTTCCCCAAAAACCTCCTGATAAAGGGGAGGTTCGTAACCATTTGTGCCGGGAATGGGTTCGCCGGTAAACTTGTTAAATTTCCCCGGGGAGTGAAAAAGGGTTTGATTGTTCTCGGCAGGATGATAACCCTTGCCTTTTTTGGTGATGACATGAAGCAACTTGGGGCCGGGTATTTTTTTCAGGTCGCGAAAAAGCCCTATCAACATCTCCACATCGTGGCCGTCGACGGGTCCAAAATACCGGATGTTCATTGCTTCGAACAGGTTGCTCTCTTTCAGGAAAAACGATTTGGTTGAATGTTCAATTTTTTGGACCGCCCTTCGTGTTTTCCAGCCAACGTGCCGAAAACGGCCGAAAAAATTCCACACTTTGTCTTTTAGCTTGTTGTACACTTCCGAGGTGGCAATTTTCAGAAGGTAATGATTCAGGCCCCCAATATTCGGATCGATGGCCATGTTGTTGTCGTTCAGTATGATCAATATATCAGGATTGTTCACACTGGCATTGTTCAGTCCTTCAAATGCAATTCCCCCGGTAAGCGCTCCATCGCCAATGATGGCCACAATTTTCTTCTCATCGTTTTTTAATTTGCTGGCCATTGCCATACCCAGGGCGGCTGATATGGAGGTAGACGAATGGCCTACGCCAAAAGGATCGAAAATACTTTCTTTGGGTGTGGGAAAGCCACTTAATCCTTTGTATTGCCGATTGGTACGAAACCGATCGCGCCGGCCGGTAAGGATTTTGTGCCCGTAAGCCTGATGGCCCACATCCCATACCAGCATATCGTGAGGGGTGTTGTACACATAATGGAGGGCAACGGTTAATTCCACAACTCCCAGACTGGCGCCAAAATGACCAGGGTGTTCCGACACAACATCGATTATAAAACAACGCACTTCGTCACAAACCTCTTTCAGGTTTTTTTCCGGGATTTTCCGCAAATCGGCGGGAGAGTCAATTGTATACAGCCACTTAAAACGCTTGTCACTCATCGGTAAAAACAAATTGGGTTGCTAATATACGAATTGTTCCTTCTTTTCGGTTCTCTTTTAGAAACGTTCTTTTTCGATCATCATGGGCAAAGGTTGATGTTTTTTTGGCCGAATTCTTTCTGCCAGGGTTTCGACCTGCGCCGAAAACAATAACTTTGTATGCATCGAAAAGAAAAAAATGGATCATAAATCGAAAAGAAAGCTATGAAACGGATCAGCAGTTTATCGGCAATTTTGTGCATTCTTTTGTTGGGTTCTTGTGTTCCGGTGAAAAAATTCACCGATCTGGAAAAAAAATCCGAGGAATACCGGAAAAGCAATGAAGGCCTTAAGGATCAAAACCTCGATTTGACGGTCGAGGTAAATGAACTCGACGGGAAGATTCTGGCAATGCAATCAAAGCTCTTCAACCTGGAAAAAGAATACGAAAAGAACCTAAATGAAAAAAAGAAACTTGAAACCGAAAAAGAACAGGCTTCCCGGTACGCAAAAGAACTACAGGAACAAATCGATATGCTGAAACAGGGAAGTTCTTCCGAAATTATCGGCCTGTTGAGCGAACTTCAAAAACTTCAGGAAAGCCTTCAGGAGCGGGAGAACAACATAAAGGCCTCCGAAGATTTGCTGAAAAAAAGGGAAGATGAACTGAAATCGGCCCAGGAAACAGCCCTTGCCCAGGCTGCCGAACTACAGAAACTTCAGGACGCATTGAACCAGCAGCGTGAAGCCCTTTCTTCGCTTAAGGAAAAACTGAACCAGGCTCTCCGGGGTTTTTACGACCAGGGCTTGTCGGTTTACGAAAAGAATGGGAAAATTTTTGTCTCGATGGAGGAGCAGTTGTTGTTCCAAACCGGAAGTTATACCCTCGACCCCAAAGGTCGGGAAGCGTTGAAAAATCTGGCAGGGGTGTTGGCGAACAACACCGATATCAATATCCTGGTCGAGGGGCATACCGACAACGTCCCACTGAATGGAGCCGGCCAAATTAAGGACAACTGGGATCTGAGCGTGATGCGGGCTACGGCTGTTTCCAAAATCATTCTGCAAAACACGTCCATTCATCCTTCAAGGATTACGGCCGCAGGGAGAAGTGAATTTGTTCCGCTCGATGAATCCAATACCCCCGAAGGCAGGAAAAAAAACCGGAGAACCGAAATCATTCTGACCCCCAATCTGAGCGAAGTGTTTAAAATTATTGAATCGAATTAAGCAACGAACGGCCTGCAGGGAAAAGCTTTCGAATAAATGTACATGATCCGATGAGAACGTATCTTTCCTTTGGCGACTGGATCGACCTGTACTTCAAACTCCGGCAGAAGCGCTATCGCAAACTGATTTTGGGTTTTAACCGACAGGGGAAAGAACGAACCGCCGCCAAATGGAACAGCCAATTGCTCTCATCTGATTTCTGGATGATCCCTGAAGTACGGAAACGGTGGAATGAAAAATGCACCGGCCACCCCGACCGGGAATATGAAGACTATTTTGTTCAAAGGTATCTGCCCCAATCCCGCAATCTGAGAATGCTTTCAGTGGGTTGCGGAAGCGGTGCGCGGGAACGAAAATTTGCCCGATTTCCTCAATTTGCATCGATCGAAGGGATCGATCTGGCAGAAAAACGAATTGACGAAGCCCGGAAAGAAGCTTCTGTTTTGAATCTTCATCAAGTGCACTATCATGCGGGCGATTTCTTAAACCATCCCTTCGCCTGCGGAACCTATGACGTCGTGCTCTTTCATTCGAGCCTGCACCATTTTAACCACCTATCCCAGTTAATCCCCGAAAAAGTTCTTCCTTTATTGAAACCCGGAGGCTATCTGGTTCTTTTTGAATATACCGGCCCCAACCGGCTCCAATGGAGTAGGCGGCAATTAAAACGGGTAAACGAAATCTTGAGCATGCTTCCCGAACGCTACCGGAAACGAAGGGGCAATTCGGCCCTAAAGCGGAAAGCATACCGGCCCGGCTGGATCCGGATGCTGCTTGTCGATCCTTCGGAGGCCCCCGACTCGGAATCAATCCTGCCCGAAATTCACAGGCATTTCCGTACACTTGAAGAGAAACACGTCGGGTGGAACCTAACTCATGTGTTGTTTAAGGATATTGCGCATAATTTTTTACAGAACGATGAAGAAACCCGTCGTTGGATCGATTTTGTTTTTGAGAAGGAAGATGCCTTCCTCAAAGAGACAGGCCACAGCGATGCTGTTTTTGGGATATATCAGAAAAAAGAATCGTGAACCGTTGGCTTTCGGGTCCGTCACTCCACATAGTAATTGTATAAATATCCTTCGGGGCTGGCAACCAAAAGGTTAAAGTTGGTTTCGTCTTCCGAGTTCAGGCCAATGCTAAAACCCGAACAGCCATCGAGGGGAAAACCCGGATGAAGGTTCCCATTGATATCGAAGAGAAAGATTTTGTTCTGATCCGAACAGGTCAGTCCCACTTTCTTTTCTTTATACGAAAAATGATATATCACCGGCATGTGGCTTATCGGATATTCGAGTTTTTTGGTAAACAACACTTTACCGTTATTTTTTGTGGTATACACCAGATGCTCGTCGGCAAAAACATATTCCAGGCTTTCGTCGGTATCCAGATTGCCGGCTACAAAGAAGTGATTCTCGGATAATTTTTTAAATTCGATCATTTCGTGTTCCCCGTTGAAATAGGTCCGGTGTATGTTTCCTTCCGGATCGGTGGTGACGATATGGGGTTCGTGCAGGGGGGAGCGCTTTTCCAAAAAAAGACTATTTCGTGAAGAATGCGGATAAACGGTATTGGTTTCTACACGGACATTCCCTCTTCGGTCGAAAAAGTAATCCTTCATTTTATCGGCTGCAACAATGTAATCTTTACCATCGACCACAAAATGTTCCACGGGATGGCTTATCGGGTGATCGGTTTTGGGATTGTTCCATCCCTCAACGAAAGAGGCCTGGTTGTCGTATGCATAAAGCGTTCGGTCGGAACAGGCTACGATAAAACGGTAGTTGCGCGTGTTTTCATAATCAAATACAGCCACTCCGTTGCTTGCCTCCGAACGGAGGGTAATGGGAAAAGGAGGTACGGAATTTCCATTCCGGTCGATCACATATATTTTTTCGGAGGTATTGAATAGAAATTGGTATTTCCCGTTTTTGAACAGGTCGATTTGGTGAATATCGCTCAATATAGGGGATGGTAGTTTGATTTGCCATTGGATGCGCCCGATGTTGTTGATCAGATAAAAATTATTTTCCCGATCCTGAAGTACAATTTCCTTGTTCAGCGGGTCGGTGTGATTTTTTACAAACAAGGGTTTAAAATCGAACGACGCTTTCATGTGGCTTTTCCAAACGGTTTGGGGTTTTGATTGAATTTCGGGGTAGAACAACAAACTGGCATTGTTGTACATCATCGATCCTGCCGGGCTGATCTGCCAGGCAAACATTTTGAATTTTTTCAGCTCGTGGTTTTGCTCAAGGACTGATCCAAGCTCTTTGTTTAACACAAAAGGTGCCAGCGACAGGGAGCGGTCGGTGTTGCAAAAGAACTGAAACGTACAACGGGTGTTCAGGGCCGATTGAAATTTATTGAATTCAATGTTGGTGTCCAGGGTTTCCCCAAGTGTATTTGCATGCAGGATTTGCTTCATTGCAGAATAGGTGTCGGAAAAGATCAGGTAGTTTTCGAAAACAGTGAACCATTGGGCCTGGATCGATCCGAAAAGAGGGCCCGTTAAAAGTGCCGGAAAATCGCCAATGGGAAAGGGATATATTGGAAAAGAAGTTTGCGGATCGATCTGATAGATAATGGGCGTATGGGACGTGTCGGTTCCTTTTGTTTCAAAGTAATTCCCAACGAGTTCCTTCATCCGGTTCAGGGTGTGGCTTCCGCTCTTTGTCCGAATGATGAAGGCTTTTCCCAAGCCGGTTACCGGATCGGGTTCCATTCCAACCCCTGCAATTTCTTCATCCAAAAGTTCGAAAAGAAAAGATTCGGGTTATATTTTGTGTCTTTTTCAAACCGGTTCAACCGGTCTTTTCGAGACAAGAGCTGATTGTTCCGGTCAAGATATCGATCGTAATCAGAAAAAAACCGATGCGCATCGGAGATGTTGAGGCTGGCAAACCAGCTAAGCTGATTGGGAAGAACGGAGGTAATTTTTGAACTTCCGGGCGACTGGTTTCGAAAAATTGCGGCATAAAGATTTTCCGATTCGGCTCCCGTCGAGAATCCGCTGATAAACACTTTTCCCTTTTTTAATGAGAGATCAAGTTCCGACCAACGGGCATATTTTTTAATTCCGGCTGTTTTCTTTTTAAATTCATCGGAAAAGGATTTTGAAAGAAGATCTGCCACAGTATTATGGTTCACAAAAACATTGAACATTGCCTGCGGATTGATCGTTTTTATCAGGTCAGCCAGTTCGGATTGATCGCTCAGTGGAGGCTGATGAAGCTGGCGGATGGATTCTTCGATGACCAACGATCGTTCGCTCGCCAGTAAAATCCCCATGTGGAAAGCAAAATATAAGCTTCTGCCTTTCCCGGGAAGCATAACGAGCTCGTAAATCGAGGCTTTTTCGTATTTGCGTTCGTAAATGGTCCAACTCTTTTCGCGTGCGTATTCCAGAATCATTTCCCCGACCCAATGAAAATCGCTTTTGGAAAGCCCGACCATGTACTGAATAACTGTTTCGTTGTTTCCGGTGAGGTGGAACGAAACCATCACTTCCTTACCTTTGATTTTTTTTTGAAGCTGCGGAATTGAGTCGGCCAATGAGGAGAACAGCAACCATGAGTCCGTTGTGTTGCGTAAAGCCTCGATTGAAAACACCGCTTCCAGGAGGGCTTGATTTTCAGCAATTAATTCGGAAGAAAATGGGGTGTTGTTTACTTTGATGAAAAGGGGTGTCCCGGGTGTTAACGCATTCAGGCACGAAGAGGATTCCCCTTCTCCTGATGATTTGAACCGAAAAAGATAGAAAATCAGAACACCCAGGATAAGAAGGGAAAAGATGATTAAAATGAGCCGTTTCGTCATGATAAAAACATCTAAATAGTTTCTGGTTATTCATCATCAAACTTGTCGCGGAAGAAGGGAAGTCGCTCTTGCCGGGCTTTTCTTGACGACTGTTGATGGTATTTCGAATAATACGATCGATAGCGGTTAAAATACCAGGGCATGGCTTTTTCCCTTACCTGCTTTCTGGTGTCGAAATTAAAAAAATATGTGACACCCAGTGTAAATTTTCCGGTCACATCGTATACCGGAATGCGAAATTTATTGGGCAGATAGTCGGTATTTTCCGGATCCAGGTCGGCACTGAAATTACGAACCCCATCCAGGTAGTCGGCGCTAAGAAACTGAAAACTGGCATCAAAAGAAACAAAAATTCGCTCGGTTATCTGATAATTCAAACCAAAAGCCGGACTGAATATGGCATGGGCATTTTTTGTGCTTCTGGGTTTTCGTCCCGACGAATAGATAGGATGGGTCAATCCGGTTAGTTGGTAATTGGCCCGGTCGCGATATCCCATTTCGGCGGATATCCAAATGATTCCAATTCCCATTTTGGCGTACAGGTTGAGTTTGATTATACCTAGGGTGAAGGAACTGAAATTGATGAAATTATATTTGGCAAACAGGGTCAGGTGGGTAATATCCGAATCGTAATAGAGTGGAAAGGGTTGAAAATCTACAGAGTCGTTGTTAAAATAGCCGCCACGCATTAAATAGTGTACGTTGGTTGGATTGATCCGATACCCCTGTAAATTCAGCAAGCCGAATTCAAGTCCCAGGTCGACTCGTTCAAAAACCATTTTCCCCATTTGCAGGCTAAAGGCAAAATCGGCGACGTTGTTCATGTCGTTGCTCCAGCCCGAAAAGTCTTTTTTCAGTTCTCCTAGTAATACAGAAGGACCCACCTGAAACGTTATATTCCAGTTTGTTTCAATGTTGTTTTCATTCGTAAGCCATCCCTGTCCGCTACTTTGGATGAACAAAAATAACATGAATCCCAGTATATGCAATTTGATCTTCAACCCAGTTCCCCAAATTGATTGATACCCTCAATCGCTTAACCCCAGGAAGTAAAGATACAAATTGTTTTTATTTATTGTTTCTTAACCTCCGCGGCATCAACTATTTTGTAAAGTTTGTCGGCCCGGCGTGTTTTTATGGGTACGGGCAGGGAACATCGCGATCCTTTAGGGGCGGTAAGGGTTTTTTCCAGTTCAACCCGTATTTCGCTTACCCGGGTTTCCAAAACGCCTGTAGTTGGGCCGATGATAAAAACCGCATCACCTACGTGTAAATCCTGGGTTTCAATTTTAAACTCGGCAACTTTTAAATTTGAAAAGTAATTCAGGCATTTACCGATGTATATTTTCCGTTTGCTTGCAGCCGAACCGTATTGTTTGCTCCATTCACCCAGGCGCTGTCCCAGGTAGTATCCGTCCCAGAATCCCCGGTTAAAGACCGATGCAAGCCGTTCGTCCCAGTCGCGAATCTTTTCGGGGGTATAATCGCCCGAAAGGTATGATTCGACGGCCTCTCGATAGCAGGCAACAACGGTTTGCACATATTCCGGAGAGCGGGCTCTGCCTTCAATTTTCAACACGGAAATACCGGCGTTTAGGATTTTATCTAAAAAGTGAATGGTTTTCAGGTCTTTGGGCGACATAATGTATTCGTTCTCGATATCGAGTTCGTACCCGGATTCCTTTTCTTTGGCGGTATAGCCCCGGCGACAGATTTGCAGGCAGCTTCCCCGGTTGGCCGAAGCATTCATCTCGTGAAGACTCAGGTAACACTTCCCCGAAACAGCCATGCATAAGGCTCCATGAGCAAAAAGTTCGAGCCGTACAGGCTGTCCGCCGGGTCCCAAAATTTGTTCTTCGTTTATTTGTCGGTTAATTTCCCATATTCGCCCCAGGTTCATTTCGCGTGCCAGAACAATCACGTCGGCAAATTGGGAATAAAACCGGACCGATTCAATATTGCTGATATTAACCTGCGTCGAAATATGAACTTCAATACCTGCTTCGCGGGCCATTTGAATCGCCGCGATATCGGAAGCAATTACAGCCGAGATTCCTGCTTTTTTTGCGGCCGTTACTAATTGATGCAGGGTCGATAATTCATTGTCAAATACTATGGTATTTACTGTGAGATACGATCGGACCTGATGTTCCGAAGCGATCGATGCGATTTTTTCCAGATCGGCGAGGGTGAAATTGTGTGCAGAGCGAGCCCTCATATTTAATTTTCCGACACCGAAATAGATCGATCCGGCTCCGGCCTGGATGTCTGCCCGAAGTGATTCATAGGAGCCAACCGGCGCCATTATTTCAATCCTTTTCTCCAATGCTGATTTTTTCGCAAAAATAGAAAATATCCCGACAGATACGATGTGTCGAATCCGGGTACTGTTTGGGCCTGTTGGGAAAAACTCAGTTAATCATAAACGGAAACAAGGTAAAAAAGCCGGAAGATACCGGCTTTTTTTATTTGTTTTTGTTCATTTTCCGAATAAATTGCTCAAGGGCCATAGTCATAGAGGGAGCCTGAGGGTTGGGAGCCTGGATGTCGAGTCGAAGCCCGGCATCTTGTACCGCCTTTGCCGTGGCTGGCCCAAACGATGCGATCTTTATGTCGTTTTGTTGAAAGTCGGGAAAATTTTGCAACAAGGATTTAATACCCGAAGGACTATAAAATACGAGAATGTCGTAATTTACATCTTTCAGGTCAGACAAATCGCTGCTGACTGTTTTGTACAAAATGGCTTTCGAGTATTTGACTTTCGCTTCGTCGAGCAACTGGGGAATCTCCGGCTTGTGGATGTGTGACAGGGGCACAAGAAAGGATTCGTCGAGGTGCTTTCGGATTATGTCAATCAATTCGGAAAAAGTACCTTCTCCGTAAAAAATTTTCCTTTTTCGGTAGACGATGTATTTTTGAAGGTAAAAAGCAGTAGCCTCTGAAATACAAAAATACTTCATCGATTCAGGTACCGTGATCCGAAGTTCATTGCAGATTCTGAAAAAATGATCAATGGCCGTACGGCTGGTAAAAATAACGGCAGAGTGATCGAGGATATTCACCCGGGTTTGCCTGTATTCTTTTGAAGAAACTCCTTCAACCTGAATAAAAGGCCTGAAATCTACCTTCACATTATTCCGTTCAGCAAATTCAAAATAGGGTGATTTGGCCGAGGTTGGCTCTGGTTGCGAAACAAGTATTCTCTTGATTTTCAAGACCCGATATTTAAAGGTTTTACATTACTCAAAATTTCTCCACACAATCCTCCACACGAGCAACAGGGGTAAAATTTCGAGGGTACAAAGGTATAAAATGATATAATAAATTGAAAAGACTTTTTTTGCAATTATTGCTATTCCTCTGGAAACATTGATAATACTGATAATTCCAATGATCGCTACGGCGATTGTCAGCAGGATTTTTGTCAGCAGGATCCCTGTAAAAAAGAGGATGAGGGCAATCGGAAGCAAAAAAATACCCAGTAATCTGTTGCCTGTTTTGGCGTAAAAAATGTATTCCTGAGTTTCGGAATCGGAATCAAAAAGCCATCCCGAAATTCGGTAGAGCGTAAACTTACTGACGATAAATCCCAGAAAGGAAACCGTACAGAGCAAAACCAATAAGCTTGGCCCGGGGAGTTGTCCAATGGGATTGATCGTGATAAAATGATACAGTAAAACACCTGATGTTAGCACAAAAAGAAGATCGAGCCGATACGAAACATGAGAAAGATTGCTCACTTTTTCACGAAACAACCGGGCAATCGTCCCCTTTTTGTAAATCGTTTCGAAAAGCTCTGCAAGGTACTTAACGGATGCGAAACGGATGGAAGCAAATACCGAAAGAAGGATCATCATTACGATGATGGATCCGTTTTCGATGGCCGGATTGCGTGGAAAGGAAGGTAAATGGGGCGCCGGAACGGAAGGTGAGGCCGTAAGCCAGTTGGGAAGATAATTCATCGAATCGTCCGGAGCGGAATAAGAAACAACTCCTGGAGCAAGGCTAAGGGCAGGGTTAGGGCTTTTCGCAAGGTCATAAGTCGACGGAAACGAAACAACAGATGCCATACCATTCATCATTTAAAGCGACAAAGATACTACTTTTTTTTCAGCTTGTTGCAGCGGGGGCAAATTATAAAATTCTCCGGCGCGAGAGGCGATCGATCAGTTTAAGCGGTTTCGTTCAAAACAACTGTTGCGTTCATAGTCTTCCATTAAACGGGTGAGCTTTAATGCTTCTTCATATTCGGGTGTTCCGGGTTCCGCATCACAGATTTCCAGAAAACGCAGAATGGCTTTTCTGTATTCTTCTTCGGTGTAAATTTGTTCTGACATTGCTTTTTCTAATGTGCCTCCAGCCAATTAAGTCCTTTTCCCATATCAACAGTTAAAGGGACATTTAGTTTTAGGGCTCGCGACATTTCTTCGGAAACAATTTGGGAAAGTCGTTCCATCTCTTCGGGATAAACTTCAAAATTCAATTCATCGTGAACCTGGATGATCATTCGGGAACGGATATTTCCCTCGTCCATTTTCCGGTGAATTTCAATCATGGCAATCTTGATAATATCGGCAGCGGTTCCCTGAATGGGTGCGTTAATGGCATTTCGTTCGGCAACACCTCTGACCACAGAGTTGGATGAGTTGATGTCGGGTAAATGCCTTTTTCGCCCGAGCAAGGTTGTAACATAGCCCTTTTCCCGTGCATTGGCAATGCATTGCTCCATATAGCTCTTCACCTTTGGGAAAGCATCAAAATAACCGTCGATAATCTCTTTGGCTTCCGATCGGGAAATATTCAGACGTTGCGATAGACCAAAAGCAGAAATTCCGTAAATAATCCCAAAATTGGCTGTTTTTGCTTTTCTTCTCATTTCGGGATGTACTTCGGAAACAGGCACGCGATAAATTTTTGAAGCCGTTATTGCGTGAACGTCGAGGTTGTTCCGGAAGGCTTCGATCATATTGTCGTCTCCACTCATCGATGCCATGATACGTAATTCGATTTGTGAATAGTCGGCCGACAGGTACAACATGCCCTTTTCCGAGGGGATAAAGGCTTTCCGGATTTCCCGTCCGGTGGCATCCCGGATGGGGATGTTCTGTAAGTTGGGATTAACAGAACTTAAGCGCCCGGTTGCGGCAACCGCCTGGTTATACGAAGTATGGATCTTCCCCGTTCGGGGATTGATCAATTCGGGGAGGGTTTCAACGTACGTGTTCAGCAGCTTTCGAAGCCCTCGGTATTCAAGGATTTTGTTGATGATGGGATGCTTGTGGGCCAGTTTTGTGAGTACTTCTTCGCTGGTTGAATACTGTTTTGTTTTGGTTTTTTTGGCGTTGGGGTCGATTTTTAGCTTTTCGAAAAGGATCACGCCCAGTTGTTTGGGCGAAGTGATCAGAAAGTCCTCCCCGGCAAGGTCGATGATTTCTTTTTCGAGCCGGAGAATGGACTCCCGGAGTTCGAATGCATAACTTTTCAGGGCATCGGGATCGATCGAGACGCCATTCATCTCCATGGTAACCAATACCGGAACCAGGGGCATCTCCACTCTTTCGAATAAGCCGGTCAGGTTGTTCCTGGCTAATTCCTCTTTCAGGATTTGCATTAGTTGATAGGTTAGATCGGCATCTTCGCAAGCATATTCAACGAGTTGATCGGTGTCGACCGAACGCATGGTTCTCTGGTTTTTCCCTTTTTCTCCAATGAGTGTTTGGGTGGTAACTTTTTTGTATCCTAAGTATATTTCTGTTAAGGAGTCGAGATTATGCCGGGCATCGGGTTGCAACAGGTAGTGTGCAATCATGGTGTCGAACAAGGCTCCTTTTACCTTTACCCCGTATTGGGCAAGCATCAGCAGGTCGTATTTGATGTTCTGGCCTATCTTTCCGAGCGAAGGATTCTCGAATACAGACTTGAATTCGTCGACAATTTTTTGTGCTTCTTTTCTGTCGGGGGGAAGCAACACACACCAGGCTTCGTGGGGTTTGAAGGAAAAGGAGAGACAAACCAGGTCGGAAAGAAGGGGATCGAGCCCCGTTGTTTCTGTATCAAAACAAAAGGCTTTGGTTCGGAAAAGTTCATCCCGGAGTGTTGCCCTTTGTGTCTCGTTTTCAATTTTATGATAGATGTGAGATTGGGTTGTCACGTCCGAAAAATGCTTGTTCGCGGATTGCGTTTGGGCCTGGACCGTGGCAAACAGATCACCCTGTTCGAAATCTTTTGGAGGAGGGGGTGGCGTTTCCCGGGTTTGGATCTTCTGTAAAAGTGTTCGGAATTCAAGTTCGTTGAACAGTTTCGACAATTCTCCGACATTCGCTTCCTGGTACGCCAATTCTTCAAACGAAACATCAACAGGAACATGCTGGTCAATTACAGCCAGCTTTCGGGAAAGAAAAACCTGCTCCTTGAAGTCGAAAAGGTTTTCCTGGAGCTTGCCTTTCAATTCGGAGAGATGCTCGTACAGGCCTTCAATGCTCCCATAATCGCCAATCAGTTTCATGGCTGTTTTCGGGCCAATCCCCGGACAACCGGGTATGTTGTCGGCCGTGTCGCCCATCAGTCCCAGAATATCAATCACTTGAAGCGGATCCGACACCCCGAAATTTTCCCTTACCTCGGGAATACCCCATATTTCCGGGTTTCCACCACTTTTTGCCGGTTTATACATACGGGTTTTTTCGGTAACCAGTTGGGCATAATCCTTGTCGGGAGTGATCATGTATGTGGCGAATCCCCTTTTTTCTGCTTTGCGGGCCAGGGTTCCGATTACATCATCGGCCTCGTATCCTTGTTTTTCGATTATCGGGATATTGTATGCCTGGATAATGTTTCGGATAAACGGGATCGCATTGCGGATATCTTCCGGCATGGCTTCCCGGTTGGCCTTGTATTCGGGATACATGTCGTGGCGAAAGGTTGCTCCGTGCACATCGAAAACAACACCGATATGGGATGGATTTTCATCGTTCAATAATTGTTCCAGCGTAATAACAAATCCAAGAATGGCTGAAGTGTTTAGTCCTTTGGAATTGATGCGTGGGTTGCGAATAAATGCAAAATAGGAACGATAAATCAGGGCATACGCATCGAGGAGAAAGAGTTTTTGCTTTGTTTGCGCTTCGGTTATCATGATGATTGGTTATCGGTTGCATCCCATTCGGCGCTGGAATTAGCTGTTTCATATAGCGTAACACGTTGGAGCTTGATGCCCACGGGAAGGAGGGGGCGGATGATATCGACAAAATGCAGCACCAGGTTTTCACAGGTGGGTTGAAAATCGACAACATGGTGCCGTTCGTACATCCCTTCCAGTTCCAGTAGTTTTTCGTGCGGTGCACGACTGCTGATCATCAGCGAATGGTCGAAACGATCAACAATTCTTTCTTTCACAATTTTTTTCAGGTCACTGAAATCAATCACCATCCCGTTTTTTTTGTGTTCGATATCATGGATAGGGGTGCCCGATACCGTGACGTACAACTTGTAACTGTGGCCATGTATGTTTTTACAAAGGCCGTCGTAGTTCCATAAGGCATGGCTCATTTCAAATTCATAAAACTTTGTTACGCGTATTGTTGCCATAAATTATTTTTTGGAAACCGGAATATTCTTTAAGGATAACAAAAAAAGAGCAGAAAAGATCAGGATTGTAATTCGAATTCTATTCTTTGCAGGTACAATCTTGCATGCAATCGATTATTTGACCGAAAACCTTATTTTTCAGGGTATACAGCGTATTTTTTCCCTCGCGGGTTGAACAGAGTACTCCTTTGTCTTTCAATATTCCCAGATGATGCGAAATGGTTGATTGTTCGAGTTCTAATTTCCTGTAAATCTCTGTAACCGTCATTGCCTCATCATTCTTTAAGAGGTAGAGGATCGAAATGCGGATGGGGTGCGCCATTGCTTTAAATATTCCAGTAGCTTTATCGATCCGGTCGATCGGGAATAACTCTTTTTTCATTGAATCTGAATTTGAACTACAAATGTAAAAAAACAAAGCAAATAACCTGAAAAAAATGCACTCACAGTTAGGAAACTAGCCTATGGTTAGGGTTATTTGTGTTTTATGAATGAAAAAAGCCAAAGAAGGAACAGTTTTCGTGGAAAACAATTGTTTATTTTTGATCGTTCATTCGTTCAAATGATAACACTCGATTACATAAAGCGCCCTGTTCAAAGTGAATTAAGCAGCTTCGAACGATTTTTCAGGGATACTACACGGTCGGAAGTGGGCTTACTGAACCTGATGGTTAACTACATGATTCGAACGAAGGGAAAGCAAATCCGGCCTTTAATGGTTTTTCTGGCTGCAAAAATGCACGGCACAATCACCCAGCGGACGTATGTAGCAGCATCGACCATCGAATTGCTCCATTCGGCGTCCCTGGTCCACGACGATGTTGTGGATGAATCCTACGAACGAAGAGGTTTTTTGTCGATCAATGCGCTATGGAAAAATAAAATCTCGGTTTTGATGGGCGATTATTTATTGTCGAAAGGCTTGCTCGTCGCAACAAAAGAAAAGGAATATGAAATACTCGACATTGTATCGGAGGCGGTTCGGGATATGGCCGAGGGTGAGTTGCTCCAATACCAGAAAAGCAGAAAACTCGACATGGATGAGGCCACATACTTTGAAATTATTCGGAAAAAAACAGCTTCCCTTATCGGGACAAGCTTTGCTGTAGGAGCCCATTCGGCAGGCGCCGACCCCGAAAAAGTATCCGCCATGCGGCAGATTGGTGTACTGGCTGGTTTTGCATTTCAGATTCGCGACGATATTTTCGACTATCAGGATAAGGGAACCATCGGAAAACCCATTGGAAACGATTTGAAAGAGAAAAAGATTACCCTCCCGCTTATCTATGTATTGCAACATTCGTCTGTTCGGGAACGAAACCGGATTTTGTTCAGTATTCGAAAAAACAATAACCGGAAAGAAAAGGTATGGGAATTGATTGAACGGGTAAGAAAGAACGGAGGCATCGAATATGCCACTGGTAAGATGAATCAGTTTGCCGACGATGCCATCGACCTTCTCAATCGCTTTCCCTCAAATGAGGCTTCCCAATCCCTTGAACATCTCATCCGTTATATCATTGAGCGAAAAAAATAAGAGCAACCCGCAGGTCGCTCTTATTAAATAGCCATGAAAACACAAACTTTATCGTAAGATAAATTAAATTGTCATTATTTCAGCGTTCTTCTTTTCTACCATTTCATCAACCTTGTGGTTAAAATCATCGGTATTTTTCTGAACGTTTTCAATTGCCTGTTTTTCCTCGTCTTCCGAAAGGCCATCTTTCCGTAGTTTTTTCAACTGATCGTTGGCTTCTTTTCGGGCGCTCCGGATGCTTACTTTTGCCGCTTCTCCTTCTTTGTTGGCATCCCGGACCAACAATTTCCGTCGTTCTTCCGTTAAAGGCGGTATAAAAATACGGATTATTTCTCCATTATTATCCGGATTGAACCCTAAATTTGCATTTAAAATTGCTTTTTCAATCGGTTTGATCATTTGTTTTTCCCAAGGTTGTACCATGATGGTCTTAGCATCAGGGGTGGAAATACTGGATACCTGGTTCAGGGGTGTCATGGTTCCGTAGTATTCAACCAGCACACTATCAAGCATTCTGGGAGAAGCTTTGCCTGCACGAATATGAATCAACTCTTTGTCGAGATGATCAATTGCCGCTTGCATGTGCTCGCGGGTCATTTCCAAAATGAGATCAACATCTTCGGACATTTTCGACCATTTTGCTTGTGAAGAGCAAAAATAAAAAAAAATGGAAAAGCAAAAAACGATGTTTTATTTTTCTTTGTCCAATTATTGCCCAAATCGGTTTATTTTTGATGTTTCACAAAAGAATTGTAAATCATGGCTAATTTTTTTCGTCCCGAAGTGGATGCTTTTTCCCGTGAAAAGTACAAACATCCGGTATCACAGTTGATCCTGGTTGCTTTCATTTCCCTGCTTTCCCTGTTCGTATTTATGCTATTGGGTACTTTTTTGGCTGTACCCTTTTGGGGAATGGAACAGTTTCAACAGTTGTTGCAGGCTACAATATCATACAATCCCGAAAATGTACCCTTTTTAAAATACCTGCAAATGGTTCAGTCCATTGGTCTTTTTATCGTTCCTTCCCTGATTCTGGCAAAAATATTCAGCGGTTCTTTATGGAACTATTTAAAAATGGACCAGTCACCCATGGTTCGTTCCCTTTTTCTTGCTCTGATCCTGATTCTTGTGTCCAGCCCTTTTATCAATGCAACGGGTGTGATCAATTCCCGCATGTCGTTTCCCGACTGGATGTCGGGTATCGAAGAATGGATGAGGGCCAGTGAAGACAATGCCGGTGAATTGACCCAACTTTTCCTGAATACAGATACCATCTGGGGACTTCTGTTTAATATTTTAATGATAGGGATCATTCCGGCGCTCGGAGAGGAATTACTTTTTCGGGGGATTATCCAGCGAATCTTCACTCGATGGACCCGGAATGTTCACCTGGGGGTCTGGATTTCTGCACTTCTGTTCAGCGCCCTGCACTTTCAGTTTTACGGGTTTATCCCAAGGGCTTTGCTGGGTGTGATGTTTGGCTATTTGCTGGCCATGAGCGGGAGTTTATGGTTACCGGTTGCCGCTCATTTTTTTAACAATACAATAGCGGTCCTCGCCTATTATTTTTACGACAAAGGAATTCTGTCGTTCGATCCCGAAACGCTCGGAGCGGAGTCGGGTTTTGGATGGGCGGCTGCAGTCAGCCTTGCCGGGGTGCTTTCCCTTATGGTTTATTTGTTCCGGATTGAAAAGAGAAAAGCCCTGTCCGATAATTTCGCGTAACAGGGCTCACGTATTGTGTTTTCATGGCAATTTTTCAGCGCAACACATCAAAAATACAGAAGATAAAAAAATATGCTATAAAACATGTTTTATCGAATTGTTAATTATTGAAAATGAATACGGGTTTTGCATTATTATGTCATATAAAATATAGAAAAACAGTGTTTTATATATAATGAATACCCAGACTTGCCCTATGGCGATCGTTAAGAAATTATTTACATTTGTCTTTTTTTCAAAAGAATATGAAGATTCATCGTTTGCATTTGATGGAAGGCGCCGCAAAAGCAACCGGACTAACGGTAATAATCGATGTATTCCGGGCTTTTTCGCTTGCCTGTTATGTTATAGCGAATGGGGCAAAAACCATCTACCCGGTTGGATCGCTATCCGAGGCCTACCGGTTGAAACGATTCTATCCCGATGCCGTTCTAATGGGTGAGCGGCATGAGAAAATTTGTGATGGCTTTGATTTTGGAAACGCACCAACCCATATTCTTGGGATCGATTTTACCGGCAAAAGTGTCATTCATACAACCAGTTCCGGAACGCAGGGGATCGAACGAGCCCGGCAGGCTGCTTCAGTTCTCACCGGAAGTTTTGTGAATGCCCGGGCCATTGTCCGGTATATCCAGGAACAGAATCCATCCGAAGTCTCGCTGGTTGCAATGGGTTATGAAGGGATTCGTCCTTCGCAGGAAGACGAATTTTGTGCCGACTATATTGAAAATTGCCTGAGGGAAAGGGAAACCCCTTTTGCCGACATGGTTGAAATACTTCGAACCGGCGACGGAGCCCGGTTGCTTGATCCTGCAAACCATGCGCATTCACCAGCGAGCGATTTTGATCTTTGCCTTAGTCTAAACCGATTCTCTTTTGTGCTTCAGGTTGCAAAAGACATAAACGGAGTGAATTTTCTTCAAAAACGGGATGTTGTATGAAATCGAAACACGCAAAAAGTCCCTTCGACGAGGTCATTAATCGCGTCGAT
>Ga0116164_10001442_pt1 | contig 18031 bp, 12 predicted proteins | sample AD_UKC109_MetaG_FD_89888 | JGI IMG/M metagenome (GOLD analysis project Ga0116164, IMG submission 89888) | Active sludge microbial communities of municipal wastewater-treating anaerobic digesters from Hong Kong - AD_UKC109_MetaG | ecosystem: Engineered > Bioreactor > Anaerobic > Digestate... | reverse complement strand
GAAAAGAACCGGCTGAACGATATGTGTATATGGCCCGCGTAGGATCCGGGAACACAACTACCGATAACCGGAATTATTCCATCGGAGGTGTGGAACAGGTAGGGATCTCCCCGATCATTTATGCCAATCCCGATTTGAAATGGGAAGCATCGGAGCAGATCAACATCGGTATCGATTCCCGTTTCCTCGAAAATTTCCGCTTTACCTTCGACTGGTACCAGAAATCGAGCAAAGACTGGATCATGCAGGCAACGGTTCCGGGCATTTCAGGCATCGCAGGGATCAGCGGAACCACCAATCCCTACATCAACGGGGGGAATGTGGTTAACAGCGGAATCGAAGCAGAACTGGCCTTCCAGAAAAGTTTGGGAAAGGATTTTTACCTGGAAGCTGCTGCGAACTTTGCCTACAATAAAAATAAAGTTACCGAAGTCCCCGACAGCATCATTCACGGCTCCACATCGGTTTTGTTCAACGGATGCGATGAATTTTACCGGGTACAGGAAGGCATGCCCCTTGGCTATTTCTTCGGTTATCAAACCGACGGCGTTTTCCAAACCCAGGAGGAAATCGACAGTTATGTGAATGAAGAAGGCGCCCTGATTCAACGGACCGCGAAACCGGGCGACATCAAACGGGTCGACACCAATGGCGATGGAAACTTAACCGATGCCGACAAAGTGATGCTCGGGGATCCGAACCCCGATTTCATATACGGATTTCGTGTTAGTCTGAACTACAAAGGCATCGACTTTTCGATGAACGTTCAGGGACAGGGTGGCAACCAAATCGTGCAGTCGTACCGGGCCATGGAACGAGAATATTTTAACTACAACCGCGAACTGGTCGACGATCGCTGGCAGTGGAACGATCTGAACAGCAACTTCGTGGTCGATCCCGGTGAAGAAATTCCCGGCTCGATGCCCCGGGTGACCCTGTCGAAAGAATCGAACCAAAACTGGCGAAAATTCAGCGACTTGTACATCCACGATGCCGATTATCTCCGGATCAAGAGCATCAACATTGGATACGATCTTTGCCAGTCAATCCTGAAAAAATCGGGGATCGAACGCTTCCGCATCTATGTATCGGCGACCAATCTCCTCACCCTCACCGATTACAACGGATACGACCCCGAAGTGGGCTATGGTGCCGGCGATGCCTATGCCTCGGGAATCGATATGGGTTTCTATCCTTCGCCCCGTACGTATCTGATCGGTGTTAATGTAACCTTTTAAAAAGTTGGAAATCATGAAGAAAATACTTTTATTCATTAGCATAACACTCTTCTTTGCCGGTTGTGGCGAAGAGTTCCTGGAAAAAACACCGACGACATCACTCGTCGTAGAGAACTTCTACCAAACGCCCAACGATGCCACCCAGGCATTGACCGCAGTATATAACATGCTATTGCGCGACGATTACTGGAGTCCGTTCTTTTATTCCGAAATGGCTTCTGATAATGCAGCCGGAGGCGCCGGTTCGGGCGATGGCGGAGGCGCCACCCGCATCGACCGGGGTATGCAATGGCCCGAAGCAAATGCACACGAAATATTGTGGCGTACCTATTACGGCGCTATCTACCGGGCGAATACCTATATCGAAAACCAGGCATTGATCGACTGGTCGGGAAAGGAAAACCTCCAAAACCAATACCTGGCCGAAGCCCGTTTTATCCGGGCCTATTATCACTTTAGCCTGGCCCAGTTTTTTGGCGAAGTCCCTGCACTGGAAAAAACCATTGCGCCGAATATTGTCCCGGAACGAACACCCGCCGAAGATCTGTACGATTTCATCCTTCAGGACCTGCTCTTTGCAGCCGACAATGCTCTGGCCGCACCATACAACTCCATGGATTTTTCGAACTGGGGACGGGCAACCCGGTGGGCCGCCAAAGCCATGATCGGGCGGGTGTTTCTGTATTATACCGGATACTACAATAAATCCGACCTGAAAGGATACACAAGCGCCCAGGCCCTCGAACAAATCGAGGATGTAATCAACAACAGCGGGCACGATCTGGTTCCCGTTTTTGCCAGCCTGTGGCGGACACCCACTTATTCCGAGCTGGGTGATATCGGGCAATATGCCGGTGAGATCAACAAGGAATGCGTTTGGTCGGTTACCTTTAACCTCGACCGTGTACCCACTGTTGAAACCTTCCATCGAATGGTGGGTCCGCGCGGATACAATGTGGAACCCTACGGAAACGGCTGGGGCTATTGCCCTGTGGTGCCCGGATTATGGAAACTTTTCGATGATGCCGATACCCGGAAAAAAGCCTCCATCCTCTCCTGGGATGACGAAGGGCTGACTTTCGACTGGGAAGCCAATACCCAGGCCCAGTACTCAGGATACAACTGCAAAAAATACATGATTGCAGCCATTGGCACCACCAATGAGGTAACCTCGATGGGGGGCGACTGGCAGTCGAAAGGATTTGAGGACCGCATGGTCATCCGCTTTTCCGAGGTATTGCTGATGGGCGCCGAGCTTCGCTCCCTCGTTAACGGAGCTGGCGACGGAACGGCCCTCCAATACCTGAACCGGGTGCGTGAACGGGCTTTCGGCAACAGCAGCAAAAACTACACATCGGCCACCATCGATAACATCATGCTCGAACGCCGGTTGGAACTTTGTTTTGAAGGATTGCGCTATTGGGACATCTTGCGTTCCTGCAAAGGCGATTTTTCCAAACTTACCGATATCCTTACCTATGTGGATGATACCGATGGCGGCGATTATGCCAATACCATGGACCTGCAGAGCCTCGATGTGGACGGGAGCAATTTTGTGGACAAAAAAGGATTGTTCCAACTTCCGCAGAGCGAACTCGACCTGATGGACGGAATTATTGAACAAAATCCCGGATATGAATAAGAAACGAAAACTCAATCGATTTCGTTGAAAACAGTTGTTCGTAAAAAGGGCTGTCCGATTGGGCAGCCTTTTTTTTCTTTTTGTAAATTGTCGGTGTAAAAATAGAGAATCATGACATCACCTTTTACCCGCAGATCGTTCCTGAAACAATCTGCTTTTGCTGGATTTACGGGCTGCGCTTTGCTGCTCGCTTCGCGTTTCCATCCGGCATTTGCCGGTTTTTCCGATACCGGCGAAGACGGGGTCCCCGATCCGGCAAAACTGAATTATTGTGGCTATCAATGCCCTGCTGATTGTTTGTTCCTGAAAGCAACAAGGGAAAACGACACCTCGTTGAAAAAGAAAGTATATACAGACTGGCAGATCGGGGAACGGTATGGAGCGGATTTCGATCCGGAAAAAATATTCTGTTGGGGCTGCAAAACCAGCGACAAAGTCCCGGGGATTGTCGTGGAAAAATGCACCGTTCGCCAATGTACCCTTGAAAAGGAACATCAATGTTGCATCGAATGCAACGAATTAAAATCTTGCAACAAAGATTTATGGCAACGGTTCCCGGAATTTTATCAATCGGTCATCCGGATGCAGGAAAAGTACCTTTCGACACCAAAAGGGTCCTGAAATACTGCCGTTTATTTCGTGGTAAAAACCGTTCCTTTTTCGTGTACGGTCGTTACAGCCCGGCCCGAAGGATCGGCATTGTTCCGGAACGACTCGTCCCAGGCCAGCGCTTCGGCGGTACTGCAGGCAATACTGGGCACCGATGGCACGCAGGAAACAGCCTGGTCCGATGGAAAAAATTCCTCGAAAATGGAGCGGTAATGGTATTCTTCTTTCGACATGGGTGTGTTGATGGGAAACCGGTATTGGGCATTTGCCATCATCTCATCGGATACTTTTTCGTTGGCAATTTGTTTCAGCGTATCGATCCAGCCATAGCCCACCCCGTCGGAAAATTGTTCTTTTTGCCTCCAGGCAACGCTTTCGGGAAGAAGATCTTCAAAGGCTTTGCGAAGCACCCATTTTTCCATACGCCCGTTACCGGCCATTTTATCTTTGGGATTTAAACGCATAGCAACATCCATGAATTCCTTATCGAGAAAAGGAACCCGGCCTTCAACACCCCAGGCGGCCAACGATTTGTTCGCCCGTAAACAATCGTACAGGTTCAGCTTGCTGATTTTTCGAAGCGTTTCGCGATGAAACTCTTCGGGATTCGGAGCCTTATGAAAATAAAGATACCCGCCGAATATTTCATCTGCTCCTTCTCCCGTAAGTACCATTTTTATCCCCATCGATTTGATAACCCGTGCCAACATGTACATGGGAGTAGAAGCCCGAACCGTGGTCACATCGTAGGTTTCGATATGATAGATTACATCCCGTATGGCATCCATCCCTTCCTGGATGGTATAATGGATTTCGTGATGGACACTTCCAATATGATCGGCCACTTTGCGGGCAGCCGCCAGGTCGGGAGAGCCTTCGAGCCCGATTACGAAGGAATGAAGCTGGGGCCACCATGCATCGGTGCGATCGCCCTCTTCGACGCGTTTCTTACTGAATTTCTTGGCCAGCGCCGAAGTAACCGACGAATCGAGTCCGCCCGATAAAAGTACCCCATAGGGAACATCGGACATCAACTGACGGTGAACCGCATCCTCCATCGCTTTTCGCAATTCGGGAATACTTGTTTCGTTGCGTTTCACATTTTCGTATTCAGTCCAGTCGCGGTACCACCAGCGTTTTATTTCTCCATCCTTACTGTAGAGATAACTGGCCGGCGGAAATTCCCGGATTTTGTTGCAATACCCTTCAAGCGCCTTCAGTTCCGAGGCCACGTAAAAATTTCCGAAGGTATCCCACCCCATATAGAGCGGGATGATCCCAATGTGGTCCCTCCCGATCAAATAGGCATCCTCCGCCTCGTCGTAGAGGCAAAAGGCAAAAATACCGCTCAAATCGTCAAGAAAGTTTTCCTTTTTTTCCTGGTATAAGGCCAAAATGACCTCGCAGTCCGATCGAGTCTGGTATTCGTACCGGTCTCTGGTTTTTTCCCGTATTTCCCGGTGATTGTATATTTCGCCATTTACCCCCAGTATCAACGAACGATCCTTACTGTACAATGGTTGTCCCCCCGATTCCGGATCGACAATGGCTAAACGTTCATGCGCAATGATTGCTTTTTTCCCACAATAGATTCCCGACCAGTCGGGACCCCGATGCCGCAAACGTTTCGATTGTTTTAACACTTGTTGCCGTAAGGCACTGCTTTCGGTCTTCAAATCAAAAACTCCAACGATTCCACACATACGATACAGCTATTATGTTTCTTAAATTGACAGAAGCTACAGGGTGCAATTATAATCATTTTGTCAACAATAGAAAATTTTTTATATCTTTTTTCCATATTTTTTATTTTTTATTAATCTTTTTATAATTTTAATTGCACTATTTAAAACAAAAAGAGATGAAAAAGAAACAGGCTGTCCCATTAAATGAGACAGCCTGCATACTTCCGGTTAAATTATTGGATTAAATCATTTTTTCAATATTCCACACGAAGGCCCGAATGCCGACTTCTTCGTTAACCTGGTCGAGTTTTCGGATTTTTTCCAGAAGAGGCTCAACTTTTTCTTCAGCAACAATACAAAGAACCGCATTGTTGATTTCGGGCCAGGTATGGGTTCCCATGTGGGGTTCGCCCTTTTCGGAACCGCGTCCAAAGATGTCGGTCCACTGGGTATACCCTCTGATTTCCAATCGGTCGAGCATATAATCGACCCGTTCGGTCAATGCCTGGTTATAGGATATGAATACCGCTTTCATTATCTTGATCTTTATTCGTTATTTATCCATAAAAACAAATTTTTTCCGGAGAGCCAGCACCTTATCGCGTTCTCCCTTCCGGGCCATTAAGGCATACACCACAGGTACGATAATCATCGTTATCACGGTCGAAAACAATAAGCCACCAATAACCGAAATACCCATCGGGCTCCATATTTCGGAACCTTCGCCCCTGCTTAAGGCCATGGGCACCATCCCAAGAATGGTCGTAAAAGCGGTCATCAGTACCGGGCGCAACCTCGATTTTCCTGAAAGCACAATGGCTTCGTTCAGGTTGATGCCCCGGTCGCGCATCAGGTTGATATAATCGACCAGCACAATACCGTTTTTCACCACGATCCCTACAAGCAAAACAGCGCCCAGGGCAGCAATAATGCTCAGATTTGTCCCCGTAAAATAGAGGGTGAAAATAACCCCGGGAATAATAAACAGAATGGACACCATGATGATAAACGGCATTTTAAACGATTCGAACTGACTGGCCATCACGATATATACCAACAGAATAGACAACAAGGCCAGGAGGCCAATATCCATAAAAGAATCCTGCATATCCTCATAAGCTCCACCCAGTTCAATGGAAATACCCTGGGGTGTATCCATTTTATCGAGCTCGGTTTGAATTTCAGCGGCAAGTTGTCCCAACGAAACCTGATACGGAACGGCAGAAACCGTAACGATTCGTTGTTTCCGTTTTCGTTCGATATTCGGAGGGGTTTGGGTTTGTTCCACCGAACCCAGCTCTTTCAGGCGGACAAAACTTCCGGTAGGCGTAGCTATTTGAATGTTTTCGAGATCGGTAATGGAATTGCGGGCTTCTTCCTTGAAGCGAACCACCACGTTGTATTCGTCGCCAAACTGCCGGAAACGGGTAGCTGTTAGTCCTTCCACCCGGTTCCGGATGGCACGTGAAACGGTGGCTGTTGTCAGGCCGTGAAGGGCCATTTTTTCCCGATCGAGATTAACGGTCAGCTCGGGTTTGTATTTTTCGCGGCTGATTTTCACTTCCCGTGCCCCGTCAATAGACTGCATCTTCTGTTGAATTTCCTTTGCGAACAGGGTTGTTTCGTCAAAATCGTATCCAAAGATCGACACTTCAACGGTTTGGTCACCGCCCATACCGCCGCCCATGCCTCCCTGGGTCGAAACGGTATAATTTACTACTTCGGGTATTTCGCCCAGATAATTCCGAAATTCTTCGGATATTTCCCAAACCGAGCGTTGCCGGCTTTCGGGCGAAACCAGTTTCACCCGGTAATTAATAATGTGGGAGCCCGACGATTGAAAGATCGAATTGATCCCCCCCCGGTCGTCGGCACCGGCCGAATAGGAATTCAATTCCATTTCCGGAATCGTTCTTTTTACATAATCATCGATTGCCCGGGCAATTTTCGAGGTTTCCTCAAAACGGGTTCCGGTTTGCAATTCAATCGTAGCAGAAATATTGCTGCTGTCCGACTGGGGAATAAATTCGCCCCCGATCCGTCCGGCAAAGAAAAAGGAACTCAGTAAAATGGCCAGCGAAGCCAAAATGACCAACAATTTGTGTTTCAGGGCCCAGGTAAGGGACCGCCCGTAAAACTGGTCGAGTTTATCGAGCAAAACCCGGAATGTTCGATCCCAGCTCACGATGCTTTGTTTTTCTTTTTTGGGCCTCAGGCGGAGCAGTTTCGAACTCAACATGGGTGTTAAGGTAATGGCAGCCAAGGTGGAGGTTACCACGGTAATGGTGACAACCCAACCCAATTGCCGGAACAAAACACCCGTCATACCCGAAACCAGGGTCAGCGGGAAAAATACGGCCACAACCGTAAGCGTGGTTATGATAACGGCGAGCCACACCTCGTTGGTGGCATAAATGGCGGCTTCGCGTGGGTTACTGCCCCGTTCGATATGTTTTGTTATGTTTTCGAGCACCACAATGGCATCGTCGACCACCATTCCGATCGCAATGGAGAGCGACGACAAGGAAATGATATTGATCGAGTTACCAGTCAGGTAGAGATAGATAAATGCGACAATCAGGGCGATGGGGATGGTTAAGACAATGATGAACGTTGCCCTCCAGCGCCCCAGAAAAACCAACACGACCAGGGTTACAAATATCAGTGCATACAAAAGGGTTTCCGACAGGTTCTTAATTGAATTGTTAATAAATTCGGAGGAATCATAAATGGTACCGATCTGGATATCTTTGGGTAGATCTTTCCGGATTTCATCGATGGCTTTGTTCACCTCTTTCGCAATTCGGACGGTGTTTCCTCCCGATTGTTTCATGATGAACATCCGGGCACCTTTTTTACCGTTAATGATTTCTTCGATGTTCATTTCCCGGGCCCCATCCTTAATTTCGGCAACGTCTCTCAGATAAACCGGTGTACTGTTGTAGTTTCCGACCACCAGGCTATTGAGCTCGTAACTATCTTCAAATTCACCTTCTACCCGTAAAGGATAGGCCAGCTTGCCCATTTCGATGTTTCCCGAGGGCAGGTTGATGTTTTCGAGCATCAGGGCATTCCCGATCTGTTCGACGGTCATGCTGTAGGCTTCAAGCCGCAAGGGGTCGACTTCGACCAGTATTTCCCGTTCGATATCACCGGAAAGGCCGATGGATCCAACCCCGTCGATTTTATTCAGGGGATTGACCAGTTTTTCGTCGAGGATTTTTTCGAGGCCTTCGAGGCTTTCGTCGGCGGTAATCGAAAAGAACATGATGGGCATCATGCTCGAATTGAATTTGTAAATGGTCGGATCCTCGGCATCCTCGGGCAAAAAGCGGCTGATGAAGGCTAAGGCATCGCGGATATCGTTCGCCGCCTCATCGAGGTCGGTCTCCCATTCAAATTCAACAAAGACCAGCGACAGGTTATCTCGTGAAATGGAGGTTACCTCCTTCATATCGCTGACAGAAGAGAGGGCATCTTCGACAGGTTTCGTGATGTTGGTTTCGATATCGGCCGCATTAGCCCCGTCGTATTGGGTCATGATGGTGATGGCCGGCAGCTCCATGTCCGGGTAAAGGTCGACAGGGATCTGAACAAACGAAAAGATCCCGAAAACGATGACCGCAACAAAAATCAGCGCCGTAGTAATCGGTTTTCTGACCGCACTTTTGTATATACTCATTGTTTTTCTTTTTTGAATTTATTCGCTTACGCTAACCTTAACCCCGTCCATCAAAATCGCCTGCCCGGCAACAATGAGCTGATCGCCAACAGCCAAACGGTCGGAAATCACTTCCAGTTTATCGTTGAAACGGTTTCCAAGGCTTACCGCAACGCGTTCGGCAATGCCCTCCCGGTTAACAAATACGTAGCGATTATTGGTTCCTTCCTGTTGCAAAACGGCAATTGCCGGAACAACAATGGCTTTAGATTCGCCCAGTTTCAGTGTTGTTCGGGCATACATTCCCGGACGCAATTTGCGGCTTCCGTTCTCAACTTTCACTTCTACTTTGAAGGTACGGGTCAGGGGATCGATGGTAGGATAAATACGTTCGATCCGGGCCGCAAAGTGTTCGTCGGGGTAGATATCCGAAACCACATCGATGGTGCTTCCCATCCTGATTTCCGGATAATATTTTTCCGAAACACTGATGAGCGCTTTCAGGGGATCGATCTGCTGCAAGGTCAGAATGGCTGCTTTCCCGGCCTGGGTGCTGGGAGCGCCCGAATACAGCTCACCGTTTTCGAAAAAGCGGCCGGTGATTACTCCGTTATAGGGAGCAAGCAGGCGGGTATTTTCTTCCAGGTAATCGACGTTGGTTTGCGTTACGTCTAACTGGGTTTTTACCTGATCAAACTGTTGGGCCGAAATGCTGTTGCTTTCCCGCAACGCCTTCATACGCTCAAAATCGACCTTGAGTTGTGCCAATTGAATTTTTGCCTGGTTCAGCTGGGTTTGGTCCATTTTAGCGAGCAAATCGCCCTTTTTCACCCGGTCGCCAACTTCGACGTATATTGCATCGACCCTGCCGGGTGAAGCCGGCGCCATGTATACTTCTTCCCAGGGAAGCAAGTTGGCAGTATAGGCGACAACCCGGTCAACAGCCTCTTCCTGAAGAAGCTGAACTTTAACCGGATAAATTTTTTCGGCCTGAACGGTATCGGAGGCCTCGATCAGCATTTGCTTCTGCTTTTCCATTTTATTGATCGTAATGGTCAGCCGATCGATCTTTTTCTGCCGTGCTTCGGGGGTATCGGTATTTCCGCAGGCCACCAGCAACAGTGCGAGGGTTGAAATTGTCAAAATGTGTTTCATTTCTATTTTTTTTATAATTGATTGTATAATTTATCGAGCGACAGTTTGGCTTGCAACAGACTCATCATCGATTGAATAAGGCTAGTTTCAGCTTGTAAATAATTGGAATTGGCCTGGGTCAGGTCGAGGCTCGATACCAAACCCTGATCGAATTTGTTCGATATGTTTTGAAAAGCCCTTTTGGCCACTTCAACATTCTCGCTTTGTGCCCGGTAGTTTTCCAGGGCGGTTTGCAGATCGAGCCGCAACTGCTGCTCCTGCATGACCAGCTGATTTTCGACAAGTTCCCTGTTCAGGCGGGCCTGATCGTACTGAATTTTGGCCTGCTCAAGCTTGTGTTTCCGGCTTCCGCTGGAGAATACCGGAATGCTCATGGTGAGCCCGGCAAGGTGGTTCGGGTTCATATCGAAGCCCGAGCGCATAATTTTGTAATTGTAGGAATAGAAGCCGGTGAGCGTAGGTGAATAGGCCCATCGTTCCATATCGACCATTTTCTCTGAAATGGCTTCCTGTGTGCCGGTCATTTGGTAGAGTACATTGTTCTCAATCTGAAAATCAGGAAGATTGTTAAAGTCATTTACCGGTGCAAGGAAGGCAAACAAATCGTCGGTCAGTTCAATAGGGGTGCCCGGTTCGGCGCCCAGTTGAAAGCGCAAAAGACTGTAACTCATATCGAGCGCCCGTTTCATCGATCGTTCGGTGTTTTCGAGCATGCTCACCTGGATGCTGATTTGGTCGACATCGGTTTGTTCGGCCACTCCAGCCTCGTACATCCGGCGGGTATGCTCCCGGATGGCTTGCAGATTTTCAATATTTTTACGGAAAACATCCAGACTTTGCCGGGTAACCAAGGCCATATAATAGCCCGAAGCAATGGATTCCTTTACATCCAGTATGGAATTGTCGAGCCCCTGTTCGGCAATTTTTTTGGCCAGTCGGGCCGCTTTTATGCCCACCCAATACTGACCGCTGAACAACAACTGGCCCACTTGCACCTTCGCCGAGGACTGGTCGGTGAGAGGGATGGAATTCGATCCCGATTCATTGATCAAATCCTGTACTTTTGTTTCGATGTAGGAACTGGCCAGGATGGTCTGCGGGTTCGCACCCGGGAACTGGCCCATGGCATCCATAAAAATCCCGGTGTATTGTTCCTCGGTAATTCCCGTTCCCCCTCCTCCGCCGAAATTGAATTGCAGTTCGTAGTTGAAATAGGTCATGTAGTCGAGGGAGGCATCGACCTGGGGCAAGCCCTGGGCAATGGTTCCTTTGACCTGACGGTCGGAATAGGCAACATTTAACCGGGCATTTTTCAGGCTCAGGTTGTGTTCCAGTGCATAATCGTTCGCTTCGTGTAAGGAAAGGCGTAAGGGCTCCTGGGCTGTAACCGACAAGCCCATTAGGAGTAAAATAAATACGATACGTGTTTGATGTTTCATAAAACTTTATTTTTTCTTTAAGTTTTCAACTTTGGTTTCGAACAAAGCAATCAGGCTTCTCCCCTTTTCGGTACAAATTCCTTTTAAATAAGGGAAGAAAACAGAATACCAAATCCGGGAATGATCAAAATTTCGTTCTTCAATCTTTTGAAAAAAGTCGAAGGCATGATGAATAAAGAGGTTCGCAATGTCGATGTCGAGATCGGGCAGAAAAATTCCCTCATCGATACCCCTCTTCAGGATCATGAACGTAATTTCGTAATTGCGTACTTCACCGGCGCCCATTACCTCACGAAATACGATGGGGTGGTATTTTTTGATATCGGAAAAAAAACAAGGATGGACCTTTCGCACCGATTGTTCGTTGTATTCACCAAATCCGAACAGGGCTTCAATGACATTATCGGCCCGTGCCATAATTTCAAATGCCCTTTTTTTGTGTTCAATAATGGCTTCGCGCAAAAACAGACCAACCAGTTCATTTTTATCTTTAAAATTCTCATAAATAGTGCGTTTCGAAATACCCATCGCCTGGGCGATCATGTCCATGGTTACCTGACGGATCCCCTTTTCCACAAATAGTTTTCCGGCCTCATTAATGATTCGTTCGTGTAATTCCATTTTCAAAACAATTGGTCTGCAAAAGTAGAAAACTATTACAACAAACAAAGTTTTAAAAAGTTTTATTCCGATCGTATGATGGAATTTCGGCGAATCGTCCCTCTGAACCGGTGAACAAAACCGGAAGGAGTTTGGCAAATTCATAAGAAAATTGTGTCCCGAGCATTCGTCTGTCTCCGATCCCCGCCCCGGTGTTTCTATTCTTGTGCATTGATTTTAAAACACTTTTACCAACATGCTTCACAAATGAAACTCGATGCTTGAATTATGAATAAGGGTTGTGGTTAAAAAATCTAGTTTTGGATGTTTTGTTTTACGAATTATTCAACGAAATCTATTTTAACAAAAACCTGAATTTATGAAAGAAAAGCATTTCTCTGATTTCCTTTTGGGGAAAGCTGCTTTGTTACTGACATTTATGTTGACGGTGATCCTGATGACACCCAACAGTTTTGCAGGCAACAGCATGCAGCAAGGTAAAAAAATGGTAACGGGCACCGTCACCGATGCCAAAACCAACGTTCCGCTTCCCGCTTTAACGGTACTGATTAAAGGAACAACCATCGGTTCGGTAACCGACCTGGATGGAAAATACTCAATTTTAGCCTCCGATCGCGACATTTTGGTATTCAGTTTTATTGGCTACCGGGAAAAAGAAGTTGCCGTGGGTGATCAAAGCATGATCAATGTTTCACTCGAAGAAGATATCTACGGTTTGGACGAAGTTATTGTTACCGGTTATGGCGTCCAGAAGAAAAGCGATTTAACCGGGGCAGTCTCGTCGGTAAGCAGCGAACGCCTGACGAATCTTCCCTTGCCCAATCTGGAACAAGCTTTACAGGGGCAGGCAGCCGGTGTGAATATTACGTCCAAATCGGGTCGTCCGGGCGAAGGGGTTACCATTCAGATTCGCGGGATCAGCTCCATTAACGGCACGGAACCTCTTGTGATCATTGACGGGGTCGCCGGGGATCTGAACCTTTTAAATCCCAGCGATATCGAATCTATTGAAGTACTGAAGGATGCCTCCTCGTCTGCCATTTACGGAGCAACCGGCGGTAACGGGGTTATCCTGGTTACCACCAAATTGGGAAAAACAGGCAAAATTAGAACCACATTAAATGCCTACCGGGGGGTCGAAAGCGCCATCAATATGATCGAAATGATGAACTCACAGGAATGGATGGCCGTAAATGAAGAAATTGAATGGGAAAACTCACGGAAAAAAACCTGGAATGAAGCGCTCAACACGGAGCCCGATACCCTACCTACGTATAACTGGCAGGATTTCATTTTTAAACCGGCACTGATGCAGAACTACGATATGTCGGTATCCGGGGGAAATGAGTTCTCAAACATTCTTTTCAGCGCCAGCTACAACGACCAGGAAGGGATTATCCGAAAGACCAATTATCAGCGACTTACCTTACGCTTGAATGCCGAACAAAAACTTTCCAACCGGATAACCTTCGATCAGAAAATATCGTTTGTCAATACAAAGGGTGAAGGACTCGACGAGTGGAAATGGCATCATTACTACTGGAACCCCATCAATTCAACCCTTCAGATGGACCCCAGCATTCCCGAATACGATGAAAACGGACAATGGACCATATCCAATTTCAGCACAGTACACCCATCCGTTAAGCTCGATGTGGTGGATAAGGTTAACCAACAAAACCACTTTGAAGGCAATTTCGGGTTGAAAATCAATATTCTCAAAGGACTTGATTTCACAAGCCGCTTCACCGGGAAACTGGGCTTTGGCGATGTAAAACAATACACCTCCATCTATTATGCCTCACCTACCGACAACAATCCCAAGGATGAGTTATACATGAACATGGACCGGAGCTTGTCGTATACGGCCCAAAACATGTTGAATTATCAGGTCACCATTGCCCGAAACCACAACTTGTCGTTAATGGTGGGTATGGAAGCCAATAAATGGTGGGGGTATAATATCGAAGGTACCCGGCTCGACATGTCGAGTTCCGATCCATGGATGCTCTATTTCACAAAATCGACCAACAGTTCCGATGACATCCAAAATGTAGACGGAACCGGTTATATCGGGGCAACACAGGCCTATTTCGGCCGGTTAAACTACGATTTCATGGGGAAATATCTTTTAACGATTAATGTACGCCGTGATGGTTCAAGCAGTTTCGGCCCCCGTTTTCGCTGGGGTACGTTCCCTTCGTTCTCGGTTGGATGGAAATTCACTGAAGAAGAATTCATGAAAAACGTGAGCGCCATTAGTTTTGGTAAACTGCGTTTTGGTTACGGACAAACCGGGGCAAATGCCCGTACAGGATTCCCGTATCTGTCGCAGGTTGTTTCGTCACCTAAATTCAGATATTCCGTCGACAATGTGACTACGCAGGTCGGAACCGGTCCTTTCCAGATAGCCAATACCGAAATCCACTGGGAATCGGTCAACATGTCCAACCTAGGTCTGGATCTTTCTTTGTTCGACAACCGGCTCTCGATTACAGCCGATGTGTTCGACAAAGTGAACGAAGGTATGCTGATGCTTCAGGAAGTTTCGCGTATTGCCGGAACATTTAACGGAAGTTATCCCGAAGTCAATGTGGGAAGTCTTCGCAACATGGGCTATGAAATAACCATTACGGGCCGTAAAAGCGAAGGGGAACTGAAAGGATCGATCGACCTGAATTTCTCCGGGGTTCGCAACGAAGTAATCAGCCTTGCCGAAGATTCCTTGTTACGCGGTGGCGTTCATGTTCTTAGCCCAACCAACCTGACCTGCATCGGACAACCCGTAGCCCAGTTTTATGGATTCCAAACCGACGGGCTTTTCCGGGAAACCGACCCCACAGAAGTGATCAAAAACAAAACCTACATCACCAACCAGCCCTATCAGTTGCTTGAGGACGGGAGTAAAAAATACGCCCAGCCCAAAGCCGTTCCGGGCGACGTACGAATAAAAGATGTAAATAACGATGGCAAAATCAGCGATGACGATAAGGTTAATCTGGGCAGTCCGCTTCCCATACTTGTTTACGGCTTTAATATCAATCTTGAATACAAAGGCTTCGACCTTTCCGCATTCTTTAACGGTACCGTTGGCAATAAAATTTTAAACGGTATCAAACAGTATACCTATTACCACCAGGGATATGTAAACCGCGCAAAGGCTTTTAACGACCGTTATGTCGAGAAAGACATCTATGCCTGGGTAGGCGACACGGGTGATTCCATGCTGGTTGTCCAACAGAACCTGGATACCGATATGCCCCGGTTCAATTCGGAAAACTACAATAAAGTGACCGACTTTTTCATCGAGGATGGTTCCTATTTCCGTCTGAAGAACCTGGTAATCGGGTACACCCTTCCCAAAACGATTACTTCTGTTGTGGGAATTGAAAAACTGAGGATCTATGGCGGCGCTAAAAATCTCTTTACGTTGACCAAATATACCGGACTCGATCCCGAGGTTACCGGTATCACGCCCGGGGGTAATTCAACGTCGATCCTTGAATCGGGTGTCGATCTGGGGGTTTATCCCTTAACAAGGATGTTCTATTTTGGTGTAAACATTGCATTTTAATCGTTTACTTGAAGCGTAAAACTATTTAAAAATCAAAGTATGAAAAACAAGATTTATATATTCCTATTCTTACTGCTTTCCGCTTCATTATGGAACAGTTGCAGTGAAGATTTTCTCGAATTGAAACCCATAGCCGCTGAAAATGAGGCAGCCTTTTATCAAACCATGGCCCATGCCGACCAGGCCATCATCGCCTGCTATTCACAGTTCAATAATGTAGCCGCATGGGATCGCGATCTTATGATGTATTTCGGAGATGTGTGTTCCGATGATTTCGAAGCCGGGGGCGATTTTGTAAATGAGGTTCCCCAGGCCGAACAATTAAGTTACCTGGACTGGGATCCTACGGATGGGGTTTACGATAATGTATATGGCACACTTTACAGAGCCATAAACTTCTGTAATATTGCCCTAGAGAAATTACCCTCTATTGAAGAAACGGACCCGGATGCCGATGTTGCCCAATTGAATATCCGAATTGCCGAAGCTAAATTCCTCCGGGCATTGAATCATTTTTACCTTACCATTGTTTTTGGTGAAGTACCTCTGGTTGACCATGTCTTAGGGCCTACGGAATACAAAATGGGACGGGCTCCGCTCAGGGATATTTACGACCTGATCGAAAAAGACTGCAAAGATGCCATGGCCGTTTTGCCCGAAAGGGGAAGCTGGAATGGCGAGGAAGGACGGGCAACCAAAGGAGCTGCAAAGGCTTTACTCGCCCGGTTGTACCTCTATGAGTCATCCTATGCCAAATATTATGGTGGTTCCGATCCTCGTTTTGCCAATCTGAACGAACGCTGGGGCGATGCTTTGAAATATGCCGAGGAAGTAATCAGCTCAGGAAAATACAAACTGGTAGGTATCGACGGAGAAACCTATCCAACATGGAGAGGCCCCGAAACCAACGGATTCCGTTATATTTTTACATCCGAAGGCGACTACAGCCCGGAAACCGTTTTTGAAATCACCTGTATCCAGGAAGGACTTGGATATGAAGAAGCCCGCGGACATTCGCTTTCAAACTGGTCGACTGCCCGCTATTACATCGATGAAGGTGGCGTAAACCGTGCAACCTCCTACTGGGGGCTTGGACTGCCCCATCCCGATTTGAAAGCCGCATACGATGACGGAGATGCCCGCCTGCGAACCACAATGGCTTTTGAAGGAAGCGGCGACGAATGGATTGAAATCAAAGGAGGTCTGCGCTACCCGATTTCGTACAACAACAGCGTAACGAAAACCTATCAAAGAAAATGGGAATCATCGGCAGCTGAATTTGCCGATGTAAAAAAGGACTGGAATACCGCTCCGGCAAATATTAAACTCATTCGTTATGCCGATGTTTATCTTATCGCTGCCGAAGCAGCCCTGATGTCGGGGAACAGTGCCAAAGCGCTCGAATACGTCAACAAGGTTCGCGAACGCGCACGTAATTGTGGCACATCGGGACAACCGGCCGCTTTGACCTCGGTCAGCATGGAAGACATTATGCACGAACGTCGCCTTGAATTTGCCGGCGAAGGACATCGCTTCTTCGATATCGTCCGCTGGAACAAGGCCTACGATCTGCTGAACAAACCTACATACAGTGACTTTGGGAACCGGCAATTCGTACGGGGCGAAAACGAATTCCAACCCCTTCCCCAAAGAGAAATCGACCTGAGCGGAGGAGCACTTCAACAATATACTGCCTTTTAGGCCGTTCGCTTTTTTCTGTTTATTGAGTTTCTTTTCTAATGAGGGGCAACCTGCCAGGGTTGCCCTCATTTTTTATTATTGAGTTCCGTCAGCTAAAGCTGACGGCAATTAATATTCTTTGTTCACCAGTCCCCTGAACAATACTATTTTTTCCTATATTTACACGTAAACTTATGTAAACAACCCGAAAAAACCATGACTGAATACTTTGCCGACCTGCATTGTCACTCCACGCTCTTTTGTTACAACCGGCTTTACCCGAATACCTGGTTCGAACGTTATTTTCCGATTTTCCCGGCACAGGGCGATTTTGCCCAACTTGCACGGGGAAAGGTACGGGTTGTGATGGTATCGCTCTATCCCATCGAACAGGGCTTCGTTACCGCCAAACCCTTGGGCCTGGGAACCGGGAACCTGACCGATTTTCTGGCCAAAGTGGTTGTTGATATCCCCAAAAGCCGTGCCGATGAAATCCAACTTTACGACCACGATTATTTTGACGACCTGATGAAGGAACTCGACTTCCTGAATCAGTCGGCCTACCCGGTTACCCGGAGGGTATACCAAAATCCCTACCGTAGAAAACGATACAATTACCGGATTGTTAAGGATTACAACTCGTTAAAAGCCCTGTTGGAAATCGACGACAATTACCGTCCGGGAAATGCCTGCGACCAGAACATTGCCGTGATTCTGACCATGGAGG
>Ga0116164_10001436_pt1 | contig 18067 bp, 22 predicted proteins | sample AD_UKC109_MetaG_FD_89888 | JGI IMG/M metagenome (GOLD analysis project Ga0116164, IMG submission 89888) | Active sludge microbial communities of municipal wastewater-treating anaerobic digesters from Hong Kong - AD_UKC109_MetaG | ecosystem: Engineered > Bioreactor > Anaerobic > Digestate... | reverse complement strand
TATCCTGTCATGCAGTTGGCACACCAGATACTCAAACGTAACAATGGATACGATTCTTTTCCCATCAGCCAAATCGAAGGATCGCCGATAACTTATTTAATGAAAAATCTTTCGGTCGAGACCGAACGCGAAACAGATATTCTGATTATTAATTTTGAATCTACCAGCAGCGTGGAAGCGAAAACTATCGCGAATGCAGCAGCGAGTGCTTTGATGCAACAGGACACCGATTATGCCCGAGTAGAATTTCGTAGTACGAGAGAATTTTTGGCAGAGCAATTGGAAGATAATGAACGTCAGCTCATGGCTTCGGAAGAAGACCTAAGAATCTTCAAAATCGAGAACGGCATTTCCATGCTTTCCGAGGAAACCCAACAATTGATCGAAAATTCTGCCGAGTTATCATCATTATATTCCGAGGCAGAAACAGAGTTGGACGTGGCTAAAAAGCATGTCGAATTCCTGCGTCATGAATTGTCTTTGCAAGATACTCTCTTGCATGATGTCAATGCCGTGCTCACCTCTCCGCTTTTGGAACAATTAAAAAACGAGATTGTTGCCAATCAAACTCAATATGTAAATTACATTACAAATTATAATTACTCACCCGATCATCCTGTATTGAAAGATTTGAACAAATCGATCGAAAATGCCAAGAAACGGCTTAATGAAGAGATCCAGCGCATCAGCTCAGTTAAATCCGGTTCATCCGATCCTTTGCTTTATCGTTCCACTTTGATCGATAAAATCTCTGCCGCAGAAATCGATCTGAATATTTGCGAAACGAAAGCAACCAGTTTGCAAAAAGCCGTGGAAGAATATAATCAAAAAATGTCTCTGCTGCCGGACACGGAAATCGAATTAGCCCGGTTGGAACGTAACTATAGAATCAATGAAAAAACTTACACCATGCTGATCGAAAAATACGAAGAAGCCAAAATTGTCGAGCAATCGAAAGTAGGAAACATCAGATTGGTGGAAGAAGCTCTCGTTCCGGAAGATCCGATCAAACCAAATGTTAAAATGAATCTATTGATCGGTATCGTATTGGGATTGGGTTTGGGAATCGGTTTGGCTTTGTTGCTTCATTCACTCGATTCCAAAATCAGAAATTTTGATGATATCCGAAAATATGTAGCTTTACCGATTTTAGGGACAATTCCGCAAATACCATCGGGAGATAACGAAATCGAAGAAATCGAAAAAGAAATGAAGACCGCTCCTGAAAAAGATAAAGAGAATATGCAAGCCATTCTCCAGCAGATAGAGTCCAAAATCATCAGCAATTATGCTCCCAAATCGTCTTCTGCCGAAGCTTTCAGAATCTTGCGTACAAATCTAATCGCTCAGAAGAAAGAAAATGAACCGATGTCCATTCTGATTACCAGTTCCGGTCCTAAAGAAGGAAAGACTACCATTCATACAAATCTGGCAACCACGCTCGCACAAATGGGTGCCAAAGTTATTTTAGTCGATCTGGATTTGAGACGTCCGCGCGTACACAGCATGTTTTTCGTTCCCAAAGAACACGGTATCAGTGATTTCTTGATGGATAAATCTACCAGGATCGAAAGCTTCATCAAATCCTGTTCTGTACCAAATCTCGATATAATTACCAGCGGTTTTATCCCGCCTTACCCCTCCGAATTGCTCGCCTCGGTCAGAATGGATGAAGCGATCAAAACACTTAAAACTAAATATGATTTCATACTGTTTGATGCCCCACCCGTGATTGCCGTGACAGATGCCATGATTCTTTCCAAGAAAATCGATTGTGTGTTCCTGGTAGTAAGAGTGGCTCAGGCTAATAAACTTGTGATAAAACGAGCTAAAGAACTTCTGGAAAATATCGGGATAAAAATTTCCGGCGTCGTTGTGAACGGTATCGTTCCCCAAAGTTATTACAGCAGTAGTGAATACCATTACTATTATTACTATTATTATGGAAAAGATCAGAAAAAAAGAAAGAAAAGGACACATCGAGTATAAATCACACGCCAAAATAAACCTCTTTCTCGATGTCCTTACCAAGCGCCAGGATGGTTATCACAATATTAGGACAATTTTCTCTGAAATAGAGATTTATGACCTTCTATCTTTTTCTTTGACAAAAAAAGGGGACGTTCGGATTTTGTCCGACAAGGACTTTGTAAGTGTTGAAAAAAACTTAATTTATAAGGTCGCGCTCTTTATAAAAGACACATATCAAGTGAAAGATGGTGTTGAGGTTACATTAAAAAAAAATATTCCCATCGCCGCCGGATTGGGTGGTGGCAGCAGCAATGCCGCTGTTACTATTTTAGCTCTGAATGAACTCTGGAATCTGAAATTACAAAATTCTGATTTCCATGAAATCGCCGAAAAATTTGGCAGCGATATTAATTTTTTTCTGGAAGGCGGCACTGCTCTCGGTGAAGAAAGAGGAAATAAAATAACACCGTTGGATGACCTTATTTGCGAGAATATCTTTCTGGTAAATCCGGGCTTTGGAATTTCCAGTAAAGACGCTTATGATCGGGTGGAATTATCTTCCCAACCGGAAAAAAGCTGGCAAAATCTGATAACGAGCGGGAATCCAGAATACTGTTACAACAAATTGGAAGCCGGCATTCGCCATAGCTACCCCGAAATTGCAGAAAGTCTGAATTTCATGAAAGAGAACGGAGCGACAAATGCTATGCTTTCCGGCAGTGGACCCACCATGATCGGATTCTGTCCCGACCGGCAGACAGCAGAAAAATTTGCGGAATATTTTTCTAAAAAAAGATATTGGAATTGCATCACAAAAACCATAAAAAGGAGATCAAAATGAACATTACAGATGTAAAAGTATTTATCAGAGAAAGCAATCAGCTTAAAGCATTCGTTAATATCGTAATTGACGATGCCTTCATTATCAGAAACATCAAAGTTATCGAAGGAGAAAATGGTCTTTTCGTGGCTATGCCAAGCCGTCGTGTGAGTACAGGTGAATATCGTGATATCGCTCATCCGATCAACACAGAAACCCGCAACATGATCGAAAAAATAATCATCGAAAAATACAAGGAAGTTTTGCAGGAGGCTCTCTCCGCTGCTGAAAGCAAGGAAGAAGTCAACCCCGAATTCGAAGAATAATTTATTATGTTTTCCAGGCTTAAAATATTTGCCGGGAATGCCAACATTCCCCTGGCAAAAGAAGTGGCAAAGTATGCGGGAATCCCTTTAGGGGATGCGGAAGTTTTCAAATTTTCCAATGACAATACATTTGTGAAAATCAATGAAAATGTGCGTGGTGCTGATACCTTCATTATCCAACCGACCTGTTATCCGGTAAATGATAACCTGATGGAATTGTTGATAATGATCGATGCACTGAAACGGGCTTCCGCTCAGCGTATTAATTGCGTAATTCCGATTTTCGGATACGCACGTTCCGATAAAAAGGATCAACCCAGAGTGCCGATCACAGCCAAACTGGTGGCAGATTTACTCACCACCGCCGGTGCCGACCGGGTAGTGGCGATGGATTTGCATTCCGACCAGATTCAGGGTTTTTTTAATATCCCGGTGGATCATCTTTATTCATTACCCATTTTTGTGCGACACTTTGCTGCCAATTTGGATCTTTCCGATGCCGTGGTGGTTTCGCCCGATACGGGTGGCACTGCCCGGGCAAGAGCTTTAGCTACCAGACTTAATTTAGGTTTGGCGATCGGAGATAAAAGAAGAACCGGTAACAACGACAAAGCGGAAGTTCTGAACATAATCGGCGATGTAAATGGTAAAACAGCTATTTTGTTCGATGACATAATCGACACCGGTGGCAGTTTATGTAAGATATCCAAAGCTCTGATGAGTAAAGGCGCAAAGAAAGTGTACGCAGCCTGCGCTCATGGCATTCTTTCCGGAAACGCCATTGAAAATCTGGAAAATTCCTGCATCGAAAAGCTCTTTATCACAAATTCGGTTCCGCTTACCGAACAAAAGCAAAAATGTAACAAGATCGTTCAGCTTTCCATTGCTGAACTGTTGGCGACAGCCATCAAAAAGATTCATATCGATGAATCGCTGAGTATTTTATTCCGATAAAATACCGGCAGGAGAAAGAAAAAAGAATAAATATACAGTGTAGGATTGCAACGGAGGATACATGCACATTAAAATTAAAGCAGAAAAAAGAGAACTCGGAAAAAAATCCGATCTAAAGAATTATCGTAAAGAAGGATTCATTCCGGCAGTTGTTTATGGAGAAGGAAAAGAAGGAATAAATATTCTGCTTCCTGTAATTCCTTTCCAAAAAGCTTATAAAAAATCGATCGGTGAAGTAGCTATTTTTGAAATCGAAGTCGGTAACAAAAAATACTCTACTTTCATCAAAGAGAAACAGATTCATCCGGTTTCCAGAGAGTTTGTTCATATCGATTTCGTCGAGCTGCACAAAGGTAAGCACATTACCATGGAAATTCCGATTAACTTTATCGGCGAACCCAAAGGAGTAAAAGAAGGCGGCGTGGTGGAATATCTGCACAGATCGCTGGAAATTACCTGCCTTCCCAAGGATCTCCCCGAAGAAATCGATGTTGACATTACTGAACTGCACGTAGGAGACACGCTTCATTTCAGCAATATCACTCTCCCGGCAAACATCTCATGCTCGTTGAGCGGTGCAGCTACTATTATCGCCATCAAAGAATCGAGAATGAGCGTCGAGTCCAATAAGGGTGAAGCTACAACAGAGGCTGCTGCTCCTGCTGATAATGCCTGATAGTAATGCGTTTGATCGTTGGCTTGGGAAATCCGGGAAACAGATACAAAAACAACCGGCACAACCTGGGATTTCTGGTCGTTGATCGTTTTGCTGCCGAGCACGGAATCAAATTCAGTAAAAAGACGAACCATGATTTCGCTAAAACGGCAGACCTGATCATTATCAAACCCAATACTTATATGAATAGAAGTGGTGTCGCCGTTACTTCGGTACTTACGAATAACCGGCTGGAAGACATCCTCGTTATCGTGGATGACATTAATCTTCCTCTGGGAGAAATCCGATTGCGCAACAACGGAGGATTCGGCGGACACAACGGACTCAAATCGATAGGAGAAGCGCTGGGTACCGACAATTTTAAGCGGATGAGAATCGGCGTCGGCAGCCCGCAACAGGAAGATTTATCGGATTATGTTCTTTCCGATTTTTCTTTGGAAGAAAAGCAGAAACTGCAAATCATGACCGATTTTGCAGCAGATCTTTTAAAAGAATATGTAATGTATGATTTCGACCACATGGTCGTAACATACAGCAAATTAAAAAAATCCTATTCTGAGAAAATTCAGGACTCTCAGGATCAGTAAAATAAGCCTTCAAAGCTTATTTTAAGAAAAAGACCAAAGGAGGAAAAATGCTGAAAAAGTATGAAAGCATGGTCATCGTATCACCTTCATTAAATGAAGACACCGCTAAACAAACCAACGAAGAAGTACATTCCTTTATCAAAGAAAACGGCGGCGAAATTCTAAACGTTGATGAATGGGGCAAAAAACGCCTTGCATACGAGATCAAAGAAGTTCGTGAAGGCTTCTTTTTCGTTAATTACTACACTTTCGATCCGGCTAACATCGCTGAATTGGAACGCTTTTTGAAATTGAACGACAAAATCATCAGACATAACATTTTAGTAAAATAATGTAGGAGGAAACATGAGCGAATTAAGATTTCCGAAAATCAACCAGATATTCCTGAGTGGTCGTTTGACCAGAGACGTTGATTTAAGATATCTTCCCAATGGAACTCCTGTTGCCAAGCTGTCCCTGGCTTTCGATCGCAGTTATCAAAAAGACGGCGAATGGCAACAAGAAACAAGTTACATAGATGTGACAGTCTGGAGCAAACGCGGAGAACAGTGTGCAGAAGAGCTTCACAAGGGTAGTCCTGTCCTCGTGGAAGGTTATCTGCGAACACGTTCTTATGTAGATTCAAATAATCAGAACAGAAAAGTAACCGAAGTGGTTGCAGCTAAAATTTCATTTCTGGAAAAAGGCGACGCCGGAACTGATAGTTACAGTTCCAATCAGAATGACCTTCCCGATCAAAATACCGATCACGGCATTACTGACGACGACGTTCCTTTCTAAAGAAAAACGAATGTATTTAGGAGAATAGAATGGATGAATTAAAAGAAAGAAAAATAAGCGAAAGTGCTGAAAATAAAAATGAAGAAAGTAAACCAACGGGACGTCCGGAACGTCCGGAACGTTTTGACAGATCCGGTCGTAAACCAGCTCGTTTTGCTTCCAAGAAAAATACTTTCTTCAAAAAAAGGGTTTGTTTCTTCTGCAAAAATAAAGAGGCAGAAATCGACTACAAAGATGTTGGATTGCTGAAAAGATTCATCTCGGAAAGCGGCAAGATTTCACCCCGCCGTTTTACCGGTACTTGTGCCAAACATCAGAAAAGACTTACCGTCGAGATAAAAAAAGCCCGTCAAATGGCACTTTTACCTTTCACAGACAAGCATAAATATTAATCATACACAGCGATGATGTATGTGGCAGCAATATTGGGAGCGTTTATCGCTTCCATCTCCCCTTTCTGGGGATTGATCGTTATAATCACATACGGTGGTAAATACCGAGATCAATTTTACCGTTTCCTGATCTTCTTTCTGGTAGCGGAAGTGTTACTGAAAGTCCTAAATATAGTGGACTTTCTGACGTTTACCGATGTCTTTTTTGTCGTCGGAGCAGCCACTCTGCTTTACTTTAGTATTTATAAAAGGAACGGGTTTCATCTTGCCGCGATTCTAGCGGCTTATGTTTTGAACATCGTTTATGCTGTAATCCGGCATTTAGTGTTCGGAACGATGATTACGGAAAACATCGGAAAAATGATAAATACATATCGGGATATGCTGGAAAACACCTGGCAGAGTAATTCTGATCAACTTGCAGTGGCTTTGCAGATATTGGAAAGTTCCCGGCAGATTTTTGCAAAATATTATCTTGGCATCTGGCTTCTTTCGATTGCCTTCGGTTTGTATTGTGGCACGCTGATCTTTTCCAAACAGAACATTCAAAAGTGGCATCATAAATTAATCAGACTTCCTTATGAGATGGTTTATTTGGTGATCGCGACTTTAGTGATGTTCCTGATTCCGAATACACGTGATCTTGGTATTAATTTACTGTTGATATTGGCACCCTTGTTTTTGATCCAGGGAATTTCGATTTTGGATTTTTTCTGGGGGAATTTCTTCCGGAAATCAAAATTGTTACTTTTTTTGTTGATCATTTCCGTGGTGTTCAATTATTTCATTTTAAGTTTGATAGCCTTGTTTGGGCTATTGGATATTTGGTTGAATTTTAGAAAAATTAGAGTTATGGAGGATATAGATGAAAATCATTCTGGCTAAAGATATGAAAAAGCTGGGTGAAGCGGGAGCCGTGATCAATGTGGCAGACGGTTATGCCAGGAATTACCTGCTTCCCAAAAATCTGGCTGTTCTGGCAACCAAACAGAATATGTCAAAGATCGAGAACATCAAAAAAGAAGCCGAAGCCGAAAAACTGGCTTTGCACAATAAATATATTGCGATCGTTCAACAAATCACCGAAGTGGGTGAAGTGACCTTCCAACGCAAAGCAGATGAAAACGAACATCTCTTTGGCTCCGTTTCGGAAGCAGATATCGCAAAAGCTTTGGCTGAAAAAGGAATAGAAATTTCCAAAGCATTCATTAGTATGGAAAAACACCTGAAAGAAATTGGTAGCTTTGACGTGGAAGTTGTTTTCACTCCCGAAATCAAAGCCGCTTTGAAAGTGACCATTGATAAGGAGTAAATTAGTTAAAAGGGAGGTAAACCTTGAAGAAAATTATAAACATAATCGGATGGATAGTATTGTTACTGGCTTTTGCTTCATTGGGTTTCTCATCCGATGATCCGATATTCGGTTTTTTCTTTTATCTGGGATTCTTTTTAGTTGTATTTCTACTTGTTTTCTTATACACCAAAAACCATCAAAGAAGAAAAGAGTCAAACCCGAAAAACATCTTGATGATACATAAAATTCTGGGAATCATTTTAATGATCATAGCTGTTTTCAGCCCGAATATCGCACTGAAAAACATCCAGTTACCATTCACGATCAATCTCATCATCTTAGTCATAACTCTGGTATTGATCATTCTGGCTATTTTAGCTATAAAACTGATAAATCAGTCGGGTATACTCAAACTGATCGGATTGCTTTTACTGATCGTTTTATCGGCTGTTCCCGCGATGTTTGCCAACACCTATCTGGAAGAATACTTCCCCAATGCTTACAATGCTTTAGGAACGACCTACTGGGCAGTTCTGTCGGTGGCAATTTTCTCTTGGTGGGGTTTATCTCTTTTTTCTAAAAAGGATTAGGCTTTCCGCCTGAGAACAGATGGAACTGGCACGTCCCGGTAATGCCTGGCAGCAACTGGTGTTTCGCCTTGCCGGAGAAGATAAGCATGATTTCGTGGTGCTGGCTTTCGGTTGGAAGAAAATAGTCGGAAAATTATTAGCCGAAAGAACCAGTCTGCAAAAAGTCGATAATCAGGTGCTTTTTGTGTCTGTTACGAATAACGTCTGGATGCAGGAACTCGTTCTCAGGAAAGCTCAAATTTTGGAAGATATCGCTAAAATTCTCAAAATCAAACTGGCGGATGTGGTGTTTTTTATTGGGAAAGAAGACAGAAAAATCAGGATATAAAATGGTAAAAATAGCACCTTCGTTGCTTTCAGCCGATTTTATGAATCTGGCGAAGGAAATCGAGGCAGTACAAAAAGCCGGTGCGGATATACTGCATCTGGATGTGATGGATGGTCATTTTGTGCCCAATCTCACATTCGGATTGCCCATTATCAAACAGATCAAAGAGATTGCAGCCATTCCGCTCGATGTACATTTGATGGTTACCAACCCTGCCAACTATCTGGAAATTCTGGGTAAATGGAACATCGAATATGTTTCTTTCCATCAGGAAACGGAGTTTCATATTCACCGGCAAATTCATGTGTTGAAGAATGCCGGTGTGAAAGCGGGAATTGCTTTGAATCCGGCAACGCCTGTCGAAAGCATTTTTCCCGTTCTTCCCGATCTGGATTTTGTGCTTCTGATGAGTGTGAATCCAGGTTTTGGCGGACAAAGTTTCCTGCCATTGGTATATGATAAAATCCGTAAATTGAAGCAGCAAGCTGAGATTTGTAATCCGAAACTTGAAATCGAAGTGGATGGCGGCGTGAATAATCAAAACGCTTCCGAATTGATTGCGAACGGCGTCGATATTCTGGTCGCCGGCTCATATGTTTTCGGAAGCGATAACTATCGCGCTAAAATTGAAAGTTTAAAATAGGAAGCGGCATGTTCAACAGTCTCTCAGAAAAATTCGATAATATATTTCGCAAACTGAAAGGTCAGGGAAAACTTTCCGAGCAAAACATCAAAGATGCGATGCGGGAAGTGCGCCGTGCTTTGCTGGAAGCCGATGTCAACTTCAAAGTAGTGAAGGAATTCATCGATGAGGTAAGCCGCAAAGCCATTGGTACGGAAGTGATGAAAAGCCTCACTCCCGGACATCAGGTTGTAAAAATCGTTCATGAACAACTGATCGAATTGATGGGTAGCCAAAGCCTGAAAATAAGACTGCATGACAACCGCTTGAACAAAATCCTGCTGGTAGGATTGCAGGGTTCCGGAAAAACCACGACTTGCGCCAAACTGGCAAATAAGCTCCGCAAGAACGGGATTAATCCAACTCTGGTGGCTTGCGATATATATCGTCCTGCCGCTATTCATCAGTTACAGGTTTTGGGTAAGCAGCTCGATCTTCCAGTCATCGCCGATGAAAAATCCAATAACGTAATAAAAATTGCCAAGAAAGCAATCAAAGAGACGGAAAATACCAACGCTAACCTGTTGATATTCGATACAGCCGGACGTCTGCATATCGACGAAAAGCTGATGAAAGAACTCAGAGAACTGAAAAAATTACTGAAACCGGATTACATTTTCTTCGTTGCCGATGCCATGACCGGGCAGGATGCCGTGAACGTGGCAAAAGAGTTTAACGATCAACTGGAATTCGATGGCGTTATTTTAACCAAAATGGATAGCGATGCCCGTGGTGGTGCAGCTCTTTCCATCAAAGCCGTCACCGGCAAACCGGTTGCCTTCGTGGGTACCGGAGAAAAGATTTCCGAGATCGAGGAATTCTATCCCGACCGCATGGCAAGTCGCATTCTGGGTATGGGCGATGTACTCAGTCTGATCGAAAAAGCTGAACAAACCATCAATGCGGAAGAGGCAGAAAAACTCGCCAAAAAGTTACAAAAAAATCAGTTCACCTTCACGGATTTCCTTTCCCAACTGCAACAAATCCAAAAGATGGGACCATTAGATCAACTGATGGGAATGCTTCCCGGTATGGGCGGCAAAGCAATGAAAGATATGAAAGTGGATGAGAAAGAGATCAAACACGTGGAAGCAATCATTTATTCCATGACTCCGCGTGAACGCGAAAAACCAATGATAATCAACGGCAGCCGCCGTTTTCGCATCGCCAAAGGCAGCGGTACTTCCATCCAGGAAGTTAACCGGCTGTTAAAGCAATTTGAGCAAATGAAAAAGATGATGAAAAGTTTCAGCAATCCCAAAGCCTTCAAAGGCATGAGATTGCCTTTTTGAGAGGAAAAAGCAACATGCGGAATGATGAATTTGCGCCTCTTTCCAAGTTAATAACTTATTCATTATCGGACGGTTACCAAAAATTGCTTGACTTGAAATGAGTAGAAAAAAATTAATCCATGTTATTATGAATAATAATTCTTGGAAAAAAGATAAGGAGTTGAAATGGTAAAGCTTAGGCTTAGAAGAATGGGCTCGATAAATAAGCCCTTTTACAGAATTGTTTCTTTAGATTCTCGCAAAAAAAGAGATGGTGCTTATCTCGAATCAATCGGATATTATGATCCGAAAACCGAACCACTTACTTTACAGGTGGATACGAATAGAGCACTTTACTGGCTTGGCGTCGGCGCTCAGCCATCCAATACAGTTCGTTCCCTGTTGAAAAAAGCAGGAATAATGGAGAAATTTCACGAATCGAAATTAGCTGCTGCCGAAATGAAAGAAGAAACAGAACCAAAGAAAAAAGCTGTAGAAAAAGTGGAAGTATCAAAAGAAGAAAAAAATGTTGAACAACCCAATGCGGAAACCGAACCTATCGTAACAGAGGAAGTTAAACCGGAGGAGTAAACTAAAGAAAAGGAGGTTGCAATGAAAGAACTCATTGAATTTATCGTTAAAGCTTTAGTAGATGATCCTGCCGCAATAGATATCAAGGAAGTTGCCGGTGATAAAATCACCATATTTGAATTACGCGCTTCCAAAAACGATATCGGAAAAATTATTGGGAAAAAAGGCCGCACTGCCAGCGCTATTCGTACTTTGATGAACGCAATTTCTGCCAGACAAGGCAAAAGGGCGGTTCTGGAAATTATCGAATAAATGCAAATATCCGATCTTGTTGCCATCGGCAAACTGGGTAATTCTCTGAACAAGAAAGGATATATCCCGTTTTTTGAATTTGATGATTTCCGGCATTTTTTGTTGGAAGATGTATTTTTGCTCTTTACAGATAATAGAGTGAGATATGTGTCCATTACGGACATAGATAATAAAGGAAATCTCCGGTTCGACGACGAGGAAATTACCCGTGAAGCCGCTCAGGATGGTGATGTACAGGTGATGATCGCCAAAGCTGATTGGGGAAACAAAATGCAGGAAATCGGCTTGCCGGTTCTCGTTGGAAAAGCTGTTTATTTGAAAAAAGAATATCTGGGAAAAGTCATCGATGCTTTTTTTAACGGTGCCCAACAGGTCATGGTAATTCTCGATCAGAATGAGAAGGAATTCATGGTTCCTTTTGTCGATCATTTTATCGTTAAAACCGAGTCGGAGAAAATCTTTTTAAAGAATATCGAAGGACTGATCGATCTGTGAAAATCCATGTTTTGACGCTCTTCCCTAATATGTTTACCAACTTTCTGCAGGAAAGCATGGTCGGCATTGCCATCGAGCAAAACGCGATCGAAGTAACACTAACCGACATTCGCGACTTTGCTCACGATAAACATCGCACCACGGACGATTATCCGTACGGCGGCGGAGCGGGCATGGTGATGAAACCGGAACCGCTTTTCGAGGCGATCAATCAGGTGAAACTGGATCGTGATATTCCCGTGATCTATTTTACGCCACAGGGAAAGCTGCTGAAGCAACCGGATATTACCGCATTCAGCGAACTGGACGAAGTAATTCTGCTCTGCGGTCATTACAAAGAGATCGATCAACGCATTCGGGATAGCATGGTAACGGAAGAATTTTCCATCGGAGATTATGTGCTTTCCGGCGGAGAAATTCCGGCGATGGTTTTCATCGATGCTGTGGCACGTTTGCAGGAAGGTGTCTTGGGCGATATCGATTCGGCACTCACCGATTCACATCAGAACGGAATGCTGGGTTGTCCGCATTACACGCGTCCCCCGGAGTTTATGGGTATGGAAGTACCGGAAGTTTTGATTTCCGGCAATCATAAAAAAATAGCGGAATGGCGGGCTGAAAAAGCTCTGGAAATTACCCGCCGAAACAGACCGGATCTTTTGAACGATGAAAAATAATCTTTACGTCGGATTGGTTCATTATCCCGTACACAATAAGTTTGGCGAAGTGGTTACCACTTCCATCACCAATCTTGATATTCACGATATTTCCCGCAGTTGCGTTACTTTCGGTGTAAAAAAATTCTTTATTATCAATCCGTTGGAATCACAAAAACAAATGTATGAACGGATCACAAATTTCTGGAAAACAGAGATTGCCCAAAGATATAATCCCGATCGGGTAAATGCTCTTTCGGTCATTGATTATGCGTTTGATATCGAGTCCGTTCAACAAAAAATAAATTCACAGGAAGAAGGCTGTCTGACTATCACAACAACAGCTATGAAGCTTGAGCATCAAATCGTCGAGAGCGATCTGGCCGGTTTCGATAAACCTATCCTGCTCCTTTTCGGAACGGGTAACGGTCTCGCCAGCCAGGTTCACGAACTTGCCGATTATGTTTTGGCGCCGATAAAGGGGAAAGGCAATTATAATCACCTTTCCGTGAGAAGCGCTGTAGCTATTTATTTGGACAGACTGACTTCCGACAAATAAAGGAGGAGACTATGGACATAGTTCAGGAAGTTGTAAAAGATCAGTTAAAAACCGATATTCCGGAATTCAGAGTTGGTGACACGATTAAAGTTCATTACAAAATCAAAGAAGGCGCCAAAGAAAGAATTCAGGTGTTTCAGGGTATTGTCATTCAACGCCGCGGAGCACAAATATCCCAGACTTTCACAGTTAGAAAAATCAGTAACGGTATTGCTGTCGAGCGTATATTCCCGCTTCATTCACCCAATATTGACAAAATCGAGGTTGTTCGATTTGGTCGTGTTCGCCGTGCTAAACTGTTCTATCTGCGAAAAGCAACCGGTAAAGCAGCTCGTGTTAAAGAAAAAAAGAGATACTAAGACATATAAAAAGGGAAGCTATCCGCTTCCCTTTTTTTATTGCTGTTCAATTTGTTAAATCAAGACACTTCAATTCAATGATAAATTTTGCCCCGCAGGGTTGATTGTCCTCCACCCGAATCTGCCCACCGTAGCGGGAAATCGTCTTCTTCACGATGTATAATCCCAGACCCGTATTTCCGTGGGAACCGGACTTAAAAGCTTTATCAAAAATTTTTGCCTTGATTTTATCGGAAATTCCCGTGCCGTTATCACAAAATTCCACCTTACAAATTCCCTTGTTTTGGAAAATGTGCACATTAATCTCAGTGGCATTTCCATGTTTGAGGGCATTGGAAAAAAGGTTATCGAAAACGGAAGGGAGCGCATCGTCCACTTTTACTTTGGCTTCGCCAAAAATATTCGTTTTCATCTCGAAATAAGAAAAAGCCGTTTCATGAATGACATCTGCCAGATTGCAGATCATCATTCGTGGTATCATTTCAAAATATTCCTCCAGCCTTCTCATACGGTGGATCAGATTGACGCCTTTCTTGATTTGCAGATCGGCTTCATCCAGCATTTCAGCACGATTATTACGACGATAAATATTCAGAGCACTCCTGATCACGGCAAACGTATTGGCGATATCATGACGCAGAATGCTGTTGATTAGTTTTGTATGCTCTTGATGCTGACGCAGTTCGTCTTCGGTTTTTTTGATATGTGTGATGTCCAGATGAGTTCCCACCGAACGTAAGGGATTACCTTCGGCGTCTCGATCGACGATTCTGCCCCAATTATAAATCCATTTCCAGCTACCGTCTTTTGCTTTCACTCGCTGTTCCACCGCAAATTTCGGGTCTTCTCCACTTTCGGCTAAACGGCATTTCTCGTGGAATTCTGCCAAATCATCCGGATGAATGAGATTAACAAAAAAATCGACTTTGTCCTCTACTTCTTCTGGTTCGTAACCCAGCATCCTCGTCCAAATCTCATTACGATAAACCGTACCGGTTTTAAAATCCTGATCCCATAAACCCAAACCGGCACTTTCTAAAGCCAAGGAAAGGCGTTCTTTATTCTTTTTCAGCTCAGTTTCAATTATTTTTTTTTCGGTTATATCCTCGATCACGCCGTCATAATAAGCAATTTCACCGTTTGCATCGTACACTGCCCAGGCATTTTCCCGAATATTTTTCAGATTTCCCTTCTGGTCTCGCCAGGTCGATTCCAATCCGATGACAAAACCTGCTTCTTTCATTTTTTGTTTGAATTCATTCCGACTGTAAGTTGTTTCAAAACCTTCTTGTTCGAGATTTCGCCGGGACAGCTCGTCATATGAGTCATAACCCAAAATTCTTACGGTGGAAGGATTTGCCATGATTATCTGTCCGTCGGGAGTGGTACGGTACAGCCCGATGAGGGTGTTGTTGTAAAGCGAATGAAATTTCTCTTCGTTTAATCTCAGAGCATCTTCTTTTTGTTTCCGATCGATTGCCAGACTGATGGTTTCGGAAATGAATTCCAAAAGCCGCAGGTCTTCCCGCGAATATGCCGCCGGATCATCATAGCTTTGCACGCTGACGACTCCGATCACTTTGTCGTCTATCTTTAAGGGAATGCCGATCCAGATTTTGGATTTGTTATTTTCATCCATGGCTATTATTTCTGCTTTTTCCAACAATGACTTCATAATCGGTTCATCGGCAAAAAGCGGTTTACCGGTTTTTATCACGTATTTACTAAAAGTATGAGCGGCAGGAAAATGTTCCAGAGCCACTTTTTCATCGCGGTGATACGGGAATTCCAGCATATCCTCTTGGGGATTGTAGAGTGCAACGAAGAAGTTTTTTGCGTTGATCAGCGTGGCAACTTCCTGATGAATATAAGCGATCAGTTCCGGCAAATCCTGCGTTTTCAATACTGCTTCCAAAATTCGGTTTAAGACCAGGTTGATTTCTTTGATTCTTCTTTTTTCCGTAATATCTTCAAACACGCAGTACGCTTGCTGAAAATCACCATTTTCATCGAAGTTCATTCTGGCTGAAAGAGAGGCTTTGATGCTGCTGCCATCTTTACGTAATAAAGAAATTTTCAATCCTTTGATCAGATCGGTGCTCGTGGTGATATTGGCAAAATATTCAGAGAATCTTTCCGCATAATACGGAGGTAAAAAATCGCCAAACCACTGTCCCAGAACTTCTGTTCGTTCGTAATTTAATTTTTCCAGCCAGATGTTATTTACTTCCAGAATACAACCTGTTTCATCCAGCGCTTGATAAGCTATCGGCGCCTCATTGAATAACAATTTATAGACGCTCTCATTCACCACACGTTCATTTTCTTTCATTTCACACCCAATAATATAAAGACTAAAATCGGTGGTTAATCTAACTACCGAATTTAAATTTTACTTTTATTATCCGCTTTTTCCGGGTGACGATCTATCTTTTTTGAATCTGCAAAGATACGGTTCCGGATTTATATTTCTTAATTAAATATCGTTTTTTATAATCGGTAAAATCAAAAACTTTTCCGATCATTTTGGCATATTTTCTTTGATCCTGCAAAATCTGTGCATCCTGCTCGAATTCCAGAAAGACATTCGCTATGTTCATGACTGCCAATGAAATACACTCCTCCAAGATCGTTTGGGAATTCTGCCAGCGGTCTGCTTTCACTTTGCCGGTTTGCAGAAAATAACGATCTACCAGATCATCATAAAAACTGTTTATCTCAAAAATCTGGAATGTGAAAAAATTCAGCGGATCAGCAAGGCGTTGACGTCTGGAAAGTGCAATCTGCAAATCCGGCAAATGGAGTCGGGTGTCTGCTTCCATTATTTTATGAACGGTTTCTTCGTCGGCAAATCTGTCCGATCCGTCAGTATGCATAGGTTGATGCAAATCGGCGATGTAGTGAGAAAGTACTCCGATTTCAAAGATAAATGCCTTTAAAGGTGTATTCAGCAGCTCCGACAAAAACGGTGCGATATTTTGATGCAGAAGGATTTGATCGGGATTTTGCAGCATCAGGCGGATATGTTCGATCTCTCTGACGATTTTATCGATCACTTTACCGTTATGAGTGCCGTATTGGTTTGGTGTGCAATTATAATAATGATTTGTGAAATCTTTAAAGATGCGATCGGGAGCCTCGATGCCCAGAATGAATAATTCGGCATGAGTATTGAGCAGGGAATTGAATGAAGCGCTGCATTTTTGCAGAGTTTGGGAAACGATGAATTGGTGAGTTCGACTATCCCAAATCCACATGATCATCTCTGAAATTAAATTTAAAACAGGTGCCTTGTTCGCTACAATATTCCACTTTGCTTTTTAATTGTCGGGAAAGGGAATCTACAATTTGCAAGCCCATCGTTTGTGGGTTTTCCGGTGTAATGTCAGAAGGCAAGCCCACGCCGTCATCTGTTATTTTCATTTCATATTGCCCCGGTGATTGTTCCTGCATCGCAATATGTATCGTGCCGAGTTTCTCATCCGGGAAAGCATGTTTTATGCAATTGGTAACTAATTCATTTACGATCAGACCGCAAGGTATGGCGATATTTATATTCAAGAAAATATGTTCGATGTCGTTAACTATTTTCAGTTTAGCACTTTCTTCCTTATAAGCAGAAGAAATGATTTTGATCAGGTTAGATACATACTCGGAAAAATCGATGGCTTCGAAATCCTTGTTCTGGTAAAGCTTTTCATGGATCATGGACATGGAGCGCACTCGTTGATAGCTTTTACGCAGTAATTCAAAAGCTTCTTGATTATTCGTGAAATGCTGCTGTAGTTTTAGAATGCTGCTCACGATTTGCATATTATTTTTTACACGGTGGTGTACTTCCCGCAGCAGAAGTTCTTTTTCATTCAGGGATTTCCGCAATTTTTTTTCTGCTTCTTTTTGAGCGGTGATATCGATCGCTGTAATAATTGCTCCATCGTCGAAAGGAGCAATTTTTATCGACCAGACTCTATCTTTATAAACGCTTTCGGTAATATGCACAGTCGTGCCGAAATGAATGCAATCCATCAGAATTTTATACATGTTTTTTTCATGTTTCCCGGCATAATCGATGTACATTTTTGTCCCTTTGATCGGTAGTCTGGAGCGATTCCGTCTTACCTCGAGATTGGATTGGGTTATTCTTCCCTCTTTATCCACGATGATGGTTTCGATGGGATTATGCTGAAAAAGTGCGAAATTGAAAGCTTCTCTTCTTTTCAATTCTTCCAGAATGCGGGTTTGCTCGGTAATATCTTCCACCACCGCAATTTCAAAAATGGGTTTGCCTTTTTCATCGTGTACAAGCTGGGAACGCAGACGGCAATAAATAATATTCCCATTTTTGTGAATGTAACGCTTTTCCAGATCGAAATGAGTGATTTGTTTGTTGATCAATTGGTTATACAAAACTGCATTCTTTTGAAGGTCGTCGGGATGAGTGATTTCGTTGAAATGTTTACCGATCAATTCTGAGCTGAGATAGC
>Ga0116164_10001431_pt1 | contig 18110 bp, 14 predicted proteins | sample AD_UKC109_MetaG_FD_89888 | JGI IMG/M metagenome (GOLD analysis project Ga0116164, IMG submission 89888) | Active sludge microbial communities of municipal wastewater-treating anaerobic digesters from Hong Kong - AD_UKC109_MetaG | ecosystem: Engineered > Bioreactor > Anaerobic > Digestate... | reverse complement strand
GGGATGCACATGGCGTCCTGCGCGGTATCGCGGTAGCCCAGCCCCGTGCGGCCGCCGACCTCGATAAACGAGGCGAAGCGGGAGAACGTCACGTTCACCTGGCTTTGGTACAGGTTCCACAGGTTGAGGCTCGTGTTCATATCGGGATCGGGAGTTTGCACCTGCAGGCGGGCAAGCTTTTCGTCCCAGTGCGCGCGCAGCGCGGCAAATGCCCGGTCGGTCGTTTCATCGTCATATTTTTCACGCAGGCGGCTGCCCGTCGCGGCGTCGCCGGGGCCCAGCAGGAACCGCAGGCGGATCGCTTCGCCCGGCGCGAGCGACACGCGGCGGTGCAGCGCGCCGCAGTGGTTATTGCCCAGCTCCTCGCTGCCGGAGAGCATGCCGCGCTCCACCCCCACGGGATTGCGCTCGGTATGATACGCGCCGATGAATTGATCCCGCAGGCAGTCGTGGCTGTCGGGCGTGAGCGAGCAGGCGAAGAACTCGCGGGCGCCGGTCTCGTAATGCAGCTCGTACTCCACCAGCTCGTCCACATAGCGCGATCCGGCGGCGTACAGGCTCATCTGGAAATTCTGGTTGTCCATATCGATGTTGTGAAAGGAAAACTCGCAGTAGCCGAAGACGCTTAAGTCCCGCCGCGTATCGCCGGTGTTGCGCAGGCGCACGTCCCACAGCTCGCAGTCGTCGTCCAGCGGGATGAACAGCGTCTGTTCCCCCCCGATGCCGCGATAGGCGCAGCGGTACCGCGAATAGGAAAACCCGTGACGGCATTCGTAGTCGGCATCCTTCAGCGGAATGCCGACCGGCTGCCAGCTCAGCGACCAGTAAGCGCCGTCGGTGTCGTCGCGCACATACACGGTATGGCCGGGGCCGTCCGGCGGGACGCCGTTGGGGCGGAAGCGCGTTACGCGGCCGAACTGCGGGCTGCCTGCCCACAGGTAGCCGCCGGCGTTTTGCGATACCACCGCGCCGAGCCGCCCCCGGCCCAGATAGTTGGTGAAGGAAAAGGGCGCGTCCACGCGGTCGATCACATATTCGCGCTGCCGGTTATCAAAGTGTCCGTACTGCATAAGGAAGTTTCCTTTCAAAAAGGGCGTCCGATTGCCAGGCAACCGGACGCCCCCGCGTGTCAATAAAGCGGCAAAGCCACTTTATTGAAGTTGCACTCCGGGCTTGCTCGCACGCAAAAGGCGTACTCACGGTCAGCCCTCCGTGTAAGGAACCTTTGCTTCGCAAAGTTCCGAAACCACCGCACATGCCACTGGTTTCGGATTTACAGTCGAAGGGTTGCGGCCCTTCGACACATCCCCGAATTTACGACAGGCCGGGGTGCCCGATAGCATACCACCCGGGCACCGCTGCCAGTCGTTTAGCCGGAAATGTTACTGCGCCGCGAGGAAGGAGGCCAGCTGCGCGTTGGCTTCGTCCAGATAGGCCTGCATGCCGGCGGCGTCGAGCTTCGCCAGGAACTCGGGCAGCTTCTCGGCGGGATCCACCGCGCCGCAGTCCAGCGCCAGGGCGTATTCCGCGGCGACGTTGGCCAGGGCGGACATCTCCACCTGCACGGGGGTCGAGTCAAACGTGAAGCCGATGATCGGGATACTGTCGGCCGCGCCGTAATAGGCCTTGAAGGTATCCCAGAAATCCGCGCCCTGTGCGGCGGTCGGCGTCAGAAGGGTTACGTTGCCCATGCCGTTGGTCCAGGGCTGGTAATCGGCGCGCTTGTCGGTGAACTCGATCAGGCCGTCCGCGTTCAGGTTGTAGTGAACGCCTTCCACGCCGTAACCAAGCAGGGTCATCAGATAGGGATCGGTGTTGAGGAGGTTTAGGAACATCATGGCGCGCTCCGGGTTCTGCGAAGTGGTGGAGATGGCGATCATCGCGCCCTGCGAGCTTGTGGTGTCCACATACGCGGGGGTGCAGGGAACCATTTCCACATGGATGCCGCGCTCCTCGGAGGCCTGCAGCTCATAGCCGAGGGAATAGCTCTGCGTGCCGATCAGATAATCGCCGGTCAGCTGCTTGTTCGTGCGCGTGTCGTTGGCGGTTTCCGCCACGGCCAGCGCGGGATCGATGTAGCCGGCCAGGTAGTATTCGCGGGTCTGCTCCACAAACGCCTTGTATTCGTCGGTGGCGAACTTGTTGAGCAGCACGTTGCCGTAAGCGCCTTCGGCCGAAACGTCGGTGGGATTGATGTAGTAGCTCAGCAGGTTGGTGCTGCCGCTGTCGCCGGCCACGATGATGGAATTGGTGACCATGCGCTCCAGCACCATGCCCTCCACCAGCAGGGGATAGAAGCTGTCGCCCTCGCCCGCTTTGACGGCGGCGAGGATATCGCCGAAGCTGTAGTAATCGGCATTCTCGATATCCTCGAGGGTGTAGCCGTATTTCTCCAGCAGGTCGACGTTTACATCCCAGCAGTTCTGGGTGGCGATGTCCTTGTAGCCGGGCACGGCGTACACGCCGTAGCCGTCGGAGCCTTCAATTTTGGCGCCGTTGGTCAGCACTGCGGGCAGCGTGGCCCACAGGTCGGCCGCGTATTTTTCGATCAGATTGTTTTCGGGATCGTCCAGCCGTACCCACATGCCCTTCTTGGCATAGGTGTTGTATTCGTCCTGCGACCAGGAGCAGGTGAAGTACATGTCGATATCGTCGCCCGCGTTCAGGCTCATGGTGGAGTTCTCGTCGAAATCGCCCCACGTGCCCCAGATGACGTTCAGGGTCGCGTTGATCTTTTCGGTCAGATACGCGTTGACCTTTTCCATCACGGCGGAATCGTCCGTCACGTTGCTGCCGTGGAACATGATGGTCAGCTCGACGGGTTCCAGTGTCTCTTGCGCGGCGGCAAACGAGAATACGCTTACCATCAGCGCCAGCGTCAGCATTAAAGCCAGGAATTTTTTCATGGATTTTTTCCTCCTTATTTTTTAAACGGCGGCAAGCCGCCGCTTAGATCGAAGCTATCCCTTCACCGAGCCGATGGTCAGCCCCGCGACCACGAAGCGCTGGAAGAAGGGGTAGGCGCACGCAATGGGCACCACGATGAACACGACCAGCGCCATCTTCAGCGTCTGCGAGGGCAGGTTGACCGCCACGTTGGCTGCCTCGGTGCCCAGCAGGTGGCTGTTCTTGGCCAGAAAATCGGCGTTTCGCTGCATCTTCATCAGCAGGTACTGCAGGGGAATGATATCGGTATTCTGCCGGATGTAGAGAAGCGCGAGGAACCACTCGTTCCAGTAGGCCAGGGCGTTGAGCAGGGCGATGGTGGCGACGCCGGGCTTCACGATCGGCATGACGATTTTAAACAGCGTGTTGTATTCGCCGCTGCCGTCGATGGTCGCGGCCTCGATCAGCTCGGTCGGCACCGACGTTTGCAGGAACGTGCGCATGATGATGACGTTGAAGGGGCTGAAGAGCATCGGCACGATCAGCGCGGCGTAATTCTCGCTCAAGCCCAGCACGTTTTTGCAGATGATATAGGTGGGTACCAAACCGCCGCCGAAGATCATCGTGAAGAAGCTCAGGATGTTGAAAAACTGGCGCTGCCTGAAATCCTTGCGAAACAGCGGATAGGCGTACAGCAATGTGATCAGGACGCTGAGCACCGTGCCGACGATCGTGATGTAGAAGCTGTTGAAATAGGAGCGCCACAGCGCGTCGCCAAGCTGAAATACATATTGATAGGCCTCCACCGACCAGATCTGCGGCAGGAACGAATATCCAAACTCGCGGATGGCGTCCTCTGCGGTGAAGGAGATGATGATGACAAAGAGAAACGGGACGATGCAAAACAGCGTGAACAATCCGAGGATTACATGAAACAGCGTTTCCACGGGCAGGCTGACGGCGTTGAGCCGGCGGGAGCGCCTTTGGGAACCGGTACGTGCAGAGAGCATCCAAAAGCCTCCTTTTCTAGAACAGCGAGCTGTCCGGGTCGATTTTGCGCACAATGCCGTTGGCCGCGATGATGCACAGGAAGCCCACCACGTTTTGCAGCAGGCCCGCCGCCGAGCTCATGCCGACATTGCCGGAGTTCATGTAGGCGCGGTACACGTAGGTATCGATGACCTGCGTCACCGAATACAGCGAGCCGGAATTCAGCGGCACGTTATAGAACAAACCGAAATCGGCATTGAAGATCCTGCCGACGCTGAGGATGAAGAGGATGGTCATCATCGTGCGCAGGTTGGGCAGCGTCACGTGGCGGATCTGCTGCCACTTGGTGGCGCCGTCCACGGCGGCGGCCTCGTACAGCGTGCGGTCGATGCCGGTGATGGCCGCCAGATACAGCACGGTGGAGTATCCGATGTTTTTCCACATGTTCGCGCCCACGATGATGTAGGGCCAATAGGTGGTATCGTGATACCAGTTGATCACTTCCTGCCCGGAGAGCTTCTGCAGATGGGGGATGACGCCGCTGGTGGGGTCCAGAAACGCCAGCAGGAAGTAGCTGGCGACGACCCAGCTTAAGAAGTAGGGGAAGAACATCATCGTCTGATAGGCCTTGGCGACAAACCGGCTGGTCAGCTCGCTGAGCATGATGGCGAACGCCACCGCGACCACCAGCCCCAGGATGATGAACACGATGTTGTACAGCAGGGTGTTGCGGATCATGATGCCCGTATCCGGGCTTTTAAAAAGGAAACGGAAGTTGTCAAACCCCACCCATTCGCTCTTGATGATGTTGTTCCAGAAGGTGTTGGGCTTATAGGCCCGGTAATCCTTGAAGGCCAGCACGATGCCGAACATCGGCAGATAGCGCAGCAAAAGCAGCCACAGCGCGCCCGGCGCGGCCATGGAACCGAGCAGCAGCGCCTTTTTACGCCGGCTGCTGCTCATGGAGGTAAAACGGCGGGGTACGCGCGGGTTGATAACGCTCATAGCAGTCCTTTCCAAACAGACGATTGGTTTTTCACTGGCTTCAGTATACCGGCCGGGGCTGCGGAAGTCATGGGCGCTGCTTGCGGTTTGTTGCTTCTGGTTGCGCAGTTGCGGCAAACCGGCGGTTGGGATCCCCGGCGGCGGACGCGGGCAGGGCCCGCGCCGCGGAAAGGGCCTCGAAAAACACAAAACGGGTCCAAAATGAAAAAGGCTTCAAACCCTTGTACGGTAAGGGTTTGAAGCCTTGGCAAATCACGGCTCCGCGGATCGTAAAAATAAGGATTGACGCAATGCCGGAAGTGGTGTATAACCAATGCGAAATCATTGGTTTTTTGATGCGCCGATGATTTCAAAAACATCTCAAAATGAAAGATGTGATACGGATGGAAGAAATGAAGGAAGACGTTCCGCTCCCGCCGCCGGGTATCGTAGTCGGAATCATCTTCAACAGCAAGCAGGGAATCGCATCGGAGGCTCCCGATGCGGAGGCGGAGTACGACAGCATGGATACGGTCCATGCGATCCGCGACGTGTTTGCGGCTGCGGGCATGCAGACGGTATTGCTCGAGTGCGACGCGGCGCTGCCAAGGAAACTGGCCGATACCCATATCGACATCGCTTTCAATATCGCGGAGGGCAGGAGCGGCAGGGGCCGGGAGGCCGAAGCCCCGGCGCTGCTGAGCCTGCTGGGCATCCCGTTTACCGGGTCGGACGAAACGGCCCTTTGCATCGCGCTGGACAAGGCGCTGTGTAAAAAGCTCCTGTCCGCGTATCACGTCCGGTCGCCGCGCTGCCGCATCATCTCGGCGGAGCATGATATCCGCCTGGGCGGGCTGCGCTTGCCCGTGATCGTCAAGCCCAACGCGGAGGGCTCCAGCAAGGGTATTCCGGATGCCTGCGTAGCCGAAAACGAGGCGGAGCTCAAGGAGCTGGTCGGCCGCGAGCTGAAGCTCTACGGCGGGCCGGTGCTCGTGGAGGAATATATCCGCGGCCGCGAATTCACCGTCGGGCTGCTTGGAAACGGCGACAGCCTGCGCGTGTTCCCGCCCATGGAGATCGTGTTTCACGGCAATACGAACGGGAACTATCAGATCTACAGCTTCGGCGTGAAGCAGAATTATAAGAGCTTCGTCAGCTATGAAAGCCCCGCGAAGCTCGATCCGGCATTGGAAAAGAATATGGTCCGCACGGCCCGCCGCGTCTATCGGGCGCTGGGCTGCCGCGATTTCGCGCGCGTGGATTTCCGCCTGACGGAGGACGGCAGGCTCTACTTCATCGAGATCAACCCGCTGCCCGGCCTCGCGCCCGGCTACAGCGACTATCCGATGCTTGCGGAATTTGCGGGCGTCTCCCATCGGGAGCTGGTGCTCGCCGTGCTTGCCGCGGGCATGCGCCGCTACGGAATGGAGACGGTACGATGAAGCGCTGCGCCGATTACGCCGCCCATTACCCCGGCTGGGGCGACTGGAAGTGGCAGTACGCGCACCGCATCACCACCGCGGAGGAAGCTGCCGCCTACCTGAAGATGACTAAAAAGGAAAAGGCGGACGTGGAAAACTGCCTGTCGGCGTTCCGCATGGCGATCACGCCGTACTACGCCTCGCTGATCGATCCGGCGGACCCGGAGGATCCCATCCGCAAAATCTGCGTGCCGCGCATTGAGGAAACCTACCCCTGCGCAAACGACATGGCCGATCCGCTGGGCGAGGAGCACGACAGCCCGGTGCCCAACATCGTGCACCGCTACCCGGACCGCGTGCTGTTTCTGACCACGCTGTGCTGCTCCACCTACTGCCGCTACTGCACCAGGCGCCGCGTGGTGGGCGAGGAGGACCGCGTGATCACCGAGGCGGCGCTGAAAAAGGCTGTGAGCTACATCCGCAGCCACACGGAGATCCGGGACGTGCTGATCTCGGGCGGCGATCCGCTGGTGATGAAAACGGAAAAGCTGGAGCATATCATCCGGGAGCTGCGCGCGATCCCGCACGTGGACATCATCCGCATCGGCACGCGCGTGCCGGTGGTGCTGCCCATGCGCATCACCGACGAGCTGCTGAGCATGCTCAGGCAGTACCAGCCGATCTGGATCAACACGCACTTCGCCCACCCCGGGGAGATCACGCCGGAGGCGGCGCGCGCCTGCGCCGCGATCGTGGACGCCGGCTTCCCGCTGGGCAACCAAACGGTGCTGCTGCGCGGCATCAACGACAGCGCGGAGATTTTGAAAGAGCTGTTCCTGAAGCTGGTCCACATGCGCGTGCGGCCCTATTATCTCTACCAGTGCGATCTCTCCCGCGGCATCGGGCATTTCCGCACCACGGTGGACGAGGGGATCGACATCATGCACGCCCTCACCGGCAACATCTCCGGCTACGCCGTGCCGAAATTCGTGATCGACGCGCCGGGCGGCGGCGGGAAGATCCCCGTCAACTACAATTACATCCTGTCCAAGAACGAGCAGGAGGTCGTAATGGAAAACTTTCAGGGGAAGATTTACAAATATCCACAGGCGGAGGCGCGGCCGGGACGGTAGAGCCGATTTGCTATTGGATGAAAAACACAGCACCCGATTGGATGCTGTGTTTGTTATCTATGAAGGGGTTCAGTGCTTGTGCCCGCCGCTTTTGGTTTGATAGGTAAACTCGGTCACCGCAAGCGTGCCGGTATCCACGGCGGAGGACAGCGCGGCGGAGACGGCGTTGATGATTCCGGCCGAGGAGTAGGTAGCGCCGGAAACGGCGTCCACTTCAAGGGATTGCTCCTCAATCACGGTGTCGATCACCGTTTCGGCGCGGCTGAAGTAGGTCGGCGTATCGGTTTCGCTCAGAACCTCGATATCGGAAACCAGCCCGCCGGAGACCGTCACGGATACGGTGATCATTCCGCTGTACCCGGAGGCGCAGCCCTGATACACGCCGTCGGTCAGGGAAGCGCCGGAGAACAGCGCGTTGGCGTCCGCGATCAGGGCCGCGGTATCCGTGCCGGTTTCTGCATCCGCAGCCGCGGCGGCGGTGACCGCGCCGGCAGCTGCATCCGTCTGCAAAACCGTGTCCGCCGTTTGGGTATCGGCGTAGGCGACGGTCGGGATCTGATCAAACAGCCGGATGCCGACCTCCGACACATGCAGCACAACGAAGGCGATCAGGGCGACCGTCAGAACCCGGTGCAGCGTCATCCACCGTTTCCGAAGCAGCTTGCGCAGCATATAGCTCACGGCCAGCAATACGGCGGCGATCAGGCTTGCCGTGCCCCAGTTCCACGTGAATAAAAGCGGCGCCACCATCATATCGCCGAGGGTTGCGCCGGAACTGTTTCCGGCCAGAATGCCGTGCAGAATTCCGGCGACAATCAAAAGCACGCCCACGGCCATATGAATCCGGGAAAAGAGCTTCCGAAGCCGCCTGTTGCCGGATCGCTTTACAAGATAGAGCACCGCCGAGAGCGCCGCGAACAGCACGGCGAGCCATGCTAACAGGATACTGCTGAACACAATGCCACCTCACATTCAGTACGGACCCAAACCGATCCGCGATCCATTTCGGACCTGTGGAGAGTATAAACGGCAAGTATGGCGAAATTGTGTCGCTTTGCGGTGCGGAGTGTGAACTTTTCGCCTTTGCCGCAATCGGAGGATACTTGCAGGCTAATGTGATACAATCGCAAAGCCCTCCCGTTTGCAGGAGGGCTTTGCGATTGTATCGCTTTCCAAAGCGCTTACTTCGCGCTTTCCCTTTGCTTGTTGGTGCCGATGCCCAGCAGCGCGTACAGCGGGCAGTAGTTCATCAGTCCGGTAACCAGCGGAATCACGCCGATGAGGCCCAGCCAGCGCAGACCGCTTTGGCTGAACGCGAGGAACAACAGCAGCGCGGCGCCGACCACGATGCGGATCCACTTGTCCGTCTTGCCGATATTTTTCTTCATATAAAGTATCTCCTTCCAATGCGGGCGGCGGGCTTGCCCCGCCAACCCCTGCATTAGAAAGGTGTCACATCGGCTGCGTTTCTAAACGGGTTTTTATGCCTGCCGCTTGCCGCCCGGGCGGTACGGCGCATTCCGGTTTTCGCGATATGGTATAATCAGCCGGAGGAATTAAAACTGCCGGAGATCCGCAACGAACGATCCGGTCCGGGAGAAGGACTGCCCGAAGATGCGCAAGAAGGAACTATCGGCTTTTCAAAACTACCGGTTATCCCTGCCCAACGAGGATTATGAGGCGCTGTCGGCCTTTTTAACCGAATACCATCAGCATAATTTTTTATCGGGAAACGAAAAAGCGCTGATGCGCGCGGATTTCGAAAACGCCCTGTTAAAGTATGCCTCCCTGGGCGTACCGCTGGGAACCGCGCTGGAGCGGCTGAGCATCGCGCATTTGGGTGGATTCTACGCCAGGCCGTCGCTGCGCTGGTTTGCGCTGGACAACGCCGCGAAAATCTATCCGTTTTCGATGGCGCACGGCCGCATGGCGGTTTTCCGGCTCTCCGTGTATCTGCGGGAGGCGGTGATCCCGGAGTTCCTGCAAATAGCGCTCACCTTTACCATCAAACGGTTCCCGAGCTTTGCAACCACCGTAAAAAAAGGGTTCTTCTGGCATTATCTCGATACCGCCAAGCGCCGATATTCCGTGGAGCCGGAGGCGAGCATGCCGTGCAGGCCGCTGAAGGTTGCCGAGAGCGGCTCGCAATCCTTCCGGGTGCTCCATTATCAAAATCGGATCAGCGTTGAGTTTTTTCATATTCTGACGGACGGCTTCGGGGGTATGGTCTTTCTGAAAACGCTTCTGGCCGAATACCTGCGCCTGCTCGGCGTGGATACGGAAAAGGGGGACGGCACGCTCGACATTGATGAAACGCCCTTGCCGTGCGAGCTGACCAACGAGTTCGCGCTCGTTCCCAAGGCGCAGAAGGCCTCCGGGTTTGTGGATAAAACGGCATTGCAGATGAGCGGCAAGCTATCCAGACAAAAGCCCTGCCGCGTACTGCATTTGAAGATGGACTCCGCGGTGCTCAAACAAGCCGCGGAGGGGTACAACGCGACCGTGACCACATATTTGCTGGCGCTGATTTTCATCGCGGCCAAGCACGCGACCGACGAGACCGAAGGCGTGCTGAACGTGCAGGTGCCGGTAAACATGCGCAAATTTTATCCGTCGGACACGCTGCGGAATTTTTCCATGTACTGCGGAATCAAGCTCCCCATCGGCCGGATCGCGGACGCGCAGTCCGTCGTCGGCGAGATTGCGGCGCAGCTTGCCAAAAAGGCTTCGCTGGACGCCATGCAGCAAATGGTCACGGCGACCGAACGCCTGGTGGGCGGGCTTCGGATGATTCCGCTGCCGGTCAAGACGCCCGTCGTGAAGCTGGTCAACAGTATCTTAAGCGACAAGGTTTTCTCCACCACCCTATCCAACCTTGGCGTCGTCGCTTTGCCGCCGGAGGCCGAAAAGTACGTGGAGAGCATGGATTTTGTGCTGGGAGCCGCCGTCGCCAATCGCGCCAGCTGCGCGATGGTCACCTTCGGAAGCACTACGACGCTGTCCGTCACCAAGGGCACGCCGGACCCGTCGTTTGAGGAAAAGCTGTACGCGCTGCTGCTCGCGGACGGCGTTCCATCGGTGGTGGAAGGGAGCGCGCTGTATGAAGATTGAGCTCGTGTATCCGGAAAAAACGAAGCAGGCGCTGCAAAGGAGCCGGGTGCTCCGGATCATCCGCTGGCCGTTCCTGCTGGCCGCCTATCTGTGCCCGATCCTGAACCTGTATTTCGGCGGGGACGCCTGGAGCGTCGTGGTTCTCTGGGGGCTGTGGATGGTCTGGTCGCTGTTGATCTCGCCGGATCTGGTGGAGTACAATCGCATCAGCCAGACCGTGAAGCTGATGGAATATACCTGCGTGCTGCTGATCCTGATCGACGTGTGTTTCTCCCAGGGATGGGCGGTGGACGTCGTCTTTATCGTGCTGTTTTCCTCGTTGATCGTCGCCGCAGCCTTGTTTTTCACGGACCTGAACAAGCAAAAGCAGAACATGCTGCCGATGATGCTGTTTATCGCGGTATCCCTTGCCGCGTCGATCGTCGGGCTGACGCTCTGGAAGGGAAGGGTGCTGTGGCCCGCGCTGCTGGCCGGCATTCTGGCGCTTGCGCTGGCGGCCGCCTGCTTTTCCGTGCTCGGGCGGGATTTTCTGCTGGAGTTCAAGAAACGGTTCCATACGAAATAAAGCCTCAGCTGAAAAAGCCCGATCTGCGGTATCGGCATTTTGCGGCCGCGCTCAAGCGGATCGCCAGAACGCGGCTGCCTGTTTGCCGTAATTTTATCTGTTCCGTTGCCTGCAAACCGGCAAACCCCGGACAGACTCAGGCTTGGGGCTGCCTGCTCCAGTACGCCGCGAAGGCGTCCAGGCTGCGGATGGCGGAGCGGATGTCGCTGAAGACGGGCAGGCCGTTTTCCTCCAGATAGCGCACCAGCGCCTGGTAGTGGCGGCCGGCGTTCACGGAGACGACGACGGGCTTGTTCGTTTCGCGGAAGACCTTCACCAGCAGCGGGCCCAGGGCGTCGTCGTCCAGATAGTTTTCCTCCACGGTTTTGATCGTGTCCACATGCGGCACGATGCCTACGAACACGCAGTCCACGTTGGGGTCCCTGAGCACGGTATCGATGAAGCGCGTGTACTGGCTGTCGTCGGCCATGGGGGTGAGGTCGAGGAAGGGCGTATCGACGCTGACCAGCGCGTTGTTGTTAAGCTGTTTGAGCGCCGCGGTGGTCTCGGGCGTGAAGGCGGCGGGGACCAGCTCGTTTAAGATGTCCGCGCCCATCGTGGCCTCCAGCCCCGCGTTCACCACGCCCGCCACGCGGCAGCCGCGCGCCGGATGCCGGGAGAGCACGGCGAAGGTTTTGGTGTAGTTATAAAAATCGTCCAGCTCCTCGGTTAAGATGCAGCCGCCCTGCAGGCACGCCGCGCGGAATACCTCGTAGCTGCCGCTCATCGCCGCCGTATGGGAGGCCGCGGCCTTCGCGCCCGCCTCGGTGCGGCCGCCCTTGTAGAGGATCACGGGCTTATGCGCCTGCTTCAGAACGTTGAAAAACTGCCTGCCCTCGCCTGTGCCCACGCCCTCGGCGTAGATGGAGATCACGTCGGTTTTCGGATCCCTGTCGAAGTACGCCACCAGATCGGGAATATTCACGTCCACCTTGTTGCCGAAGCTGACGACGGTGCGGAAAATGGCGGTCTGCTGGTTGCGCTCGATAAACGTGATGCTCAGCGCGCCGCTCTGGGTGAGTAGCGCGGTGTTGCTGTGCTCGCTCAGCGGGATGGAGAAGCGGTCCTCCTCCACGAACAGCGTGTTGATGCCGGGCCTGCCGTCCCGCGGCGCGGAATAGATGCCCATGCAGTTGGGGCCCATCACGCGCACACCGGGCCTGCGCACGCGGGTGATCTCTTTGGCGAACCCGCGGTAATCCATATCCGCCGGAATGCCCGCGATCAGGATGACGCTCTTGCCCGTGGGCACCTGCTCGATAAACGGGATGGCGTACGGGCCGGGCGCGGCATAGACCAGCAGGTCGTAGGGCGCGTCGATCTCGGCGATGGACTTGTACAGATGAAACGTCCGCCCGCCGATCTCCGTTTCCCCGCCCCTGGGGTTGACGCAGTAAAGATCGTCGCGGCCCAGATCGGTCAGCAGCGTGACGATGTTGCGGGCCATGCTGCTCTTGCCGGAATCGGCCGATACGCCCGCCACCACCACGCCCTGCGGCGTAAAGAAGCGCGACAGGCCGTCCTCGTTGGGCTGCATGCTCTCGTCGCCGTCGGGCGCGACGGGCGCAAACTCCGCAAAGCCGTCCACCGCCACGAAGCGCCCGTCCCTGGAAAACACGATGGGGTTCAGATCCAGCGCCTTGAAGCGGAACGCCGGGCGCGGCCGCGTGAACGCCGAGTATGCCATGCCGAGCTCCGACAATCGGGTAACCGCGAGGGCCGTCTGGGTCAGGCGCTCGGGCTTGCCCATCTCCAGATATTTGTGGCGGATCTTGAGGCTGTTGACCAGCGTTTCAGCGTCGTCCATCGTGATGGGCGCAAGCATCAGGTTGGCCGAATCGTAATACTTGGCGAAGAACTCCGCGTCGTCGCCGCCCTTGGAGAGCGTGACCACCGTGCCGAAGGCGGGATCGTCCTGAAAGCCGATCATCACCTCCTCGCCGATGGTTTGGGAGAAATGGATGAACTCGATCAGCAGAAAGCCGTCGATGCGGGGCTGTTCGCCGTCCGTGAAATGGCCGAGCACCTCGCCGCGCATATGGCTTAAAACATAGCGGATGAACAGGGGATCGGCGATGCTCACCTTTTTCACGCCGCCGTAGCGCTGGTTGTGCGCAAGGTCGCGCGAGACGACCTTCACCATGATCTCCTTGCCGCCGAACGGCGCGATCAGCGCCTCGGTGACCTGCGCCTCGCTCTCCACAAACCGGTACAAAGGGATCTGGAAGCCCGCGAGCTTGAGCAGCTCGTATACCTCGTGCTCGTACAGCGTGGTGCGGCCGTCCGCGTACGCCGCCCCAAGCAATGTGTCCACCCGATTCAAAATCTGCTGATCCATCGTTTCACTCCTCATTTTCGGCAAGGTTCGGCATAACTGAAAAAGCCCCGCCCAGCGTTTGGGTGCGGAATACGATGCGCTGCGGAGCGGAGGTTGTACGGAATAAACCCATCATACCATACGCCGCCGGGAATGAAAAGACAGACGTATATCCTCAGGTCAGCGAACCGATGACGGCCGCCTTGGACACGATGCCGCAGAAGCGGTTGTTTTCATCCACGACGGCGATGGGATATTTCGCGTTCGCGGCGATGGTGAACAGGTCCGCGATCTGCGTTTCCGGCGTGGTGGTGGGCAGATCTCGGACGATCGCCTCGGGAAACGTGATTTCATGCGCCTTCACGCGCATGGCCTGGTCCAGCGGCAGGATACCGACAAAATCCATATCGTCGTCCACGACGTACGCGCTGGACAAGCTGTTGCGCTTCATCTGCTGGAGGGCGTTTGCCACGCCGTCGCGCGAATGGATGAGGCAATCCGGGGTCTGCATGATGTGCTTTACGAAGTAAATCTGCGATTTATCCGCACTGTTGATGAACTCCTCCACATACGCGTCTGCGGGATTGGCGGCCATTTCCTCGGGCGTCGCCGTCTGGATGATGCGGCCGTCCTTCATGATGGATACGGTATTGCCGAGCTTGAAGGCTTCGTTGATATCGTGCGTGATAAACACGATGGTCTTGTTCAGCTTTTTCTGGATGGTCAAAAGCTCAAACTGCATGTCCCGGCGCACCAGCGGATCCAGCGCCGAAAACGGTTCGTCCATCAGCAGCACGTCGGGATCGTTGGCCAGGGCGCGCGCAAGGCCGACGCGCTGGCGCATGCCGCCGCTCAGGCTCGCGATGCTGCTGCGCTCCCAGCCCTCCAGCCCCACCATGGCGATCATTTCCATGGCGCGCCGTTCGCGCTCCTCCTTCTTCACGCCGCGTACCTCCAGCCCGTAAGCGACGTTACTGATCACGTCGCGGTGCGACATCAGGCCGAAGCTTTGGAACACCATGGAGATATTCTCGCGTCGGAATTTAAGCAGCTCCTTTTTGCCGAGCGTTTCCAGCTCGTTGCCGTCAAAAAACACCTTGCCGGACGTGGGCCGGTTCAGCATGTTCAGGCAGCGGACGACGGTCGATTTGCCGGAGCCGGAAAGCCCGATCAGCACGTAGATTTCGCCGCGCTTCACCGAGAAGGAAATGTCGTTCACGGCGACGGTTACGCCGGTCGCTTTGGCGATCTCCTCCTTGCTTGCTCCCCTGGAAAGCATTTTCCGGGCAGCCGCTTTGTTGCTGCCATATAATTTATACAGGTTTTCCACCTTGATAATTGCGTCGCTATCGCTCGTTTTCACTGGGCATCACCATCTTTTTTAAATATCCCCTGCGTCAGCCGGTCGATGACAATCGCAATGATCACGATTGCGATACCGGCGGCAAAGCCGCGGCCGCTGTCCAGCCGGTTAATCCCGGAGATGACCTCTGCGCCCAGGCCGCGCGCGCCGATCATGGAGCAGGTCACCACCATGGCAATCGCCATCATAATGGTCTGGTTGACGCCCGTCATAATCGTGGGCATCGCCTGCGGGATCTGCACCTTGACCAGCGTCTGTATTTTGGTGGATCCAAACGCCTTGGCGGCTTCCACCACTTCGGCATCCACCTGCTGTATGCCGTGGCAGGTCAGGCGGACGATCGGCGGAATGGCATAAATGGTCGTTGCAATGACCGCCGGATTATTCCCAAGGCCGAAAAACATCACGGCCGGAATCAAATACACAAAGCTCGGCATCGTCTGCATCGTATCCAGCACCGGGCGGACCACCGCATAGCTTTTTTTGCTGAAGGAAATGAGAATTCCCAGCGGAAATCCCAACAGAAGCGAGATCAGCACAGACGTGATAATGATCGTCAGCGTTTGATACATCATCGACCAGAGGCCGATCGTTCCGATAAAAAACAACAAAGCGGCATAAAACACCGCCCGCGCCGGTTTTTTGGTCATTTTCAGCGTGAGAACAAACACCAGCGCAATCAGCAGCCACCAGGGAATGATATTGATGACCGCGCCGACAGCGTTTAGCAGCGCCCGCAGAAACGCTGAAAAACCGTCAAAAAACGCCTCCCAATGAATCAGGACATAATCAATGGCGTTATTGATGGGGTCTTGAATATTCAGCGATATGGTATCCGGAAAATTCAAAAGCCAATCCGGCATGAAATCCTCCTTTTTCAATCAAGTATGCCCGAATAAAATTCACGGTGTGAAAGCATTCGGCCGTGAATTTTATCCGGGTTGTTGGAATGTCTACAGGTTATGTTGACAGACAGGAATGGAATTATTCGGCCAGCGCGTCGCGCACCATCTGCGCCTTGTCGGCGGGCAGCCATTCGGTCAGCAGATCGTCGTGCTGCGTGAGGAACCATTTTGCCGCTTCCTCATAGGAAGCGTCGTTATCCATGATATACGTCAGCGCCTCGGCGGTCAGCGCGCTGGAGGTGCGGTATTTGCTCAGGAACTCGCAAAACGCGGGCTGCGCGGCATAAAAATCGTTGCTGACGCCGACGGTCACCGAAACGCTGGGGCAGGCGCACTCGCCGGCCTTGTACAGGTCGGGATCATAGGGGGCGTCGTCCAGCAGTACGAGGTCGTACTTGCCGGTCAGCCACGTGGGTTCCCAGTAGTAGCCGACAATCGGATCGCCCTTTTTGTAGGCGGATGCGAAGGCGGCCGCAAGCGCCGCGTCGGAGCCGGGATCCATGTAGTTGTACATGGCGTCCAGTCCGTAGAATTCATACTTGCTGCGCATGATTTCGTCGATATCCCAGCCGGAGATCGCACCGTAGATACGGCCCTTGGAGGTATCCTCGGGGTCTGCGAATACATCGCTGTAATTGGCCAGATCGGCAACGGTTTTCAGGTCGGGGGCCATGGCTTCGATTCCGCGTTCCGCGTCGCCTTCAATTACGTAGCGCGGTACATAAAAGCCCTGTGCGTTATCGTCAAAGTTGACGCCGAGCTCCACGAAAGCGCCGGCGGCTATATCATCATCATAGGTGGCAAGGTTGTCGGTCCACAGCTCCATGTATACGTCGATATCTCCGCTGATCAGCCCGCTGTACGTGATCGGCGTGGATCCGGAGATTTCTTCCGTTTCAAGGTCATACGCGACTTCGCCGATATAGGCGGCGATCGCGTTATGCAACCGGATGCTGTCCCAGCCCGCATCCGCGAATACGGTCGGTTCGGCAGCCGCATAACCGGAGCCAAGAAGGAGAGTGAGTAAGGTCGTACAAATCACGAGTAGCGCGAAAAATTTCCGCATGTTGCACATCATCCTTTCAAATTTTCTATATCTAGGGTAGCATACATTATGGGTCAGGTCAAACCATAAGCCGCTTTATCAGCACCAAAGGACGTTCTGAAACCGCGCCGCGGCGGGCCGCCAGCGGCGGTCTGAACGTCTCCTGTTCGGTTTTGCAATGTGAAAAGGGGGCTTGTTTCGCGGCGGCGCGATTACAGCCCGCCGTCCCGCCCGCGGTACTCGGACGGCGTAACGCCGTAGCGGTGCTTGAAGGCCTTGCTGAAATAATTGGCGTTGGCGTAGCCGAGCTTCCCGGCGATTTCCTGTATTTGCATGGCGGGGTCGGCCAGGTATTCGGCGGCTTTGTCCATGCGGATTTGCAGCACGTATTCGTAAATCGGGCAGCCGAAGCGGGTGTGAAAGAGCTTGTTTAAGTATTCTTTGCTGAAATAGAACCGGTCGGCAAGCTTTTCCATGCTGATCTCTTCGCTGAAATGGTGATCCAGATAATCCTTCACCGCCGCGATCACCTCGGCGGGGTTATCCACGTCGATCGTCCGCTCGCGCTCGGGCAGGCTTTTAATCGCCTTCTTCAGCGCCGCCAGCAGCGCGTCGCCGTCGATGGGCTTGAGCAGATAGTCGATCGCGTCGTACTGAATGGCGGCGCGCGCGTAGTGGAACTCGTCGTAGCCGCTCACGACGATCATACGGCAATAGGGATGGTTCTGCGCGACGTTTTTCATAAAATGCTCGCCGCCGACCGTCGGCATGTTCATATCCACAAAGGCGATATCGGGGCGCTCCTGCTCCATACACCGGATGCCCTCGATATCCGTATAGGCGGACAGGGGCGGGGACGCGCCAAGCTGCGGCCAGTCGATCAGCGCCCGGATGGCGGTATGCACGGATGTTTCGTCGTCAACGATCAGGATCTTGTACATCGGCCAGCACCTCCTTGGGGATGATCAGTAGAATCCGCGTTTCGCGGGCCTGCCCGGCGCAGCTTTCGATGACGAGCTGTTCCTTGCCGTTGTACAAAAGCTTCAGCCTGCTTGCCAGGTTCACCAGCCCGATATTGCGGGATATGGAAATATTGGGATTGGCGATCTCGGCGCGCAGCTCGCTGAGCTTCTCCGGGCCGATGCCGCTGCCGTTGTCGCGCACCGTGCAGCGGACGTTTTCCCCGTCCGCAACGCACGAAAGCTCGATTTTAAGGCTCTGTACCTCTTTGCTGATTCCGTGCACGATCGAGTTTTCGACCAGCGACAGGAGCCCGAGCTTGGGAAAATTCAGCGGCAGCAGCGCCTCGTCCGCGTGGATGGAGTACTCCAGCCGCTCGCCGAAGCGCGCC
>Ga0116164_10001430_pt1 | contig 18118 bp, 11 predicted proteins | sample AD_UKC109_MetaG_FD_89888 | JGI IMG/M metagenome (GOLD analysis project Ga0116164, IMG submission 89888) | Active sludge microbial communities of municipal wastewater-treating anaerobic digesters from Hong Kong - AD_UKC109_MetaG | ecosystem: Engineered > Bioreactor > Anaerobic > Digestate... | reverse complement strand
CAGATCGACGCCAGTTTGCGCGCCACCGCCACCCGGGCGATGTGCGCACTCGATCGTTTGCGGATGCGCGTGTACATCGCCCGCAGCTTGGCGTCGCCCGGCGTGACCTTCATCGCCACCTGCACCAATCCCCAACGCAGCCAGCCCGAGCCTTGCCGGGTGATGTGCCCGTGGTAACAATGACCGCCCGACTGATTGACCCGCGCGGTCAAGCCGGCGTACGCGCCGACCTGTCGCCCGTTCGCAAAACGCCACGGCTCGCCGATCTCGGCCACAATCAGCAACGCCGTAAAGCGGCCGACGCCGCGAATATCCAGCAACGCCTCGATCTGTGGAAACAGCGGCGCGACGGCCTCCAGCGCCTCATCCAGCCGCTCGATCTCCTGCTGAAAATGGGCAATCCGGCGCAGCATCTCGTCGCGCAAAATCGCCCCCGCCATTCCCAGATCGAGTTGGGTTACCCAGGCCTTCCACCGTTTGCCGAATGACGTTTTGAACGGCGGATGCACGTTGTAGCGCGCCAGCAGAGCGTGCAGCTCGTTTTTCGTTTGCGTCTGATGACGCACGATGCGTGCGCGCGCCCGCGTCAGATCGCGCAACCGATCGTAGGGGGCCGGCGGCACATAAGCGCGCGGAATCAGCTCGGCGCGCAACAGCTTGGCCAGCAGCGCCGCGTCGAGTTTGTCGGTTTTGGCCCGCCCGGCGGCGATCGCCCGCAGTCGTTTCGGATGCGCCAGCACGACCTCGCCCAGCGGCGCGAGCAGATCATACAGCCAACGATAGTTGCATGTTGCCTCGATCACCGCGCGAAAAGGCCGACGCTTGGCAAAAAATTCCCGAATGAGCTCCGGCGCCGCACAAAGAAACGTTCTTGGCTGGCTCACAGCGCCAAATTGGTCTTCCAAAGAAACGACAAGATTGTTACGATGCAAATCGATACCCGCGTAGTACATGGTGTGCTCCTTTCGACTGATGATTGTTTGGTTGGTTTCATCAATCTTATCAGTCTTGCAGGACGCTGCCAGCTACGCGGTTATCGTTTCATGATCCCTTCGTGTCCCCGTTTTTTTCCTTATCCGTGGGACAAACGGGACACTTTGTCCCACCCTTTTTGCTTGCGATTCGCTTGCGATATCATAATGTTATAAAATTTTGACGTGGGACACTCGGGAAAAAGTGTCCCACGCCAATAGTACAGTCGTTCGAGTGCATTGCCCGCCGTAGGGGTAGGTCCCCGTGCCTACCCGGGCCAGGGCAACCCGGGCCAGGGCAACCCGGGCCAGGGCAACCCAGACCAGGGCAACCACGGGGAGTTGCCCCTACAAATAACCATTGGATAGCGCTGATTCGCCGAACGAAGCGAGGTGTATCAGTGTTGTTGTTATCCACTGTTATGCTCACTCATTTCATTCGTTCGCAAAACAGTGCCACCCGGCGTCTCCCGTCGTCCTCGGGCGCGACCCGAGGATCCGGTTGCGATCACCACACCTTTGGCTATCGCCAAAAGTGTGGCACACGGAAAAGTCTTCCTGAACGTTGATCCTCCGAAGCCTTGGCGAAGGAGGAAGTGAAGGATCTCTCGTTCACGCAAGTAGATTCTTCGTCGTACTGGTTGTGCTCCTCAGAATGACGGTCTTTCCGGGTGACCCAGCTTTTGCCGTCAGGCGCAAGCTGTGCCTGATTGTACTCGAATCCTGAAATGACATCTTCCTTTGTCACCCCGCCCGTCGCCAAGCCACAAAGAAGCAAGAAAGGGGATGCTTTTGACTTGCGCAGTTATGGGGGGGCCCGGAAATCCAGGTTCAATCATAGAAAGCAAAATATCTATCGATTGATCCTCTCTATTATAAGATGAAATCTTCTGTGCTAGTTTTGATCCATCTTTTAATATTTCGATCATTGACTAGTCATATACGCAACTTGTTTTTCCAAATCTACTCTTAGCGATTCAATAATCTCACCAACAAGAGCTTCCCATTCATCATCATCTAACCCAAGTGTGTTCTCTTCGACAAATTTTCTCCACGGACTAGACGGTAATAAATTTCCAAGCATCCTATAAAGGATACCTTTATCCACGGTCTCAATTTTCATTCCCTGATCGAGTAAAGAAGTCACGGTAGAGAGAGCAAGTTTACTGAAATGCGGCGCTGTTGACACAACAATTCCATGTAGTTTCCCATGAATGGTAAGTGCTCCTGCAAGTGATTGAATAGTTGAAAAAGGTTCAGATTTTCGTTGCTTTCCCCGTCTTTTTACTTGAACCAGCCATTCATTTTCTTCATCATCTACGTATAATACATCAACTCCTTGGTCGTTTGGGCCTCCAACGTGAATTACTTCTGCCGCTTTTCTATTTGCACGAAACACGTCTCGAACAAGTATCTCGAATTTTTTAGGATCAATACTATGTAAAAAATCTGGATGGACTCGAATATATTGAGCGAGTTCATTCGCACATTCTTCTGGAATTTCATGGGCAAACCGACGCATAGTAGAGAATCCCCACCCCCAACCCCAAGTCTTACTATATGCAGCATATCTGCAGCCGCTCGCCCAAAAGGCACAAGTAGGGCAAAACAAGACCTCAAAATCCCCATAACGCATGTGGTCTTTTTTAAATTGCCAATTTGATTTTAATAGTGGCGCTTTGCAAAACTTACACTTTTTTAACTGCAAATATCTTTCTCGGGCGGAGTCCCAAGTGTTGTGAAACAATTCTTCGGGCTCATTTTGAATCCATTTACGTAATTGTTTGTCGTTGGCGAACTCACGATATATGTCCACCATTTCATCGTCTACTTCCTCATAGTTTTTCTCATTGCCAACAAAATATGCTGCAGATCCATGTAACTCAGTTACAAGCATCCAATTGTATGCAGTAAATGCGTCGGGCTTATTTTTCATATTAAACAACTCCAACAATTAAGTATTAATTTATTATCATCACCCCATAAATAGTTCAAACCAATAGTTATTAATTAGGTCTATTAGATACCCACAGGTGCTGGCAGCAACGGACAAAATAAATCTTGGTAGCCTGACTTATGGGATCATGATCATAAGCAGAAAAACAAATCTTTATATGAATTAGTTACCCTCTTCCCAGACAGTCAGTCGGCAGCGTTTCCGTCACAGGTTAAAAAGGGAGCACCGTCCCTGGGCGAGGCCAGGGGCGGCGCACGAAAATCGGTGCCAGTCGCAACCAGATCCCGCGTCGGGGCGCGGGATAACCAGGAATAATTCCTGGACCTATGTTTTACCTTCATTGTGTGAGGCCTCGGCCGGCGGCAGGGCCGCGCGAAAGCCGGTACAGGTCGCCACCAGATCCCCGGGTCGAGCCCGAGGATGACGGAAAGGATTGTCATGCCCGCGTAGGCGGGCATCCAGGACCAGCAAATACCCTTCCCGACCTTTTTGCCGCCTTGACTTTCCGCCGCGCGGCGGGCACTATCCGGCCGCGCGGGTGGCAAGGGACGCCCGGACCCACGAAAGAGGAACTCACCCTTTTTCGTTACGACGCATCAACTCTTTTGCTTGCCGGATCGTGGGTTATCGGCAGCAGCGGCAAAGGAGTAGCTTATGTCCGCACCGAATGAATCCCCGCAATTGAACGAGTACAAGATCCGCGCGTCGCGACTGCTCAAGGCTTTGCGCGGCGACGATCAACCGCAGGCCCTCGCCGCGGCCGAGCGGCTGCGCATCATCCCGCGTTACCGGGCGATGAGCGCGGCGCAGATCCTCGCCGGGCGCGAGGGTTTGCAGCTCAAGCACGCGCTACAGGTCATCGCGCTGGAGGCCGGGCAGCCCGATTGGCTGACGCTCAAACGCAGCCTGGACGACAATCCGTGGGAGGCCGACGCGGATCTGTTCTATCCGCAACACTACGGCGCCTTCCTCAACCACTGGTGCAAAACCTACGAGGAAGCGCGGGCGCTGCTCGATCGTCAGGGCGGCTACCTGCTGCCCTACCGGCGGCAGTTTTTCATCTGCCAGGCCGACTTCATCAAGGCGATCGGCCTGGACCCCGCCGATCCCGATTGGGAGCGCATCGGGTATGACTGGATCCGTCCCGACGATCAGCACGCGCGCGACCGCCTCTGGGCGAAGTTGCGGGCGAACCGTTAGTTAAAAAGCGGGCGGCGAATCGGGTTTGCCGATTCGCCGCCAGTCAGTGAGGTTCGGGACAGTTACGACCCAGGGAGGATCGATTAGGGGCCGGGAAAAGGATTTTGGGCCCGGTTGGTCGGCATCGGAGTCCCGCGACGAATTTCAATACCGAACCTGCTGCGAATACCGAGCCCAAAATCGTTGTTGTATCTCGCGTTGAAACAGACGGAACCGTGGGGGCAGATCCGGCGGGTTCAACGCTGGAGCCGACTTGATTGTCGGGTTCTCCCAATAGTCAGGCGTTCCGAAAAGGTACGGGCCGTAGAGCGTGCCCTCGAAATCCGGCGGCAGCGTCTGGTCGATGCAGGACATGTCCAGCTCGCCTTGCGGATCGTGAATGAAATCGAAGAACAGGATATCGGCGCAGAAAAGCCCGCTGTCGTCGGTGGTCAACGGCGTCGAGCCGCCGACGCCGTGCGCGGCGTATTCGAAGCCGGCGAAATACTGGTGCGGCTTGTCGAAGTGCTCGGTCATCTCCAGGGCGTAATCGTAGGGCGTCGCCGGATCGAGTTTCCCTTGCAGCATGAGCATCGGCACATCGGTTTCGGGCCACTGCTCGTCGTACGGATCGTCGTACCTGGGCCACTGGAGATAGATATCGTTGCGGTCATAGCCCTTGCCGAAGCCCATCAGCCCGTCGTCGTACACGCCGTCCAGGTAGGCCAGCAGCGCGTCGTTGTCGGTGAACTTTTGGTGCTCCCACATCTCCGAAGAGAGCTGGTTGAAAAACAGCACGTAACTGAAGCGCAGGATGTTCAGGTCGTCGCCCCAGTCGTCGCCAGCCTTGCTCTTGCCGCTGCCGAACATCTTGTTGAAGAACGTCACCAACGCCGTGCGGTCGCCTTCGTCGCAACGATCCAGGCGGTAGATCAGCGCCGGCACGGTGGAATTGTAGGGGTAGTAGTAGACCAGATTGTCGATCCAAATCTTGACCGTCAGCGCGTCCAAACCGGTCGAGGAGCAATGCCCATCGTTCATTTTATCCCACAGATTGCGCAGGGTCGTTTCCGGATCGGGCAGCTTCGCGGCGCAGAATTCGTCCGCCGCGCACATTTCCAGCAGCCGCGCGGTCACCTTGTCGGCATATTCATCCTGAAACACCAGACTGCAGCCCGTCGGCGCGATGCTGTCGACGATGATGCCGTCGGCTCCGTCGGGGAAAAACTGCAGGTAGCGCTGCGCCCAGTAGGTGCCGCCCGAACTGCCCCAGACGAAGACCTTCTGACCCACTTTGCGCGTGTGGTGGATCATCGCGGCCAGGTCGATCGCCGCGTTGGTCGCGTTGTACACGCTCAGGTCTTCGCCGTAGGTCTGCTCCAGGTACTCGACGCAGGCGGGGATTTCCGTCATGTCGATGTAGTAGCTGCTCGAGCTGGAGTAGCTTTCCTGATCCGGGCAGCCGACGTATTCGGAGTAGCCGGTGCCGCGCGCGTCGATCGTATACAGATCGATGTCCGGGTTTTCGCGCTGGTAGAAGTCCATGTAGCCCGGCAGGTCGATCGAGCCGGCGCCGCCGGGACCGCCGTGCAGCAACCAAAGCTGGCCGCTCACTTCATCCGCGGTCGACAGCAGCCGTTTGACGAACACTTTAAAGGTACGGCCGTCCGGCTCGAACCAATTGAAGGGCATCTCCACCGTGGCGCACTGGGCGCGACCGTCCTGGTAGCCCGCGGCCAACGAGCAGGATTCCCATTCGATGGCCAGATCGTCGAAGGGAAAAGCGAACTCGTTGTCGTCATCGTCGTCGCCGGCGTCGTTGTCGTCGTCATTGTCATCATCATCGTCGTCACAGGCGACAAATCCGGACATTCCAATTAAAAGGAAGAGCATCAACAAAAAAAGCTTTGTCAAAAATTTAGTCATTCCGCCTCCTTATCCGCTTCGAGCCAGTTAGCGAACGATGCGGGACCCTTCCTTCCGATCAGAAGTATAGACGCCGCCCAAGACCGATGTCAAGAAAATTTACCAGTTCTAAAAGTTTTTTATCTGGTAATTTCCGAATAAGGATGGTATATAACGGATGATACAGTTCATTTCGCGGATGAGCTGGATTTTCGGTTTCGGAGGCAACGGCGACATGGTACAATCGTGCGCATCTTGGTTGTGGGGGACAACGAGCATGGCGCGAAAACCACGCAAAGACACCGCGAAACGCGACGACGCGATTAAGGAACAAATCAAGCAAGTGCTGGGAATGTCGGTGCCCAAATACATCTCGGTGGTCTACGGCCGCTCGCAAAAAGCGGCGCAGATCATGTTCAATCAGCCCGACAAGCGCCTGGACCGCGACGAGGCGCTGCTCGCCGAAATTCACTCGGTGTGCAAGAATCCCGACGGTCTGGCCGCGCACTTCATCGCGCATATCCTCGGGTCCAACCCGGCGGTGCTCAACAACATCCAGACGACCATCGATTCGCGTTTCCAAAGTCAGGAAGCGGAAAACACGGTCGTCAGCCTCTCGCGGCCGATGCTCTCGGATCAGCCGGCCATTCGCCAGATCGAGATGATCAACGACCGGTACTTCTACCAGGCGATCGACATGCAGAACGCCTGGCTCGAGGCCAAGAAAAAGCAGGAGCGCAGCAAGAGCCCGGTGCACATCCCCCACACCATGGAGCAGATCAAGAACGCGTTCCAGGTGGTCATCGACATGTGCCTGCTGATCATCGACCTCAAGGCCGCCGAGAACACCGCGCCGGCCCGCGAGGCCCTGGCGCGCGCCTACGCCCTCGCCTCGGCCGCGGCGATCCAGATCGGCCGCTACGACATCGTCGAGCAACACGCGGCCCAGTGGCGCGAGCGGTTCGAACTGCACAACGACCCGGCCATTCCGCTGCGGGTGCGCAACCTGCTGCTGCAAAAAGAACTGTGGATCTACAAGCGCAAGGCCGATTTCGCCGGGGGGCTGGCCATCGCCGAGACGCAGTGGGCCGCCTGCGAAGGGCAAACGCCCCGTCCGCGCTGGATGGACATCGAGCCGCTCGTCTGCGCCGGGCTGGAACTGGCCGCCCTGCAGTTGAAGCAACTCAAGGACGAAAATGAAGATCCCGCGCCCGCCCGGGCTCAGGTCGCCGCCTGGCTCGCGCGCTTCGAGAAGGCCCCCGAGCGGGCCGAGGAGCTGGGCGCTTATCTGCAAGAGGACCCGGAGCTCGAGCCGGTCCGACTGGAAAGCGATCAACCGCCATTTCGCGACAAGTGGAGAAAACTCATGAAAAAGTTTGGTGTACTGGCGATGTTATTTATCGGATTGGCCGTCGGCCTGTCCCTGCTGACCGCGGCCGCGTCCGCCGCGCCGAGCGCCGACCTGGCGCAGACGGCGTTGGACGGCGCCGACCTGGTCGCGCCCGCCGTGGACATGGCCGGAGCGAATCCGGGCAAGCTGATCCTCGACCTGATCAACCTGCTCCTGGGCCTGGGCGCCGACTCGGGCTTTTTGGGCTAATCGACCGATCCCCGCCGTCGGAGCTCCAGGAATAATTCCTGGACCTATAATTTACCTTCATGGCGTGTAGTCTCAATCGGCGCTGACGCGCTTGGGATAACATGGTACTCGCTACGAATCCCGGTTTATCCGAGAATCGGGGACATGACCGGCGCCGACGCGCGCGGCGGTCAGCGCCGGATTCCGCGCCCCGGCACGGGATGACGAGGGAAAAAATTTCGATCGTGGAATCTAGTTATTAGAATTTGACATCGGACGCCCGATATGCTTTTATCCGTCGGACAAAGAAAGGGCGCCAGGTGCTCACGCCTGGGAAAAAAAACGACGGTCGTTTGTGGCGAGCTTGGTGGAAATGGATCATCCGTTAGGTCGATATATGCCCCTTGTTTTTTGCCTTGGCTGTCTGGCGGCCACGGTGATCATGCTTGTCGACGCGTTTCCGCTTCAGGCGTCCAACCAGTATTTCGCTCAGGGTCTGATCGTCAACGGGATGGCGTACTTCGATTTGCGTTGGTGGATGCTTCACCTGGCCGTCGCCCTGCCCCTGTACACACTCGCGGCGGAACTGGGGATTCGCGGCCGGCAGTTCGCGGCGCGGCAGGGGCGCAAAGCGACGTGGTGGAAGATCGCGCTGACGGCGGCGGCCGTGGTGATCGCGGGCACGCTGTTTTTAATAAAAACCAGCACCACCGGCATCGACATCGACGTGGGGATGATGGCGGCGGCGCCGTTCATCATCGTGTTGCTGGCCCGGCCCAAGCAAGTCAAGGATTCGCGGCGGCACTTGTGGCTGCCGCTGTTCATCGCGGCGATCAGTTTGCTGCCGGCGGGCGCGGCGAGCTGGTTTCGCGTCCGGCACGGGGTGGCGACGGGCGCGCCGAATGTGATTTTAATTTCCATCGACACGCTACGGGCGGATCATCTGTCGTGCTACGGGCACCCGAAAAATCTCACGCCGAACATCGACGAATTCGCGCGTGAGAGCGTTTTGTTCACCAACACGATCGCGCAAAGCTCGTGGACGCTGCCGTCGCACGCGTCGTTGCTGACGGGGTATCTACCCTCGTCGATCGGCGTGTTCCACGAGAGTTTCCCGATGCACGAGAACGTAACGACGCTGGCCGAATTGCTGCGCGAACAGGGATACGCAACCGTGTCGTTCAACGGCGGCGTGCTGCTGGATGAGCATTTCGGCTTCGCGCAGGGATTCGATTGGTATTGGAGCTTTGACGGCAACAACATCCCCGACAGTCCGACGTCGATGAACGACCTGGCGAACATTTTGAACAAAACGCGGCGCAATCTGCCCACGCTCAAGCGAAAGAAGTTTTTCCTCTTCTTCCATACGTACCAGTTGCACGATCCATACGATTTTCACCCGGGCATTTCCGAACCCGAGGCCGAGAAGTGCAGCGACAGCGAGCAGAATATTCCCGAGTGCCTGCTGGCGTACGAGGGCGAGGTCCGGTACGTCGACCGGCAGATGGGCACGCTGTTTCAACTGCTGCGGGAGAACGATCTGCTGGACAACTCGCTGGTCATTTTCACGTCGGACCACGGAGAGTCGTTCCTGCGCGACAAGCACAATCACACGGGCCACGCGATTTATCTTTATGACGAGTTGATCAAGGTGCCGCTGATCATGCGTTTTCCGGGCGGCGAACATGCCGGGCGGATCATCCGAACGCAGGTACGGTTGCTCGATCTGGTCTCGACGATTTTGGATTTCGTGCAGGCGCGGCGGTTCCCTACCGAAGGAAAGAGCCTGCTGCCGCTCGTCGCGGGCACGGACACCAAGGAGCGTCACAGCTTGTCGGAATATTATAAAAATCCGCATTTGAAGATCAACAACCTCACGCGGTTTTCCCTGCGCACGCCCGAGGCGAAGCTCATCGTGAACAAGCTGCGCACGGAAAACGAACTCTATGATCTTCACCAGGATCCCCGGGAGCTCGACAACCGTTTGGTGCGGCCGACGGCGGACGACGAGGCGCGGGCCAACGAATTGATGCATCGGTTGACGACCCTGCGCGCCGGGCGACGGTTGCTGGCGGCCGACATCGACCCAACGAATGCGAAGCAGATGAAGAAAGTCCCGGCCGAGCTTTACGAACAGCTTCGAGCGCTCGGATACGTGCATTAGCGGAATTGGCGCAACGGGGATGGGTCGGGGAGAATCGACCGGGCTCCCACCGGGACGGGAAAGCAAGCGGACGGCCCGGGAAGAAGCCGCTTTTGTCGGCGATGGGCCACCCGGATGATCGGGGATAATCCCTGGTTTTATGTTTTACCTTCGTTGTGTGGGGCCTTTGCCGGCGCTGACGCGCATGGAAACCGGTGATGGTTGCGGCCGGATTCCAAATCAAGTTTGGAATGACAAACAGGTCAATTGCCGCTGGAGGTGCGGACCCAATCGGCGGCTTGGCGGCGCAGTTCGCGGCGACCGGGGAGGTTCAGTTTCTCCAGGATGCGGCCGTAGTAGGTTTCGACGGTGCGTACGGACAATCCCATTTTGTCGGCGGTGGTTTGCGCGGTGTAGCCGCGTCCGGCGAGGGAAAAGACTTCCAGTTCCTGGGCGCTGAGGACCTGCTCGGGCATGGGGATTTCATCGTGGATGAGATCGTCGGCCATGGCGCGGGCGGCGCGCGGACTGAGGAACCGTTCGCCCTGGCGCACCCGGCGCAGGCACTGCACGAGCATTTCGGGATCTTCACGCTTGGTCACGTACCCCAGGGCGCCTGCTTTGATGGCGCGGCGCACCTGCGCGCCGTCCTCGTGCACGGAGTAGACGATCGCGAGCGCGGCGGGCTGCAGGCGGTTGACGAGCGCGAGGATGTCGAATCCCGTACCGTGCTCGAGGGTGAGGTCGACGATCACCAGGTCGGTGGTGACGCGGGCGAGGGAATCGTGCGCTTCGCTTTCGGAAGCGGCCGTGGCGACGATGTCGAATCCTTCGTCGGCGAGCAGGTCGGCGAGTCCCTGGCGCACGAGCGGATGATCGTCGACCAGCATGACCTTGGCGTGGGGCTCAGGCGTCATGTTCATTCTCCTGGGGATTTTCGTCGAACGGGATGCGGCATTCCACCCGCGTGCCGCCGCCGGGCCGGTGCGTGACGGCGAGCGCGCCGCCGGCCTTCCCCGCACGCCAACGCATGGTTTTGAGTCCGAGGCCGTCGCGCAATTCGGCGTCGGGCGCCAACCCCTGCCCGTCGTCATCGATGCGCAACAGGATTTCGGTCGGAGCGTGAGACAACAGCACCTCGATGCGGCCGGCGCGGGCGTGGCGGATTGCGTTGGAGAGCGCCTCCTGGGCGATGCGGAACAGGTGCAGCGTGGCTTGCTCGCCGGGAACCGGACCGCGTCCATCGACACGAAATTGGATCGTCGAGTCGGCGATTTCGGAGGACTGGCGCACCAGGGCTTCGATCGCGCCGGCGAGATTGCGGCCGGTGAGCAGGCCGGGGCTGAGGCGTTTGGAGAGATCGTGAATTTCACCGATGGCGTTGCCCAGATCCAGCACGATGCCGGCCAGCGCTTCGGCTTCGGGCAACTGTTGCGCCGCGAGTTTGTTCTGCGTGCGTTTGCTGCGAATCAGCAAGCCGGTGAGATCCTGGCAGACGCCGTCGTGCAATTCGTGACCGATGCGCAAGCTTTCCTTTTCGCCGGCTTCGAGGACTTCGTTTTCCAGCCGCTCGCGCTCGACAGCGTCGGACCGCAGTCGGGCGGTCGCCACTTTTTCGCGCCGAATGGCGGTCGCGAGATGGTGGCTGAACCAGGCCAAAAGAAACAGTTGCGGGACGCTGCTGCCGACGATGAACATGGATTGGCCCCAAAAATCTTCGGGAGTCCACGGCGGTGACGCTTGCGGCAGGTAACCGGTGTGGGTCGCCCAGACAGCGGCGATAATAAAGATGATATTGACCGCGCCCAGGATCAGTCCGTACCGTATGCCGACCAAAATCATTACGACCAACGGCGAGCCGATCAATGCCAGTCGAAAGTTCTGGAAGATGCCGGCGCGCTCCAGAAAACAAAACGAATAAATCCAGACTGCACTCACCATGAAAGCGGCGCGCATTTCGATGGAAAGGCGGCGAAACACCGCCGAACATAGGGTTAACAACCAGGCAATCGCCATCAAGGCTTTTTGGCGGGGAGTCATCATGGTGGCGATTAGCGAAATCAGAATGGACGGCGAATGCGCGATAACGATAAAGACGGTGTAAAAATTCAGCGCTTTTTGCCGCCAGGCGCGAAGCAGGTCGTCGGCCGAGGCAACGTTCGGATCGGATTGCGGAATGTTCAGCGCGTTTTTCGTCGGAAAATCCTCCGCGAAAGAATTGACCGTTTCGAACGGCTTTCGTCAAGCGCTTTCTGTGTAGGCGAATTCACTTACAAACTTTGTAGGCGAATTCGCGTCTATTCAAGCCCAAGCAATTAACAATATCTTATAGCCAATCTGAACTCCGTTTCTTTATCGGGGAAATAGCGCGGTTCGGGGGAAATTTTTTTAGATCGACATGATTGTGTTTCAAGAACATGAGGAGTGTGCAATGCGCTTACTAAAGTTTGCATTACCGATGTTGCTTCTGGCTTGTCTGGCCTTCGTCGTCACGTGCGACGAGGGAAGTTTTAACGCCGAAACCGCTTCGGCGCCGCTGGAAGATTCTTCCTCCCCGGCACTGCCGCAGTCGGCCGACGGCAACGGCTTGTCGGCGGTCAACGCGGCGGCGGATTTCGAAACCCGCTTCAACGCGAACGGGCTGATCGTGTCCGATCGTTACGACGAGTGGACCCTGACCTGGACCACCGTGAGCATCGGCCGCGAAGGCGCGTGGGCGACGCTCGACGCGGTGACGCCGGTTGCGGTCGCGTGCGACAAGCAAACGATCGGCGAGTGCTCGTCCATGACGACTTACCGGCACGCGACGTTCAGCGAATGGTACGCCAACCGCCCGAACGTTCTGGAGCAGGGCTGGACGTTCGATGCGCGTCCGGCGGGCAACGGCCCGTTGACGATCGAAGGCAAGATCGGCGGCAATCTGCTCGCGACGATGGACGAAGAGGGCGAGCGGGTGATCTTCTCGCTGAACGAGCGGGAGGTGCTGATCTACTCCGGTTTGCACGTGACCGATGCGAACGGCAATGAAATTCCGGCCTCGATGGAACTGGAGGGAGAAACGATCCGCCTGCTGATCGACGACGCCCGCGCGGTCTATCCGTTGACGGTGGACCCGGGCCTTTCTCCGGCGCCGGCGTGGAGTCTCTCCCTTAACCCGGACAAAATCTCGTCGGGTGATATCAACGGCGATGGCTACATCGATGCGGTGGTGATCTCCGGTGGTCAACTGCGAGCGTATTACGGCTCCGCCAACGGGCTATCCTCCTTCGCCAACTGGACGAGCACCCTTTCCGTTTACTCGAGGCTGGACGCGACCGGCGACTTCAATGGCGACGGGTATGACGACGTTGCGGCGGGCAATTTCGGTTCCAATGCGGTCGACGTTTTCTACGGATCGGCTTCCGGCCCCCCTTCCGACTCGGACTGGGTGGTAATCAAAGATAGCAAATTCGGTTATTCCATTGCCTCGGCCGGCGACGTCAACGGCGATGGATATGACGAGCTTCTCATCAGCGCTCCCTACGCCTGGTCGTCCTTGGCTGAAGTCGGCGCCGCTTTCGTATACTATGGTTCCGCCACCGGCCTCCCCACCACGGAGAGTTGGTCGCACTTTGGAGCCGAGGGTTACGATTACTTCGGCCGTATTGTCTCCGCGGCCGGCGACGTCAACGGCGACGGTTACGGCGACATTATGGTGGTCGATAATTACGGGGTAATCTTTCTTTTTAACGGTTCCGCTGACGGATTGACGACCTCGCCGACCTGGACGAATAACTGTGGGGGATATTTCACCGGCTTGGCCTCGGCCGGTGATGTCAACGGCGATGGGTATGGCGACTTCATGGTGGGGAATTATCGCAGTCTCACCGCTCAAGTTTTCTTCGGTTCCGCCACCGGGCCCGCCAGCTCCTGGAGCTACACCCTCGATCAAGCCTCGTCGATGTTCGGTAATAGTGTTTCCTCGGCCGGCGACGTCAACGCCGACGGTTACGACGATGTCATGGTCGGCGCGTATAGATACAGCAACCCCGAAACCAACGAAGGCGGGGTGTTTCTGTTCTACGGTTCGGCGGACGGACTTCCGGCCACGCCAAGTATCGTCCTGGAAAACAACGTAGCCTCGTCGATGTTCGGTTATTGCGTTTCTTCGGCCGGCGATACCGATCTGGATGGGTACGACGACATTTTAGTCGCAGCCTACCACGGGGACATGTATCTTTTCCTCGGCGGCTGCAAAACCGGTTGCGTCTACAACGACGAATGCTACACGGACGGCGACGCGATGCCGGACAACGAATGCCTGGTCTGCGACGGCACATCCTGGACGCCCGACGACGGCGCGACCTGCGACGACGGTCTGTACTGCAACGGCGCGGACTCCTGCCTGACCGGCTATTGCTCGCAGCACGAGGGCGACCCGTGCGCGGACAACGGCGTGTACTGCGACGGCGAGGAAACGTGCGACGAGGAGAGCGACTCCTGCGTTTCGTCGGGCGATCCCTGCCCCGACGACGGCCAGTTCTGCAACGGCGACGAAAGCTGCAACGAAGCGGAAGCGACCTGCGATCACACGGGCGATCCGTGCGACGATCCGTTGATCTGCGACGAAGGCGGCGACGAGTGCGTGACCACCTGCACCGGCTGCTACATCGACGGCATTTGCTACTACGACGGGCAGCCTGCTATTCCGGGAGAACCGTGCCTGGTCTGCAACACGGAAATCTCGACGGAAGAGTTTGTCTACAACGACGGCGCGGCCTGCGACGACGGCGTTTACTGCAACGGCGCGGACGTATGTATGGACGGTTATTGCTCGCAGCATGACGGCGATCCGTGCAGCGCAGGCGACGACCAGTTCTGCAACGGCGAGGAAACCTGCAACGAAGCGGAAGCGACCTGCGACCACAGCGGCAATCCGTGCAGCGCGCCGTTCATCTGCGACGAAGGCGGCGACGAGTGTGCGACCACCTGCACCGGCTGCTACATCGACGGCGTGTGCTACTACAACAACCAGCCGAATCCGGACAACGCCTGCCTGGCGTGCTTGACGATGTACTCGACGAGCGCGTGGTCGAACAACGACGGCGCGAGCTGCGACGACGGCATCTTTTGCAACGGCGACGACCGCTGCACGGCCGGCTCGTGCGACGATCACGCCGGCGATCCCTGCGACGAATGGGAAACCTGCAACGAGGCCGCCGGCGAGTGCGAACTGACCGGCGACGACGACGACGATGACGACGACGACGGTTGCGGCAGCGGCGGCGCGAACTGGGTCAGCCGCGCGTTGAAGACCGTCAACCGCTAACACAGTTTCGTAGAGTATCGTCGGCCGGCTCAAACGCCGACGACGATAGATGAGGCCCTGGATCCTTCCCGCTAGGGATTCGGGGTCTTTCCCTTTTTAAAGGCGACGGTCGGTCAGGAAGCGCTCGAGGTCGTCGATGAAGCGTTCGGTGGCGCGCTCGATTCGCCTGGTCAGGGCGGGCGCCTGCCTTCAACGCCATCCTCTATCACATAATGTAAGTACTTAAGGCGATTTCGATTTAGGGTGCTACGAGAAGAAAGCCGGTCGAAGTCGAATAACATTGAAATGAATTTTTACGCCGGATCTTCAAGCCCGTAGGGTGCAGGTAAGATTCCTGCGCCCCTCCGGGGCTTGTCGACTTTGGGTGAGCCATAATTTCCAGGGCTTCGCCCTTCGCTACTAACCGTCCGCCCCTGCGGGGCTTGGCGTTCCGGGCGTCCCAATTCGGAAGTCAGGAAATTCGGTGTTCGGTCAGGAAGCGCTCGAGGTCGTCGATGAAGCGTTCGGCGGCGCGCTCGATCTGCTCGGTCAACGCGGGCAGGTCATCGAAGTTCGGTTCGGCCACGGCAACGTGCTCGATGACGGCATCCGCGCCCTGCACGGTGGGCACGAGGCGATATTTGCTCCAGCCGCTTTGCTCGATCGCCCGCCAATACTTGCTCTGCACCTGTTTGTTGGCGGCGGCCAGCCACAGTTCGAAACGGCAGCTTTCGTGCAGGAAGACGACGGCGATCTTGAGCTTGCGATCCTTGAGCGCCGGGGGAAACAACGCAAAGTAGGTCATGTCCATGTAGCCGAAGTAGAGGCTGCCGGACGCGGCGTAGTCGGGATATTTGTTCTGAAAAGTCGTGCGCAACGCCTGCATGTATTCCAACAGACCGCGATACGCATTCTTGACCGCGCCCTTCTTCAATTGCTTTTTGTATTCCATCACGCATTGGTGAAACGTAGCCATGGTCGCTCCTTCATTGCAACAATTGCGGCAGTCGAAACGTGCCGTCGGCGGACGGGGGAAAATCGTAAACGGCCAGGACCGCGTCGAGGTTGAGCGGGCCGTACAGGTGCGGGAACAGCGGATCGATCGCCGGATCGTGCGGCGCGGGCCCGGCGGGCGGTTCGTATTTCACCGGCGAGGAAACACGGCGCTCATCGATGCACAGCAGCAGCAGATCGGTCCGGCCGCGAAAGAAATTATCGGCGGTGTCCACGACCTGCGTGCGCGTCGAACAGTGGATGAAGCCGTCGGTCGCCAGCGAGGCCGCGCGGTACTCGCCCTGCGCCTGCGCGTGCGTCCAATCGTCGCGGGCGATTATGTGGAAGATGACGTTCATGAGCGTTCCTTTGCCGTAATTCTTCCCAGCCATTATAGACGGCGGGTGGCTCTGTTTTGCAAGCGAATGAAATGAGCGCGCATAACAGTGGATCGATGCCAAAAAAAAGGCGGACCTTTGCGGCCCGCCTTTTGCGGATTGCGGTTTCGCGTCGCGGATCAGTCGGCGATTTTCACGATGATCAGCATCTGCTCGCCGTTGTCGGCCACGTAAGCGTACTTGCCCATGACCCACACGCCGTGCGGCGCGTCGCTCATATCGACCTGGATGTCCAGCGCGTCGCCGATCTGCTGGAGGTCGGCGGGGTCGGCGGCGTCAACGAGCACGAGCCCGCCCCAGGAGTTGGCGGCGGCCCAGACGTCGGTGTAGGCCGTACCGCCGATGGTCAGCGCGCCGGCTTTGTAGGAACCATAGAAACCGTCGGAGGTCTGCAGGACGCTGAGTTCGGCCATCGCCGCCGGGTTGGAGACGTCCACGGCGATCAGACCGGCGCCCCAGTCGCTGAAGAACAGGGTGTCGCCGTCGAGCTTCACATCCTGGCCCCAGGGCTCGAAGCCGGCGGTGCCCGCGTTGTAGTACTCGTTGAGCACCGACATGTCGGCCGGGTCGGACACGTCGACGGAAATCAGCGTGCCTTCGCCGCCGCCGCAGTAGGCCACGTCGCCGCCCACGCCGAGGTTGTAGCAGGTTTCGCCGGTCGCCACCTGCACTTCACCCAGGGAAACCGGATCGCCCTTGGCTTCGCTGACGACTTCCAGGTAGCCGTTGCTGCCGAAGCTGCCGCCGACGTACAGCGTGCCGTCGTCGCCGCGCGCGATCGCATTCAGGATGCCGATGGTGGTGGGAATGAATTCCCAGACGAGATCCGGATTGGCCGGATCGGACACGTCGATTTTCAGCATGTTGTCGCGGTTGGCGACGTAGAGGTTATCGCCGTCGAGCACGAGGTTGTAGGATTCGCCGCTGGACGGATCGTACTGCCCGACGATCGAGGGCGCGCCGAGGTTGCTCACGTCGACCACGTAGACGCCTTTGGATTTAGCGGCCACGAAGCAGTAGCCCTCTTTGCACGCCAGGTCCTCGGCGTAGTCGATCTCCACGTACCCGGTGACGTCGCCGAAGGCGTAGGTGTCGTCGTCATCGTCGCCGGTGTCGTCATCGTCGGTGGTGTCGTCGTCGCCGGTATCGTCGTCATCGTCGTCGTCATCGTCATCGTCGGCGGCATCGTTGTCGTCGTCATCGTCGTCGTCACTGGAACAGGCAAGCAATGAACTGAACAAAATCGCAGCCATGAGCAGCAAAACCAACAAACGAAACTTGTTCATTTTTCCCTCCTTACGGAATTGAAATTTCACTTACCGGTTACAAATGCACTCGTTCTCCTTGACCAAGGCCGGAACTATTCAATATTGAATTGTTCATAGCCGATTTCCAAACACGGATCGCTCGAATCATTGTAACAAAAAAATAGGAATTACAAAGGACTTATCGGTGCAACTTCCCGCAATCTCTTTAGAAATCGCTTTTATAAAATGATAGTCCCATGAAAAACGCGGAGTCAATAGTCTCGACGTCCCACATCGAAATGGCGAAGGTAGGCTCGGTTTTGTTCTTCCGGGAATTAAGAGACTGTCGATTTTCTCGTTTTGAGAAAGAGTGCGTCTGCCGCCCCTCCGGGGCTTGGGGGAAAAATTGGCTTTTTTGCCCGGCGCTTACGAGACTGTCGATTTTCTCGATGGTAATTT
>Ga0116164_10001427_pt1 | contig 18143 bp, 10 predicted proteins | sample AD_UKC109_MetaG_FD_89888 | JGI IMG/M metagenome (GOLD analysis project Ga0116164, IMG submission 89888) | Active sludge microbial communities of municipal wastewater-treating anaerobic digesters from Hong Kong - AD_UKC109_MetaG | ecosystem: Engineered > Bioreactor > Anaerobic > Digestate... | reverse complement strand
GGGTAAAAAGCGATTTCAAGTTCAAAGTGTTTGTTGAGCTCCACCCCGAGACCCTTGTCATCCCTTAAAAAAAAGATGGTGTCATTCTTGGGATCATTTACATAATTTATTATGATTCCAAGTGAATATCTGAGTCCGTCAATCGATATATATTTAAATGCATTGTTATTCCATTCAGGACTGAGGTAGGCCTGATAAAATGAATTCCGTGGACTTTTACAATAGGTATAGCCGGGGCTTATAACTTTTTTCTCGGCGGGAGGGGCAGGCTTCTTGGGGGCAGCTGGAGGCAGAGCCGGTACTTCAGGTTTTTTCTGAGCTATCGGTGCGGGCTCCTGTTTAGCCGTTGGTGCCGGTACTGTGGATTTTTTCTTGACAGGAGGGGGTGGTGCTTTCTGTGGAGTTGGGGTCCCCGCCATTTTCTGCTGGAGTGTGTTGGCTTTTTCCGTAACGGTTTCCAAGGCGCCCTTACTCGCAGCACATCCTGCCAGGAAGGCGGACAGCAGGAAACAGAAGGCCACCACTATGATCTTTTTCTCCACAATCAATCGAATTTTCATGATGAGCACTTGAAATAACTGATAATAGATCCTACCCGAATTTTTGGAAGTATAGGAAAGGCCCTCTTGTATGTCAAGACAATTTGTCTATAAGCCAGCGTCTGCAAGGTCATGTTTAGAGAGATTAATTTCCACTTGGAATGTTTGATACTCAGGCCATTGTCCTCGGTTTGGAGAAAGAAGGACTGCCCTCATAGACATTGCACCGATCATGCAAGGTAAGTGACATATAGCGCATCTTGAAAAGAATGAAACGGTGATTGCCCTTCGGCGAGGACCATACCACGAACCATCGTATATTCTTGACTAACCACTATTTTATTGACATGGGAATTTCCTTCTGCATATACTTTTAAGGCGGAGCGTCAACTGTTTGTAAGCTACATCAGGAATAGTGCATGGCCGATCATACAGAAATGGACAATCTACAGGACGCCAATTCTATTCACACGCCACTGAAAGCTCATTCTTGGTGGATCCAAATCTTCATCCTCAGTATAACGAGTATCGCCATTATTATTACCTCGTATCTCGGCATTAAGACCTTCCATGCAACGCGACAGACGGCCCTTGATCAGTTCAACGAACACCAGTTGATCCTCGCCCGATCGGCAGCCGCCGGTATTGAGACCTATTTCAGTGAGGTCAAGGCATCACTTGTATCGGCGACAAAGGTGTCCTGCATCCAGAATATGGCCCCCGGTTGTCTCGAATACATGCAGAACATGTATCTGGGGTTTATACCGAGAACCTCCATACGCCGTCTCGATGAGAATGGCGTTCTTCGATTCATATACCCTTCCGACGATTGGCGAGGGGACATTGTCGGCAAAACCTACGATGAGGAGCCGTATTTCTATAGGACAAGGGAAACGGGACAGGTTTCCCTGTATGGGATCACGATCAATGAAATGGGCGAAAAGCGCATACGAATGTCGGCTCCGGTCTACGTGAGAAGGTATCCGAATACCAAGGAGAAACGCTTTGCGGGCGTGATCATTATCTCCTTTGACCTGAGGTCCATTAACGATATCTTTATCTCCCCTATCGTATCGGGCGAGACCGGATACGCGTGGTTGATGGATCAGGGGGGATATTTTCTCGCCCATAATGTGGAGGAATTCATCGGTCAGGACGCCTTTAAGGCACGAGAACAAAGGAACCCGGAACTGTCCTATGAGTCCATCAATAAAATCCAACAACAGGTGATGACCGGCAAAGAAGGTATCGGTCGCTATATGTCCGGCTGGCATAGGGGAAAGGCGGGGAAAATCGAAAAATTGATTGCCTATTCTCCCGTGTATATTCTCGATCAGATCTGGTCTGTCGCCGTGGTCGCACCAGTAAGTGAAATCGATCGCATTATTCGAACCGCAGGGATCCAGGCACTGAATACCTTCGCCTTTATCATCCTTTTCCTTATCATAGCAGGCGTTTTTTCGTCGCTTTCGGTTTACCGTTGGACCAATACTCTCAGACATGAAGTACGGAAACGAACCAAGGAACTCCGAGAAACGACCGAGTACCTCAATAAACTCATACGATGCGCCAATGCACCGATCGTCGTCCTGAACCGCAACGGGGAAACAACCATATTCAATGAGGCATTTGAATGGATGAGTGGAAGAACCGAACAGGAAATGCTAGGTCAACAGCTCGATAGTTTATTTCCCGATGCTACGCGATCAGCTTCATTACAAAAACTTATGGATGCACAAAAGGGAGAAGGCGACTTACATGTCCAGGAACTGCCGATTCTCAGAAGAGACGGAACGGTGCGTATCGGTGTGTGGACCTCTGCCAACATCTATGGGGAGCCGGAAAAAATACTGATCGCGACCATTATTCACGGTGAAGATATCACGGAGCGCAAAAAGGTGGAAGAGGCCCTCAGAGAGAACGAAGAACGGTTCAGAAAGGTCTTCGAGGGTGGTGCTCTCGGGATGGCAATCCTTAATCTTGAAAATCGGTTTGAGCAAATCAATGCCACATTCTGCAGGATGCTGGGTTACCATGAAACGGACTTGGTAGGCAGATCCTTTATCGACGTCACCCACCCGGATAATAAAGAGCGAGACCTCGAACAAGTGGCTCAATTGTTGCAAGGAAATATACCATACTACAAGACGCAAAAACGATACATCAGAAAGGACGGAGAGAGTATATGGGGAAATGTCACTGCGTCTGTTGTCTATGATGAAAATAAGCACCCACTCTATTTTATTGCAATGATTGAGGATATTACTGATCAAAAACGATCGGAACAGGAAAAGGATCACCTCGAGAGACAATTGATGCATGCTCAGAAGATGGAGGCTCTTGGAACCCTTGTGGCCGGTGTCGCCCATGAAATCAATAATCCGATTAACAAGATCATGTTCGACATGCCTCTTCTGCAGAAGATATGGCACGATGCGCTCCCCGTCTTGGAGAAAGAGGCCCGAATGGAGCCCGGAAAAAAGTATGGGGGACTCACGTACGATTTTCTCAAGGAGAATCTTCCGCAACTCCTTTCTGATATCGACCTGGCTGCAAACCGTGTCGCAAAAACAGTGAGCAACCTGAAGCATTTTACCAGAAAGTCGAGCCTTAAGGATAAAAAGCCGATCGAAATAAACACGGCGGTTACAACCGCTGTGCGTCTTATAGAGACTACCCTCAAAAAGTCGAGGATCACCCTCGAACTTGACCTGGCTGAAGAAAATCCGGTGATTGAGGGTACCCTTCAAAGCATTGAACAGATTATTATGAATATCGCCATCAATGCAACCCAGGCTATTAACCATGCTCACGGTAAAATCACTATATGCACAGGACTTCAGAAAAAAAACGGTAAAGAGGTGGCGGTCATCTCAATATCGGACAACGGCACCGGAGTTGATCCTGCCCTAGTGGACAAGATATTCGATCCCTTTGTAACATCCCGACAGGCCGAAGGAGGAACGGGTCTCGGCCTCTCAATTACCTGTAATCTCATCGAAGCGTATGTAGGAGAAATCAACTTCCAGAGTAAGGAGGGCGAGGGAACGACCTTTACCATCACCTTTCCCGCAATAACGGATCAATAAGAGATATCATGGAATCCATACCCCGCCACAGTACCCCTATTCTGGTTGTCGATGACGATATCGGTCTCCTTTCGAGTATCAAGGCCTCTATTGTCAGCTCCGGCATGCCCGAACCCGCACTGATTTCGGATAGCCGTTGCGCTATGGGAAAAATCAGAGAAAACACCTTTCAACTGGTGCTCCTGGATCTCATCATGCCCGAACTGGGAGGCATGAAACTCCTGCAGCAGATAAAGGAGGAATTTCCATCTTTAGAGTGTATTATAATAACGGCAATCGATGATACATCTTCAGCGGTTCAAGCCATGCAATTCGGAGCCTACGATTATCTTGTTAAACCCATTAACAGCGAAAAACTGATAATTACCATCAATCGGGCACTCGAACGGTACAACCTTAAAAATAAGCTTGCCCTCTTTGAGCGAAGTCAGACATTCTCCGATCTGGTAAACCCGGTTGCATTCAAAGACATGGTCGCCGAAGATGCCGCCATGGCCATGGTGTTTCATCAGGTCGAGGTTGTGGCTCCTACTGACTATAACATCGTGATCACCGGTGAATCAGGCACAGGCAAGGAGATGCTCGCCAAAATTATCCACAAGCTCAGTACACGTTCCACAGGACCTTTTGTCGCTGTTAACATGGCCTCCTTCAGCAGGACCCTCTTCGAAGATGACTTTTTCGGCCATGCCAAAGGAGCGTTCACCGGAGCGATTTCTGAAAAACAGGGTTTCTTTGAGGCGGCTAGAGGAGGGACCCTCTTTCTGGATGAAATTACGGAACTCGACGCATCGCTCCAGGGTAAGATGCTCCGTGCTGTTCAGGAAAGAGTGCTGTACCGGCTGGGGAGCACTCGCGCACGTGATATCGATGTGAGAATCATCTCCGCCACCAATAGAGATATCAAAGAGGAGATCGATAAGGGTCAATTCAGAGAAGACCTTTTCTATCGCCTCAATATGTTTCATATCAATATCCCGGCGCTGAGAGAAAGACGTGGCGATATCGTTCCCCTTGCATTGCATTTTTTGAAGATCCACGCAGAAAAAAACCATAAGGCCATCCATGCACTTGATCCCGAATTCGCCCAGTGTCTTATTGCGCATCCTTTCCCGGGAAACGTGAGGGAATTGGAATACATCATTGCGAAAGCGGTGCTTTTGGAAAAAACACAGACCCTCACCCGTTCCTCAGTACCCAATCTTCTTCCTTTCCTTGATCACCCACAGGGGAAAAAAGATGACATACTGACCCTCGAAGAAGTGGAGAAAAACCATATAAATAAAGTCCTCCATGCAACAGGCGGGAACCGGACACAGGCTGCCAAGCTGCTGGGAATAGGATTAAGAACCCTCCAGAGGAAACTGAAAGAATGGGGGGACATAGAACATATGCCAGAATGACATGGACACGTCGTTTTGGCACTTAGGGTTAACTATCCGTAATATATCATGAATATCCTCAAAACTCCCCATATCATGCTATTTTGACAATCTCCCCATTCTTATAATCGTTCATACCGTTCATAATCGCATAAAGATTTACATCATTTTAACACTTCGAAAATAGTGAACTTTCATTGCACACAATCAGGCGCAATAAAAATGGCACGATTCGTGAATTAGAAAGCAATCAAACATTGGCTCATACAGATAGAGAGGTCACGGGTCAACGGGAGCAACACCTACTGGTTGTGTGTCGGCAATGGCAAAGGGGGCTTAAAAGTTGTCGACAACGAACCGGAGGGACGGGAAGGGTTGGAACCTCAAATGATAAAGGCGGCTTTCATGTGGCAGGTTTTTCTTCCCGTCCCCCCACTTCTCACATACCAGTATGAGGAAAAGAAGTATGCAGAATGATAAACCGGAAAGTGATGTGACGTACATCCAACTCGAAAAGGATGCTCTTGACATTATCAATATGAGGTGCCACACGCGATACCGTTCTTTACTAGAGATAAATCTGGCCGAGATCCTGAACACGATTCCCAAGCCAAACCCTCTTAAGGGCAGTATTCAATCTTGATCCAGGTTTGCACAGCGGTGAGTGGTCGCATAACCCTCCTTGCCACTCACCGTCCCCCCTCAAATAACCTGAGAGGGTATTTCTTATTCGTACCTTTCAGTTGCCATAGAAGAAGGTGGCGGGAATACATTCCTGCCACCTTTTTTATGAATCAGTACGTATTTTCTACTATATAGTCCCTAAAAGATCTGACCCTTCACAAAATGAAAATCTGGTTTCATGACTTATATAACTGCAATTAACCCCAATCCCTCTTTGCATTGTATCGGCTTAAAAGTACCTGCCCGCACACTGCAAAATCATGGCTTCCTCATACAAATTCGAAATAGAGAATCCTTTCACATCTGGATCGATTACAAGGACTCACAATATAAGTGGTTATGAATAGTGCGTGTAATATCTATTCATTATGTATAAGAATACGGAATTTTCTTAAGCTGTTCCCATTTGATCATGTCATGTGAGGGCATAATTTCCGCATTGAGAAGAAGAGACACATGCTCAAGCTTGTAAATGCTTTCCACCGCCTTCTCTGCGCTCCATACATTGGTTCCGGGTATCTTTAAATGAAGATTTTCTTCAAGAGATATGGCATCACCCGAAAAGATGAATGATTTTCCGCTTGCCATCTGAATTAATACTGACTGGTGCCCCGGTGTATGTCCTGGGGTTTTTAAGACAGATATCCCGGGCAGAATAACCCCGTCACCATCCAACAATTGATAATTCAAGGGAAAATCAAAATGATTAGGCATATACTGAGCTGATACGAATGAGTCAGGATTAAAAGCAAAACGGTATTCGGCTCTTTGTACAACAATGGGGCAGTGTGTAAAATACTGTAACCCTCCTGTGTGATCCCAATGGAGATGTGTCAAAATAACCATTTTAATATCGGAAACAGTCAGATTTATCTGTCCTAACCGGTATCGGATGTCATCATCTGCCGTCATCTCTGGTTTAATAAGTTCTGCCCGTGAGCCCCATGCATGTTTCGGATCGCTTAATCCCTCCGGTATCAAGCCCGTATCAATAAGGATAGGACCCTCATCATGCATTAATAAAACCGAGTATACGGGAGCCTTGATCGTCCTGCCCGGGCTTGTACCCATCAATAACAGGAAACGGTCGATTTCCAATAGCCCTCCCGGCAGCAAGTACATTTCTTTCACCGCCATACCGTCTCTCTTTTCCGTTCAGCTGTATGTTTTGTCAAATAACGCCGATCTCCCTAAGCAAACCTATCTCATGTTTTTGTAACCCTAGATCTTTCAGAATCTCATCATTGTGTTGACCTAAGACTGGGGCAGGATCATCAGCCAATACATCCTTTCCAGAAACTTTAATGGGTGAACCGGATGTTTTTATGTTTCCAGCAACCGGGTGCCTCACTTCCGTAATCATACCTCTTGCTTGAGTATGAGGGGATTCGAATATATCACGAATGGTATTGATGGGCCCACAAGGTATTCCGGCATCGTCGAGAACCTGTATCCAATGTTCCTTCATCTCTTCCTCGAATATAGCGGATAAAATACTTTGCAATTCCTCAATATGTTCAACCCTTCCGGTATTTGTTGTAAACCGGTCGTCTTCAGCAATTTCCTTGATACCTAATACGTCACACAGTGTCGTGAATTGTTTTTCATTGCCTACTGCAATCGTAAAATAACTATCTTTTGCTTTAAAAGCCTGAAAAGGAGCAAGTGAGGGATGTCGGTTACCCAAAGGAGCAGGAATGTTGCCTGAAACACCATATCTCACGATTGCATTTTCCAGCAAGGCAATCTGACAGTCATACATTGCAATATCTAAGTGCTGACCTGTACCTAAGGTATGTCTCGCCAAAAGAGCTCCCAATGTTGCGATGGCAGCATACAGTCCCGCAGAAAGGTCTGTAATCGAATAACCAACTCGTACTGGCTCACCGTCTGTCGTTCCGGTGATACTCATAATACCACCGTATCCCTGAACAACCATGTCGTACGCACGTTTATCTCTATATGGGCCATACTGACCAAAACCGGAGATTGAAGTATATACAAGTTGAGAGTTTAATTTTTGTACCTGATCGTATCCGAAACCCAGTCGTTCCATCACCCCTGGTCTGAAGTTTTCAATAAGAACATCAGACCGCTTTATCAAACTTGATAAAATATCTTTTCCTTCTTCTGACTTCAGATTTAAGGTCATGCCCTTTTTGCCTCTGTTGACGCTGATAAAATAGGCACTCTCGCCTTTGATAAAGGGTGGAACTATTCTGGCATCATCTCCGTTTGGAAGGCTCTCTATTTTAATTACTTCTGCACCCATATCGGCAAGCATCATCGTGCAATATGGCCCTGATAAATTTTTTGTCAAATCAAGCACTTTAATTCCTAAAAGCATTTTCTCCATGCTATAACTCCGTTGAAACAATCTTTTACTATCATTATCAGTATGTTAGGTAGTGACGTTTTGAAACAATTACTCAGTTCTTCTGAAAAACTTTTTCCGGAACAAAGTCAACAGAGGCCATAGAAGAAATACGAGGCTGAGCATGATCAAAGTAAGTGTGATAGGACGATGTATAAATCCCATTAAGTCACCCTGAAACAAGACCAGAGACTGGCGGAACCCACTTTCAACCATTGGACCCAAAACCAGACCCAATATCAAACCGGCAGGAGAATAATCGTATTTCGTCATTATATGTCCAATTATTCCGAAAATAAAAACTATCCAGACATCATAAACACGGTTATGGATCGCGAACGCTCCTATTATAGACAAGAAGAGAATCGTCGTCCCGAGATATTCATAGGGAACACGAAGTATCTTGACCAAGTGTTTCACCAAGAAAAAGGGAACAACTATTATCAGGATATTTGTCAGTATCATGGATATGAATATCGGATACATGAGTTCAGGTGAACGCATGAAAAGAAAAGGTCCCGGTTGTAATCCATGTATGAGAAAGACACTCAGCATAACCGCTGTTGTTGCGCTTCCTGGGATGCCAAGGGTCAAGAGCGGGACCATCGCCCCGCCTACTGAGGCATTGTTGGCTGTTTCCGGACCCGCGACACCCTCAATTGCCCCTTTCCCAAATTCCTCAGGTTGTTTGGAAAACTTTTGAGCCACCCCATATCCCAAAAAAGCGGCTATCGTCGCACCAGCTCCCGGTAAGGTTCCGATAAAGTTCCCCAAAATACTTCCTCTTATCCAATGGGGCCAACAGAGCTTAAAATCATCCTTTGATATAAAGCTAACATCCAATGCCGTATCCTTTAGACGTTTCTCCAGTTTTTTCCTGAAATTGAAGTTAGCAAACTGATTGAGAACCTCCGCAACAGCAAATAAGCCAATGATAACTGGTATAAAATCCAAACCAGCCATGAGCTGCACGTTGCCGAATGTGAACCTATGCATACCAGTAACCGTATCTATACCGACACATGCCAACAGCAAACCAATAAGAACCGATATCGTCCCCTTCATCGGGTATTTTGTCCCAATGACCGAAACCAGAGAAAGGCCGAACAAACCTAATGCAAAATATTCAGGGGGACCAAAGCTCAAAGCTACGTTGACAAAATACGCGGCAAAAGACATGGCAATTATCACGCCAACGACTCCACCGATACCCGAGGATACCATATCCACAATCAATGCCCTTCCGGGCTCTCCTTTCAGTGTGAGAGGGTATCCGTCAAACGTGGTAAAGACAGCCGGTGTATCGCCCGGAGAATTAAAAAGAATTCCAGATATGGATCCACTAAATACGGCCGTACAATAGATGGCTGACATGAAGATTAGTGCCTGAAGCGGTGTTAATACATAACTCAATGGCATCAATACAGCTACAGCTGTCACGCCACTCAGGCCGGGAAGCATGCCAAAAAGCATTCCAATCCAGAAACCTGCTAAGAGCATCAGTACGTTAAAGGGACTAAAAGTTATTATTATTAAATCGAGAATATTCATTAAACTACTCCATGATTATATAGATTCAGCAAAGCTTCTCGCGGAGAGCCGAGTCATAATACTCTGCAAAACGTGTCAATAAAGATACCTTGATATTTCGGCAAAGACACCAATACCGCGAGGAAAAGGAACCGCCAAAAGTTTTGCAAAAAACATAAACACCGCTAAAAATACCCCCACAGGTATGATAAGTAGAGACTTCAGATCTCTTTTGCCCAACATGAAAAGGGTGACCGTCAACATGAACATAGCGGCAACAATAAAACCAAGATATTTCATTATAAATACCGTTAAGACTACTATCATGATGACGGAGAATAAGATTCGGGGAGTCCTTTGTTCCTCGTCGAGGACGATACTATTGCACTCGTCAACATTTTTTTTATTCGTATCATCCCTGTGATTTTCACGATATTGGCGATAGACAATACGGACTGACTTGAACAGTTGAATACCTGTAAAACCGACTAAAAGCATTAATATCCAGAATGGAAACAACTTGGGACTAGACTGTGCCTGTAACGACAGTGATTTGCCGGACACCATTGAATCCAGATTCAACAGAAAAAAGGCAAACATGGCAAAGAGAAGCACATGGAAAATGAGCGTTTGGACATCCCTGTATTTGTCCTTCATAAAACCTCCCATATAGTCTCGAAACTTTGACGGTGCAGAGAAGCAATTGCAACGCAATAGCCTCCCTGCACGATTGAGTTTTTACTTGTAATACTTATCAATGACCCCTTGGGCCGTTTTCTTAAAATTTTTACACAAGTTTTCAAAATCTTCCAAACCTAGATCCCATGGCTGGCTGTACTGAAGCGATGACGCTTTTTCGAATTTTTTATACTCAGGCATCTTAGACGCGGCATAAAATACATAGTAAAGGTATTCGGCAATTTCCTCTTTAATGCCCGGAGGTCCGACTATGCCCCTGAACCTCATGATGGTTAGATTCAAACCCACATCCTTCGCACATGGTACATCGGGATCGATCTCGGCAAATCGTTTGCTTCCATTGTACAAGATTGGTTTGATCTTCCCACCTCTGTAAAGATCCATGACGGGGCCCACGCTTTCATGAAGGAGATCAGCGTGTCCTCCCAATAAATTGGCCTGCCTTTGTCCACTCTTATTAGATGCCAGATGAGTGATCTTAATACCTAACTGTTCTTGTAACTGAACTAGCATAAATTCATCGTCAGATTTCGTAGCTGATGCAGAAATCACCAGTTTACCCGGATTCTTCTTGGCATAATCGACAACGTCTTGCCACTTGTTAAAGCGACTATCATCGCTTCGAGCCCAAAATACTTCCGAAGGCCCCTGATTGGTTATAATGTATGTGGTCTCCTCCGTAAAGTGGTAGGGTGTTTCACCAAGGGCATCATTAATGATATTGGGGCTTACCATTCCATATAGTGTATAGCCGTCTGAAGGCTGAGTTAAAACATAAGCGTAGCCAACCTCCCCGCTTGCTCCGGGCATATTCCTGAATATAAGGGATTTGGGTAAAAACTTCGCTGCTTCTCTTCCGATACTTCTTGCGTACCGGTCCGACCCACCACCTTCACCCCACGGGATGATAAATTCTATGTTTCTCTTGGGATAATTTTTGGGTTTCGGCACAATGGCTGTTATCTCCTTAATCGCCTCCTCTTCACTGATGCTTCCCATATTTAACTTTGATATGACCGAGTTTATCGAAGAAATAACTTGCTGTCTCTCTGTGCGACTTGCTGCAAACCCGGTATTTGCTATGAATGAGCAAATAATAAAGATAGTAAAGATCGCCAAAGTAACTCTTGATAACTTAAAAATATTCATTAGCACTACCTCCTCAGTTATATGAATTTGATGCCCTAATACCATTGAACTTTGTCATGCCGGAGAGTGTTAACGACAAGAAATTCTGATGATTCAAGTCGGTAAAGCTTCCCCTTTCGATCAAAATGAAAAATAGTTATAGTTTGCAAAGGCTATCTCCTTTTAACTCCTCATACTTTTTCTACTCCTTTCTCTTTTTTTGAATCCGTTTACCAAATACTATTTGTTTGAATAGAGAAAAACATAAGCTTGTCAGTCGAACATTATCAAAGAGGGATATTTCCATGCTTCTTGAGCGCCATTACGCGAGAAGTATCCTTTTTGTTTTTTAAAAATTCCAACAGGCTGATAATACGAGGTCTTAATTCTGAGGGGTCAATAATCTCATTAACCAATCCCCATTCGGCCGCCTTGTATGGATTTGCAAATAACTTTCTGTATTCCGTTATTTTTTCCTGTCGTGTGTGTTCAAAATCAGGATCTTTTGTTAATTCATTTTTATATAATATATTGATGGCACCTTCGGGTCCCATTACAGCAATTTCTGCCGTGGGAAACGCCATAACATAATCCGCACCTAAAGCTTTTCCACACATTGCGGAATAGGCACCGCCATAGTCTTTGCGAAGCACAACCGTGATTTTCGGAACCGTTGCTTCCGAGTAAGCATATAAAAGTTTTGCTCCGTGTCGTATTATACCCCCATGCTCCTGCCCAGAACCCGGAAGATATCCTGGTGCATCAGCAAAGGTCAGAAGGGGAAAATTAAAAGTGTCACAGAACCGGATAAACCGGGCTGCTTTGACCGAAGCGTTTGTATCTAAACAACCAGCCATATGCATCGCCTGATTAGCTATAATACCAACCGGCATACCATTAAATCGGGCAAAACCAACTACAATATTCCGCGCAAAATGAGTATGAACCTCAAGGAAATCTTGATCATCGGAAATCAGTTTGATTATTTTTTTAACATCATAAGGCTTTTTGGATTCAATCGGGACTATATCCCGCAAGGATTCTTCCATCCGATCAGCTTTGTCATTGGTTGTTATTATCGGCGGTTTTTCACCGCTGTTAGAAGGCAAGTATGAAAGAAGTTTACTGACTAACGCCAAGCACTGTTCTTCATTATCCGCGACAAAGTGGGCCACACCGGTAATTTTTCCGTGAATCTGGCAACCTCCGAGATCTTGGCTGTCAATCGTTTCACCTGTTACTGCTTTAATCACATCCGGTCCGGTAATGAACATCAGGCTTGTATCTTTAACCATAAAAATAAAATCCGTCAGAGACGGAGAATAAACCGCGCCTCCTGCACAAGGGCCCATGATGATAGATAGTTGTGGCACAATACCAGATGCCATTGTATTTTTATAAAATATGGAACAGTATCCATTCAGTGCACCCATCCCTTCTTGGATCCTGGCACCACCGGAATCATTGATCCCTATTATCGGGCAACCATTCTCCACAGCCATGTCCATAAGGTTGCACATCTTTGCTGCATGAGCCTCACCAAGCGATCCTCCCATCACGGTAAAATCCTGTGAAAACAAATACACGGGCCGCCCATCGATAAAGCAGTGTCCTGCTATAATTCCCTCCGCCGGGATATCCTTCTCTTGAAGATTAAAATCGGTACTTCGATTTTTTATAAACATATCGTATTCATAAAAAGTGCCCCTATCGGCCAACATACCGATTCTTTCTCTAGCCGTATTTTTTTTCTTTCTCTTTTGCCTCTCTTGCGCCTCTATTCCCCCACCTTCACAAACCTTTCTTTTTTTAAGATTCAGAAGATGCAACATTTTTTCGATCTCTTTCATGAATACCTTTCTCTCTATATTGAAACGATTCTGATGACAATAATACAGCACATCGCATTGCTTTTTTCAAAAGGTGTGCCATGGTAGAATATAGAAAGAAGGATATCTAAATATATTTATGTATATTAATTTGTTATGTGATATTGATCTTGCATTGAAAGAGAAACTTCTCATTAGAGAGGATGCGTCGCCAAGTGATATCCGTTGCGATCACGCAACACATACTGAAAGATCTTGTTCCCCGAAAATTCACATTCTGCAAACCACAACATTAATATTATCGAAGAAAACCGTCTGAAATAGCCAAAGATTTCGTGAGAAGATTACTTTACAAGGTATTACAATAACTTGAGTTCAGTAATATCAAACCGACTTAAATAAGAGGATTAGATGTTGACGATATGCAACACACTCTCCTTAAAGGCTAATCTTTTCCGGTAATGCGTTAGGGAGGCATGAGAATAAAGGTTGAATTATGTTACAGTACTCATTAATTGGCTTAAAGCGTATCACCTGTTGACATATTGCCCCGGGGCTGTTTTCTCAGTTTTCGTGTTATGGTCGAATGGTTTAATCCAATATGTGGTGCGGCTTTACGAGCACTACCGTGTTTCTTTATCGCTTTAATAATGATCGCTTTTTCGATAGTACTTAAATAATCATTCAAATCAAATACTGTCTCAGCGTCATCTATATCTATATTATGCAATATTTCCAGCGGCAGATCATAGGAATGAATGTACGTATTTTGTGTTGTTACGACCAACCGTTCCATCGTGTTGGCCAATTCTCTAGCATTTCCCGGCCAAGAATAGCCAATAAGTACGTTGAGGGCGTCATCTGTGAGCACCTTATGTCTCGAATGTTTCTGGCTGAAAACATTCATGTACTCTTTACACAAAGGAATGATATCTTCCCGTCTTTCCTTGAGCGGAGGGATATATATTGGCACAACATTCAACCGATAATATAGATCCTCCCTGAATTCATTACGTTGAATTAATTTCTTTAAATCTTGATTTGACGCACAAATTAACCTTACATCAATCTTTTTTGATTTGGTACCTCCAACACGCTTAAATTCATGGTCTTGTATAAACTGTAATAGCTTAGATTGTAGGCTGAGCGGTAAGGAGTTTATTTCATTTAAAAAAACAGTTCCTCGATGAGCTAATTCAAACAACCCAATTTTTCCTACTTTCTTTGCACCCGTAAAAGCTCCTTCTTCATATCCAAACAACTCGCTCTCGATCAGATTATCGGGAATAGCTCCACAGTCTATCTTTACCAATATACCGGTTTTTGAACGGTGAGATTGTTCATGTATAAAGTGTGCAATGCGATCCTTGCCAACGCCAGTATCACCATAAATACAAATATCTACATCTGTTTTGCTCACTCTATCTGCAAGATCAAGAACAGATTGCATGTCAGTAGAACTCGCAATTATGTTACTTGATATTATTGATTCTTGTTGGAGAACTTGGATCTTTTTTCTATATTCAGACACGATTTCGTGTGAATGTTTAAGTTTTCTATTTAGACGATTCAAGTCTGTCATATCACGGACATTCGTCACAACCATTATTATATTACCTTTATTGTCAAATATTGGGTTGCCCGTGGTTAATACCTCTTTGCCTGTCTTATATTTTTGCGAAATTGAGACCCTTTCCTTCTTCTTGCGAACCATTTCGCTTACGCTTTCATGAAAATACCCATCCTTTACCAAGTCTCTTACGTCTTTCCCAAGCAATTCAGACGAATCGATTCCCGTCATTTTTTCATAAGCAGAGTTCACCATTATCGTTATTGATTTATCGTCTGTTATATATATCCCATCATAGAGACATTCTATAATATCTTTAAAGCCCGCACCCAACCGATAACACAAGGTAAGATTTTCGATTTGCGCTGTATGAATATCTGTCTTTACCTGACCCCCATTTTGGGTATCATTATCTTGCATCTTTACACTTTCTCCAAAACATAAGAAATTACGGCTTCCCCTTTCTTATCTCTTCCAGAATTCGGGGATAAAGAGGATTATAACCGTGTATATCTCAAGCCTGCCAGCTAGCATGCAGAAGGAAAGAACCCACTTGCCCAGGTAGGGTATTTCGCTGTAGGTCGTAGAGGGATTGACGGCACCGAATCCGGGACCCACATTCCCGATAGTGGCGGCAACTGACGAGAAGGCCGTCATCATATCGAGCCCGAGCAGCGTCAGGATAATGGATGCAACGATCGTCATCATCAGGTACAGAAGAAAAAAGCCCCAGACACTCGCCATGGTTTCGGGATACACGATTCGCTTTCCGAGTTTTACAGCGGTTACAGCATGGGGATGAACGAGCCGGTACAGTTCCTGATAACTGTGTTTCAAAATGAGAAGAATCCGGAGACACTTGATGCTCCCGCCTGTTGACCCGGCCGATCCCCCTACAAACATCAGAACCAACAATATAATCTTCGAAAGTGAGGGCCAGGTGTCGAAATTGGCGGTGGTAAAACCGGTCGTCGTGATGATGGAAACTACTTGGAATGAGGCATAGCGCAAAGAGCCTCCCGCCTCGTAACTCCCACTCTGGTTCAGGCTGATGGTTATGATAATGACGGCAATCAGGATAATACAGAGGTACAGGCGGAGTTCACTGTTTCCGAGGATAGCCCTGAAATTCCCCATGATAAGACTGTAGTGGAGCGTAAAATTTATTCCGGCAACCAGCATAAAGAAGGTAATGACCCCGTCTATATAGGCACTGTGAAATTGGGCAATGCTGGCATCGCCGGTTGAGAACCCGCCGGTTGCCATGGTGGTAAAGCTGTGACAGAGGGCATTGAACACATCCATCCCTCCCGTGAGCAACATGATAAATTCAAAAACGGAGATGATAATATAGACAATCCACAGGGTACGGGCCGTCTCTGCGATGCGTGGCGTAATCTTGTCCTTCACCGGGCTGGGCAGTTCCGCCTTGTATAACTGCATGCCCCCCACGCCGAGGAGCGGTAAGATGGCGATGGACAGAATGATAATCCCCATTCCTCCCAGCCACTGTGTCAGTGAGCGCCAGAGAAGTATCCCGTGGGGCAGGCCTTCTATGTTCGTAATGACTGTGGCTCCGGTAGTGGTGAACCCTGATATTGATTCGAAGAAGGCGTCACTGAAATGAGGGAGTATACCGTACAGCATATAGGGAAGAGACCCGAATGTAGCTGCGAGGAACCACCCCGTGGCGACAATAAGAAATCCCTCTTTATGCGTCAGGCTTATCTTTTCTTTCCCCGGCCTGAGAAGGAAATAAAAGAGCGCGCCGATACCGATCGTTATCGCTATGGAATAGAGAAAGGCGTTGATATCTCCCTCTCGATAGTACAGGGAACAAGCTAGGGGGATAAGCATGGTGAGGCCCAGGAAGAAGACGAGAGTCCCCAGGATATAGAATATATTCTTCGTGTTCATCCGAAATAATCCAGTTTCACCGTAAGGATTTTCTCGATCTGCGGAATTGAGGAGCGAAGCGTTACCAGAATAACATGATCGCCGGGATAGATTATGGTATTTCCTCCGGGGATGATCACATCACCATTCCGGGTAATCGGCCCGACAATGGTACCCTTGGGGAAATCGATATCCCTCAATGGCCTGTTCGTGATATCTGATGTTTCAAGCGCAATAAATTCTACGGCCTCCGCCTTTTCATCACCAAGGGGTGTTGCGGAAATAACCTTACCCTTCCGTATGAAATGGAGTATCTTGCCGATACTCGCCCGCCGTGGATTCATCACACCATCGATGCCGAGGACGGGAATAAGATGGTTGTAGCCGGCCTTGTTGACAAGAGATATGGCCTTTTTGGCACCCAACTGTTTGGCCAGAAGGGCACTTAAGATGTTCGCTTCTTCATCATCAGTTACCGCGATGAAGTAGTCGGCATCCTGTATGTTTTCCTCTTTCAGCAGATCCTGATCCGTCCCGTCCCCATGCAGGCAGATGGTCTTGTCCAGCCGGGAGGCAAGGATCTCGCACCGGCCCTGTTGTTTCTCAATAAGCTTTATGGTACCGACCCATTTCCTTTCGAGCAGCTCGGCGAGCATAAAGGCTGTATTGCCTCCACCGACAATAAATACCCGTTCCGAAGGTTTCCCTTTCTTTCCGAAGAATTTGAGCATACTTCTCACATCTTCGGACTTGGCAAAGACAAAGAGTTGGTCTTTTTCCTTGATGATCGTCTTACCCGACGGGATAATGGGGTCGTTTTCCCGCGTGATGGATGCGATAAGGATGTCCTCACCCTCAGGGTAAATTCCCATGATCTGCTCAAGATTCATTCCTATGACGCTGCATTCCGGATCCACATAGAAGGAGACGAGTTTGACGGTCCCTCCGGCAAAATCAAAAACCTCCGAAGCCCCCGAGTATTCCATCAGATTGATGACATCATTCACCGCCTCCCGTTCCGGGTTTATACAAAGATCTATATTGAGATGAGATTTGTCGAAGAGAACGGAATCCTTGTTCAGATCGGGATTGCGTATCCGTGCAATCTTGAATGGAGACGTTGATTGAGCTGAAGCAAGAAGACATGCAACGATGTTGGTCTCATCGCTGTCGGTCACGGCGACTACCATCTCAGCCTGATTCAGCTTCGCCTTTTTGAGCACCTGTGGGCTGCTTCCACTGCCCACGATGGTCTGCACATCCAGATTTTCGGATATGCTCTTCAGCCGAGCCTCATCCTTGTCGATAAGGATAATATCATTCCCCTCTTTAGAGAGGATATCCGCTATATTATACCCGACTTCTCCGGCACCTATGACGATAACCACCATGTTTATTACATCCTCACGGATGCGGTCGTATC
>Ga0116164_10001422_pt1 | contig 18172 bp, 25 predicted proteins | sample AD_UKC109_MetaG_FD_89888 | JGI IMG/M metagenome (GOLD analysis project Ga0116164, IMG submission 89888) | Active sludge microbial communities of municipal wastewater-treating anaerobic digesters from Hong Kong - AD_UKC109_MetaG | ecosystem: Engineered > Bioreactor > Anaerobic > Digestate... | reverse complement strand
TTAATAAAGGTATTCAGAAATTATTCAGTACAAAAGATTTTGATGTTCCAGCTTTAGACTGGTCTAAATTTATGAGTACTGAGGATAAACAATTCTATAAATTTCTTAAAGAAGAAATTAAAAATATAGATAGTAGAGATAATTTTGATTTCACATTTGAAGATAAAAAATATACTACTGAAGATGGAAAATATTTTATACAAGAGAATGGACAAAAGAAAGAACCAATTAAAAGAGAAGCAATAGAACAAAAGTATGCTGAATATCTTGGACAAAGAGCTGAGTCTTTAGGTATTGATAGAACTGTTGGCTCTATGCTAAGTGGATTCTTATCTGTCTTTGTACAGAAAGCTTTAGCACTTAATCCTAAAGCAGGTTATAGAAACTTATGGGAAGGTGGAACAAAGAATATGCAGATTGCTGCTTCTGGAAGATATGGTTTTGGACTTGAAGAATTACAAAATTCTAAAAAGTTTCTTTGGGGAATTAACACAGATAGATATTTAGAAACCGTTGCTGGTAAAAAGATGCTATCTATTAATAGGATTAGTCAGGACCATGCTTATCAAATAAGAACTTATAAAATGCTAATCAACCAATTTGGTTTAGTACAGGATAGAAAGAATGAATCAGCCAGAGCTGAAGATTTTGACTCAAGAAAGAGACAGTTTAAGTTTAGTTTAATGGACTTTGCTGTTGAAAATCCTGAAGCTCATAACCAAGGAGAATTAATATTATCTAAGCTTCAGAAAACGTATATTAATTACATTGATGAGAATGGAGAAACAAAACAGAGAGCTATCTTTGATGGAGAAAAGGGAGACTTTATTTGGATTCCTGGTACTTTGACTATTAAAGATGAATATAGAACAGAAGAAAATGTTAGGATGTGGGAAAGCTTTTTAGTAAGTAGAGGAGAAAATAATCAACATCTTACAACTATTATTGGTATTCAGGCTCTTATTGAAAGAACACAGGGTAACTACTCTGATGGAGATATAATTGCTATACAAGGCTCTATGTTAGGTAGAATGCTTATGACATTTAAAAGGTTTTATCCAGAACATTTGTGGCAAAACTATGGTATGCAGAAGTTTGACCTTATTATGGGAGAAACAAACTTCAAAGGTAGAAAGACTGCTATGCTGCAACATGCTCCTGTTACTGCTGCTTATCTTGCTGCTATTGGAGCTTTGTCTCTTACAGGGGGGATAGGTTTATTTATTGGAGGGGGGATGCTTTTAAGCTTTATAACTCAGTATGGAATAAGTAGATTTATCAATAAGAATAAGCAGAAGATGAAGATGGATATAGAGTCTCTAAAGCTCGCTCTTGGCTTTACTCTTGAGATGCTTACCAGAAGTATTGATAGACCTTTAGAAATGATACTGAGAGGTAAAACACCAGTAGGAAACTACTGGCTTACCCATACTGTAATGGGGAAAACTCAGGGCTTAAATCCAGAGAATATGCCACTAACCAGCAAAGAAAGAACATTATTATCTGAGAATGCCCAGGAAATAGCTCAAAGAGTTAATCTCATTTTATCTACTGCTCTTATCTTGACAGTAATGAAAGCTATAGTAGCCTTAATCTCTGGAGATGATGATGATGAGTATGAAGAAAATATGAAGAAGATTGAAGGAACTATGAATCTAGTTCTTAATACTGCTAATACTCTTAATAGTCAATTGAATGAGATGAATAACCCAGTTGCTTTCTTGAGTAATGTATCTAAAATATCTTTATTTGGTACTTTAGAAAATGCTCAAAAAAGTATAGAAATAATAGAAAAAGTAATAGATGGTGAAAAACATTTTTCAGAAGCAATTTCTCCTATAATGAAATCTTTTAATCCTGTTCCAATACCTAACTTATTAACAGACCAATTCTTTAGAGAAGGTGTTGGATTTATGTCTGATGCCAGAGTCTATAATACTTACTGGTGGAATGGAATGAAAGATGATTCTGAGAAAAAAATAGAAAGAAAAGTGAGGGTACAGAGAGCTTCATTAAGAGATGAAATTGAAGACTACTATTTCAAAAAGTTTAAAGAAGAGTATCCTGATGAAAGTTATAATAAAATAAATGCTCAAGCTAAAAGAGCAGCTAAAAAAGAAATAGCTCAACGATATTCTAAAGATACAGGAGAGACTGGAGAACAAATACTTGAAAGAGTTAATTTTAAAGGACAAGAGAAAGCTTGGAAGAATGGAGAAATAGAGCCTAACTTTAGTTGGGAAGATGTACTACCAGAAGATAAAGATATAGAATAAAAAAAAAATAAAGTGAGGGTTTTTAACCCTCACTTTGTTCTTTTTCTAAAGTTTTAAAATCAAATGAAATATCTACCTTCCCATGTTTTAAATATTGTTCTACTCTGATTTTATTATCTTGTAAATATGTAACAAGTTTTGCTCCCTCTTTAAGAGTAGCATAGTAATGTCTTAATACTGTTTCAAGAGATAAAATTGCTTTCTCTTCATTTTCCTCATTGTTTGCTTCAAGAGGGTTATACCTTTTTATTAAAAAGTATGGATACATTTTTCCATCCCAACCTTGATATTTTTTTATTCTTTTTTCTTCTTTTCTTACATATTCTTGTGCTTCTTCCTTAGAAGTAAAATAGTAAGGAAAAGTATCTTGTATAATTGCACTCCCTATACTATTTTTAAGAGTGTCAAATTCTGTTTTTGTAACTAAAAATATTTCTTTCATAGTCTCCAATAATAAATTGTTTCATACTAAATGTTATTTTCTCCTGTAAACAGGATATTTACTGGTAGTTAGAATTTCATAAGGTATTGATGTAAGTTCAATGACATCAAATTTAACCCAAGTTCTTGGACTACCTTCCCATTCAACTCTGGCTCTTCCATTAAGACTGTCTATTTCAATAATCTTACCTACTCTACCAACTACATAGTCTCCCTTAGACCTTATTACCTGGTCTCCAATAATAAATTCTTTCATACTAAAATCTTATTAAGTTATATTGCAAACCAATTCCAATAAACCAGGAAAATCCTTTATCATTAAATCCTACTGAAATATTAGGACCAATACCAAATCTCTTAACTCTCACTTTATTAGATACTTGGTAGGTTCTTAGACTTTCTGTTTCAGAATAAGGATTATGATTTAAGACTTCTACAAAAGGTTTTGGTTTCTTAAACAGTCCTTGTTTCTCTTCTCCTACAATTACAGAATACTCATTCTTTACTTTTAAATCTAATGAAAGACTGAGCTGATTTGGTGTCTCAGTAGGAGAAACAGAAGCATCAACAGAATACCAGGGATTACTATTAGAAAAATGAAAAGAACATTTACCACAAACTGAATCTGTGACTAAAGAGTCTTTAGTAATGATTTTAGTTTCTGAAGTAAAGTTTGTAACACTTCCTTGATTTTTAATCTGTTTCTCATATTGTTTAACTGTTTTTTGTAATTTAATTATCTCTTCATCTTTAGATTGCAAAGATAAGAAATCTTTAGTTCTTTCAGTTTCAATAATCTGAATTTTGGTATGAGATAAAGAGTCTTTATCCTTCCAAGTTTTGAGAGTATCATTTAATGATATAACAAGATTGGCATTCTCTTTTGCTTCTTTCTGGTAACTTATGTTAGTAAAATAAAGTATAACTATTATTACCACAAGGATAGCTATAAAAACTACTCTAATCCATTTCATTTTCTTCCTCCTTTTTACAATATTGGTTTAAATAGAATGAGATACTACCCCAACTAATTCCCCATTCAGCATCATGGTTGTCTATCATTTCAAAGAGAGCATCTTCAAATTTACTCTCATCATAGATGTCTTTCCAATTCTCTCCTACCAATCTTTCTGCTTCAGCTTCAAAATCTTCTACTGACCAGGTTAAAGGGACTATTGAAGGGGGATAGATGTAAATCTTATGTCCCTCTTCATCTTCAAGACTTATTCCTAAGTCATTGATTTCAGTACCTTCTGGTAGTAAAGAAAGGAGTTCTATAAGCCTTTCTTTAGTCATAGTTGTTAATTTCTTGTGAGTTCCTTCAAATAAGAAGATAAGAAAGTTCCTCCATTCTTAATAGGAAAACCATGAGCATTTAGAATAGTCAGAGTTTTCTGCCCTACATTTACTCTTACTTGAATACCACTTGGATGAACAAAGTACCTGTTTAATCGCCAGTTAGGTACTCCTTCAATATTCAGGTTCTTTTCTTCAAAGCCTAAGTACATTAATCTTTTACCCAGCTTTGGTTCTACTTTAATTTCTCTATCTGTCATATCTTCTTTATTATTATTTCTTACCACTACTTCCAAAGCCCTTATTTCCTCTTTCAGTTTCAGTAACTTCTTCTGTGAAATCTATTCTGTATGCTGGTACATAGCCAGGTACTATTTGAGCTATTCTCTCTCCTCTCTTAATTTCAGAAAGGAAAGGAGTGGAGTTCATAAGAATTACTCCTATTGTTCCTCTATAATCCTCATCAATAGTTCCTGGTTGATTAGCAACTATTAAACCTTGTTTGAGAGCTATACCACTTCTTGACCTTACTTGAAGCTCAATCATAGTATCTGCTATCTTATGTTCAATATCTGCTACTTGTAAACCAGTATCAAATAAAACTCTTTCAAAGGCTCTTAATTTAATAGAACCTTTTTCTTCAAAAGCTTTTTGTATTTTTTCAAACCTCTCTCCTATAACTTCTGTATCTCCTTTGAAGACTTTTAAAATCCTCATTGCTTTTACATCAAATCCAGAAGATAGTTCACTACCAAAAGAAGGAATTTCTACTTCCTCTATTGTTTTTTTTAAACTAATTTTTATCATCTATTTCTACTGTTTTTTCTTTTGTTAGTACTGCACAATTACTTATCATTTCAAAAAAGTAATCATAAAATTCATTAAATTTGTCTTGCCATTCTGGTTTATATTCCAAAACTTCAGCTCCTATATCTTTAAACAGGATACTCTCTACCATTTCTTCAATCTCTTCTCTATTCACTTCCTGAGGAGATGGGATAGTAGAAACACATCCTTGATATGCTTCTCCATATATTTGAGCTATTGCCAACTCTGAAGCAGCTTCCACTACATTAATCATCATTTCCATAGCTTTATTTCTATTAATTTATAATTTTTTAGAGTGCAAAGTTAAAGAGATTATTTATTTAAAACAAGCTCCTTAACTAAATAAATTATACTCCTACACTTAAAGGTGCTTTCAGAGCTGGATGAGAATTATAGTTTTCTAACTTCATTATTCACTCCTTTCTACTGTTGCACTTATAAAGTCCTCTATATTATCAAGGAACTCTGACATCTCATCAGCCATCCAATTTCTTGCAATATCTATAGCTGCTTCATCCATTAATTCAGGTGTCATCTCAGTATATTGGTAATCTCTATCAGCAAGATATTTAATACATTGAGAATTATCCACTTCATAATGTCTATGAAATACTACTTTTCTACTCATTTTCTTCTGGTTTAGGTAAATATAAATTACAATGACACACTTTCTTTTCTCTAAAGTCCTGACAAGGACAAAATCTATTGACATCTCCTATATCTGAAGCTCCAGGATAACAAGGACAAAGTCCACCATTTCTCAAGCAAGCTCTTAGAATCTTCCTAACAGTTTTCTTATCTGGATTAAGAATGAATTTATTATCTCCATTATTTCCCCAAACAGTATTACCATCATTGTCAATGAGTTCAATAGTATTATCTCCATTATTCTGTTCTGGTTCAATACCTTCAGTAGTCTCAAATAGATACTCTACTTGTGTATTTTCTTCTCCTTTACTATAAAGAAAGTTTATCACATCTGCATAGGATTTACCTTCATACAACATTTTAGTTACTTCAGCTTCATAGCTTTCATCAATAACTAACCTATGCCAAATTGTTTCTTTTACATCTATGTACATAATTTAATTTATTATTACAGCATTACAATCTTCCAAAGCTGGACTTTCTTTATCTTCCTCTTCATAGAATCCTACTAGTTCTAACCAAGGGTCTTCCATACTGTGAAATTGAGCAATACTTGGTCCAAATTGAACTACATTATATTCATTTCCTTCATCATCAATGGAAGTTACTACTTCCATTTCTGCTGTCTCAGGATTCTTCTCTAAGAACTCCTGAAGACCTTTTACATAATCTTTGAATTTCATACTTTTATTACTCCTTCCTCAATCATTATATATTTAACTGATTCAATCAAATCCTCAAGAGTGGTAGAATTATGAATAGTATAATAGACAGGTATGGAATCTTGTTCTATTTCAGAAGCATGAGTATCCTTATTTATATGATTGATTTCACAATTCCAAGCACCCATTTCAGTAGTACCATTAGAGATTAAGTATTCTTCATTACTATGGATTCCAATGATTTCATATTCTCCTGATTGATTTTTATCTTTATCAGGTTCAGCTTTATCATTAAACCAAACCTTATCTCCAACTTTATATCTGATTACCTTAATCAACTTACCACCTCTCTCAGTTACAGCATTAGCTTCATTTTGAAATCTAACATCTGTAATGAGCCAAGAGGGTAAATTATCTCCTAAATTATCAAGACCTCTTAATTGTTGACCTTTCCACAAATCTATGTGTTCTTTCTTATTCTTATCAAAAGGTATTTCCTGATAATTATTTCCATAAGCAGAACTAATTACTACTTTAGGATGATAATCACTAAATAAAGCATTTACCCATATATCTGGATGAAGTTGGTTTCTGAATAGTTCTGTACCAACAAATTGTAGAAATTCCCTATAAGTTAGAAGATACTCTTCTGCATTAATTTCTGAGTACATATTTGGATTCTTCTTGAGAAACTCTAATTTGGCTGCCAATTCATCTTTGGCTACCAATATTGTTTCTCTTGCCCATGTTGTTAATGAGGAATATTTATAGGAAATCTTCCATACTTTCCATTCTTCTGGTAATTTACTATTCTTAAACTCTTTATTTTCAAAATCTTCTATTTTACATCCTAATAGAATACAAGTAATCTGTTTGAGTTTATGAGCATAAGATTTTTGTTCCCAAGAAAATTTTTTATTTCCAAATTGTAAATTCTCTAAAACATATTGAGTATCTGTATAACTCTTTACCCAATAATCTTTACCCATTTTATAATAAAAATCAAGAAGCTGCCATATCTTAGCTACTGTATTCTTTCCTGATTGTTTACATCCACAGATACCATATATATTACATGGTGTTTTTAAATTTCCATTTATATCCATAAGTTGTTAATCTTTTATTGTTATACACAGCTCTCTTTTTTTATATGTTTCTTACAAACTAATCCATTTCCATTTTCATGGTAAACTTCATAGTCAGGTTTATGGATAGCTACTTTGCCACACCAACACCTATGTTCAGCTACATTAAAACCAAGTTCCCTACTTCTATCATCAAAAGATGTAAGAAGTGATTTCCTTAAACTATCTAGCTGATTAAGAATTTCCTTTTCACTCTCAGTAATAACACCAGTATAACCAGTAACTGAGAGAGAAGAAAAGCCCATCATTTTATACTTTATCCAGGCTCTTTTCTTCCATTTCTCTGATTTTGTCATAATTCAATGTATTGTATTTTTCCTTTTTTAAGGATTTTAAGAAACTCCTGGTCATCTTTACAAAGAGTATCTTCTATATCCTTAAATGTATCCAACACAACTTCAATACTGTATTGATTAATGCCTCCATCCTCTGAACTCATTCCAGGATTTATAAGAGTTACTTTTCTTACAAACTCTTGACTTACTTGTGGGTTATACCAGACTTTGAATATCTTACCTCCAAAGTCCTCTGCTTTCTTTGCCATATTAGTCCTCCTTGTTTCTTTTGTACATAATATTAAAATAAAGAAGAGAGGATTTCTCCCCTCTTCAAATTAAATTATACCATTGACACCAATGATAAGGTTTCCTTCTTTTCCTTGAAGTATTATATCTTCAGTAAATTCATTGTCCTGATAGTATTTAAGTTCAGCCATTAAAGATAAGAATCCTCTTTTGCCTTTCTTAACTAATCTGTCCTGATAATAAATATCCTGAGTACCTTCCTTTCCTTGAAGAAGCAGAGCCTCATCAACAAAATACATTAAAGGTCTTCCTGGTGTTGATACAGACTCTACAATAAAGCCAAATGGCATTATTTCTATAGGAGTATCTTTAGAAAGCACAAGCCCTAAATCATTCCAGAATTTCTCATTTACTCTCTGTACAGCTTCTACATACCAAGCAGCCTGACTTTACATTCCATATAAGTCGTTAATTTATATGCGTTCTCTTATGAACTGCTTATAGTTTCCTATAAGAATAGACTATATCTTCATCCTATTATAGATAGGAGGACAGCACTTCCACTCACTTGAGTGTACTCCATCTCTGGATAGTCGTTGAACTTTCTTCATTTCTGAAGCTTAGCTGCTGATTGCCCAATCTTTAACATTTTTACACTTTGGTAGTTAAAGCTCTAAGGGGTTTCCAGCAATTCACTGTCTTTATTTTCAATCACATTACTGTGAAAGGATACTCAAATATAATTTATTCTTTCTCTCTAAACTTATTTTACAATCTTTATATAAAAAATCTAAGATTTTTATACAATTTTGTTTTCCTTTATACTGCATACTATAGATTTCTACTTCTTTTCTTCTCTTTGAAAATTTAGTTTTGGTAATTTCTAAATTTTTACATAATATTTCTTGTATAGAAGTAATAAACTCTTTTGTTCCTGTTATATTTAATTGAAATTCTTTCTTAATACTAATACAACCATCTCCATCAAAATATCCTCTTATAAAATGAGGAATTAATTCTGAGGAAATATTAGGAAATTTAAGTATTAGAGATTTGTTTTGAATACATCCTAATTTTGATAAATCTTTGGAAATTTTTAAAGAGTTTATACTTAAATCTGCATATAACTCTTTATAAATTCTTATCATTTTGTCCTTATTTGGAAATAATAAATCTCTTATTTTTATAAGAATATCAATATCTTTTTTATGAAGTCTAATACTAATTTGATTCTTAACTTCATTATTGTAACCATCTGCAAAAAGAAAACCTAATATATAAGCTTTTTCTTCTGTATCTATAGAATTAAAAAATTTTTGATGAAGTTTTATTTTCCTTTGAGCTTCTTCCTGTTTTCTACATTGAACTCCCATTCTCTTTAGATGTCCTCTAATATTTTCAAATCTACATTCAGCAATTAAAGCTATTTCTGATAAAGATTTACCAGATAAATAAAGAGATTTAATCTCTTCTTTTGTTATTTTAAGATTGTATTTCATAAGTACAAAGGTACTTGAAATTATTTATAAATACAAATATCATATCTATAGCTCATAACAGAGTCAAAGAACTCTAAGTTATCTTTACCAATAGTTTTCAAATCCAATACTTGTACAGCTTTTAATGTTTTCTGTACTACCTTTGTACCATCTTCATTTTCAAACTCTACCTTATCAAGGAAGAGAATTGCAATATCAGGCAGAGCTTTACACTCTATAGCATCAATTTTGAAATATACTGGTACTTGATAAAGTACTATAACATTTTCATTCTCAAGTAAAGCCTTCCTATCAAAGAACTTTTTAGTAGTCTCACTTTTTCTTAATGATTCTACAACAGCATCAATCTGTTCTACTTGAGCTTGACTAAGAATAGTCTTACCAATAGACTTTTTCAAGTCTTCAAAGTATTCTTGGCAAAGAGGATTACCAGTAATCTTTTCAATTCTGGTTTCTATCTTCCAGTTAGGCTGCCAACCAATCTCTTCAATACTTTGTTGAATAGTTCCTTTTATTATAGGGCTATCCAATCCAAATTGTGTAATGGAGTCTTCATATATACTTGATAATTTATTGAAAATCAGTTCTACTATCTCTATTTCTTTATCAGAAGGTTTCTTTTCTAATGCAGAAATGTAATAGAGGTCTTTAAAGTCTCCTTCATTACCAGTAAGAATTGTATCTACAGCAGAACCTCTCTCAAAAGATGCTACTGGTCCTTCCTCATCTTGTTTCTTCAAGAAAGAAGCTAAACCATATTGTACATTCTTTAGAGTAGATTGATTCATACCAGGATGTTCTCTATACTTTTGTATCTGTTCCTTTGTCCCAATGATTAACATCTTCTACTTTTTCTTTTTTAATTAGTTTTTTAAAGTCTGAAAAAGTCATAATTACAACTTCATCAAACTCTGTTCTTTTCTTTCCTTTACCTACTTCTTTCTTATGGATAAGAATGGTAGGATAGTCATGTTCCCTGTTTTCTTTAGGGAACATTCTTTCTATCCTACCTTTAATATCTATAAGAGTAGATATAGGATTTAGACCTTTTTGTTTTCCAGCCTTAATCTGGATATTAAAAGGGATATTTATGAGGTCTATTCCAGCATCATCATGGATTCTACTTCCATATCTTGCTGTAACACATTTATCATATCCCATTTCCTTAAAAAGATTTACATAATATCTTTCTGCATTACTTCCTTTTCTTTTGTTATTTGCACCAATATTTGTCATTAATTTTCTTTTATTTAGAAAGGAGATTCTTCATCAGAAGAAGAAACAACACCTCTAAGTACTTGAGTGTCAGTAGGAGCTACACCAGCAGGGTCTATACCTGTAGTAACAGCCCCCCATAGTCTTTCAGGAAAGATTCTTTCTACAGCAGACTCTACAATTTCAGGTGTTAATGCCTGATATGCTGGAGCTTCTACTGTCATCATTTGTTCAAATATACCAGAACCTCTTGGTGATGTATAACTACCTTCTCCTACAATTTCATTTATAGGGTTGGTTGCTCCTGCTCTTGCTAATGGTAATGTACCATCTAAGCACTCATTTAACCCAGAGCCAGGTGGTTGAGGTTCAATTTCCATTTCATCTTTATCCTCTTCTATAATCTCACTTTCTCTCCATTCAAGCCTCTCTACATGCTCCAGTATATAATCTGTAACTATACCATGAGATGCTATGAAGGCATTATCAGGTTTTTGATATAATTCCCAGATTTCATCTAACATCTTAAGTAAACAGGCTTCTGTTACAAGTTTTCCATATTCATAATCTGTGATTTCATCAATCATTCTAGAGGTCTCATCTCTATCTCTTATAACTGGGAATAAGATTTCTTCTTCTTGAAGAAATGCTTTTTCAAGAGCTGCTCTTATTTGCTCATTATACTCATCAATACTTTGGAAGTCATTGATAGTTGGAGTTAATGATTTATAAACAATGTCTTTTATTTCTTGAGAAGACATCACTTCCATTCTTACTCCTTCTTGTAGAGCAGGATAAATGATATTATCAAATACTTTCTTATATACAGTTTTATACTGTGGTTGATAGAAAGCAGATGATAAAAACATTTTATCATACTCTGATTTTTTCCAGTATCTTGAATCAGTTACTATTATAAATAATATCTTTCCAGTATCATCTAATAAGACACCTTTACCTCCATAGACAGTAACATCTTTGGAAGTAAATTTTGCCATCTGATAATCACCTTTTAGAAACTCAACTAAGTCTGTAAAACTTCTTCTTGTAATAAAAATATCCTCTGTTCTTGGAAGACCAAAGATGGTAGTCTTATCTTCTACTCCAATATAAATATTATTTGAATAACTACTATAATTATCCAAAGCATAAAATGGAAGATACTTTACCTCTTTAGAAGAAGTTTCTGTTCCTTTAACCATTCTGTATTGCATTCTGGCTAAAGAGCTATTAAAATATTCACTTCTTCTCATTATTCAGATACTGTTAAATTCATAGGAGTAAAATATTCATACATAAATGGTATTTCTCTTACTTCATCTCTTAAATTAATATTTGTGATGTGATTAGTAAAGAATCCTACCATGTGACCAGCTATCATAGCTGCTGTATGAGTTGTCTGTTGAGCTGAACAAGGGGCATCTTCAACTTCTGAATCATTGAATAAATGCATCCTTTCATACTCATCAGCATTTTGTGGGGTTACACAGAATATTTGAAATTGTTCAGCATTTAATCTACCATCAATAAAGATTGGTCTATTCATGCTGTTCCAAGACCTTTTCCACACCTTGAACATAGCTCTCCTGGCATCCATATTATCAAATGCTGAGAACATAAATTCATGTGTGGCAGTTTCTTCTGTGATTTTTACTATTTGAGCATTGATAGTATTGGCACTAAATTCAGAAACATTTCTACCTACTGCTTCTGCCTTATACTTACCTATCTGACTTCTCTTAAAGAGCTGTCCTCCAATATTATGTTTTTCTACTGTATCAAAATCAGATAGGGTTACATTAAAGTTTGCTCTTGCCAAGAAGAAAGCTAACCAACTACCAATACCCCCTGCTCCTCCAACTACCACTACTGGAGCATTATCTCGACTATACCAGTCAAGTCCTTGAAATCTTAAATTTTCTCTTTCCATTATTCTAATTCTTTAAATCTTTTAAGAAATAAACCTAATCCTTCTGCTAAAGGCTCTAAGAAATCATACTGAATTGATAATTCTTCTAAAGCTTCTATTACAACTTCTGTTATTTCAATAGTATATTCCTCATCTTCAACAAATTCTGGAAAATATTGAGCATAATAGGTAGGATATTTAGAAACAAAATCTCTTACATCTATCATCCATTCTCCTTTAATTATATCATCCTCAATTAAATCCAAAAATTCTTCCACTGTAACACCTTCTTCAAACTCTCCATTGTTGAGAAGATATACAAGAAATCTATCTATTACAGATATACCATCATTAATCCCTTCAAAGTCTATTTCTTCAATAGCTCTATTAGATTTGTTATGGAACTTGTTTTTTTCTAGAGAAGTTCCTTTGTCTATTCCATGCAACTTATCAAAGTTGTTATCTTCAGTCTTTGGAACTGTTGGAATAATATCTTTATGTACTGGTTCTTGACTTGTGAAAGGTTGTTGTTGATAATATGGATAACCTCTATAATCTCTACCATAGGTATTATTATAGCCATGACTACCACCTTGTAATCCATCAGGATTACCTTGATAATAACCTCTATAGGTTGTCCTGCTATCAGCTTCTTTGATGATTTCATCTACATAACCTCGGAATCTGGCATCTACTCTGATAACCTGTTCATCTTTAATGATTTGGCAATCAAAAGTTTTAGTCAGAGTTTTATGAAAATTAAAAGTTCCTTTTTCTACTTCATAATCATCTCCATTTTCATCCTTAGCTTTGAAAGAGCCTTCAAAAATGTGTTTGGCTTCTGCATAGCTAATTACCTTAGCTACAGTTTCCATTTTGTTGTTTACTACTAAAGAAAGATAGAAGTTGTGGCTTTTAGCATTATCTTCTAACTCCTTTATATCTACACCAGAAAAGAACACACTCATATTATTATGGGAATGTATATGTCCTACTTTCCATTCTAAAACTTCAGGATGTTCATCACACATAGCATCAATATAATCAATATGTTTGTCATCAAATTTTGATGTATCAAACATACTCTTTTTATTGTACTCATACTCTGTTGCTCCTTCTGACCCTTTATCCATTGGGATAATGTCTTCTGCATGGAGTTCCATTTTTTCTGGTTCTTTAATACTTCCCTTAACTGAATAAAGTAATATTCCTGACCACTCCACCTCACTTATCCTGGTACATAAGTACTGGATTTTCTCCATTATGGATTCTTTCAAGAATAGCTTTATTGTGGGATTCAATACCTCTGTTTTTGATAAATCTGGTATTAATTTCTTCTTCAATTCTACTTTTGGCATAATTTACAAATTCTTTTGCTATTTTATAATTAGTACTATCTTCTTCTATTACAGGTTCTTCAACCTCTAATTCAATTTTTCTACCATGTATATAGGTAAAAGGTTTCTGACCTCTTATATTCATATCTTCCACAGCTTCCTGAATATGTCTAATGGTATTCGAGTTAGCTAATGAAGAAAATTTATATTGTATTCCTGCTTCATCTTCAGAAACAAGAACAAGATGGTCAAGTTCTGCTAATACAAGTAACTCCTTTAATCTTTGATAATATTTTGGATTGTTTTTTATAACAAACCTTCCTTCTTCCTGTGCATAATCAAATCCTAATAGTATATTTTCTCTAACAATATAGGATACTAAAGCATCATACACACTTCCAGAAACATTTAACCATCTTTCTCTTGATACTCCAATCAAGTCCTCTATACGTATATATGGACCACCTTCCAATGATTCAGTTTCAGCATGAACTCTTAGCATTACACATAACATTTCAAATGTCATATTAAAATCTTCTGTAGTAATAGCATCCTCTAAGTTAGTAAATACATCATAAATGTCAGAAGTGCCTAAACAGAATTGATTTGGATACATTGGACTAGATGCATAATTAATAGAAGGTAAATGAGAATGTTGATAACCCCTAAGCTGCTCAATGAAAGTCTTGTGAGTTCTAAATCCATGAATTTCAGGTGCTATATATGCAGCTAAGTAATCATCAGGATATTCTTCATCATCATTACCATCATTCCAAGTACTCCAATCTCTAAATTTGAGTATCATACCAAGACCTTGAATAAGATGTTGTTTTCTCCTATCATTTGTTATTGTTACCTCTGGAAAATAGATAATAAGTGAGGGTAAGAGACCACCTTCCACTATATCCCAACCTATGTCCCAATTATTAGGAAAATGACTATCTAATATTGGAAATATTAGAGAAAGTCTTTCTAACAGAGAGTCTCTGTGTATAAAAGGAGTAAGAATAGCATTTTCCCAGAACTCAATAGTCCTAATACTTCCATCTATTCTGGCAGCATAAGCCATCTTTTCAATGAAATAGCATTCCTCTCCATTTTGATATTCATTTAAAATTATCATAATCTTGTTTTATAGAAAAAGGAGTAAAACTATTGTCTTACTCCTTTTTGATTTAATCTTAAACTTTTACTTCTTAGCAGAAGCCTTTTTCTATTTCATTAAACTCTCTTGCCAAGTCTTCTTCACTTACTTCTTCAGCAGCTTTTGTGGCTTTTGCAGAAGTTTTAGAGCTTGAACTTGAGGAACTTTTACCACCAGAGTAAGAAGACAAATACTTTTGTAGTTCTTCAGTACTCAACTGAGTCCAGTTCCTATCTGACTTTTTTGCTTCAGCATTCAAATAGTCTTTACAAGCTTGCCCTTTATCAGCAATAAAAGCTCTACACTCTCTGAAAGACATTGAACTGAAATCTGTAGCTCCAGATTTAGTTTTAGCAGGTCTCAAGAAAATCTTGAAATCTCCTTCAGGAAGAACTGAATCTTGGTGTCCCAAGTTAGTTTTGTTCACATTTTCTGTAGCAATAAGATTATCTAAATCTCCTACAATGTTTCTTACATCATTTTGAACTTCTCCCCAAGTTTTTGCATCTGATTCAAAAGAGCCTGATTTGCCCTTTGTTGAATAAACAATAATTTTTCTCATGTTAATTACCAATTTATTGATTTTAATTTATTTTTCTTTAGGATTTTATTCACCAATACAAAATGATTACTACCATAAAATCCTGCTTTTCCACCTGAATAGGTTTCAGCAGCAGGATGAGGTGCTGTTAAAATATAATTGTAATCATTGTTTGCTGGAATATCCTGAATAGTTGTTTTATTATACCCTTTTACCATAAAGGGACAACGAATATATGGGATAAATTTTTGAGCTTTTGCACCCCACAAAAGCCAAAGACAAGGATTCTGAACAGATATATACTGAATAACTTTCTTTGTAAATTCTTCCCAATATTTAATATGACTACCAGCTTTTCCTGTCTCTACAGTTAAAGCTGTATTTAGTAAAAAGACACCTTGCTTTCTCCAATGGTCTAAAGTCTGCCAGTCAGAGTCATCATAAGTAGGCTTAAAATCCTCTCTACTAAAAGAGTATACAGATTCTCCTATTTCTTGAATAATAATTCTGAGACTTGCTGGTAACTTTCTTTCTGCCCTGGTAGCAAATGCTAAACCTACTGCATCTCCTGGTGTAGGATAAGGGTCTTGTCCCAGTATAACAACTTTGATTTTGTTTACTGGCATTTCAAATACCCTGAATATATCTTCTTTAAGTGGCTGATAAGATATATTAGGTAAAATATCTTCATTAAGAGATTTTAAGGGTTCTTGGTGTAACTGTGATAACACAGGAATCCAAGATTTATCTATTATTTCAGTTGGATTCATTATATAACTGTTTTAAGAAACTCATTTAATTCTTTTTCTCCTTTTAAGTGAATAAAGTCAGAAGGGTCTTTTAATTTAGGATTAGGAATACGAATACTCCTTACTCTGGTAGAATTATCAATAGAGCTTATGTACTCTATCAACTTTTCAGAAGCATCTATCCCTGCTCTATCATTATCAAAAAAGACTACTATTTCCTCAAATCTGGCTAATATTGGAAGTAATGTAAAGGATGTAGGAAACATCCCTTCATTTTGAAACCAGATGGAATCATATCCTTGATTCCTGAGTACTCTATAATCTTTATATGATTTAGTGATAATAAGTTTTTCTCCTTTTTCAGACAATGCTTTAAGTCCACCTATATCATCTTTTCCACAGTTGGTAATAAACTTACCATGCTTGGAAGCAAATGGACTATAGATTTTCTTTTTACCATCTTCAAAATCAGTATAAGCATAAGATACACCAAGACATCTAATAGCTCTATTAGCTTTAGTAGTATTGATAATCTTATACTTTTTAAGAGCAAATACTTTATCCTCAAGAAGCTGCTGAGAACTTATCCCATATTTTTTCCAGAAATTTGCATCTCTGAAATCAAACTCCCTTGTTTCTATAAGGATAGAAGATTTATTCTTCTCTCTTTTCTTTACTGACTTTTCTTTCTTTACTAACTTGTCTACTGTAATTTCTTTACCTTGAATTAAATGATTGTAAATGAAGTGTAAAGTATCATAGAAATTAGTCAACTGATAATATAGTTTCACAGCATCAAAACAATCCATAGAGACCATTTTAACACCATTAACATAATAATCACTTGCCCAATCTATAAACTTTAATTTTCCAGAGATAGAGTACTCAAACCAACAACCTGGTTTGTTATCCTGCCTAAAAGGAGAGGTAACATAATCAAATTCTTTAGGTTTAAATCCAAATATCATCTCAAAAATGTCTTCTTCACTTACTATTTCAAGAATCTTGTCTTTATCTAAGAATTTTTTTACCTCTATATCATCAGTTACATTTCTAAACATAGTTACAAAGGTAAAATAATTTTAGTTAATTACCATGTAGATTTACCACCATCTTTAGCATCTGTTCCTTGACCAGAAACACCAGCATTAGGCTTTGGAGCATCTACACCTTGTTGATTAGCTTTTGGACTTTCCAAGAATGAAGCTGATTTCTCAATTTTATGTTTGTTGTTTTTAGCATCAACATAATGAAGACCATTTTCATCTCTTATTTCTTTCCACTCAGCTCCAGGAGTTGAAGGAGCTACCCAATATCTGTCTTTCATATTCTTAGGCAATTCAAGGAAAGTTCTGGTTTGTCCATCACTTATAGACCATTGATATTGTAAGAATACATCTACTTCTTTTTGCTTGTAGTCAGCAGGGAGAAGTGAGATAAGAACTTGTGCATAAGCAGCAAAAGTTTCAGGTCTGGCAGCAGTAACAGCTCTGTTAATAGCATCTTGAGTTACTCCAACAGCTTTAACAGCATGTACAACCATAGCAGAAGCTTGATTAAGAGCTGCATTTAAAAGGTCATTATAACCTTCTTCTCCAGGATTAACTTGCTCACTGTTTCTGTTATACAAAGAATTACCTTCTGGGTCATAAACTCTTCTTTTGAACTCTTTGTCTCCTACCATAATGTTAAGGTCTACAGCATTCCCATCTGTTTCATCTTTACCAGCTTTATCTGTAAAGTCAATGAGTGAGAAATGGCAGTTTGTATTCAAACCAAATTTGCCACCTTGTTTTGACTGCAAGTCTGGATTTTCATCACTTACAGTTGCAAAATTAAATTTATTTACTTGTTCTGACATAAATATAAATTATAAAATATTTTGAAATATTCTATTGATAGGCAATAGAAACCTTATTTTATTCCTCTGTTGAAGGAGCTGTAGGAACAGGAGCTTC
>Ga0116164_10001420_pt1 | contig 18183 bp, 12 predicted proteins | sample AD_UKC109_MetaG_FD_89888 | JGI IMG/M metagenome (GOLD analysis project Ga0116164, IMG submission 89888) | Active sludge microbial communities of municipal wastewater-treating anaerobic digesters from Hong Kong - AD_UKC109_MetaG | ecosystem: Engineered > Bioreactor > Anaerobic > Digestate... | reverse complement strand
CGGCTCCCCGTCTGCAAGGCAGGAGAGCATCATCGGCTCCATCACGCGTTCCCAGCCGTGGCGCAGCGTGGACAGGGTTCCGTCAAAGTCAAACACCACCGCCAATACAGGCGTGGTGCTGTGGCGCGCGTCGTTCATAGGTTACTCCTTTTCCGAAAAGAAATGTGTTTCCAACATCAGGCACAGGCAGTGGTACACGGCCAGGTGCAGCTCCTGCACGCGGTAGGTTTCTGTTTCCGGCATGGATACCAACAGGTCGCATACAGCTTTCAGCCTGCCGCCGCCCTGCCCCGTGAGCGCGATCACCCTTGCGCCCCTTGCCCTGGCCGCAACCGCCGCCAGCCTTACGTTGCGCGCGTTGCCGGAGGTGGACAGGGCCAGCAGCACATCGCCGGGCTTTGCGTATACAAACGCCTGCTGGGCGTACACCATAGCGGCGTCCACGTCGTTTGCAAAGGCGGTGGATAAGCCCGTCAGCGCCGACAGCACAATCACCGGAAGCCCGCGCTGCAGGGTATCGCCAAGCAGCTTGCCGTCTTCGCCCTGCGCCGCGAGCGCGGCTTTTTCCTCAGGTGTTAAGGCACGGCGCAGCTTGAAGCCTTTCATCAGCTCGCCGGCGATATGCTCGCAGTCGCAGGCGCTGCCGCCGTTGCCGCACAGCAAAAGCTTTCCGCCTCCCGCAAAGCTTTCCACAAGCATCTCGTAGGCCTGCAGCAGGCTTTGGCGCGCAGGCCGCAGCGCGGGATGATCAAACAGCGTGGCGTTGAGATACGTCATATCGTTCATAGCGGCTCCTTTACCTCAGGCGGAACTGGTTGGGCGTCAGGCCGTAGTTTTCGCGGAAGCGCTTGGAGAAATAATGCGGCGTGTTGTACCCCAGCGCCCGGGCAATCTGCTCCACGGGCAGGCGGGTTTCGGTCAGCATTTCGGCCGCCTTGGTCATGCGGCACTTGGTGACGTAGTCCACCAGGTTGATGCCCATGTGCTCCTTGAAGATGCGGCTTAAATAATTATTGGAAAGCATCGTGTATTCCGAAAGCTTGGTCAGCGATAGCTCCTGGGAGAGGTTATTGTGTATGTATTTGACCACGCTTTCCACAGCGATGCGGGTGCGGCTTTCATCGCTGCGCTCGTATAAGATGAAGGTGCTCGCCTGCGTAAGCCATGCCGAGAACGCCGAGATGTTTGGGAAATAGCTGGAGGATTGCGGCGAGGTGAAGCGCTCGTCCCCCCCGCGCATGCGGACCTTAATGATCTCCACGTATTTGGACAGCATCAGGTGCTTTTCCGTGCAGTTCATTTTGGCGGAGATGATGTGCTCCATCGAGACCTGAATCTGCATTTCCAGCTCGTCCTGGTCGTCCTTGTCCAGCGCGTCGGTATAGGCCTTGAGGTCGGCCATGAGCTCTGCCTGCGTATCGCCTCGCAGCTTGGGTAGGGGCGTGAAGATGAAGAGGTTGTTCCATTCCTCGAAATAGCTGTGCTTGTATGCCTCCAGCGCCTGTTCAAACGATACATGGATATCCGTGGGCGTCGTACAGCTGCCGCCCACGCCCATCGTGATATCCACCGACAGGAAGCGCCGCGCGTAGCTGATGATGGACTGCATCTTGGACTTGGCCAGCTCGCCTGAGGACAGCGCCAGCGCGCAGACGCAGTTCTCGCTGCGCTCGTAGGCAATGTAGGCGTTGTCCACGTTGGATTGCCGTTCGATGTAGCTGATCAGCGCGTCGGTCACGGGTTGGTCGTAATTCTCGTCGTCGTTTGGCGACAGGAATAACAACAGGATACGGTACTGCGCGTCGGACATCTGGCGGGTGTGGTATAACAGCTGCTTGTCGAAATTCTGCTTGGAGATAGGCTCGCCCTCGGTAATCGAGCGCATGAACGCGAGCTTGAGCGTGGGCAGGTTTTCCTCCCAGTTGCGGCTCAGGTTGAGAATCTCCTTTTCCATCTCGGTCAGCACGGCGTCCACCTGGGCGAACTCGTCGGCGTTGGATCCGTCCTCCTGCTCCATTTTCATCAGCAGGTGCTTGGCGCGCGACATCAGCTTTTTCACGGGCGCATAAAAGTGGAAGGCGAAGATACGGGAAATCAGCAGGAAGATGAGCACCGTGATGCTGGTAATCACCACTGCGGCAACGATGATGATGCGGTTGACAGCCAGGAAGCTGTCCGCCGGAACGAAGGATACGATCAGCCATCCGTTTGGCAGCATTGCGCAGGAGCGAAGCGTGCGGCTGTCGCCAAGCGTGGCAAACACACCGTTCGCCTCGGCCGCCAGGCACTCGGCGTTGGTTTCGTACCCCAGCGCCTGCACGCTTGTGGGCGCGCTGGGATCGGCATTGTTTAAAATCAGCTGGCCGTCGGCATCCAGCAGCAACAGCATGCGGGAGTCCTCGCTGGACATGCGGCTGAGCATGCTCACCAGATAGGTCAGGGGAACGTCCACGGCGATCATCGCATCGGCCTGGTAGAACGGCTGGGTCAGCGGGTAGGGATAAATAAACGTCATGACGGATGCGGCGCTGGCTGTCTGGTGGTACTGGATGCTGCGCAGGGTGAAATAGGTATTGCTGGTGCGCAGCAGCTGCACGGGCTCAAACCAGGTCATATACGGCCAGTAAATGCGGTTGGCCGTGGTGTTGCGCTTGTAGCCCATCGAGGAGGACGCGACAAAATCGTCCTCCTTAAAATAGATATGAATGCTCGACATCAGGTTCTGCGAGGACATCGCCCTGTAGGATAGCTTGGTGCACAGCTCGGAGACCTTCAGAAGGTCGAAGTCCTCAGCCAGGGCGTTGAGGGTGTCTCCGCTGTCGTTGGCGGAGATAAAGTTCAGCACGAACTGATCCACAGGCGCGAGGATGTTGGAGCTGATTACGTTTGCGATCTGGCACAGAATCAGGGAGTTGAGCTTCTGTGCGTCCCGGGTGTAATTGACGTTGGATACGTAGACGAACGTGATGCTTAACAGCGCTGCCATCAGCGTGATGATTAAAAAGTATGACAGCGTAAGCTTTGTAATCAAGGTCGCCTTTTTTTTGGGCCTGTTCTTCATTTTTTTCATCACTCCAGTTGTTCAGGCTCATTCTATCATATTCCGCCGGGAATGTTCAGCCTGTGTTTCTGTGAAAGACAGGATCGTTGTAGGATAGTGAAAAATTGTTACCGGCATACGGGCGTAAATGGTGAAAAAGTTACCAGTATCACAAATTAGTTGTCTTAACATATAGCATTATCGACCATATAATACAAATATCAAATGAAATAGCGACAAACGGAGTGTGACCATGCAGCTACGTGAAAGTTCCCTACACAAAAAAGGTCTGCGCAGGTTTATCAGTGATTTCCGCCTGTACAAAAAGCACTGGGCCCTGGCGGTACTGCTCTTGCCGACGATTATCTACTTTGTGATCTTCAAGTACATCCCCATCTCCGGCCTGGCGATGGCCTACAAGGACTATAAAATCGGGCTGGGCATCTGGGCAAGCCCCTGGGTCGGGCTTGATAACTTCTCCTTTGCGTTTTCAACCGCCACATTTACCCGCGCGTTTACCAATACGGTGATCATTTCGTTTTTGAAAATTCTCACCGGCTTTCCGGCGCCGATCATCCTGGCGCTCTTATTAAATGAAGTCCGGCATATGAAATACAAACGGACCATCCAGACCATATCCTATCTGCCGCATTTCCTCAGCTGGGTTATCGTCGCGGGGCTGTTTTCACAGCTCTTATCCCCGACCACCGGCGTGGTGAACTACGTGCTGAAAACCTATTTCGGATTGGATAAGCCCATCTACTTCCTGGGCAGCAACGACTGGTTCCGCGGGACCCTGATCGTGACCGACATCTGGAAGGACGTCGGCTGGGGGTCCATCCTCTATATCGCGTCTATCGCCGGCATAGACCCCAGCATGTATGAGGCCGCCGTGTGCGACGGCGCCAACCGCTTCCAGCGGCTGCGCTACATCACGCTTCCGTCGCTGATGCCCACGATCACCATCATGCTCATCCTGCGTGTGGGCAATGTCATGGTCGCCGGGTTTGACCAGATCTTCAACCTCTATAACCCCGCGGTGTACAAGACGGCGGATATCATTGATACCTTCGTGTATCGCTATGGCATCGGACAGATGAAATATTCCCTGTCCACGGCTGTGGGGCTGTTTCAGAACCTGATCGGCTTTGTGATGGTTGTCGGCATGAACTTTGTCGCCAACAAGATCAACGATTCGGGCATCTGGTAGAGGAGCGTAGCGATGAAAGATAAAGCAAACTGGTTTGACGTCCTGCTGTACCTGTTCCTGGGGCTGTTCGCGATCTCGATCGTGTTCGCGTTTGAACACCTGCTGTCGCTGTCGTTTTCCCCGTCGTATGTGGCCACCAAGGGCGGCTTTCACCTGCTGCCGGTGGATGCGACGCTGGATAACTACCAAAAGGTGCTGGAGTCCAAGTACATCTGGATGGGATATAAAAATACCTTGATCCGCACCATCTTTGGCACCGTGCTGCAGCTGACCGTCACCTCGATGGGCGCATACGCCCTGTCCAAGCGCTTCTTCCCGCACCGGTCGGCGTGGACGTTCATGATCGTATTCACCATGTTTTTCTCCGGCGGGCTGATCCCCACCTATATCTTGATCGTCAACCTGGGGCTGATGAACAGCTACGCCGCGATGATCCTGCCGGGCCTGGTCAGCGCGTTCAACCTGGTCATCATGCGCAACTACTTTATGTCCCTCCCCGAGGAGATCGAGGAAAGCTGCATGATCGACGGCGCGGGCCGCTTCCGCATCTTCTTCCAGATCGTGCTGCCGCTTTCAAAGCCCATCCTGGCTACGGTGGCGCTGTGGCTGGCGGTCGGCCACTGGAACTCGTGGTTTGACGTGCTGATCTACATCACCGACGATAAGCTCTTCACCCTGCAAATCGTGCTGCGCCGTATCATCATCACCGGTACCCAGCAGATGGTGGACCTGAACGTTTCCTCCGAGGTGATGAACCAGATGCAGGCAAGCCCTGAGGGCGTCAAGGCCGCGGCCATCTTCGTTGCCACGCTGCCCATCCTTGCGGTGTACCCCTTCATCCAGAAGTATTTTGTCAAAGGCATCATGATCGGTTCCTTGAAGGGCTAATAAATGGTATGATTCAGGCAGATTTTGCCTGATCAAATATAAAGGAGGGTATCCTATGAAAAAACTCATCGCTCTCTTGCTCTGCGCAGTGCTGCTCATCCCCGCGGCAGCCAGCCTGGCCGATGACTCCGTCCCCGTAAAGTGGTCGGGAACCATCTCGGTCGCCAGCTACATGTTTGCTCCGTTTGATCCGGACAAAGACATCGTAGTCAAAGAAGCTGAGAAAATCCTGAAGGAAAAGTACGGCTACGACGTAACGTTTGATATTCAGTACATTGAATATCAGCAGTATCAGGAAATTCTCAACACCCGCATCGCGGGCAAAACGGCCCCCGATGTATTTATCTCCATGAGCTCGTCCAACATGGACAACCTGTATGAGCAGGGCGCCATCGCCGAGTTTGACGTGGATTTCTTCGCACAGAACGCCCCCAACCTCTACGCCTTCATGAACAACGGCGGATACCACGGCCGTTTGGCGAACTTTGTGGACATGTTCTGGGATTATTCCACCGTTGCTAACGGCAAAATGATCACCGTCGCCGGCATGACCGAAGCTGGCGCAATGCCTTACAAAAACCTCGTGTACCGCGGCGACTGGCTGGACAAGCTGGGCGTTGACCCCGAAGCGCTGCCCATGACCGTGGAAGACTTCATGGCCCTGATGTACAGGTTTGCCGATGAAGATCCCAACGGCAACGGCGTCAAGGACACCTACGGCTTCTCCACCACCGTGATCGAAGCGCTGTTTGGCGCGTATGGCAGCTACACCGCCATCTCCGCCGGTTTCTCCACCAACCCCAGCTGGGGCCCGCACTGGTTTGTCGGCGATGACGGCAAAGTGATTTGCTCCGACATCCTGCCCGGCAACAAAGACGTGCTCGCGATCCTCCAGAAAGCCTATGCCGACGGCGTGCTCGATCCTGAGTTCATCACCGGTGAAAACACCGGCGGCTACTGGGCCATCTCCCAGGGCTTCATCAACGGCCTGTACGGCGTATCCGCCCTGGCCTCCATCGGCCACTATCGCTATCCCGAAGTTATGGGCGATGACGGCGGCCGCTGTGCCCAGGAATACTACGCTGTGAACGGCGCCGACTCCACCTTCTACTACGGCCCGTGGCCGGCTGGCCCCAACGGCGATTACGGCTGGCGCTTGGGCTATGCGGTAGGCATCGGCGAAAACATGCTCTACAACGCATCCCTGAACGACGATCCCGAGAAGCTTGCCGCGATCTTTGCGATCCTGGACATCTTCTTCACGGATGACGAACTGGCGCTCCTCACCGCTTGCGGCGTGGAAGGCGTGACCTTTGAATACACCGATGCCGGCTCCGTGGTGATGCTCAAGACCAACGAAGAGCTTAACGAATGCGGCGTTGCGGTTCTGCGCGGCCTGTACGGCGGCGGCGGCAACTACAACGAAATGATTCAGGAGCTGGGCTTCTACAACAACCCCGACATCAAGAACCGTCTTGAATGGGCAGCCAAACCCCAGTATGACAGCTACCTGCTGACGGTTGTGCCGGTCGCGCTGCCTTCGCAGTCCACCTACGCCTCCGAGCTGCTGGCCTTCCGTGATGAGACCTGGATCTCCATCATCAAGGGCGACCTGCCTGTGGATTATTACGATGAGTATGTCCAGGGCTGGCTGGATCTTGGCGGCCAGGTCCTCACCGACGAAGCCAATGCCTGGTATGCCGGCGAATAACCGGTAATCCCTCACCCGATACACTGTCGGCGCGGTGCAACACTGCACCGCGCCGATTTCCATTGATTTTGACGATATGGAGAGAGAGAACACTATGAATCTCAGCGCAAGCGCAGTTCGCTGGAATGACGCGATGGTCAAGCTCCTGAGCGATTTGCAGGTGATGCAGGGAAACCCTTACGATATCGGCGGCCTTTTGGACGTCAACAAAGGCTTTACCGAGCCCGCCGCCGGGGCCAGGCTTGCCGATGTATTTCTATCCGCGCACTATAACCCGCAAAGCCTTTACCACGGTCAGCTGGAGATGCTCACGCGCGCCAAAATGGCGATGGAGCACCTGCTGTTCAACATGCACGAGGACGGCACCATCGATCTGCTGGAAACCAACTACCACGATTCCACCGCCAACGCCTTTTGTACCCACCTGCTGGGGTACACCCACCGCCTGATTCGGACATTTTCGCAGCATACGCCTCTGGAGGATGAAATCCAGGCCCTGCTGCTTCGCTTTTTGCAAAATTCCGCCCGCGCCATGATCAACGGCGGCTTTCACACGCCCAACCACCGCTGGGTCATGGCCGCCGCCCTGGCCCTGTGCTATCAGGAGCTGGGCGACGACGCCTGCCGCGCCATGATGCAGCAATACCTGGACGAGGGCATCGACAACGACGCCGAGGGCGAATATACCGAGCACTCCGTGGGCATTTATGATATCGTGTGCGATCTCTCCCTGCTGATGATTTCCCGGGAGATGAACATGCCCGAGCTCATCATCCCGGTGATGCGGAATCTGGAAAAGCTGCCCTATTATATCGAGCCGGACGGCTCCATCGCCACCCTGAACTCCCGCAGGCAGGATTTCGGCAAGAAGCTCTATGCGTTTCCCTACCTGCTGGACTGCCTGCTGGCCCTGAAGGTACCCCACGACGAAAGCGACGCCCGGTATCAGCGGCTGATGGGTGTTGCGGAGTACCTGTACCAGCTTTACCTTGACCATGAGGACAAGCTCACCTGGCCGCCGGACGCCAGCCAGTTTTTAACCCAGTTCATGCTGGAGCCGTCGCTGGCGGAGGTTGTGCATCCGTCCATACCGCTGCAAACAGCGTACCGGAAGCTGTTCCCCCTGTCGGGCGTGGCGCGGGCGCGCATGGGCAAGGCCGCGCTGACCCTGGTCAGGCAGCGTCCGGTGTTTTGCAAGCTGCAGGTCGGCGAGCTGACGCTGATGCTGCGCATGGCGTCCAACTTCTTTGGTACGGGGCAGCTGATCAGCACCGATATCGAGCCCATTGCAAACGGCTGGCGGCTGCAGCGCGTTACCGAGGGCGGGTATATGCGCCCGCTGGGCAAGGCGGCCGGAACCATTGTGTGGGAGGACATCCCCCGCGAGAAGCGCCAGTGGGTGAATATGCAGCATCTGACCCTGACCATGGACGTGCTGGTGTTTGAAAACCGCGTCGAGCTCGCCCTGACCGTGGACGGCAACCTGCGCCTGCCCTGGAAGCTGGAGGGCATCCTGTCGCCCGGCGGAGCGCTGACCACGCAGGACGGAGCCTTTTCCACCGGCGAAGGCGACACCGCCATTCTGGAGCACGGCTTTACCTACAGGCTTGGCAAGGACGAAATCACCTGGTCGGACGGCTTGAAGCAGCATGTGTTTGCCGAGATGATGCGCAACTCCCTGCCCAAGGAAGCCAAGGCCTTCACCATCTACAACACGGGGCTTGCGCCGCAGGGCCACCGCGTAACACTAACCTGGAAATAGGGGATCGAGTATGAATATACCCAAGCTGCAGGATAAAATTAACCTGCTGGTTCGCTGGCAAACCCAAACCGAGGCCGGGCAGAAAACCATGGAGCTGTTCGATTGGCCCCAGGGCGTCGCGTTGTTCGCGCTGTACCTGCACGCCAGGCAGACTAGCGACAAAACGCTGATGCACTACCTGTACGGGTGGTTCGACGCGTGGATCGAAAAAGGGCTGCCCGGCAAAAACATCAATTCCATGGCGCCGCTGCTCACCCTTTCGTTCCTCTACGAGGATACGAAAAAGGAAAGCTATTTAAAGATCTGCGAGGAGTGGCTTTCCTACGCGCTCAACGACCTGCCCCGCACGGGCGAGGGCGGCTACCAGCACATCACCATCGATTCGGACAATTATGCCCAGCTGTGGGACGATACCCTGTACATGACCGTGCTGTTCGTCGCCCGTATGGGCGGGCTTCTCAAACGGGACGATTGCGTGCAGGAGTCGATCCGCCAGTTTCTGGTGCACATCAAGTATTTACAGGATCCGGTCACAGGGCTGTTCTTCCACGGCTGGACGTTTGCCGAAAAGCACCACTTCGCAGGCGCGCTGTGGGGACGCGGCAACGCGTGGTACACGGCCGGGCTGGTGGATTATCTGGAGCTGGCCGCGATTCCCGACGGCGTTAAGTGGTTTCTCGTTTCCACCCTGCAGCGGCAGGTGGACGCGCTTTTGACGGTACAGGCGGAAAACGGCATGTTCCATACGCTGTTGGATGACCCGGACAGCTATCCCGAATCGTCGGCAACGGCAGGCTTTGCCTATGGCATCCTGAAGGCCGTGCGTCTGGGCCTGCTCCCGGAAAGCTACCGCAAGGCAGGCGAAAAGGCCGCCGCCGCCGTGGCTGCGCGCGTGCTGCCCACAGGTGAGCTGGCGGAGGTCTCGGCGGGCACCTGCCTGCGCATGACCAAGGAGTACTACCGCAACATCCCCCTCAGGCCCTGCCCCTACGGCCAGTCCATGGCCTTGCTGGCGCTGGTTGAAGCAGGGAAATCCTGAGGCAATCCCGCACAACCTGGCGACCGTATTTCCGCTATCTTGGGTACGTGGGGAGGCTTGCGGTAGCGCTGCTACAGCGGCGCTCCCCACGCACCCAATCTAGTAAAAATCCGATTCGCCATTCTGCACGGTCTCGCCTCAGGATTTCCCTGCGAAACCTATCATGTGGGATTGTTAAATTGAAACGCGATTGTCTAGTAATGAACCTTGATCGTTTTGATCTCGAACGGGCGGAAGGTGAGCGCGCGGGCGTCCGCCGCCGCCTGTTCCTCTTCCAGCATGTTGCATTCCTGCACGCTCGTCACCGGATGGCCGAAGGTCATCGACGCGGTGGTGTAATCGCCCATCGCCTCGTACAGGCGCACAATGTAGGCGCGGGCAGCGTCCTCGCAGGGCTTGACGGCTTCAATCACGATATTGCTCCTGTCAATGGCCGCCAGCGAGACCGGCGCGGCGCCGCCTTGAATCACGATGGGCGCGTAGTTGAACGCATAGGCGGGGCGGATCACGCTCTGCGCGCCAAACGGCGCGGCGTGGGGCAGAACGGCATACCGGCAGCGGTGGATACCCTTATCACCCTCTTTATCCGGGCGCATGCCGCCCTTGTGCAGCGACAGGCGCATGCTGCCGCCCGATACGCTCAAGCCGTACTTGCAGTCGTTGAGCAGCGCAATGCCGTAGCTTGCCTCGCTCAGGTCGGTAAACTTGTGGTTGCACACCTCGTGCCTGGCCTTCTCGGCGTCGGTGGAGCGGCGGTTGGAGCGGCGGATGTGGCCGAACTGGATTTCACTCCGTGCGCCGTCGCACAACAGCGCGGTATCAAACGCGGTTTTCAGGAAGCGGTGCTCCTCCTGCCAGTCCATCACCGTATCAAACGAGATCATCGGCGACGCGGCATCGAACACCATATCCTGCGTAATGGTGGAAAGCTCCGTTAAGCGGTAGGTGCTGCGGATGCGCAGCTCCACCGGGCCGTCTGCGATCACCTCGCGGCTGACAAGCGTTGCGCAGGGCCTGAACTTCTCATGCAGGTCGGCGTCCACGTCCCAGGCGTCCCATTTGGCGGGGATATCCTCGGCCATCAGGAAGGTGTTGAACGGCAGACCCTGCACCAGCTCGCGCCCGGTGCGCCTGTCGGTCATCGAGGCGATAAAGCCGTTTTGGTCAAAGCGAATCTCCGCAAAGGGCGTTTGCAGCCTGTCGTCCTTCAGCGTGAAGGGGGAGGCGTCCCCGCAGGGCGCGTCCGTATACGAAAGCGCTTGGGTGCCAAGCGCGGGCAGCGCCAGGCCGGATACGGCGAGCAGCGCCTCCCCGTCCAGGCTCGAAAAGCGCTGGGCCTTCGCCCCGGCAACGCCCGCGGCTTTGGCGGGCAGGTACAGGGTATCCTCACGCGGGAACCCCAGCGTGTTGTAAAGCGCTGCGCCGCCGCCCGAGGTGCCGAGCATCTCCTGCGTCATCTGCCCGGCGGACCGGATCACGTTGCCGACTACCGCAAGCGCTTCCGCGTGCGCGGCGTGGATGCAGGTGCCCGGCAGAATGTCGTGGAACTGGCGCACCAGCAGGTCGTTCATCAGCGGGCGGATCGCTTCGCCGTCGGCCACGACTGCGGCCTGTACGGCGCGCAGCACCAGCGCAAGCTCCAGATCGTGCAGGGCGATTTCTGCCTTGCGGTTGTTGCGCTTGATCTGGTGCTGGTTGGTCAGCGTGCCGCGGTGGCCCTCCAGGTACAGCTCGTCGGCATAGACGGTCGGGCGCACGATGGTTTCCTCAAGCCTTTGCATGAACGCGCTGACGGAGATATGCTCCGATCGCGCGACGCCCTGCAAATCCCTGACACGGCGGCTCATCTCGATCATGGATTCGTGCGGCCCGCCGCCGCCATCGCCATGGCCGTAGGAGTGCAGGCGCATGTTGGACACCCACGGCTCCTTGATCTTCTCCCCGCCGGTGGTCAGCTTCTCCAGCCATATAGGCGAGGGGCCGCGCTCAATGCGGTTGAGATGCGTGAGCACCTGGGTTCCGTCCAGGCCCTGCCAGTAAAAGCTGGTGTAGGGGAAGCGGGTGGTGTCGTTCCAGTCCATCTTGGTGGTCAGGAAATAGTTCACCCCGCAGCCCTTGATAATCTGGGGCAGGGCATAGGCGTAGCCGAAGGTATCCGGCAGCCAGAAGCAGTCCGACGTATAGCCGAAGTGCTCGCGCGTGAACCGCTGCCCCCACAGGAACTGGCGGATCATGTACTCCCCGCCGGTCAGGTTGCAGTCGCACTCCACCCAAACGCCGCCGTTTGGCTCCCAGCGTCCCTCGCGCACAGCCTGGGCAATGCGCCGGAACAGCCCCGGATATTCGCGGCGGATGATATCGGCATGGTAGGCGGACGACTGGATGAAGCGGTATTCATCGTACTGCTCCATCAGGTTGAGCTGGTTGGCAAAGGTGCGGGCGCATTTTTTCTCGGTCTCGGCAATCGGCCACAGCCAGGCCGTGTCCATATGGCTGTGCCCGGTCAGGCCGACAAACGCCGTGGTACCGGCGTTGCGCTTTTCAAGCTGATCAAGGAGCAGCGGGTGCGCGTCCCGCAGGGCGGCGCGGAAGTCCGCGTCGGAGCACGACGCCGGATCGTACAGGAGCCTCCGGTGCGCCTCGCAAAGCGCGTTATCCACCTCGGCGCGGCGGAAATCGGTCTCCGGCAGCACATCGGTGAGCTCCAGAAGCGTTTGCAGGTCATACTGGAACGCCGCAAATTCCTCATCCCGCGTGCAAACGTCCATCGGCCCGATGGGATAGGTATAATCCTTGAAGCTCTCCTGGGCAAAGGGCATGGTGCCGGGCATATCGTGGAAGGCGTAGCACTCCAGCACGAGCTCCAGCGTTTTGCCCGCCCTGGCGCAGGTGGTAATGCAGCCGGTGAAATGGAGCCCCACCATGTTGGGCGGCTCCTCCGGTGTGAAAATGCCGTGCGGCTCGCCGTTCAGCCAGAGCATGGCTTCGTAGTATTTGGTTTTGGGCCACAGGTACAGCGCCCGGCCGTCCAAAGCCTCCGGCACGGTGAACGTGCCCTTGAACCAGCCGTACGCGCCTTCGCCGCCCCAGCGCATATCCTCAGGCATCGGGCCAAACTGCGCATCCTCCGGCATCCTGTGCTGCCGCCCCGTTTGGCAAAAGCGTGTTTCCACCGTCCCGATGGGTTGATACTGGCGCGAATCCAGGGTTTTTACAAAGCGCCGGAGCTTATCTTTGGTCTGGGCAATGCCCTGCTTGGTCTGCATGATGGTCTCCTCCCGCATATGCTGTTTTCCGTATTTTCATTCTAACAGGGTGGGGTAGCGGGCAAAAGACAACTTATTGATGATCGAAAACAGTTTCTTGTCAAAGCCCGGTTTTCTGCCTGAACCTATGCTATACTCAAGCCACATTGAATTGGATAGCCCTGTGATATTTTGCTGACGATACAGGCGAAACGGAGGTCGCGAGTATGAATCATATCCTGTTTTCCGGCCCGTTGGGCGGCCTTGCGGTACGGCGCGAGGCACAGTCTTTTTCCGTATGTGCCGAGAACCCCACCGGCGAAAAGGGCAAAGGCGGTAGGGCGGAGCTCCAGGGCGGCGTCTCCGGCAATGCCGCGCGGGACCTGGGGCGCGGCTGGAAGGTCAACCCCTATGTGCGCATCCCCGCCAAGGAAACCGTAACCCTCATGGACGTAACCGGCGAGGGCAGCATCGACCAGATCTGGCTCACCGTCAGCCGCCCGTGGCGCAACGGCATCCTCCGCTTTTACTGGGACGACGCCGATACCCCCGCCGTGGAATGCCCCGTGGGCGATTTCTTTTGCAGCGGCTGGAACGAGTACACGCCCGTGCGCTCGCTGCCTGTGTGCGTCAACCCGCATAACGGCTTTAACTGCTATTGGACGATGCCGTTTCACAAGCGCGCGCGCGTGACCTTTGAAAACTGCAGCGAGGAACGCTGCATCCTCTACTACCAGATCAATTACTCCCTGTACGCCCTGCCGCCCGAGGCCCTGTACTTCTGCGCGCAGTTCCGCCGCACAAATCCCCTGCCTTACAAGGAAGTATACACCATTTTGGATCATGTTGAGGGCAAGGGGCATTTCGCGGGCACCTATATGGCCTGGGGCGTGAACAATTGCGGCTGGTGGGGCGAGGGCGAGATCAAGTTCTTTATCGACGGCGACGCGGAATATCCCACCATCTGCGGTACGGGCACGGAGGATTATTTCGGAGGCGCGTACAACTTCGAAAACACCAAAACCCACGAGTACGAGGAGTATTCCACGCCGTATTCCGGGCTGTGCCAGGTCGTCCGCCCGGACGGGCTGTACCAATCCCAGACACGGTTTGGGCTGTACCGCTTCCACCTCACCGATCCGGTGTGCTTTGCCAGGGATCTTCGCGTGACCATCCAGGCGCTGGGCTGGCGCTCCGGCGGCCGCTACCTGCCCCTGCAGGACGATATCGCCTCCGTGGCCTTCTGGTATCAGGATACCCCCGCGCCCAAGCTGCCGCCCCTGCCTTCGATTGACGCGATGGAAATTGTTTAGAACCCAACACAGTAAGGAGCCTTCACCATGCGAGACAGACTGGAAATCTTGAAGAAGCAAACGGAAAACCAATACTGGGCCGAGCGCATCCTAAACGAGCTCAGCTACCTTTTAAATCTGGTCGGGGAGACCGAAGCGCTGAGGGCATCGCTCAAGCGGCTGGAGGACGCATACGCCGCGTCCGGCGCGATCACCAAACAGACGGTGCTGGCGGAGGAGGAAGCGCTTGCCGTTTACGGCCGGCAGGCCAAGAGCCTCACGCTGACCTGCGCGGCGCACGCGCATATCGACATGAACTGGATGTGGTCCATGCCCGAAACCGTGGGCGTGGTGATCGATACCTTCCAGACCATGCTCCACCTCATGGACGAGTACCCGGAGTTCACCTTCACCCAGTCGCAGGCGTCCACCTATCAGATTGTGGAAAAGTACGCGCCGTCGCTGCTGCCAAAAATCAAACAGCGCATCCGGGAAGGCCGCTGGGAGGTTGCTGCCACCCACTGGGTGGAGCCGGACAAGAACATGATCTCCGCCGAAAGCATGGCGCGGCACCTGCTGTACACCAAAACCTATCTGTCCGAGCTGCTCAATATCACCCCGGACTCCCTGCAGGTGGATTTTGAGCCGGATACCTTCGGCCACCCCCTGGGCGTGCCGGAGGTCCTGAGCCACGCGGGCGTCAAGTATATGTACCACTGCCGCGGCGCGGAGAACCTGGAGCTTTACCGCTTCCGGGCCAAGTCTGGCGCGGAGGTGATCGCCTATCTGGATGGGGACTGGTACAACCGCCCCATCAGTTACGCCATGGCGGCGTTCCTGCCGGGCTTTTGCAAGCGCAACCATGTCAAAGAGGCCCTGCATGTCTACGGCGTGGGCGATCACGGCGGCGGGCCGACCCGTGTCGATATCGAAAAGGCGATCACTATGCAGTCCTGGCCGCTGATGGCCACCATCCGCTTTGGGCGCTTTGACGAATACTTCCGCTCCGTTGAGGAGAGCCGAGAGCACTTCCCGGTGATCGACCGGGAGCTGAACTTTGTGTTCACGGGCTGCTATACCTCGCAGTCGCGCATCAAGCGCGCCAACCGTTTGGGCGAAGACCGCCTGTACGATGCCGAGGCTTTGCAGGCGATGGCAACGCTCGCTGGCACGCAGCCCGAGGCGACCGTGAACATGGACAGGGCGTGGCAGAACGTGCTGTTCAACCACTTCCACGACATCCTTCCCGGCTCCGGCGTGCGCGATACCCGCGAATACGCCCTGGGGCTGTTTCAGGAAACCGAAAGCTATGCCACCGGCAGCATGAACCGCACCATGCAGAGTATCGCCGAGGCGGTGGATACCACCGCGCTGGGACTGCCGAAGAACCTGCAAGGCAGCGCGGCTGTCGGCGCGGGCGCGGGCCATGGCGTGGTGCAGGGCGCAAAGCTTGAGCACAACGGGTTTACGCAGTATGCCAACGTCAGCGATATCAGCCGCGGCGGCGGCGACGTGCGCGCGTTTGTCCTGTACAACACCACCAGCTATCCCCGCAGGGAGCGTGTGCAGCTTACCCTGTGGGACTGGGAACTGCCGCTTTTGAAAACCGCCGTGTATGCGCAGGATCTGCGCGAGCTTCCCTACGACGTGCTGGAAAGCGACCAGCGCTACTGGTCGCACAGCTACGCTACCCTCGCTTTTACGGCGGAGGTGCCGCCGCTTGGCTATACCACGGTGTACGTCGCCCGCGGCAAGCACCCCCAGGAGCCGCCCTATCAGGAAAACACGCGCGTACAGCACTTCAAAAACACAAATCCCGTGCTGGAAAACGAGCTGGTTCGCGCGGAGTTTGACCGCCGCACGCTGATGCTGATCTCCCTCCTCGACAAGCGCACCGGCAGGGAGCAGATGGCCGCGCCCGCCGGATACCGCCTGATCCAGGAGGAAAACGTCGGCTTTTTCACCGCGTGGGATGTCGGGCGTTATGGCAAGCTAAGCCTTGTGCAGGAAGAAAGCTTTGTGCACCTGACCGAGGAAAAGCCCGCCGCCAGGTTCCCAAGGCTTTCGTATACGCTCCAGTTTTCACAGTCCACGCTCACGGTGCGGGTGCGGCTTGACGGCGACATGCTGCGCTTTTCCACGGAGCTCAACTGGCGCGAGGAAAGCGCCGACGGCAAACCCGTGCCCCAGCTGCAGTTTACCGTGCCCTATGCCTATCAGGCCGATTGCATCCGCTGCGACGGGGCGGTCACCCCGGCGGACCGGCAGGAGGGCGACCACGATATCCCCGCCCTGCTGTATGCCGCGCCTGTCCAGGCGGGCGGCGGTTTGATGCTGACCACCGACAGCAAGTACGGCTACCGGGCGACCGGCGGTGCGCTCAGTGTCAGCCTGATCCGCTCCTCCCACTCGCCCGACAAGCTGCCGGAGGTGGGCGTCCACACCACGGAAATCGGCCTTGGCGCCGTGCCGGACTTTGCCGAGGATACGCTCCTGCGGCGCGCGGTTGCGTTTGCCCATCCCGTGTATGTGCGCTCGGCGGCCGTAGGCAATGGCAAGCTGCCCGCCGAGGCGTGCCTGCTAACGCTTTCGGGCAAGGCCCGCGTTACGGCTGTCAAGCCTGCGCAGGACGGTAACGGCATCCTCGTGCGCATGGTGCAAAACGGCGAAGGGGAGGAAACCGTTACCCTGTCCCCGGCTGCGAAAGCCGAGACGACCGACATTCTGGAGAATGCAGAAGCTGCCCTGCCCGTTTCGGGCGGCAAGGCGCAGGTCACGCTCAAGCCCCATGTGCTCAGCAGCGTGCGCATTCTGCCATAAACAAAGGAGCAAACCATGCTGCAAACAATAGCCAACGATGTGATGAGCGTTTCCATCAACGAGCTGGGCGCGGAGCTTTGGTCCATCCGCGGGGAGACCGAGTACCTCTGGCAGGGCAACCCCGCCGTGTGGGCGGGGCGTTCGCCGACGATTTTCCCCTATGTGGCGCGGCTGTTTGATGGCAAGTATACCGTGAACGGCGAGCCCTACCGCCTGCCCATCCACGGCTTTGCCGGACACCTGTACTTTACGGCGGTGGAAAAAAGCCGGGAGGCCGTTACCCTGGAGATACAGGACTCCAAGCTCACCCGCGCGCTCTACCCCTGGCCGTTCACCTTTCAGGTGCGCTATGCGCTGGAGGGCAGAAAGCTCTTGATTTCCTATCTTGTGAGCAACACGGGCAGCCAAACCATGGTGTTCGGCCTGGGCGGGCATCCTGGCTTCAACGTGCCGCTGGAGGACGGGCTGGCCTTTACCGATTACGAGCTGCGCTTTTGCGCGCTGGGAATGCCGGAGCTTGTGGAGATTAGCGACGATTGCTTCATCACCGGCAAAGCCGCACCCTATCCCCTGGCCAATGGCGATACCCTGCGCCTGCGCCACGACCTGTTCGATCGCGATGCCATTGTGCTCAAGGGCATGGCGGATACCGTGACCCTGCGTTCGGATAAGGGCAGGCGCGGCGTGCGCGTCAGCTACCCGCAGATGCCCTACCTTGGCCTGTGGCATATGCCAAAAACTGAAGCGCCGTACGTGTGCATCGAGCCGTGGAGCTCCCTGCCCGCAAAACAAGGCGAAACGACCGAGTTTATCGGTCATCCCGATCTGATTTCCCTGCCTGCGGGCGAGCGCTATCAAAACGACTGGAGCGTTGAAATCCTCGAATAATGGCTTCTGAAAGGAGCAAAACCCCATGAACGACCAACAAAAGGCCGCGGCGCTGGCGCTGGATATGCTCAAGTCTGCCGGAATCGCGTTAACAAAGGCGGAGGAAGACCGTCTGGAAATCGCCGGCTTTGGCCTTGGTAAGCTATTGGATACCGGGCTTGAGCTGATTACCTATGTCAACACCGAGCGCTGCTGCGCCAAGGAGTTGGTGCTTCTGCCCCGGCAAACCTGTCCAGAGCACCGGCATCCGCCTGGCTTTGGCGGTCCCGGCAAGGAGGAAACCTTCCG
>Ga0116164_10001418_pt1 | contig 18197 bp, 23 predicted proteins | sample AD_UKC109_MetaG_FD_89888 | JGI IMG/M metagenome (GOLD analysis project Ga0116164, IMG submission 89888) | Active sludge microbial communities of municipal wastewater-treating anaerobic digesters from Hong Kong - AD_UKC109_MetaG | ecosystem: Engineered > Bioreactor > Anaerobic > Digestate... | reverse complement strand
GCACCAAAATAATTTATCTACAGCTATAAAATTATATAACATTCATCTTTTTATAATAGACAATTGCTCTGACCCCGACACATGAAATATTCTTCATCCATTCCTTTTTGCTCTGACCCCACATACTATCGAATAGTTTTCTGCTTGAAATTATTTGAAGAATGTTGGAAACTCAATAAAAAACAGGGGGATTCAATGAAAGAAGAAACCAAGGAAAACTTAAAAAATACCGGGACCTGGATGCGTTTTATTTATATGGTGCTTTTTATCATATTTTATGGAATTGCTGAGGGTCTTCTGATGTTTATTGTACTGTTTCAATTTATTGTTACCCTTATTACTTCCACGCCAAATGAGCGGGTGCGTCCTTTTTCCAGACAGCTCTCCCGTTACATTTATAATGTTTTACTTTTCCTTACGTATAATAGTGAAGAGAAGCCATTTCCTTTTTCTGATTGGCCAACTGAATAAGTAAATTAATAGCTGGGATAATAATAGAGGATTGACAATATTCGACATATTCTGGTGAGATATAAAATGATCCAGGTTGAGATATCCCGAAAAGGATAAAGGTTTCTGTATAATTTTGAAGGAACTGTTGTTGCAGTTTGAATATGTCAATTCTCCTGACAACGATTATCTTTTTGAATCGTATCTATATCTATTATTAAAATAAAACATGCTGGGAAGTAAAAAGATATATATACACTTACCATGCTGATTGCTTTTATCATGAATGTTATGTCACATAATCGCTGTTATGTTTCTTTTTTTTTATTAAAAAAAATAATCCTTGACCGCCCTGTTCAGGGAAGGTAGGGTATACAGCTGGTAGATAAGTCCGGCCTTCGTGATCTATATTTTTCGGAGGACCTGTATGTATCCCGACCGAATTTTAACGAAAAAAGACTGCGAACGTTTACAAAAAGTAATCGAAAGCAGGGCCACAAAAAATGTTTCCGAGGAACAGAGCCTCTCGATAATCAAGAGCTATCTGACGAGGGTCAAACCGATAGATTCGAAACAGGTGCGCCCAGACGTGGTGACAATGAATTCTAAAGTATGCCTGCGAAATATCGGTAATGGTAAAAAGCAGATTTTTTCACTGGTTTATCCGGATGATATAAGTCAATCCAAGGACAGGGTTTCAATACTTTCTCCCCTGGGATCTCTGGTGCTGGGTTGTTGTGTCGGGAATGTAGTCAAAGGCTTTCCTTACGGAGAAGAGTATTATTTAATCGAGAATATTCTATACCAGCCTGAAGCCGCGGGAGATTATCATCTCTGAGATGAAACGATTAATTTTCGAAGCCTATTCCGTTATCTTCAAGAAATGTTTTTGTTTTACTGCAAACCGGAGTTGATGTTTTTATTACTATTTTAACTTTTGATTTCTGATGCCAGATCATTTTTGCCTGCTCGAGTAATTTTATGCCATCCTTCATGATAATTCTGCTCTTTCTGTTTATGACAATAGCAATTTTACCGGGCTTGATTTCTTCCAGTATAACGGTGCTTTTAAGATTGAAGTCCTCTGGATCGATTTTTTTATTCATAGGTATGTCCATTTACCTGGATGTTGTTGTCCATCTCGAACCCTATAACAAATCATGTTCAAGAAAAACTGATTCCGAATTGTAAAGCTTTTATATAATATCTTTTCGTTTTCCCCAGCGCGACTTCACAGGCTTTTCCGGATGCCCTATGGTCTGATCAAGGTTTCCCAGCCCTTGAAACTCGATGCTGATCCTGTCGCCCGGCATAAGCCATAAATCATTGTCAAGGCCGCAGCATCCCGGGATGGTTCCCATGCCGATAACGGTTCCGGGCTGAACAGTAAAAATTCCAGCACAGTATTCAAGCACTTTGCCCGGGGTCGCGTAATATTCCGCTGTTGTTCCCTTCCAGGTAAAACGGTCGCCAATGGTGATCGTTACCGGTATGTTCAGCGGGTCGCTGATCTCGTCGGGTGTGACCAGGAATGCTCCGAGCCCGTTGCTTCTGCTAAAGTCCTTGCTTCTGGTCGGGCCCAGCGCGGTCATTTCCGGCAACTGTACATCCCTGGCTGAAGCGTCGTTGAAGATGCAATATCCTGCTATAACCGGAGCCGGTGAGCCGTGTTGATCCGTGCTCAGTCCGGTTACAAAGGCCAGTTCCGGTTCGACATCAAGGTATGATGTGTAGGCGGGCCAGGGAATAACATCCCCCTGACCTGAAATTTCATTGTGGTTCCCTTTGTAATAATGGAGGACGCCTGCGGGCTTTTTGCTTTTATTTCTGGCGACTATGGGTCCGATCACTGATGAAAGGGGCCAGGGGAACTCATGCTTGATCAACGTACGGGCTGAATTTGCCAGATGGCGCGGGGCAAGACTGAAATCAAGCAGTGCGGCCGGTTCCGGGACCGCGGGGAGCAGGTTTGCTTCTTCAACAGTGCAGATTTTCAGCCTTTCCGGGTTGTCGGTCCCTGAGAGCATATCAAGTACTGACCGGGCGGCTTCTCCTGCTTTCCGGGTGTCACTGATGTATGAATACATCGTGTTAAGGCCGGGAACATTCATCCCGAACGTGTTGGTTAAATGGTTGAAGGAATAGAGCCTTCCCTCAAGTGCGAACCCGAAATGAACGGTCTTGTCTTTATATCTGAAGGATGTTAATTTCATTTTTGATTCCCCGGTTGTGTTGTTGGTGTTTCAGTTAAGATGCTGTTTGAGAGTTTTTATTTACCGGTGCGAAAAACAGCGCCGCTGAACCGAAGAGTGACATCAGGGCAATCACCCATTTGAGGTTAGTGCAGACGCCGCTGAAAAGTACTATCCCATAGGTCACCCTGCTCAAGTCTGCAAGCAGGTAGAGGTGGATACTGTTTTCGACCATATCCAGAGCCGAAGCTACAAAAGGAAGCAACAGCAATAGATCCAGGCTCTCTGAAATATTTCTTTTATTAAATGCCTTGGCCATGAAGGATGAGATAAAGATGCCATAGAGCAGCGGGTGTATGTAGTCAAAGTAAAAGTGGCGGTAATACATGTCGATAAGGCCTTGTGACTGCCAGTTCTGGGCTATCCCCAGAAAGGTATCGCGTGAGAGGGTAATCTGCAGGCTCAGGAAATCACTCCCCAGTCCGGATGTGATAATCATAATGCTGATCTGGGAAATAATATACAGTATCAGAAACATAAGAGTTATTCTCGTACTGCTTATTTTTTTTCGATATGAATTGAGTGATGGCATGTCGGCCTCGTTTTTATTGATAGTAGTGCATATGATTACTGAACACAGGGGTTATTGCAACTATTTTCTTCTTCGCAGGAGAATAAAGGCTCGTGCTGAATCACATGGGTGAAAAAAAGTATCAACCCTGACTGTCGATCATAAACCCTTCCTCATTGAGAATATGGCGGACAGCTTCAATAAAACTCTGGTGCGTGATGTTTTTATGAAGGATTATTGAAGATTCGCCGTCAGGTTCGATTTTAATGACATCGATGGTTATTTCATCATGTATCTGGTCTATTTCGAAACGCAGTGGACTTTTGTCCTTTTCCAGTTTCAGGTTTATCCTTTCGACCAGGAAACGTATTTCAGAGAAATGGTCTTTAACTTCATCAGGAATTTCAGGTTTTTCATCTTTCCTGTGCTTGTGCTGGTTCTCCCCATTGCCCGATTGATGTGCCAGATGAAAATCTGCAGGCGGTATTCCCGGCGTTCTGGTTATTTTTTCATCGGTCATGATGCGTCCCCTGATATATTCAAAGTGACATAATAATTCATAAATGTCAAGGCTAAAGAAATTATTAAAGGCAATTAATTTTTTCCAGGGTTGATTAATCATGAATGATTCATTATTTTTAAAAAGTATTCGTTTTTTATAAACAAAGGAGGTCGTCATGAATGTTGATTTTAAAAGGATTATAGCGGGAATAGTTTTGATGCTGGGTATCCTTCTTCTCGGACTGTATCTTCTGTGATGATTTTTTTCTCTGCTGATTTAATAGCGCACTGATCTTTTATCCCATATCGATGTATTGTGTTACCCTGAACCCGGGGGAGGATTTTCTGCGTCCATAACTTCATTAAAACTATTTTATAACCCCGAATTATTGCATAATGATGAAAACTTTTTATGTCTCTAAAAAAAATACTCATGCAATTTTCAAATCAGCCGATGAGATTAGTAGCTTAAAGTCTATTTATTTGAAAAGGAAAATTGTATGTTTATCGACAGCTCAATGATGCGAACAAATTACCTTCTTGAAAAGGGTCTTGATACCGAATCTTTGCGGCGGAATGTAATCGCCAATAATATCGCCAATGTTGACGTGCCCCATTTTAAGAGGAGTGAGGTTAATTTTGAGAGTGAACTCAAAAGGGTAATCATGGAACAGCAGGATGAAAACGCCAAGCTTCCCGCATTGTTGAGTGACACTCGGCATATTCCTTTTTTTGTCCCCCGGGACATCCATTCTGTCAGGCACAGGATCAATCTCGATTATAACACCATTTATAGAAATGATGGGAATAATGTAGATATTGAAAAAGAGATGGTGGACGCAGCAAAGACCACAATGCGCTATAACGCTTTTGTCACGGCTTTGAATAATAATTATAAAATGCTGAAGATAGCAATAAGGACCGTATAGAGGGGTGTAAACCATGGCAATGTTCGATTCTTTTAATATAGCTGCAACCGGACTTACCGCTCAGCGGTTGAGGATGGACCTGATAAGTAACAATATATCAAATGCTACGACAACCCGTACGCCGGAAGGCGGGCCCTATTGCAGAAAACGGGCGATCTTCGCGCCGGTAAACGTCCGCCCTAATTATAAATCCCCCCTCGTCCCGGGGCGCATTGAGCACGGAGACGGGCGAGGGGTTCGAGTCGTTAAGATTGAGAATGATAAAGAGCCATTCAGGCTGGTTTATGATCCCACACACCCTGACGCGATAAAGACAGGCCCCCAGAAAGGGTATGTGGAAATGCCCAATGTGAACATAGTTATGGAAATGACTGATTTGATATCGGCTTCGCGTTCCTATGAAGCAAACGTTATGATGGTCAACAACGCCAGGACAATGTTTTCAAAGGCGCTGGAAATCGGCAGAACCGGCGTATAAGGAGGTAAGTCATGAATCGCGAATCTTCGGGAATGATGGATATTCATGTTAACCACAATCTTTCCAAAAGACAGAGTACTTTCAGGGATCATTTTTTTGAGAGAAGTGAGACCGATGTATTCGCTTTTTCAAAAATTGAAATGAGAAATAAAAATATCAGGAGTATGCAATGATCGGCACAACTGAATCGGCTAGCGGTTATATAATCAGAATGAAAACCAGCAATCCGCTGCATTACGATAATGCGGCAAGAAACAGGCTTGAGCCGGATGATGTTTCCGGGTCATTCGCCCAGGCGCTCAACGCTGCTGTGGGAAGGGTGAATAACCTTCAGGTCGATTCGGAAGAACTGACGCAGAAAATGATATATGAACCGGAATCCGTTGACATCCATACAGTCATGATCGCGGCCCAAAAGGCGGAAATCGCGTTGAGTTTTACCAAGTCAATACGGGATGAAGCCATCAGGGCTTACCGTGAGCTTATTAACCTGAGATAACAGTTATGAAAAGTTATAAAACAGAGACCGGTTCAGCGACCGGTCTTTTTTTTATCATCTGGCGCGTTTATTTTTGTAAATTAATTGACATTTTAGCCGTTGCCTGTTAAAATGTATTATGTCTCATTAGTTTGTCCGGGAAAATGTAATCAGGCCAATGCAGTCCTGGATTGCGGACAGGAGGTGTTATGGGAGAGTTTTTTACCAAAGTGCTGAATCAGGTGAAGGAGATATTCAGCAAGCTTGATACCACCAAAAAGATTATCATTGGCGCGGTTACCAGTGCAGTGGTCATTGCCTTTATCGTTCTGTTCTCTGTATCAAGCGGCGAGCCCAATGTTCTTCTTTTTTCTGATCTATCCTCGGATGATTTTGGCCAGGTTACCAAAAAACTGGAGGAGATGGGGTATTATTATGATGCCACCGGAACCGCCAATATAATGGTAAAACCGGAGCAGCGCGAGGTGATTTTAACCCGCCTTGCCCAGGAAAAAATGATTCCCAAGGGGATTCCGGGGTGGAAACTTTTTGATATATCGAAATGGACTGAAACTGATAAAGAACTCGATGTAAAATACATGCGCGCGCTTCGGGATGAAATAAAGCGCCATATAGAGTCCCTGAAAAACATTGATAAGGCATCCATCGAAATCGCGATAACCGAGGACAGCATTTATACTGACACCGAGACTCCCTATACCGCCGCGGTTACGGTTCATCTTGCACCGGGTTATGAGAAACTGAATAAAAAAGAAATTCGGGGTATTACGTATCTGGTTTCCCGCGCTGTCGGCAACAGGCTTAAACCTGAGAACGTGACCGTTACCGATGAAACGGGGACGATTATTTCCGATTTTGATGATGATGAGGAAAAAGAAAAAATCGAGCTCTCCATGCTTGAACACCGGAGAAAACTTGAAGAACGCGCACGGGTAAAACTGCTGAAGGATATCCGCGAAGGACTTGAACGTATATATTCCGAAGACAGGATCCAGATCGTGCGCCTTAATATGGATTTTAACTGGGACAAGATATCAGAGGAACAGGAAGAATACACTCCCATAGAAATGGAGCGTGATAACCCGGCAACACCATATTCCGAGCGCAAAGTTCAGGATTCGCTGGTTATATCTGAAAAGGATACGAGCGAGCATTTTCAGGGCCACGGCTGGAACCCCGAGGGGCCTGCCGGAACTGAAGGGAATAAACCTCCGGGATACAAGGCGAGCGATGACCAGTTTTCACAGTATGACAAGAAAGAAAACATTAAAAACCACGCGCTGAACAAAACCATGCGCAAGATCCAGCGCGACCCTTATGATATTACGAAAATATCGGTCGCGATCGCCATTGACGGCCAGCAGGACCTTCCGCGTCTTCCTGACGGTGATTATGACCTTGACCCGACAAAACAGCCGGTCCAGGTCACACTCAAACCGGAAGAGCTGAAAAAAGCGGAAAATATCGTTAAAAAAGCCATTAATTTTAACGAAGCCCGCGGCGACCAGGTTGCTGTTGAAAACATCATGTTTGACAGGAATAACTACTGGAATTCCATAAGGGAAGAATACCGGCGCAAGGAACAGATGAAGAAACTGCTTCTCGCCGCCCTTATTGGCGTGATAGCGCTTTTCCTCGGTTTTATTCTGTTCAGAACGATTACCAAGGAAATCGAGCGCCGCAGAAGGATCCGCGAAGAGCAGCTCGCACTGGAGCAGCAGCGCATGCGTGAAGCGGCCCTGCGCGCCGCCGAAGAGGAGGGCATTGATGTTGAGCTGTCCCTTGAGGAAAAGGCCCGTATGGAGCTGCAGCAGAGCGCGATCAATCTTGCAAAAGAGCGGCCTGATGACGTTGCCCAGCTTCTGCGCACCTGGCTTGCTGAGGAGTAGTTTTTTCATTTGACTGAGTTAATAAGGTATGTTTTATTGTAAATATACCGATAATGAATAATAGATAGTATTCGTAAAACTGGACAGTTAATGGTCGCGTCTCTTTTGACGCGATCATTTTCCCGTAAAGGAAAGGTGAATGCTTCAGTCTAAAAAAGCACAATTAACCGGAAGGCAGAAAGCCGCGATTTTTCTCGTGTCCCTGGGATCCGATGTTTCATCGGAAATATTTAAACACCTCAGGGAAGACGAGATCGAGCAGCTCACGTTTGAAATAGCCCGTCTTGACAAGATTGAACCCGAAGACCGTGACCGCGTCCTGCAGGAATTTCAGGAAATGATGATGGCCCAGGAGTTCATTTCCAACGGCGGTATCGATTACGCGCGGGATGTTCTTGAACGGGCGCTGGGAACCCAGAAGGCCATTGACATCGTCAACAGGCTGACGTCATCCCTGCAGGTCCGCCCCTTTGACTTTATCCGAAGGACCGACCCGAGCCACCTGCTTAACTTCATCCAGGGTGAGCACCCGCAGACAATCGCCCTCATCCTCGCGTATCTTGACCCGCAGAAGGCGGCGCAGATCCTTTCCGGGCTGAGCCACCAGATACAGGCCGACGTCGCGCGACGCATCGCCCAGATGGACCGGACTTCGCCTGATGTCCTCAGGGAAGTCGAGCGCGTTCTCGAAAGGAAACTTTCAACCCTCGCCAGCGAGGATTTTACCTCTGCCGGCGGTATTGACTCCATAGTCGAGGTCCTGAACAATGTTGACCGCGGTACTGAAAAGATAATCATTGAGGCCCTTGAAGAGGAAGACCCCGAACTCGCGGAAGAGATCAAGAAGCGGATGTTCGTCTTCGAAGACATCGTGCTCCTGGACGACCGCTCAATCCAGAAGGTGCTTCGTGAAGTCGACACCCAGGACCTTGCCAAGGCCCTCAAGGGCGTTGACGCAGAGGTGCAGGAAAAAATATTCAGGAACATGTCAAAGCGTGCCTCATCACTGCTCCGTGAAGATATGGACTTCATGGGACCGATCAGGCTCAGGGACGTTGAGGAGTCCCAGCAGAAAATCGTTAATATAATCAGAAAACTTGAAGAGGCCGGTGACATCATTGTTGCCCGCGCTGGCGAGGAGGAACTCGTTGTCTAAGATCGTATTCAAACCCGGTGAAGTGCGGCAGATCACCATTGCCAAACAGATTGAGCTTCCCCACAAATACCAGAAGAACCTCATCGACGCTGAAGAGTTCAAAGAGTTCGAGGTTGACGAAGAGGGGAACCCGATTGACGTTTACCAGGGGCCTTCCATTGAAGAGATGGAGGCGGAGCTCGAGCGCTACCGCCGTGAAACCGAAGACGAAGTGCGCGAGATGCTTGAACAGTCAAGGCAGGACGCGCAGAAGATCGAAGACCGCGGAAAAGAGGCCGCCTTCAGGGAACTGCAGCAGGCCAGGGACCAGATCAAGATCGAGATGGACCGGCTCAAGGTCGATTCTGAACAGGAAATCGAACGCGGAAAATTTGAAGCTGAAAAGATGATCAAGGAGGCCGAACTCAAGGTCTCTGAAATAGAACATGAAGCGTATAAAAAAGGCTATGAGGCCGGCCGCGAGGAAGGATACAAGGAAGGCCAGGCCGAGGTCATGCGCCTCATTGACCGCCTGGGTACGGTCGTCTCCACCGCGGTCGATATACGCGACGACATCATCCGTTCATCTGAAAAACTGATGACTGAAATGATTCTCATGATTGCGCGCAAGGTCATCAAGGACGAAATCGTTGAACGCCGCGAAGTGGTCATCAACAACATAAAGGAATCGATCAAGAGGGTCAAGGACCGCGACCGGATCGATATCCGCGTCAACTTCGCCGACCTTGACATGACCACAGCGCACAAGGACGAGCTCATCAAGATGATGGAGTCCCTGAAAAAGGTCAATATCTATGAAGACTCACGGGTTGAGCGGGGCGGCTGTATCATTGAAACAGACGTCGGCGCGATTGACGCCAGGATTTCAACCCAGCTTGACGCGATTGAAGAGGCGATCAGGAATACCAGCGCCCTGTGATCTGATCAGGGGAGCTTTTTAGGCGAACCGGTATTTCATTTGATGCGACATAATATAATGGCCCGGTTATGATCAAGATACTGCCACATGAAAAAGTTGACGTTCTCTCCAAGTACCGCAGGGTGCTCGAAGAGGTCGAAGTGGTCAAGTTTACCGGCCGCGTTGAACGGGTCGTGGGTCTGACCATAGAATCATCCGGCCCGGCGGTTAAATACGGAGACCTGTGCAAGGTGAGGATTGACCGCGGAGAGTACCTCTATGCTGAGGTCGTGGGATTCAACAAAAATAAAGTCATCCTCATGCCGATCGGCGATATGCGCGGGGTCGTTCCCGGAGCAGAAGTGTATGCCGCGGGCTCTGCGCTTATGGTCCCGGTCGGCAGGGAGATGCTCGGCCGCGTGGTGAACGGTATCGGCAGGGCAATTGACGGCAAAGGAGAAATCGTAACCGAGCATAAATATCCTGTAGAAGGCAAGCCCATAAATCCGCTGGAGCGGACCGTGATCGATACTCCCCTGTCGGTCGGCATCAGGTCCATTGACGCGCTCAACACGGTCGGCCGCGGCCAGAGGATCGGTATCTTTTCCGGTTCAGGCGTGGGCAAGTCCACGATTATCGCCATGATCTCCCGATACACCGATGCCGACGTTAACGTGATCGCGCTGATCGGTGAGCGGGGAAGGGAAGTCAAGGATTTCGTCGAAAAGGAACTGGGCCCCGAGGGCCTGAAACGTTCGGTGGTGGTCGCCGCGACTTCCGACCAGCCGCCCATGATGCGCATCAGGGGGGCCTTTCTCGCGCACGCGATAGCGGAATACTTCAGGGACAACGGCCTCGCCGTGAACCTGCTCATGGATTCTGTGACCCGCTTCGCCATGGCGCAGAGGGAAGTCGGCCTCGCAGCCGGGGAGCCGTCCGCGACCAGGGGATATCCCCCTTCAGTGTTCACGATCCTTCCCCGGCTTATGGAACGGTCAGGGACCAGCATTACCGGCGGCAGCATTACCGGCTTTTATTCGGTCCTGGTCGAGGGTGACGACATGAACGAGCCCATAGCCGACGCCGCGCGGGGCATCCTTGACGGCCACATCGTGCTCGAGCGAAGGCTGGCGAACAAGGGCCATTACCCCGCGGTTGACGTGCTCGCGTCGATTTCCCGATGCATGAAGGACGTTGTCACGCGCGAGCACCGGGAGGCGGCGCAGCGTTTCAGGGAACTGCTCGCGGCCTATACCGAAGTCGAAGACCTGATAAACCTGAACGCCTATGTGCGCGGCACCAATCCTCTCGCGGATAAAGCGATCCAGATGATCGGCGACATGAACCGGTTCCTCAGGCAGGGCATATACGAGCAGGACACCTTTGATTCCATTGTGAAGAAACTGGTATCAATGTTCACTGAAGAGAAAAAACCGGGCAGGGGCAGGGCCGCTGCTCCGCCGTTTGTCCAGACCCGGAGATAGGGCCGGTGAGCGATGAAGAAATTCAGGTTCAATCTCCAGAAGCTTCTTGAACTCAGGCAGGCGCGCGAGGATGAGGTGAAGAACGAGCTGGCCAAACTCGTAAGCATCCAGAACCGGGAGCGGGTGAAGCAGGACACGCTCCGCAGCAGGATATCGGATAACCAGCAGATATTCGGCGAGAAACTGAAGTCAGGGAAGCTCATGCCGCAGGAGGCCCTGGTTTTCGAGAAGTTTTTCCATGTGTCGTCCCGGGCCATTGAAGTCGCCGAGGAGAAGATCCGGAGCATGGAGCCTGAAGTTAACAAGGTGCGGGAAAAACTGGTGCAGGCGTCCAAGGAGCGGAAGATCGTCGAAAAGCTGAAAGAAAGAAAACTTGAAGACTATAACTACCGGGTTGCCCGGGAAACGGCAAAAGAGAATGACGACATCAACCAGAACATTTTCAACAGGAACAGCCTTCAGGAAAATTAGGGGGACGGCATGATTGAAAATGTGTACAGCATCATGCAGAGGATCAATGAAATAAGGGAACGCTTCGGCCTGAAAGGCGGCAGGTATGCCGAACAGAAGGCGACCGGGGGGGATGATTACCAGACCATCCATGATTCGGCCCTTGCCGAAATCAAAAACGGAAAGCCCGCCTCGGAAATGACCCCTGACGATATAAACGCGATCGCTGACCGGTACGCTCGCCAGTACCGCGTCCCGGCATCACTGGTAAAGGCAGTGATAAAAAACGAGTCCAATTATAACCCGGAAGCGGTATCCCCGAAAGGGGCCATGGGGTTGATGCAGCTCATGCCGTCAGTGGCGAGCGATTTCGGCATTGAAGACCCTTTTTCACCTGAAGAAAACATCAAGACTGGAACGGCCCTGCTGGGAAACCTGCTGCGGGAATATAACGGCGATTACAAGCTCGCCCTTTCCGCTTACAACGCGGGGCCCGGAGCGGTCAATGAACATAACGGGGTTCCTGATTATCCTGAAACCCGGGATTACGTGAAGAAGGTCATTGAAAGTTACCTGAAAAACAAGTAGGGGGCATGCACCATGAGAAATCTTTCGAACAGGGCAAAGATATTATACCTGGTAATACTGATATTATTCATTTCCGGGTTCGGCGTATTCTGGCTCGATTATATCGGCATGATCAATCTTAACACCTATGTGAACAAGTTCCGCGGCGAGCCGGGACTTGTTGTTGAGGCGACTGATGATGAGCCCTCCCTCATGGAACGCGAAGAGTTTGAAAAGGAAAAGCAGCAGCTTCTTGAGAGAGTTGAAGACCTTGACAAGCGTGAGGCCGTGATCGTTGAAAAAGAAAAGTCACTTGAGGTCGAGCGTGAAAAAATCAGCGAGATGAGAAGAGGGCTTGAACTTGAAAAGAAAAAGCTTTCCGATGACCGGACCCGCTATTCCGGTTACCGCGACAATGTCAGGAAGCTTGCCGGAAAAATCGTAAGCATGCCCCCTGAAGAATCAGTGAAGATTATGGTGAACTGGGAAGACCCGCTTATCATCGATGTGCTGAGGCAGATGGACGCTGACGCGGAGGAGGCCGGCAAAACAAGCATAACATCCTACCTGATCACGCTGATGCCGAAAGAAAAAGCGAGCAGGATCATGTATCTCATGACCCAGCTGTAATCATTCGCTGTCCCGTCCGGGGAACGCGGCTTCGGATATTATTCTCAGGATGTCGCGTTTCCCCTCACCGCTCTTTGACGAGGTGAAAAAAATCGAGTCCCTGCCGACCCCGAGCTCCGCTTCAATAAGGCGCACCTGCTTTTCCCTCTGGTTTTTTGAAAGCTTGTCGCATTTGGTAAGGGTTATGGCAACGGGGATTTTTCTGCTGTGAAGGGACGTTATTATTTCATGCTCAAACGCTTCAGGCACGCGGCGAATGTCCATTAACACGAATGCCGCGCGCAGGTTGTCCCTTTTACTGATGTAGGTCGTGAGCATGGGCATAAATCCCTTTGACTGGTCTTTTGAGATCCTGGCATAACCGTATCCCGGAAGGTCGACCAGGGAAATGGAATCATTGAGCACAAAAAAATTGATGGTTCGGGTCACACCGGGTTTCTGGCCGGTTTTCACCAGGTCTTTCCGGTTAAGCAGCATGTTGATCAGGGACGATTTGCCCGCGTTCGATCTGCCGAAGAAAGCGAATTCAGGGTGCCGGTAGTCCGGGTAATCGGCGGGCTTGGTGCAGCTTTTAAGGAAATATACTTTTTTTATTTTCATCGGTATCCTGACCGGCGGCGATTGATTTTTCCATCAGCAGGGCATCGTCTTCGGCATAATATTTTTTTCGCACCCCGGTCACGGTAAAACCGAGCCCGGCGTAGAACGAACGCGCCGCGGTATTGTTTTCATTGACTTCGAGGAGAATCTTTTCCGGGTTGAACCGCGCGTGCAGTTCGACAAGGTGTTCGACAATCATCCGCCCGATCCCCCGCCTCCTGAATCCGGGGTGAACCGCGATATTGTTGAGCTGGATCTCCCCGGTCACGTTCCAGGCAACAGCATACCCGACGATTTGATCATCGAGCAGGGCAACGATGAAACGCGAAAATGCGGTTTCCAGCTCCCTGGTGAAGTGCTCACGCTGCCACCTGCCGGATGATTCTTCTTCTATTTTCAGCACATAGGGAATATCAGCCGCTTCAGCGTTCCTGAAGCGGCATGCTCCCGCGTTATCAGTTGTCAATTGCTCTGGGTTCCCGTTTTTCAAGGAAGGCCGCGACGCCTTCGTTTTTATTGCCGGTTTCGCACAGAGCGCCCAGCCCGTCGCGTTCGTACTGCTGGCCTGCGGACTTTTCGAGTACGAGTCCGTTTCGGATCACGTCCATGGCCATTTTCACTGCGGGCCTTCCTTTCTTAGCGATTGCCAGCGCTATTTTTTTCGCTTCGTTTACCGCTTCCCCTTTGGGCACCGCGTGGTTTACCAGCCCCCATGCCGCTGCCTGGGTCCCGCTGACGAAATTGGCGGTGAGAATAAGCTCGTACGCCTGACCGATACCGGCGGCCTTTGGCGTGCGCAGGGTCCCGCCGTAGCCGGGGATAATGCCCAGCTTTATTTCGGGAAGGCCGATCTGGGCCGACTCGTCAGCGACGCGGATGTGGCATGCGAGTGAGACCTCGCATCCTCCGCCGAGCGCGAAACCGTTGATGGCGGCGATGAAGGGTTTGTCCGCACCTTCGATCAGGTTGCACAGGTCATGGCCGTTTTCAAGGTATTTGCTCGCCAATTTTTTTTCTTTCATCTGGTCGAGCTCTTTGATGTCCGCGCCGGCGATAAACGCCTTGCCGGCCCCGGTAAAAACCACCACGCGCACGGCGTCGTCGGCAAGGGCCTTCTTGACGCACTCGCGGATGTCATTGATCACGGACGTGCTCAGCGCGTTCATGGGCGGGTTATTGATGGTCATTATGGCTACGCCGGTTTCATCGACAGTATAAGTGCAGGTTGACATGTTTTTTCTCCTCTGTTTAAGTTTATTTTCTGCCGTATTTTCGTGAGCCGCGGGAAATATGTCAAATGTTTTTAGGCGATGACCGGGCCTCTTTGAGAAAACATGGCCCTCGTTTTTCTGTCCTTGACAGGGGCCCCCGTCTGTGTCATTCTGTGGCCTGCACGGCTGTTGTTATTAAAAGAAAGCCCGCTATCGCGGGGATGACTGTCCGTCCGCGTCAGTGTCATTCACCGGGTACAGGAAACATGACGTATTCATATAATCAACTGAGACACGAGACACGGCTTATCTCCGAAAAATTCGGCAAGCCCCGGTTTTACCGTGACCTCCGCGATGAGCTTGACCGCGCCGCTTCCGTTGCCGAGAGCTCCGCGATGGTGAGAATGGCCCGTGACGCGATTGCCGGTTCAGGCGACTCGCTGGGCCACGGCTTCTACCACGCCCGTATGGTCGCCATTGAGTCCGGCGCCATTGTGTTCAGCGAGGCCGGCACCGGCCCAGACCGGGACTGGCTCGCGGAGCTGGTGATGGCCGCGGGTTTTCTTCACGACATCAGGCGGAACGAAAAGGACCACCCGGCAAAGGGCGCGGACGAAGCGCGGCGGATACTGGCAGGAACTCTCGACGCCAGGGATCTTGACATTATAACGTTCGCGATACGGAACCACGAAGCCTTTAAAGAGCCTGAATTCAGCGATGAACATCCCTATATGCTGATCGCTTCATCCCTGTACGATGCCGACAAGTTCCGCTGGGGCCCGGACAATTTTGTGCACACCCTGTGGGACATGGCCGAAAGCATGAACGCCGCTCCTGAAATGATACTCAGGTTCTACGACCGGGGCATTGAGAGCATAGTAAAAATCAGGGACAGTTTCAGAACGGCAACCGGGCGCACCTATGGCCCGGAATTCATCGATATCGGCCTGCTCATTTCCGAAGAAGTGCGGAAAATGCTCGCGAAGTGTTCCTGAGCCGCTTAAAAGACAATGGTAAAGCGGGTACCGTTGTTGTTGTCGATGGTTACGGTCCCTCTCAGCTGGGTAACCAGGGAGGAAACGAGCTGAAGCCCCAGGGTTTTGCTTTTTTTAAGATCAATTTCGTGCTCGATCCCTTTCCCGTTATCGTGATATTCGATCACATGCAGGCCATCCTGGTTTAAACGCAGATCAATGCTTATGGTTCCTTTCCGGTCGCCGGGAAAGGCGTGTTTCATGGAATTCGAAATGAGTTCATTGATTATCAGCGCGCAGGGGATGGCGTTGTTTATTTCCACAAAAAAATTTGCTGACGACAGGTTGAATGTAATTTTATCGGGGTTGACGATATAGGTTTTTTTCAGTTCGCTGATTATGGCTTCTATGAATGTTGTAAAGTCGATTTCCCTGATCGATTCCGAGCGGTAGAGCATTTCGTGGATAAGGGCCATCGAATACACACGGTTTCTGCTTTCCATGAAGAGATCACGGTCCCTTTCGTCGATTATTTTTTCACTCTGCAGGTTCAGCAGGCTTGAGATGATCTGCATGTTATTTTTAACGCGGTGATGTATTTCCTTGAGAAGCAGTTCTTTTTCAAGCAGGGATTCCTGCAGTTTTTTTTCGGTGATCTCGTGTTCTCTCACCTCGCTGAGCAGGTCCCAGACCTGCTCGTCAAGGCGTTCGGCCATGGTGTTAAAAGCGTGAGTCAGCTGTTTCAGCTCATCATTGCTTTCAGTTTTGCTTCTATTCTCACTGTTAATGATCCGGTGGTCCAGTTTCCCTTTTTCAATCATCCTCGCGCCCTGAACCAGGTCCGCCAGGGGGCGGATGATTTTTTTCGCGGTTGCATAGGAGTTCACATAAATTACGATAATAGCGGCGAGCGTGAAAACAATAATGATGAGAATATTTATTTTTTGTATCCTGTCAATATTTCTGTCCGCTTCATAGGAAATGTTTAAAACAAGGCCGAGAATTTTTTGTGAGGCGAGATCTATCTGCGATGAAACAACATATTTCAGGTTGAGAAGTTTTTTCAGTTCTTCCCTTTTATGTGTCAGGTTATGCATTTCTTCTACCGCCCTGACCACTTCCACTATCCGGGTAAAATGATGGTGAAGTATATTCAGTTCAGATGAAACAGGCTGCAGGGCTGTTATGTCGGGATTGTTCTGTATAAGGGAATTTATGGATCCATAGGTAACCCGCCACTGTTCCTCTTCCCGGTCATAATGGTGTTCCAGAAAATCGCTGGTGACCACGATAAGGGTTGTTGTTTTTCGGGCCGCCTCACGGGCGATTTTTGATTTGGTAATTTCAACCGATATGCTGCGGTGAGTGTACGCGAGCAGGGCAAGCAATATGAGCATTAACACGATATGGAGCAGGGAATTTATGTGGAGCCTGCGGCTGATCCTCATTCGTCCTACCTGATTATGCTCACGGCGTTCGGCCTGATTTGTTCAAGGGACTGATAGTGGATAAAGTTGAGATAATTGGGAACCCTTGTTTCGGCTGTTATACCGGACCGGATCAGCCAGTGGGCCTCGGCCTCCATGGTTATGAGCAGAAGCTGGTCAAGGGTGAGGGCGTGGGTGTATTCGTTCCAGATGCTTTCAATAATGACCGGGTCGATGTCCAGCAGGGTGAAACACAGGTTTTTCGCTTCATCAGGGTCGCTGTTGATAAAGGTAATGGCCCTGTCAAGCGCCTTGATCACTTTAACGATAATTTCGGGGTTCCCGTCGATAAAGTTTTTCATTGCCGCGAAGTTGATTGCCATGCGGTACACCCGGTCAGTCGAAACGTACGTTCCGTTATTGTCAAGGGTCCGCATTGCCCTGTTCGCAAAAGGTTCCCAGATCACCAACGCGTCAATGGTCCCGTCAACCAGGGAGCTCAGAAGAATTGGTCCGCTGTGACTCACGCCCTTTATTTCATTGAACAGTATTTTATTATTGGCAAGGACTGAATAAAGGGTGAACTGGGAGATCGTTCCTCCCACGTACCCGATTCTCTTCCCCCTGAGGTCTTCAGGCTTCTGTATGGTGCGGTCTTTACGTGTGATAATCTTAATCCCTTCATAGGTTGTTGTATAGGTCGCGAATATCCGCATGTCGTTTCTGGAAAAGCTGTTAATGACAACCGGAGTCGTTGCCACGGTCGCTATATCGGCGTTTCCCGCGAGCATCTCATCAAATGATTCTTTGCCGCTCGTGCAGTCTTTTGTATAAGAAACGGTCAATCCTTCATCTTCGAAAAATTTTTTTTCACGGGCGATCAGGGGAGGGATGGTCAATATACCGCGGGCAAGGGATATCCTTACAGTTTCCCCTTTAACGGGATTTGTCGGCTTGTCTTTTTCATATGTTTTCCAGATCACAACAATTAATGCAAACGAAACACATGAAAAGGCCAGAAGGGAAAGGTATTTTTTTTTATTGTTCATGATAACGGTATTTTTCTGTTAATGAACCGTTCTGGGTTGTAAGTACCCCTTTTTTTTCATTATCACTCAGAATATATTTTTATTCAACACTATTTTGTGCAGGCAGGGCGCGGTACTGGGGGTAGCAAATTATTTTTAGGGGCAACCGTTTCATAACACATTTTGTTGTCATCCCGGTTTACCGAAGGTAATACCGGGATCTCATAGAAAATATTCATGAATTTATCGCATGAGATTCCGGT
>Ga0116164_10001416_pt1 | contig 18209 bp, 16 predicted proteins | sample AD_UKC109_MetaG_FD_89888 | JGI IMG/M metagenome (GOLD analysis project Ga0116164, IMG submission 89888) | Active sludge microbial communities of municipal wastewater-treating anaerobic digesters from Hong Kong - AD_UKC109_MetaG | ecosystem: Engineered > Bioreactor > Anaerobic > Digestate... | reverse complement strand
CCTTGCGAGATCCCACCAAATCTGTTGAGCTTGATGTTGGCTATGTGGAAGAGCTTTCTTTGCAGCGCGCTCTGGAGCTGGAAACGGTCATGTATGCTCTCATCGCCCGCTATCCTGATAGGGGAATCGGTAGTGAGTTCCAGCATCGATGCGTCGTCCCGCGCAGGTTGTTCAAAGAATTCTATGTCAAGGTCCCTTGTCCTCATCACGACCTTCCTGGCATCGGGGAGCGACAATGACCCATTGGCATCGCACCGTATCCTGGGCTCGGGTCCAAGTTCATCCCTTAGTGCAAAGAGCACCTCTATGTCCCTGTCCGGCTCTGGTCCCAGCTTGACCTTGAAATGATCGAAACCCTTCCTTCTCCAAAACATGGCGTCCCTCAACATCGACGAGACATCATCGAGGCCTATGGTGATGGATGTCGCCATCTTCGGCCTCAGATTGCCCAAGAGCCCGTATAACGGTGAATCATGATACTTCCCTATTATGTCCCATATCGCAGTATCGAAAGCGAACTTTACGGCAGGATTGCCATATGTTATGGAATCCATGGTGGCACATACCTTCTCCCGCCTAAGGGGGTCGATGCCTTTTATGCCCTCCCTGAAAAGCTCCGAATAGTAATTGGCGCTTCTGACGTCCTCGTCAGTCATCGATGTGGGATATCCACACCCATAGCCAGTGATCCCCTCGTTTGTGGTGACCCTTACAAAGAAGGAGCTTGAATTGGAGACGCCGCCAGTGGCCGTGGAAAAGGCCCGCTCCAGGGGAATCTTTCTGTAGGTAAAGTCTATTTCCTCTATCTTCACGGAAGAGACTATCTGCAATTCGATTTTTAATATGTTTGCCCTAATGCAATGATGGTCCTATGGTGTCGGGGGTCTTGCACCTTTCGCATTCGAACTCTATTGTGGAATACTGTATCCCGTTGTCAGAGAGGACCTGCCTTATCCTGCCCTTGATGGCCTCGGCATCGTGGAGCATCTGATCGTTGATCACGAAATGGGCATCAAATGAGTTCAGATTGGAGCATATGCTCCAAAGACGGACGTTATGTACCTCCACCACACCACCTATGGCCTCCAAGGATTCCAGAAGCATGTCCATGTCGATGCCTTCCGGCGTGAATTCGAGCAATATCCTCAAAGAGGATCTGATGATACCGAAGGATGACATCACGATTATGACCACTATCAAGATACTGATGACGGGATCGATCACCCTATTGCCTGTGAAGTAGATGGATATTGAACCAATGACTATCATAAGGGAAGAGAGCGCATCGCTGAGGACATGGAGGTAAGCGCTCTTGACATTTATGTCGTCGTTCCCATGGAGCTTGTACCCTATGTACAGATTTATGGCCAGACCCATGAGCGCGACCGCCAACATTACCGGCGTATCTATCTCTGGCTGGGAGCCTATCCTCTTGATCGCCTCGTTGACTATGACGATGCTGATGGCGAACAGCATCAGGCTGTTTATCAGTGCCGCAAATATCTCCACCCGGTGATAACCGAAGGTCCTGGTGCTTGATGGCAGTCTCTTGGATATCCTGATTGCGCTGTAGGAGATCAAAAGCGCAAAGGCGTCCCTGAACATGTGCCCAGCGTCGCTGAGGAGGGAGAGGGAGTTTGAGAAGATTCCGCCCAGAATCTCCAACGCAAAGAATATCAGGGTAAGCGCGATCGCGACCCTAAAAGAGCTTTCAATTCCCCCTTCATTCAAGGACATACCATAAGATAGATATCGGAATTAATAAGGTATGTGTATGAACGGATCATCAATTGATGTTCTTTTCGATTATGGGTATGGTGAAGAAAAATGTTGAACCGTTGTCCTTCTCGCTCTCGACCCATATCTTGCCACCCATCTTATCGATCATCTTCTGGACCGTCGCCAGGCCTATCCCCGTACCCTCGGTCTTCTTGTCCGCAAGCCTTTCAAAGAGCTTGAATATCTTGTTGGTGTACTTGATGTCAAGCCCTATTCCATTGTCCTTGACATAAAACTGGTAGTGGGTCCCAAAGTTCTCCACACCCACAGATATCTCTATGTTATCGTCCGACTTAGAGAACTTCATGGCATTGGACAATAGATTCGAGAAGACCAGGGACACCGCAAGCCGCTCCTGGTAAATGAAGGGGAACTCCCCCACGAGCTCAAGTTTGGTCTTTTTCTCGGGGAAAAGGTCCTTCGCCCTGTTGAACTCCTCGTTGATAAGCGCCTTGAGATTGATGTAGTCCTTGCTGATGGATGTCTTCTGTATATTGTAGTAACTGACGAGGTCGTTCAAAATCTTGCTCATCTTGACCACGTTGCTGGAAAGCCTGTTGAAGTATTCCTTGTCGCTGCTCTCCAGATCACCATATATGTCCTCGTTGAGGAACGTCAAAAGAGCGTTGATCGAGACAAGAGGCGTCTTGAGATCGTGTGTAAGGGAAGAGATGTATGTCTGCAGTTCCCTGTTCTGCTCCTCCAGCAACTTGGTCTTGTGCTCTATCTCGATTGCAAGGCGCTTGTTGAAGTCCTTTTGTTTCTCGAATGCCTTCGCATTGTTTATGGCGATGGCGACCTGATTGGCAAAGAGCTCCAACATCTTTATGTCCTCAATGGTGGGCGCCATACCGTCAAGCGGCCTGTCCACGTTTATCATCCCTATCCATTCGTCCTTGACCCTGATAGGGATCATGAGCAGGTCATCGCCCTGCCATTCCTGCAGATTGTCGGACCTGAAGTTGCCAAGGCTCATCCTGTCCCTGAACTCCTCAGGAACCATCTCAAGATTCTTCAAGACATCTCTGACATAATATGAATTGGAGACCTGGTACTCTGGGATTTTGTACCAATTTGTCCATTTTGAAGGCTTTGAACCGAGTATTTTCTTCCTGTACCTCTCAGGCATGCCCCTCGCAGCCACCGGGGCCGATGTCCTACTCTCCTTATCCCTCAGAACGATGATTGCAAAATTCCAACCAAGGTCCTCATTGATGGCCTTGCAGATTATATCAAAAAGAACATTTAGTTCAAGATTCGCTTGCATGTTTTCCGTCAGTTCTAGGATTTTGAGCATGACATTGTGTAGTTTGTGCACAATGATGATGAGGAACAGGTCAATATATATTTTTCTATCAAAGTATATCAATCTATGAATATTGTAATACTTTATATAATTCATTTTTATATCTAAAAAGACCTGAAATCCTTCACCCTCTCTGATATCATGGAACTCACCATGGACTTCACCTGTTCGTATGGCAGGTCTATCCTCTCCTTCTTGTTGAAAAGTTTGTTGAAAAGATGATTCCCAACCTCATCGTCATGGTCTACCTCAAAAAGGACTGAGTCTTGGGTGAATCTTTCTTGTTTTATGAGTCCATCCCTGTCGCCGTCCGTTATGGCAATTACAGGAATGTTGAATCGGAAAAGGATATCTCCTACTATCCTTGATGTGTCATCGCCTACAACGACAGCGCCTTCACACCCCTCGGATAGCTCATATACCTCTGAGCCCGCATGATTGATAAAGACGACGCCTCTTCCCATGGTGTCCTCCACCCTAGGTTTCACATCCCCCGGCCTCAGATTGGATGTCGCGCAGCATTTTGCGGTATTGATGTCCAAAGGACCCATTTTCTCAAGCTTCTCTATCCCATGCTTCTTGATCGATATTCCCTTGGTACCTACAATTCTGCCACCCATCACGGTAATGGCCACATCAGTGTCTGTTGCGCGGCCTATCAAGATGTTCCTGCACAGGACGAAATCACCGACCATGCAATCCCTTAGATTCCTGGTGACACTGCCTCCATCCTGGCTGAAACGTTCGATCGATTCGAGCGGCGAATCCTCTTTTATGCCAAGCCCCTTAATATTGGAGATAATGCCCTCCGGGAAAGTGCCCTGCCATACTACAAAGGACCCTGAGGAGAAGTCGATGTGCATCAAGGGCACTGAAATCCCAGAGTTCTCCTTGATGATCTTGACAAAGCTTTTTCCAGATTCCTTGGAACGGGGGCATATTGCAATTATAAGACTTCTTATCCCTTTTGACCTGGCCACCACCTTTCCTGGAAGGTCAGGAATCGATATGATATCGTCAAGACCATTGTCATGGGCCGCCGTCCTTCCCATGGTCCCAGCTTGGTAGTAACTGGCCCCAGGAATCATTCGTACAAGTTCAGCAGCATATCCCTTGTCAAACACATCGGGACCATGGAACAATACGACCAAATTCCCCTCCATGTTCACGAAAAACACCATGAATCGCGGGATGGGGTCAATCGCCCCAGTAGAAACCGGTCAGGGTTATCGTGGGTTCTTCAGGGATCGGAACATCATTGATTCCAACGTCATTGAAGTGCCCATAATGATGTCCATTGTTATTGATATAATGTCCATAATGATTGCCGTTGTCGTGGCAGCCGTCGTTAACCGACCCTTGGCCATATGATCCGCATGCCACCATCGTTGGAGAGATTAGCAACATGAGGATAGCCAATGCAAGGAATATCTTCTTGTTCATTGTTGACACCAAATTCAATCTGGTCGTTCAATTAAAAAACTTTGCAATATGGCCATGCAATGCAGGGGCATAATGGCCATGTATGCAAATCCCGATCATACCTCGACAGACTTCCAGTCCTTGAGGAAACTGTCAAGGCCCTTGTCCGTCAAGGGGTGTTTGAACATCTTCTCCAGGACCGCTGCGGGTATCGTCGATATCTCTGCGCCTATCTTTGCCGCTTCGACCACGTGGATCGGGTGTCTGATGCTGGCAACGATGACCTCTGTTGAAAACAGATAGTTCTCCTTTATCGCCATGATATCCGAAACGATGTCCATGCCGTAGTGGGCAATGTCATCAAGCCTGCCTATGAAAGGCGAAACGAAGTTCGTGCCGGCCTTCATCGCTATAAGTGCCTGGTTCGCGGAGAATATCAAGGTCGTATTGGTCATGATGTCCTCATCCCTTAGGATTGGAAGGGCCTTGACGCCTTCCTTTATGAATGGAACCTTTATCACAATGTTGTCCGACCACTTGGAAAATTCCCTGGCCTCCTTGAGAATGCCATCTGTCTCAAGACTTGTGGCCTCGACAGAGACAGGCCCGTCCACTATGGAGCATATCTCCCGCACCAAGGTCTTGAACGGCCTCTTCTCCTTTGCGACAAGCGATGGATTCGTGGTCACACCATCGACCAGACCCATATCGCTCCAATATTTGATATCGCCCACATTTGCTGTGTCTAGAAAAAACTTCATCGTATCAACTCCTTTGATTTTTCCACTATAGATCTAGCAGAGAGCCCATATTTGTCATAAAGGTCGTCCGGCCTGCCAGATTCCGTGAACCTGTCAACACCCAGCATCGAGACCTTTGTCGGCAGCCTCTGGGAAAGAAGGTCTGTGATCGTGCTCCCCATTCCGCCGAAAATGCTATGGTCCTCCACAGTAAGCACATTGCCACAGTCCTTTGCGGCCCTGAGTATCGTTTTTTCATCCAATGGCCTTAGGACCTGCAGGTCTATGATCCTAGCGGAATAACCTTCGGCCTCAAGCATCTTGCCGGCGGCAAGGGCGTTGTGAGTAGCGAATCCGTGACCGATTATGGCTAAATCGTCCCCGTCCTGCAGAACATGTGAATGTAGGGGGTCGAATCCCGAATCTTCGTCATAAATGCTCTCAACGCTGTCCCTGAAAAGTCTCACGTAACAGGGGCCTTTGATATCATGGATGGTCTTGATCGTGGAATAGGCAGACAATGGGTCGCATGGCACGAAGATATTGAAGTCGGGCAGCACTTTCATGAGGGAAAGGTCCTCCACAGCATGATGGCTGGGCCCGTCCTTTCCAACAGATATGCCACCATGGGTCGAGACCAGCTTGACGTTCATCTCCGGATACGCAATGCACATCCTTATCTGGTCAAAGCACCTTCCCGGAACAAAGACGCTGAAGGTCGATACAAAGGGGATCTTGCCGCATGCCGCCATGCCTGCTGCCGTGGACACCATATCCTGCTCACAGATGCCCATATTGAAGAATCTCTCGGGGAACTCGTTGCCGAACATCGCCGTCTTCGTCGAGTTCGAAAGGTCGGCATCAAAAGCGACGACATCTGGGTCCTCCCTGCCAAGCTCGACAAGGGCATTTCCATAATAGTTCCGGACATTGAGCTTCATCTGTTACACTCCCTTATGGCTTCCTTGATCTCAGTATCCTTCAGAGGTTTGCCATGCCAGCTGCATACGCCCTCCATGCTTGAAACGCCCTTTCCCTTTACCGTCCTAGCAATGATCACGCATGGGGCGTCCTTCACGTCCCTGGCCGCCCTAATAATATTCTGCAGTTCGGATACGTTGTGGCCATCCACTTCGAATACCCTCCATCCAAAGGACGCAAACTTGTCCCTGAGCGGCTCCAACATCTTTATGTCCTCTGTGGCGCCATCACACTGCAGCATGTTCCTGTCCACTATGGCCACTAGATTGGAGAGCTTATAATGTGAAGATGTCATGGCGGCCTCCCATACCTGTCCCTCCTGAAGCTCACCATCGCCCATGAGGACATAGACGTTAGAGGATGTGTTGTCCAATCTGCACGCCATGGCGATACCGTTCGCTACCGAGAGGCCCATTCCCAAAGAACCTGTCGAGAATTCGACACCGGGCGTCTTTTTCATGTCAGGATGCCCCTGAAGCATCGCTCCCACGTCCCTGAGCCTGAAGAGCTCGTCCCTTGGAAAGAATCCTTTCCTTGAGAGTGCCGAGTAATAGGCAGGCGCGGCATGCCCCTTAGAGAGAACGAATCTATCCCTATTAGGGTCCTTTGCCATCTCTGGCGAAAGATTCATGACATCAAGAAGCAACACTCCCAATATCTCAGCACAGGACATGCAGCTTGATGGATGGCCGGATTTTGCCCCGGTCGTCATTCTAATAGAATCGATCCTTATTGCATTGCATTCCTCTATCAACTTAGCAGTCTCAAACATCTCTATCACAGATATCATTCAATTCTAAAAAGGATTTTTTGGGGTCATCCTTAAAAACCCCCGATCCCGCAACAAAATGATCGGCCCCGCACCTCTTCAGTTCCAGGATGTTGTTCTTCCCTACGCCGCCATCCACGAGGATGTCGAACTCATGACCGTCGATGTTCCTGATATCGTTCAGTCTTCTGACAGAATCGTATGTCGACTCTTCAAACTTGGCTCCGCCGAATCCAGGATATACACCCATCAAAACAATAAAGTCCACAGATGCGATAATATCTGGTGGTATATCTCTTGTATCAGGATTCACGGCCACCCCCACCCTGGCCCCCTTGGGAAAATCAAGGTCGTCTGGATGTAGCCCTGTCTCAAGATGGTAGGAGACCCAAGAATGAGGTATGGACTTGAAGATATCTATGAATCTTTGAGGGTCATTGACCATGTAATGGACATCCAGCTCAAAGCCGAATTCCTTGTATATCTCCTCTATCATCTTGGGACCAAAGCTCAGATTTGGAACAAAAACGCCGTCCTCGATATCCACATGTATCATCTTGGCAAGTCCTCTGAGGGGTTCTAATTTGTCCCTCAAATGCAAATGCGATGTGGAGAGTATGGAAGGCAAGATCATCTATCATCACTGAATGAAAGGTGGTAACCGTTTGACTTAAAAAACATTATGGTCTGCGTTTTTTTTCCGTAACGGCCCCATGCATAATCTTATTATAATATATGATATATTTAGACATATGGATCTTACAGTTAAGAAGTTTGACCTTGAGGCGGGCAAAAGGTACACCGTTATCATGAACGAGAGGGATATGTTGTTGGAACGTATCCACTCGGGCGACAGGGTAATGGTCACCGGCCCGGCCGATTCTATAAAAGCCTTCGTGAATTCCACCAAAAAAGTTGTCAAAAAGGGGGAAGTAGGTCTTTTTCAGGAGGTATCTGAGAAGACCGGCCTCAATAACAACGGTGTTGCAAAGGTCGAATTCGCCTCCCTTCCGGACTCTGTCCATGCGATAAGAAAGAAGATGAAGGGTGAGAGACTTTCAAAGGAACAGATATTCCAGATAGTCTTCGATGTTGTCGAACAGAATCTGAGCGAGGCCGAGATAGCTGCCTTTCTCGTTTCACAACAGACGATCGGCATGGACATCGAGGAAGTGGAGTACCTTACAAGGGCGATGGCGGATTATGGCGAGAAGGCGGAGTACGAGAAGACCACTTTCACAAAACACTCTGTGGGCGGGGTGCCCGGAGACTCGAAGGTATCTCTCATCAACGTTCCAATAGTGGCGGCGGGCGGCCTTTTCATCCCAAAGACATCGTCAAGGGCCATCACATCCCCCTCGGGGACATCGGACACCATGGAGGTCCTCTCGGAAGTGGAGTTCTCCATCGAGGAGATCAAAGAGATCGCCAAGAAGAGCAATGCCGCATTGGCATGGGGCGGTTCATTGAACATGGCGCCTGCAGACGACATGCTCATAAGGGTCGAAAGGCCGCTTAAACTGGACCCCTTGTCCCAGATGCTGGCATCGATAATGTCCAAGCAGATAGCCAACGACGTCGATTTCATGCTGTTGGACATACCTGTGGGAAAAGGCGCAAAGGTGGAGACGGAGGTGGAGGCGAGGAAGATAGCCGCCAGCTTCAGGGACCTTGCGGACAGATTGGGCATATATCTCCGAACTGTCATCACATACGGGGGGCAACCCGTCGGGCATGCCATAGGACCCGCATTGGAGGCCATAGAGGCTCTGGACACCCTCTCGAACAAGGGACCCGCAAGCGTGACGGAAAAATCGATCGCGTTGTCCGGCGTGATGTTCGAGATGGGGGGGCTTGCCGCCAACGGCCAAGGAAACGAGATGGCGAAAAAACTGCTGACATCTGGAAAGGCCCTCGAGAAGTTCCTGCAGATCATCGAACTTCAGGGGGGCAATCCAAAGATAAAGAAGTCTGACATACAGGTGGGTGACAAGACCTTCGACATCCTTGCCAAGAACGATGGATACATAACAAGGGTGTCCAATGATGGGATCTGCAAGATAGCCCATCTGGCCGGCGCGCCAAAAGACAAGGGAGCGGGAATATACCTGCATAGGAAGGTCGGATACTACGCCAAGCAGGGGGAACCTTTATTTACGATATATTCTGAGAGTGAGAAGAAGCTTGACGATGCTATAAACCACGCTTTGAAGCATCAACCCATCTCCATCGAGGGAATGATAATAGAAGAGCTCTAGGTGAATCAATGCAGATAAAATGGTTAGGGGGGGCCGGTGAGGTCGGCCGCTCCTGTATTTACTTAAAGGACAATAACTTCAGGTGCCTCCTCGACTGCGGCGTGAAGCTGTCCTCGGACGACATGTACCCCGATCTTTCAGATATCAACTTTTCCAAATTGAACGCCGTGATAGTCAGCCATGCACACCTCGACCATTGCGGATATGTGCCATTCCTGTTCGCACACGGGTACAGGGGACCCGTCTATACAACACATCCGACCAGGCGTATCTCCAGGATAATGCAGGATGACTTTGCCTCCATACAAAAGGATGAGGCGGGATGGGGGCCATACTGGAGGGATGATGTGCGCCTGACCAAGAAACACACCATCTCACTGGACTACGGCGAGAAGAAGGAGATAGGACACAACATATTTCTCACATTCCACAACGCAGGACACATACTCGGTTCCGCCCAGACGCTCATCGAGACGCCGTACCATTCATTGCTGTACTCCGGAGACATCAACATGGATGTGAACAGGATCATGGACAAGGCCGACACCAACATACAGACGGACAGCCTGATAATAGAGTCAACATATGGCGCAAGGAACGACAAGCATTCCCTTCTCGAGGACAGTGAAAGGGAACTGATAGAGCTTATCAACAACACGCTCTCCAATGGGGGGAAGGTGATAATCCCGGTCTTCGCCATAGGAAGGGCGCAGAACATCCTGGTTACATTGAAAAGGGCATTTGAGGACGGGAAGCTCAACGTCCCCATATACCTTGATGGCATGCTCCAGAAAATAAACGAGATATATGATGATTATCCCGAATGGATGAACAGCGAGATGTACTCGATGTTCAAGGATTCGAATCCCTTCGATTGCCCGATGTTCATAAACGTGCACGATAGGGGCAACGTGATTGCATCAAAGGACCCGGTAGTTGTGGTGACGACAGCCGGAATGATGTCCGGAGGTCCCGTGATATCATATTTCAAGGCGTGGGGGAATGACCCTAGGAACGCCCTGATCCTGGTCGGGTACCAGGTCGAGGGGACCCTTGGAAGGTCGCTTCTAGATGGTGAGAGGGAGATCACCCTGGACGGAAAGAAGCTATTTGTGAACGCACAGGTCCATTCAACCAGCTTCTCCGCCCATGCAGACCATGACGGGTTGCTGGAATACGTTTCCAGTCTCAAGAAAAGGCCCAAGAACATCTTCCTCAATCATGGGGACCCCGCAAAGCTCAAGGAGCTTGCCGAAGACCTGGGGGAAAACGCAATCATTGCCGAACAGATGGTGACCTACACCCTGGAGGCGGCAAGGACGGGATTCGAGCCCATCGAACCATCATTCTCCAAGGAAGACATAGAGATGGTGATCACCACACCGAGGGACGAGATCATAAAGAACTACATGATCCAGATCATCAGGTCGACCCGCAAGGAGCTTAGGATATCGGGTTATATAGACACCGCCCTTACCAATGAGATAATCGAGGCGATGAGAAGGAATGTGAAGGTCAAGGCAATGATAAGGCACCTTACAAGACCTTCCAACAAAGAGGCATACAAGCTTTTGGCATCCCATGGCGCAGAGATAAAGGAGAACAGGGACCTTCACGCACGCATGGTGATATCGGATGACAGATACGCCCTCATATCTTCGGCAGATCTCACTAGGGACAGCTTCTATGACCATTACGAGGCAGGATTCCTGGTGAAGGACAAGGCAATGGTCAACAAGGTGCTCTCGTTCTTCCAACGCATATGGGGCGAGTCCTACGAGGTCGGATGATCGACCACGTCCCCCTTCACACTGCGAAGCATGTGCCCGGTGACCCTTGCGTTGATAAGTCTGTCAAGGCCAAGCCTGCCGGGCACCCCCACCACCAGGGGATATGTGCCGACCTGTCTTGCAAAGGTGGTGTTGCCATCATATACCTCCGTTCGCAGCGACCTGAGCAATGTGCCTGACGGCACCAATCTCTGCAACATCGGGTAGTCTATTTCCTTTCTTATCTCATTGCGCCATTTCCAATACTTGTCCCTGTTCTTTCTCAGGAACTTGCCCCGTGTCGAGTCCCCCATTCTGGTGCCTGGAAAAAGGACGACCTCCCGTATGTTTATCCTCCTCAACATGAGGCCCGCATCCAATATCCTGCGAAGCCAGAGCATGTTCTCCTCATGTGTGGATCTTGACTCGCCGTCCAGACCGAACAGGATATTGATCCCCGGAAGGAGGCAAGGCATTCCGTTATGGCCCCTCATGGCCCCCACCTCGTTTATCAGCGCTATCTTCTCGAACACGATGTCAGGGCCATTGTGAAGGTCATTGTTTTCTACGACCTTCCCATCGAAGCTCTCGACACCCAAGCTTGCCACATTTCCCGGACTGCAGTACTTGACAAGCACCTTTGTCTTCTCTACGTTCACGAAAAGGGGATTTGCATTGTCTATGTGAAGGATGTCGGATATCTTGCTTAGTCCTCCGAAGAGATTTTCCAGGGTCTCCTCGTTCCCATACGAGTATATGCATGTCTGTTTCCCCACCCTGAAGTTCCTCAGTCCAGAAGAGGAGAGGGACCTGGCCTCCCTTATAATGTCCTTTGGGTCCCGCCTGACAACGTCCGGGCTCTTAAGCTTCTCGATGCAAAATGAGCAAGGTTGTTGTTTCGCGCAACCGGACATGGTTTCTATCTCGGCGATGAGGAAACTTGGATTGTGGGGCAGTTGATCTACGATCGCAGCGCCATAAGGGGCTATCTCCCCAATGATCCCGTACTTGTCCTCAACTGTTGGAACATCCGTAAAGTTGTTCTCAAGCAATTTGTCCAAGACCAGCTCCACCTCCGGAACTATCATGTCGAAGTATTCCCTTTCCGCGCTCAGGCCCCTTGCCATCCTGCCCCCATAAAGCCCGGATCCGATGGTCGATGCCGGACCGGTAAGGATCTTGAACTTATGGTCAAGGCCCAGGGCGCTCAATAATCTCATGGATTCCACAGTGGTGCCCGGACTCGCAGAAAGATATTTTCCAGGAGTGTGCATCCCGGCGATGACTATGATGACATCGCTTCTTGAGAGCAGTTCACGGGCCATCTCGGCATTTGGTGTCGTGTTTCTGAGACCAATGTGTGTCTTCATGTCCCCTTCGATATCGTGCTGCTTGAACTGGGACCTAATGTCATCGATCGTTAGGTAATGTGCATCCGTCCTGCATCTCCTCAAGGCCCCAAAGATGTAACGCGGATATGTCCCGATATAGGGCATCACCCCCAGGCCGGATGGCTCGTCGGTGTAGCAATCGATAATGGAAACCCTCATTCCTACCACATAGAGGCCGTGCCAATAAACAGTTTGCGAAGGAATGGGGGTGTCATACATCCAACGCCTTGAACTTCTTGAACTCCGGATCGTTGGATATCATTTCCTCTAATAACAACTTTAGGTCTTCCATCCCATCTCCGTCCATTGCAGAGACCCTCACATCTGCATCTGTCCCCTCATCGCTGACATCCATCTTGTTCTGCACAAGAATGGTTGGCATCGGAAAGAGCTCCCTGATCTCGTTGTACAGCGACATCTGCTCCTCTACGCTGTATTTGCGTGACACGGAGGCGTCGATGACGAATATCAGTATGTTGGCCAGGTGCGCGATGGCGGATATTGCTTTCTTTTCTATCTCATTTCTTTCTGAGACGGGCCTGTCAAGCACCCCGGGGGTGTCTATGACCTTTATATTTTGGTACTTGTATGTGAAGCTGCCGATGTTGATGCCTGTGGTCGTGAACGGATAGGCAGCTATCTTTGGTCTCGATATTGTAAGCTTTGTGAGAAGCGTAGACTTCCCAACATTTGGGTAACCTGCTATGACCACTGTGTAGTCGTCCGAGGATATCGGCGGGATCTCCTTCATTTTCTCCCGCTTATCGTTGAGGTTCCCAGATACTTCGTCCAGATTCCTCAGCAAGGACGCGTACTTCCCATAAGCGTCTTTTCTTATGGCTATGATCTTTTCCCTGTCCTTGGTCTTTTCCATCTTCTTTAGTGAGTTCTTTTTTACCTTGATTATGGAGTTGATAGTTTGCTTTATGACTGATAGCTCATTCCACAGCTCGTCCACATCCGCCACTATCTCTATCATCTCAAAAGTGAAACTGTCCAGTTCGTCAAACTTTGGATATCTGTCCAGGATCTTCTGCAACGATGCAATGATTATCTCGGCAGCCCTGGAGACCATTTCGGTCTCCCTTTTTTTGAAAAGTGCCGATTTGGAACCCTTTTGCTTCAATACTATCTTGGATGTTCTGGAAAATGCCTTGTTTATTATCTCATCCGTTCGAAGGACTGGGATGGATTTGAACATTATAGCTCACCGACGATGCCCAGTCTGGCCATTCTCAACCTGTTTCCGACCAAATGCACTATGCCAGGGGGATCGACACCTCCCCTGCAGACCAAAACAAAGGAATCGCTGCACAAATCCATTATTTCAACGGAATTCTTGAAAGATGAATTATTTAAAATGTTGAGGATCTGTTCTTTCGAGGTCTTCGAGACCATTATATTGCCATCTTTCAGATATTTATCTGACCATTCGCGGTTGATGGTCCCCCATACTTTTTCAGTGCCTCTTTCAACCCTTATCAGGTCGATCTTTACGCAGAGACCGTCGATCAGGCCCTTGGAGTAAACATATTCCCTGGTTGATTGTCTGCCTCCGAACAATTCTCTTAACGAATTAAGGCTTATGAGCACGTCCTTTTGTGAATTGATGTCGCAGAAGACGCCGAATCCGTATTTGCCAACATCGACCAGACGGCCGTAGTAAGCCTCACCGACAGTTAGGTCCGCAAACAAGTGCCCCTCGACATACCTCTCCCTTAGATAGTTTACAAATATATCCTCATCATCACCACTGGCTTCCACTATCGTGAATCCAGGTCTATATGAAACATCAAAAATGACATCTAAATCCACCAATGAGGATATGTCATTTTTACTTATCTCGCCTTTCAATACTACTTTCACAGACATTGGTCCAATCCGCCATATATAAGTTTAACCATATTGTACGTTCATAAAAGATTACAAATTGGTAAAAAGAAGTCTTATTTATAAATATGATGTAAAAAAGACCACCTTGGACAAAAAGGTGTCAAGCGGTCTCTGTCTTTCTTTCCTTTATCGTTGCAATCTCATCCTCAAGCCTGGAGATGATCTTAGAATTGTCGAAGTACTCGAGAGGTTCTTCGCAATGGGGACACTTGAACATCAGTTCCTGGGCCTCATCGAAAGAAAATCTCATGCAGTTGTTCTTGCATAGGAAGAACATGCTCGATGTTTCGTGCTGCAACCTTTCCTCAAGCCTTGAAAGATAGTTGGTCTCGATGTCCTTGATTATCTCCGGAGCCTTGTCCATGTCGAGTTTCCAGTAATATATGTACCAACCTGTGTTCTTGTCCCTTATCCTTCTGTATGATGCCAATCTATGGTCATACAGCTTGTACAGTACCTTTCGCACATCGTTTATCTTCATGGAGGTCTCCTCTGCCAACTCTTCGGCAGTGGTCTCCTTCATCCCAATTATCGAGGCGATCTCCACGCCTCCCTCGCCCAAAAGGTCCTCTAGAAACTCAAAAATCAATGTATCGATATCACTCAATAAATCACCAAACAGTATCGTCAATAATACCTAGAAACACGACCTCAATCTATATAAAAAAGGGTATAAATATGTTTCTGTATATATTTTCATTGAAACTTGATATGTAATGACATCATAGAATTTGGTTTTCGTCTAGTATATTATAATATCATCAATGTCTGAGAATAACCAGGCCAATGCGTCTATAAAGGCATCAAAGACTATGGAAGTGTGGTTCTTGCCATAGTATATGCGATCTTCAAGGGAAAGACCTTTGTATTCCTTGGCGTTTATCCTTGAGACCATGTCCTCATGGCTTGAGGTAAATCTTTCTTCTTCATCGCCACCCACGGCCATGAAGATCTTGATGTCCAAAAAAGTGTCGCGAAACCTATTGTAGAATGAGAGTTCATCAGACAAAAGGGCCTTCTCAACACCATACAGGGGGCTGTAAATGGGGCTGCTTACCATTACATAATTGTCAAAGTACAGATCACCTCTAAAAAGGGCATAAAATGAGAATAGACCAGCTGACGAGTATCCAATCAGCGTCTTTTCGCTATCTAGATCCAGGCCTATTTCATCTTCCAGAAAGTCGGATATCTCATACTTCAGGAAATAATAGAAGTTCTCGGGATATTGACCAAAGTCCCTTGCTCTCTCATTCGATTCCGCATATCCTATTCCGACCAGCACCGTTGGGGGCATGATGCCGCCATTCTCCAAATTGTAGACCATTCCTCTGACGCCATTGTTATCGATCCTGTATGAATCATCAAAAAACCAATCAGCGTCAAGCAAATATACAATGGGATATTTATTGTTAGGATCGAATGATTCTGGGACCCTGACATAAATTTTGAATTCATCAGATACCTCGTTTGAATACAGCTCATAAATGAAGTAATCCCCTTCATCATTGACATATTCCAGTTCTCTGACATCAGGCCCTTCATCGATACAACAGGATAATGGGACCAACAGCAACATGATCAGGGCAATAATAGAAAATGTGGGGATTTTCATGTTTCCACTCTGACCCATGGCATATATATCTTTATTGAAGATTTATATGTGTACATGCCATAATCCACTCTATGGACGAAGAACATGTATGCGAGGTTTACACTGTATGGAAAGAGAAGAAGAGGGGTGTCATAACCTTTATGGACGACATGAAAGGAGAGGTGGAGTTCTCAGTTCCGCCTGAATTCATGGGGCACCACCACATGATAACTCCCGAAGACCTTTTTCTCTCATCCATTCTGACATGTTTTGACTCATATTTCTTCAATATGGCAAAAAGGTCCAGATTGAAGTTCAGGTCCTTCAGATCATGCGCCCGGGGCACCTTGATCCCCAACGGCCCAGACTTCATATTCTCTGGCATTACGATAACGGCGAATATAGACGTCAAGGACGAAAAGGACCGTCGAAAGGCCCATAGGGCAGTGGAACTGTCAGAGAAGGGATGTTATATCGCCAATTCCATAAAACCAAAGGTTGTTGTAAAGAGCAATATAAAAATAGAAGAATAAAAAGAAAAAAAAGATTAGTCCATTAGAATGGACAGTCTCTCTTGAATGGTGCCTAGCGTCTCCATGGCGCTCAGAAGTTTTCCTGCGCGGAAGACCCAGTTGACGCCGCTGTTGGCCTGTGAGACATCTTCGTTCACCATATCGAACAATGGCTCTATCTCTGAAACATCGTATCCCTGACTCTCCGCCACCTTGAAGATGTAGAGTGTCTTGTCAAGTTCTTCGATTATCTCAGCTTGGGCATTGTTGAATATCGTGAATGTTGAAGCCACGGGGGCCGCCCCGGACGGTGACGAGTACACATCTCCGGCGTGGTAGTACTCGTAATTACCGCCAATGTTCTCGCCAGTCACCATAGAGGGTACAATAACTATGTAGTCATAGTAGCCGCCGAAGGAGGGCATCTGAAGCAGGCCATCTCCCGTAATGGCGTCCAGTTCCACCTCATATATGTCATTCTGGCCAGGCGACTCGTTGGATGAAAATCCTACACAGTATACCGTCCACTCCAATGTAGAGATGGTATCTGTATGTAACCATCCATCGGATGTCCATGTCGCATCGCTAGCGTCCGTACCGTCTAGTATCTGGCCACCATTGTACACGCGGATGTTGTCCACTACCCATCCGTACGGCGCAGATGCGTCATCTGTTGTGTAGTTGAATCTCACCATCACATCGGCTGTGTTTGCGTATGCGGAAAGGTCGAACGTCACGTCATAGAACCATCCCGCACCCTCGTTGGAGAACGCATATGCCCCAGGTACGCCCACGTATGCGGCTGGGTCCCTGAAATTGTTCATTACGCCGTCCAGATCCTGTAGCTGTACCCAGTTTGTTCCACCATCAACTGAAACCTCGACATACCCAAAGTCCCAACCGTCCTCGATGTCCACCCATGTATCGATGTCCATTGTGATAGGTCCAGTCACTAATGAGAAGTCGAAGGTGTATGTCAATGTGTGTTCGGCCCCGTCATACCATCCATTTCCTGACTGTGAATACCATTCCAGGTCCCCCATGGAAGGTTGAGTTATCTGGAAACTAGCATCATTGAATTTGTTTCCAAGGAACTCGAAGTTGAAGACGGACAGGGTGTCGGGCGCCTCGTACAGGAAGTAGTTCGCATCAAGCTGTTGCTGTGAATCGACCCAATAGAATCCCGTGTCAGGTGATGGATAACCTTCTTCTAATCCGTAGGCGGGATCTACATACGGGTATGGCCCATAGTCCCAGTTGAGGGAATATGCTCCGGCCAGCCAATGATAACTGAGCATAGTGTCCCCGCGGGTATCTGCACTTCCAACATCATAGCTCTCGAAACCGAGGGCGGCACCGGAGTTGGGGCCGACAAGCGTGGTATCGTCGAGCAGATTGGCAAGTGTCCAATCGGTGTAGATGTCCTCAAAGGTAGTTCCAGTTACCTGGGCGTTTATGGATGACCTTCCGTTCAACGTATCCCTATGGATGGCACTCATCAGTTCGGCACCACCAAAGTTCTCGTAAAGGTACATCATGAAGGATAAAGATGCGCCATAGTTTTCTAGTACGGTTACATCATAACTATCCCACTGCTCCAAGTTGACTGAGTGGTAGCGATAGAAGCGCGACAAATGAGAATCCTCCAGTATCCCAAATGTCAGGAACTCTGCGTAATCCGACTGTCCCTCATTTATCCATGTGGTCTCATCTGGGTCAGACCAGAAGTGCAGAAGATGCTGGTACTCGTGGGCCACCACGCCACACGCATCGCTCGTGTCCGCCACGCCACCAT
>Ga0116164_10001415_pt1 | contig 18218 bp, 16 predicted proteins | sample AD_UKC109_MetaG_FD_89888 | JGI IMG/M metagenome (GOLD analysis project Ga0116164, IMG submission 89888) | Active sludge microbial communities of municipal wastewater-treating anaerobic digesters from Hong Kong - AD_UKC109_MetaG | ecosystem: Engineered > Bioreactor > Anaerobic > Digestate... | reverse complement strand
GACCCGGGCCGTGATCTCGGCGTCGCCTCCGAAGGTCTCGTAAAAGTCGCCCATCCGGAATAAGAGGACGGCGTCGCCGCACTTCTCCTTCATCCCGAAGTACTGGTCCATCAAGGGAGAGATCTTGACCATGAGCTATCTGGGGAAGGTGAGGGGCTCGTCTCTCATATCGGTTTCGGCCCACCCAGATAAAAAGTTTGAGGCGACCAGATCAGAGATCGGTCTCAGTTACTCCTGGAATCGCCATCCAGAGAAGTAGCTTCTTGAATAATAAAATTGGCAGTCGCAGAACGGGTGGCAGTCCCTGAAGGGACAGATCTGAACGCCGGTCCAGTAACGGTATCCGGAGAAGGGAAATCCCGGTCTGTAAATCGAGCTGAGGTGAGGAATGTCCTGCCCAAATGTGGGTCCATGAGAAGGATCGCCCCCGACCCATGCGCTTCCAAACCCCTGCTCAAACCGCGCCTCTGCCGCGGCCTCTCCCGGCCTCATCTCCACGCCGTTTTCAAAATCCATTGCTCCCGCAAACCCCACCAAGGATATGGTGAGAGCCAACAATATCAGGATCTTGTTCATCCCCACGTCATCCCCTTTTTTGTATCGCCTTAGATCTCCGATTATATAAAGGAGGAGGAAGAGGCACTGTTCTCCCCTCCGAGAAACACTCTGGCTTGGCCATCACCAATGCCACCAGAACCCCCAGGGCCAAGAGAATCCCCAAGGTCCCCAAGATCCCCACGATACATAGCTCCACGAGCGATATACAGGCTGCTGGTATCCCGGAGAGTGATAGGAATGATATCCCGACCCGTAGTGATCCGAGTGATAGGTTCCCATCTGCTGGTGTCCGTCTGGCGTTCCATCTCGCGACCGCTCCCCCGGCGAGGCAACCGAAACGGATGCCGTCACCAAAGTGAGCAGGGCGATCGATAGCATCAATTTAACAACACGCTTGTTCATAAACCTCAACTCCCCTTGAGTTTATCAACATATAACCCCGTCGATATTTAAAGAGAAGGTTTATGTAGCATTCATCTGAATCAGATGTAAAGACAACAAATCTGAGCAAGATTGGATGCTATGACCGGGCGCCGTTAGTGCGGTCGCACTTTTATATCAGACACTAAATCAACTGGGGCCGTTCATCTCGAAGATGAATGGAAGACGGCATTTAATGGATGATGGTATTTTTTGCCGGATCAAGGAAAGATGGTGATGGAGATTGCTAAAACTTCAGCTCCATCCCCAGGATCGTCTCGGTGGATGTGACGCCTGATATCTCGCGGACCTTGAGGACGATCATGTTCAGGTCGGCTATTCCATCCACGTCGGCGATGGCGATGAAGTCCGTCTCTCCGTAGACCGGGACCACCTCCCGGACGCCCCGGATCGCGGCGAGGGCGTCGTAGACGGCCTTCTCCGACCCCGGCTCTGCGTTGATCATGATGAAACCTTTCATAGCTCTATCCCCTCCTCGGGAACGTCTTCACGTTATCTCAACTGATCTCGCCCTCTCCCTATATCAGCCTTCGCCGGGGCGATCCGTCCCGGTCGTTCTGGTTCAGCCTCCTGAAGGATTGTCGCCGCCGAACTCCGCCCTGATCGCCACCTCCATGATCACCCTCCTCAGAGCCTCGATCTCCCTCTCGACCTCGATTGAGGGCTCGATGTTCGCCGCTTCCATCAGCGCTCCCAGGGCCTCTTCGAGGAGACCCAGCCCCACCAGGACCGTGGCCAGGTTCCTGAAGTCTGAGGACTCAGGCTCGTCGTAGATGATAGTCTCGTAGGCCTCGAGGGCCTCCTCGAACCTCTCCATCGCCCGGAGGACGAAGGCCCGATTCCTGAGGGCTTCGAGGTTCTCGGGGTCTGCGGCCAGGGCCCGGTCGTAACACACAAGCGCATCATCGGGACGGCCCATCTTGAAGAGGGCTACCCCCTTGTTGTTCCAGGCGTCGGCGTTCTCGGGGTTCATCTCCAGGACCTGGTCGAAGAACTCGAGAGCCTCCTCGAACTCGTTTCTTTTCACCCGGTCCATCCCCTTGTGGACCAGAACCGTCTCTTTCGACTTCATGGGATCTTCCTCACATGTAACCCTCGATGGGAGCGGACTGTTCTGGCTCGACCTTTCTTCCGCCCGGCCCTTTGATCTCGCCGAACTGCTTCTCGTACTCCTTTATGTGGCCGTTCAGCCAGTCGGCCAGCTCTTTTGCTGCCAGGGGAGAGAGGATCAGTTCCGCCTCGACCTTCCGCTCCATGACGCTCACCTGTTTTCCCTCCTTGACTGCGGCCTTCGGCGAGTCGTTGTAGAAGGCTATCCTGAAGTCGTAGGGGCTGTGCCCGCCCATCGCCCCCACGGCGTAGATCTGCCTGAACTTGTCGCCCTTAGAGATCTCCAAAGAAAACTGCATGAAGGCGAATCCCCCTTCAAGCTTAAAATAACTGATGACTTGAGATCTCGATTTGAACACATTTGACAGCACTCATCAGTACGCCGATGGATCTCCGATCGTCCTAGATGCCCAGCACTTCGCGCTCCTTTTAGCACTGCACTTCATGGTCGGTCGCCCATTTCGATTGTCATCCCTGATAACGTCGTTTCCCATGCTGGTCGTGCTTCCAATAGTTGGGGTTCATGGAATCAATCCAGACCGAACCGGTCTTCCATGAAGGAAAGCCCCTCGTCGAAGAGCTTGTAGAACCTTACTTTGAGCTGGTCTATTATTAAGAACACAACTATCGCATAAGCCCAAACAATAGCCTCCAGTCTCCACCCTATAGGAGGTATTAAGAAACCGTAAACGGCGATAAGAGTGGCGATAAGCTGGGTTCCGATAACTGCACCCATAAGCAGATTTCCGGGCCGGTAAGACCAGAAATGACCCCCAGTCCTGGCTATGAAGATGATGAGGTGGCCGGCTACAGAGAGCTTTAGGTACATGAAGGACTGGAGAATCTCCTTGCTCAGGTGCAGGTAATCCAGGCCGAAAAATAAAAGGCCGAACGATTCAACCGTGCCTATCAGCCCCAGAAAGAGAGCCATCCCCATGACCGATGACATTCTCCAGCGATCTGGATGGCTTGAGTATTCTGCCCGATCGTAAGCGATAGACATGATGGCAAAGTCGTTCAACAGCGCCAAGAGCACGATCATCAGAGCTGTAACAGGATAGAAGCTAAAGATCACTATGGATAACGTGATGAAGAAAAGGACCCTGATGGTCTCAGATATTCGGTAAATGGCGTAACTGTTCATCCGGCGGAAGATCCTGCGACTCTCCTTTATGGCGTCGATTATGACTGATAGACCGGGTTGTGTAAGAACTATCGCCGCTGCGGATTTGGCGGCGTCCGTCGCCCCAGAAACTGCGATTCCTGCGTCGGCCTTTTTCAATGCCGGAGCGTCGTTGACGCCGTCGCCGGTCATCCCCACTATGTGGCCTTTGGACTGCAAGAGCTCGACGATCCTGAACTTGTGTTCGGGGAAGACTTGGGCGAAGCCGTCGGCATTCTCTATGACCAGCTCTGCCTCCTCATCCGGCTTGTCTACGAATGCCGAGGCAGGGCATATTTCGGTCCCCATCCCTACCATGCTGGCGATCTCTTTGGCTATTGCCACGTGGTCGCCGGTGACCATCTTGACCTCGACCCCCATGGACTGAGCGGTTTCGATCGTCTTGGCAGAGTCCTTTCTCGGCGGGTCGTAGAGGGCTATGAGGCCCACGTATTGCCAGGCTCCGGTCTGGTCCGTGCGGGCGACCCCCAGAGCCCGATAGCCTTTGGCAGCGAAGGCGTTCACCTTCTCGTCGACGTTCGAGGCTTCAGAGCCGCCCTTCACCAGGGAAAGGATCGCCTGGGGAGCCCCTTTCGCTGCCTTGAATCGGCCCTCTGGACCCCCAACCTCCGCCTCGGCCCTTTTGGAGACTGGATCAAAGGGCTCAAACTTCATCAGATCGTAGCCGGAAACGTCGATCTTCTCTTCTCGACTTTTCTCGATGATGGCGACGTCTATGGGATCTCTGTCCTCTTCCAGGGAGGACAAAAAGGCTGAGAGAAGGACATCCCTATCCTCAAACCCTTCGAAGTGCACGAGTTTAGCTACCTTGATAGCGTTCTGAGTTATCGTCCCCGTCTTGTCGGAGCAGAGTATGTCGATTCCCGCCATCTCCTCGATGGCCACAAGCCTGCTGACTATCGCCTCCTTTCTGGAGAGTACGACCGCCCCCACGGCCATGGTCACCGAGAGGACTGCGGGGAGGGCTGCGGGTATGGCTGCCACCACCAGGACCAGGGCGAACTGGAGAGTCTGAAGAAGGCTCTCGTGCCTCAGGGTGGCGACGACGAATACGAGAGCTACCAGAGCTACCGCCAGCACGATCAAGTAATCTCCTATCTTTATAACGGCTTTCTGGAAGTGGCTCTGAGTCTTGGCCTCTTCAACGAGCTTCGCAGTCCTGCCGAAGTAGGTCTCCATGCCTGTTGCGTAGACCTGGCCGTTCATCTCGCCCATGCGGATTATGGAGCCGGAATAGGCGACATCTGAGAGCTTCTTCTCCACGGGCAGCGACTCGCCTGTTAAAGCCGATTCATCGACCTGGAGGAGATCGCCACTAACGAGCTTGACGTCTGCAGGAACGATCTCTCCCAACCTGACCCTGACCACGTCACCGGGAACAAGATCTCGGGCGGGAAGGTCGATCCACTTATCGTCTCTTATGACCCTAGCATTGGGGGCGAGCCTCTTCTTCAAAAGCTCTATCGCTCTATCCGCCTTGTTCTCCTGCCAGAAGCCGACCGCCCCGTTCATGAGCAGGAGCAAGAATATTATAGCGAAGTCGTCCCAGCGGCCCAAGACGGCGGAGAGGATTGCCGCTGCTTCTATCATCCAAGGTATCGGACCCCAGAAGTAGACGAGGAACTTTAAGATGGGGTTCGCCTTCTTCTCGGCGATCTCGTTGGGGCCGTACTCGCCAAGTCTCGACTCGGCCTCCGATGAGGAGAGACCTTCTGCGGTGGAAGATAGCTCGTCCATCAAATCTTCCACGGACGACTCGGCCGCCTCTTCAGGTTTCAAAATATCTCGTCCCCATGAACCTTATATACTTTAGCCAGTATCTGATATTAAACTGCCGGTGTTGAAGGGACTAAATCAAATACAATAGGTTACTTGGTATTATTCTCGCGTTCTCCTATAGACCTAGTTTTTGGTCTCGAAATATACACGAGATCGGATGAAATAAATACTGATAGCTCGATACACCACCCTGTGATCGAAGTGAGCAGGAAGACGATCGGCTACCGAGAGGCGGTCTCGATCGGGGTCGGCGGGATGGTGGGTGGCGGGATCTTCGCGGTCCTGGGGCTGGCGGTACAGCTCGCTCAGGGCGGGACTCCGGTGGCTTTCGCCATCGCGGGGGTCGTGGCGCTCTTGACCGCCTACTCCTATGCTAAGCTATCGGTCGCCTTCCCGAGCCAGGGTGGGACCGTTTCCTTCCTGGTCCGCGCCTTCGGGACGGGGATATTCTCGGGCAGCATGAATGTCCTCCTCTGGATGAGCTACATCGTGATGCTATCCCTTTACGCCTACGCCTTTGGAAGCTATGGCGCAACATTCCTCCCGGCTTCGCTCCAGCCCATCGGAAAACACCTTTTGATAACAGGCAGCGTGGTTTTGATCTCGGGGCTGAACATGTTAAGCGCCAAGGCCATAGGGGAGGCGGAAGACCTGATCGTCGGCCTCAAGATATCGATTCTTCTGCTATTCGTCGGCCTCGGCATCTGGGGCATCGAGGCAGACAGGCTCGCACCCGCCGCGTGGTCTCCGATGCTCAGCCTCATCTCCGGCGGGATGATAATCTTCGTAGCCTACGAGGGTTTCGAGCTGATCGCCAACACCGCAAAAGACGTTCGGAAACCAGAGACAACCCTGCCCCGGGCCTACTACTCGGCGGTCGTCTTCGTCATCGCCCTCTATGTCCTGGTCTCGGTGGTGGCGGTGGGAAGCCTGTCCCTGGACCAGATCGCAGCCTCCAGAGACTACGCTCTTGCCGAGGCCGCAAAACCCTTCATGGGTCAGGCGGGCTTCGGCCTCATCGCCGTAGCTGCCCTCCTCTCGACCGCCTCTGCCATCAACGCCACCCTCTATGGAGCCGCACGCTTGAGCTACATCATAGCAAAGGATGGGGAGCTGCCCGAGTTCCTCGAGCAGAAGATCTGGAACAAGCCTCTGGAGGGGCTATTCATAACGACTGGTCTCACCATCATGGTCGCGAACATCTCGGACCTAAGCAGCATATCGACGATGGGAAGTGCTGGATTTTTGCTGATCTTCGCCGCCGTCAACTGGGCAAACGTGAAGATGGCGAAGGATACGGGCGGCATCTGGCCGATCTCAGCTCTGGGGACCGCCGCCTGTATTGGAGCCTTCTTTGCCCTCCTCTGGCAGACCGTCGGGACATCGCCCCGACAGATCCTGGTCCTTTTTGTGATGATCGGCCTTGCCGTCGTCATCGAGGTCATCTACCGGAAGTTCCGTCCAAGGGAGATTAAGTGCGATCGAGACTGCGACAATGTCGGAATATCAAAAACGGGTGGCCACTCCGAATAACGGCCCTTATCGCGTGAATAGGGCGATGAATTATGCAAAACTGTGATCCTGAACCCGAACGGGTATTAAGGTCGAAGCGAGAGGCTCAGGCCAACTACGACAGGATCGCTCGTTGGTACGACCTGGCTGAAGACTTTTGGGAGCGGAAGCTGAGATCAGCCGGTCTGAGAAAGCTAGGGGCATCGGAGGAAGAGAGCATCCTCGACGTCGGCATCGGCACGGGCCACGAGACTGTGGCCCTTGCCGGGTCGGTCGGAGAATCGGGCAGAGTCGTGGGGATCGACCTATCTCGGAGGATGTTGCGGATCGCAAGGTCTAGGATCGAAAGAGAGGGTCTAAAAGGACGGGTCGATCTGCTTCAGTGCGATGCGGTCCGTCTTCCCTTCAAAGCCGAGACCTTCGATGGGATCTTCATGAGCTTCACCCTGGAACTCTTCGACACTCCAGAAATTCTCCTCGCCCTCAACGAGATCAAGCAAGCCCTCAGGCCGGGTGGGCGGATCTGCGTCGTCTCACTCTCCAGATCGGGAGGCAGAAGCCTGGCGAGGGACCTTTATGAGCTGGTCCATGATCGATTCCCCATCGTCATCGACTGCTGTCCCATCTTCGTCCGGCGGGCGATGGAAGAGGCCAGCTTTGAGGTGATAGACGCGACTCAAAATTCAATCTGGGGTCTCCCTGTCGAGATCGTCCTGGCCGAGAGGCAGAAATGAAGAACTGACAGGCGAAGGACCACGAATTGCAGTTGACAAAAGGCTGTAGTCTTCAAGTATTGAAAAGAAAGCTGTCCACCCATTCATCGCCATCTAGGAAAACGTCATCGAAACGAGGTGACCGCTAAGCCTCTTCGACTTCGCAGGATTCAGAGAGTTCATCGAGGAAGTCTGGCTTAAGATAACGTATTACGGGAGCAACTCGCAAAATACATCCTCTAAGTTCAGAGAAAGAAAGATGTCTGCACATCTGGTTCATGGGTGGTGTTAATCGTGAAAAGGTGGGACGGTTCACCTCGGTAATCACCTTCTCTCGGCGTTCATCGGGAGCTACGAGATAAAGGGGGATGTTTAGGTTTGGCTGCATCGAGATCAAATCCGACATTCGGAGAAGTCCAGAATAAATTGATGTGGTGCTCTCAACTTCGAAAGCGGCGACGATGGCGTTCCCCTTTAGCCATAGAACATCTATCAGCTCGATCGTTCGATTGGTGGCATCGTCAAATTGCCTGGGAAGCACGTCCCGGAGTCTCGGAATGTCGGCGAACTGGTGGCCGTTCACCTCTCTGCCACGATCGTTTCGCGCCACCCAGACGTCCAGCCCCATGTCGCTGCCAAGTTTAAGAAGCAACCACTGAATCTCTTCATGAGGCGTTGGATCTCTAATAACTTCTACATTTTCGGATTCGTCATCTCTCTCAGGTACAGTGACAGATCCGATCTTTGCCCTCAGCGCCCTGGGGCGTCTTGCCAGTTTGGCTTTGTCAACTGGCCTAATTACCGGATCTTTTTCGGCGGCCTTTAGAGCCTTGACCACAGCTTCCCCATCCGAACTCTTCCATCTTGCAGGAGATCCACGAAAATGTCCCGTCCAGGCGTTGGGATTTTTTAAGTCCTGTAATATCGTCAATCTGTCCTTAAGTTCGTGAACTGGAACTGCAGTTTCTGGGGTGAGTTTGATTACCGATTTTACTCTGATTCTGCAAGGAAATTCCTCGTCCTTCCATATTGGGGAATAGTCTTCGAAGGGCTCTGATATTACCTCCAAAACACCCACGAAACGGGAAATTCCGGTCAGATAACAGAGAAGATAATCACCTGGCCTGATCCGTTGGACTGTTTTACGGCGACGTTCACGAAAGCCCGAGACGTCACCCCCCGATTCCAGAAACTCCTGCCAAGTTGTCCCGGTAAACAGATCCAACCAGTAACTTCTATCGCTCATGTAATCCCTTCTCGCCTTGGGTTATTTTGTTCTAGTTGATAGCATTTTTGCAAATTTGTAGGCCGTTCTGATTTATACGAGTTAAAGTATCTTATCCAGGAAGAAAACCTGAAGATTCAACGTATTCTTGCCGGCGCAAGACCTAAATAGATTAAGATGATAACTAGTATTAAGGCGCGAGCAGAAGACCATGAAAGGTCGGCAGTCCCCGTAAGAGGGGCGTCGGATCAAAAACCGGCGATTTGTGGCTCGCGTCTCTCAAACGCTTTCTCCGTTCCTTTTTTTTCGTTCCATCTCGCCAGCCTCAACATGTGATTTTAGCTCTGACGATTGTCGGCACTTCGAGGTGACCGAGCTCCTCGATACCCCTCAGCCTGACGTTCTTCACTCCCGCGGAGGCTCTTCGAGCGATCGGACTGGGGGAGAGCAGGGCTACGGTGAGAGAAGAAGACGCGGGAATGTGATGGAATATGATATAAGTAGCATCAGGATATAACAAGAAGCGGTAAATCAGATCCAGGTGAATAAATGGACGACGACTTCAAAGAAGTGGTTAAGTTTCACGGTCACACATGCCCAGGCATCGCCATCGGCTACCGGGTGGCCAAGTACGTCAAGAACCATTACAACAGGGCCGAGGACGAGGAGCTGGTGGCGATCGTCGAGAACAGCTCCTGCAGCGTCGACGCCATCCAGCAGCTTCTGGGCTGCACCTTCGGGAAGGGGAACTTCATCTTCAAGGACCACGGAAAGCAGGCCTTCACCTTCTACTCGCGAGACCACGACAAGGCCATTCGGATCTACTTCAAAAACGTCCTCCCCCGGACCGACCCCGCCGCCATGAAGAGGTTATTCTTAGGTCAGATGAGCCCCGAGGAGAGGGAGAAGTTCATGAAGTCGAGGGAGGAGGCGATCGATTACATCCTCACCGCCCCCGACGAGGAGATTCTGGACGTGAGAGAGGTCGACATCCCAGCACCGCCGAAGGCGAGGATCTACCCGTCCATCGAGTGTCAGGAGTGCGGCGAGGCCTTCATGGAGGTGAGGGGGAGGACGGCGGGCGGAAAGATCGTCTGCGAGGAGTGCTACCAGAAGCTGGTGGGCTAGACCTTATTTTTTCCTCTATCTTCAATTATTTTCTTCCCATTCTTCAAATTTATCTAGCTCTTTTATGTCGATCTCATCAGAGATGACTTTCGATAACTTAGTTAAGAACTCGGGATGAGGATGGCCGTCTTCGATAGCTCGCTTTACGTTCTCGGAAAGGACCCATCCAGGGGATCTTATACCCTCTTGTAAAAGCCCTCTGATTCTATTGAGAGCCTCTGTTCTAGATGTGAGGTCTTCAATATGGGCATATCTGTAAAATTGGCATTCGAGCTTCAAATCATCGTGTAAGGGATCATTTTCTTCCAATTCGATGGCCTTCCATAACAAATCAAATCCTTTTTCATCACCCCTGGCGAGAAGGAATCCAGCATAATTCCCAAGGCTATTTACGTACTCTGGATCGATTTCCAGCGACTTCTTATAGTACTTCTCGGCCTTATCGTAATACTTTACGGGCCTCATGTAGGAAAAGGGCATAATTCCCAAGTGAGGGAACATCTCTTGGTTCGAGTTCTATCGCCTTCTTGAAACATTCTTCGGCCTTATCGTAATCTTTCTGGACTTTACGTAGGAAAACTGCATAATCGCGGATCAGCAAATTACTTTGCGGGTATTTTTCTAAGCCTTCTTGGAATAACCCATCTGCCTTTTCGGGATCTGTTTTTTCATATTTTAACGCTTTAAGTAGATAGCTCAAATCGGACCCTGCTCCGTCTAGTGCTTTGCTCAATGCTTCTGAGAATCCTTTAGCTCCTCCATTTGGTTTTTCCTCCAGCCTACTTTTTAAATTCTTAAACGTTTGATAATATATATCAATTAAGTTATCAAATCTCTTTTTATCCGGATGATCCAAATTAAATTCATCCCATACGAGAAGCATCAATTCATCAAAATCTCTGTACTTTACCCATATCGCATTTCTCTTTTTTAGCCATTCGCCGATATCAGTTTCTGGGATTGCATCACCAATCCAAAAAATTCCCCAGGGTAACGAACCCTCTGGAAGTTGATTCAATATTTCTGCAATGCTTCTGTCGTTGCCACCATAACCCACGAAGATCAAACCCGTTTCGTATAGAAAATTATTAAGTACTTCTTTTAGACGAGTAGGTAATTGGTTTGTCTCAGATTCTGTGTTTCTGGGCTGAAGTAGAGCATCACCATGTAGCTTTATCACTAACGGACGCATCCTCGTAGTTCTAACAAATCCAACAAGTGAGTCATGTGATATAATAATAGGTTTCTTATGAGTATAAAGGTAAAGAGCATCCGCCACTAGATCATCAAAATTCGTTGTCAATACCGCATTGCAATTTTTGCCGTATTTTTTATGACTCATGAGCTTAGCCAATACCGCGTAACCAAAACTGGGATCTTTTCCTTCCGTAAATCGCTCTATTTCCCTCTGCCTTCCCACGGATGTCTTAAACAGATCATTTATTATATTTCCATAAAACAAAGCTGCGTTAGTCCCATCATATCCCAGATAATGCTCTTTTGCCCAGTCTTCGTAACCTTTATCGTCGCCAGTCTTCAATCTCTTAAGTCGAGGCAACCACTTTCTAACAAGAGACCCAGCGTTGGGTATGCCTGAAGAAACAGAGCAACCAGCGCCAAGGAAAAATACAAACTTGCTATCCTCATTTTCGTCCATCTTGTTCTTAAACCTGCGAACAAACTCCCAGACATCCATCTCTGAGAGGGGTTCGTTTGTATCATCCATCGGCGCTTTCCTCCTTTACCAAATCTCTCAACGGATTAATTAAAACTTTTCATCGCGCATAATACAATTACAACTCTATCCTCTTCAAGTCTCGCCCGATCTCGACTTCGACGCCGGAGCCGAGGCCTGCCTGCACGTCCCGGACCATCTCATGCTCGCAGCCGATCGTCTGGGGGTAGAGGTGGGTGAGGATGATCCGCTTTATCCCAGCACCCCGGAAAGTTTCACCGAGCCGCCGGGGCGTCGAGTGGTTGGTGACGACGAAGGGCTCGGGAAAGGAGCACTCGTGGATCAGAAGGTCTGCGCCCTCCGCAAGGTCCCTCATCGACTCCACAGGCTCGGTATCCCCAGAGTAGACTACGGCCTTCTTGCCAGACTCGATCCGGTAGCCGAGGGCCGGAAGGCTGTGGACCGCCTCGCCCACTTTTATTTTTAAACCCTTGAGCGCGAACTCGTCGCCGGGGCTGACGACGGTAAAGGAGACGTCCAGATCCGCAAGGTACGGGTATAGGCTTTGAACCGTCTCAAACCACTTCTTTGTCCCCTCGGGGCCGAAGACCTCCATTTTCTCCTCGCCGAGGAGCCACCGGGCCTTGGCGAGGGCAAGGAGGTCTGAGACGTGGTCGAGGTGGAGGTGAGTGAGGAGGGCGACGTCGACCTCCAGGGGCGAGAAGCCCGCCTCCGCGAGCCTCAAAAGGGCTCCAGCGCCGCAGTCGAAGAGGATGGGCTCATTGGCCTTTATCACCAGACCCGCCTGGGCCCGGCCTGAATGGGGGATGCCGACCCCAGTTCCAAGAAGGGTCACCTCAAGTTTCATGAGATCTTTTGGGGATTTCGAGGGTAATAGAGGTTGCCGGTGGAGGGAATCGATCGATTTTAAGTACCTCCAGCGAATCTCCGTTCAGAGGAACAATAATAAGCAGACTAGTAATACGTATCAACAATGCGCGTCGTCGATGTGTATCGTCGATGCGCATCCACGGTATGTATCCATGATGCATATCAATAACGCTAGACTTCACAGGTCAGACCCCAAAAAGAGATAAGGTGGTATTTTGAAGGAGAACGTCATCAAGGACCCGGCCCTTGCCGAGAAGGGCAAAAAGCGGATCGAGTGGGCGAGAAGACACATGCCCGTCCTCCAGAAGATCAGAGAGGAATACACGATAGAGCGGCCCCTGGAGGGGGTCAAGGTTGTGGCCTGCCTCCACGTCACCGTCGAGACGGCGAACCTGCTATCGACCCTCACCGCCGGCGGAGCCGAGATCGCAGTCACCGGGTCCAACCCCCTCAGCACCCAGGACGACGTGGCGGCAGCCCTGGCCGAGGAGGGGATGTACGTCTACGCCTTCCACGGCGAAAACGACCAGGAGTACTACGACTGCATCAACAAAGCCCTCGACATCGGACCGAACGTCACCCTCGACGACGGAGCCGACACCATCGCCACCATCCACCGGGACAGAAAAGACCTGGCGGCCGATATCCTCGGCGGCTGCGAGGAGACGACGACAGGAGTGATTCGCCTCCGGGCCCTTGCCGAGTCGGGAGAGCTGATGTACCCTGTCATCGCCGTCAACGACGCCGAAACGAAGATGATGTTCGACAACCGGTACGGCACCGGCCAGAGCACCCTCCACGGGATCATGAACGCCACAAACTTCCTCTTCGCAGGCAAAAACGTAGTCATCGGAGGCTACGGCTGGTGCGGCAGAGGCCTTGCGGCTCGGGCTCGCGGGATGGGCGCAAACGTCATCGTCGTCGAGGTCGAGCCAAGAAAGGCTCTGGAAGCTGCCATGGACGGGTTTAGGGTGATGCCGATGATCAAGGCCGCAGCAATCGGCGACCTCTTCATCACCGTCACCGGGGACATCTCGGTCATCAGAAAAGAGCACATCGAGCTGATGAAAGACCAGGCGATAGTCTGCAACAGCGGCCATTTCAACGTCGAGATTGACATCCCGGCCCTGGAGAAGATGGCGAAGGAGACGAGCGAGGTCCAGGAGAACGTCAGAGAGTACAAGATGGCCGACGGCCGCAGGATCTACCTTCTGGCCGAAGGAAGGCTGATCAACCTCGCCGCCGCCTACGGCCACCCCCCAGAGGTGATGGACATGAGCTTTGCAAACCAGGCTCTCTCCGTCCGCTACATAGCCGAGCACGGCCCTGACCTGGAGAGAAAGGTCTACTCCGTCCCCTCAGAGATCGACAGAAGAGTTGCCGCCCTCAAGCTCGAAGCCATGGGGATCGAGATCGAGACCCTCACCCCGGAGCAGTACAAGTATCTCCACAGCTGGGATATGGGAACCTGATGTGAGGTGAAACGAGACATGGACCTGAAGAGAGAGGCCGTCGAGGCCTACCTGCGAAGCATTGCGGGAGAGGATGCGAGACTGGTCGGCATGAAGACCCTCGGAGACACCACCCCCACCACAGAAGACGTCAAGGGATTCGGCTACGGAAGCCCCGTCCTCTTGGAGTACCAGCTGGGTGGCGAAACCAAGTCTGCGGTCCTCTCGACGATGCGAGTCCAGGAGGGCTTCGGCCACGACCACTTCTCCGACCGGGCCCAGGTCCTCCTCTGGCAGCACTCGACCTTCGGGGGTCTCCCGAAACACGCGAGGTCGATAGACGTCGGATACTTCAACCCCGAGGGGAAGCTCAGCTCCTGCGGCAAAGCCAGGGAGTTCTTCATCCTGATGGAGAAGATCGAGGGGAAAGAGTACTTCTTCGACCTTGAACGGGTGAAGGAGGAGGGGGCGACGGATTTAGATCTGAAACGGGCCGAGGTCCTCTCCACCTACTTGGCCGAGATCCACGCCAAAAAGAAGGATTCGCCCGCCCTCTATCGTCGAAAGATCAGGGACACCGTCGGTCATGGCGAGTGCATCATGGGGATCCTCGACGACTACCCGGCAAAGCCGGATTTCCTCGCGCCCGGAGAGCTATCCTCCATCGAGAAGAAGTGCGTCGACTGGAGGTGGCGGCTCCGGGACAAGACCCACCGGCTCTGCATGGCCCACGGCGACTTCCACCCCTGGAACGTGATGTTCAGATCGGGGACGGACTTCTCGGTCCTGGACAGGTCCCGAGGCGAGTGGGGCGAGGCCGCCGACGACATCACTGCCATGACGACCAACTACATTTTCTACTCGGTCCAGAAGAGCCTGAGGCTGGAGGGGGGCCTGAAAGACCTCTTCGAGCTCTTCTTCGAGAACTATCTCGATAAAACAGGAGACGAGGAGCTTTTTGAGGTGATCGCCCCCTTCTTCGCCTTCAGGATGATGGTGGTGGCAAGTCCCACCTGGTACCCGCTCCTTTCGGGGGACGTCCGGAGGGCCCTCTTCAACTTCCTGGAGAACGTCCTCGATTCCGAGAAGTTCGACTACAAAAAGGTGAACAGCTACCTCGAAACGCCCCGGATCTGAGATGGAGACCCGATACGTCCTCGAGCTCTCAGGAGAGCACCCGACGATCCCAAGAAGCGAGGCCTTGGCCCTTTTGGAGATCTGCTCTTTGGGGTATCGGGTCGTCTCCGACCTCGAACGAGCTTTGGTCGTCGAGGTCCGGGACTTAGACGTCCACACCCTCGAAAGGAGGATGGCGATGATCCACCGGGCCGTCGAGATAGCGGCCGAGGCCGACCCCTCACCGGAAGGGGTGGCCAGGGCCGCAAGCGAACTAGACCTTCCGGCCAAAACGTACAAAGTCAGGGCGAAGCGGCTGGGGGACGCACCTCTCGGAAGCGACGAAGTCGAGAGGAATGTAGGATCAATTTTGTGGAGACAGGGTTACAAGGCCGACCTGAAAGACCCTGAGATCGAGATCAGAGCGGTGGTGACAAAAGAGAAACTCTTTCTCGGCCGGGAGGTGGCATCCGTCGACAGAGCCGGGTTTTTGGCCCGACGTCCCCACAAAAAGCCCTTCTTCCACCCCGGAACGATGCTGCCGAAGCTCTCCCGAGCCCTCGTCAACTTGGCCATGGTGAAAGAGGGGGAGAGGCTCCTCGACCCCTTCTCCGGCACTGCTGGGTTTCTGGTGGAAGCGGGCCTGGTGGGGATCAGGGGATTGGGGCTCGACGTTCAGGAAGGGATCGTCTTGGGCTCCAAGTCGAACCTGGAGGGGCTCGACTGCACCCTCCTGGTCGGTGACGCCGCAAGGCTGCCTTTTAAAGACAAATCAGTCGAGGGCGCCGTCTCCGACGCCCCCTACGGCAGGTCGGCCCTGATCCAGGCGGGATCGAGAGACGAGCTGTTGGCCGGAAGCTTGGCGGAGCTCCGGCGGGTCCTCGTCCCCAAAAGAAGGATGATCTACGTCGACGATCGGCCCGTCGGCAGATCGATCGAAGACGCCGGGTTCGAGATCCTGGAAGCTCACGCCGAGAGGGTACACCGCAGCCTCACAAGGCACATCTTCGTCTGCAGATGACGAATTCACCCCTGGCCGAAGACCTTCTCGACCAGGGCTGCGACGATCGGTCCCGCCTGGTCGACGATCTTTGCAGAGTAAATCCAGCCGCTCTCCTCGTGGCCGCAGACCATTATCGCTCTTCCCTCGTACCCCACAAGATCGATCTCGTCGCTTTCGGGCGGCCTGGATGCCTGAATCGAGATCCTGGTCAACCTCACAGTTTTGCCTGAGGCGTTTGGTGGATTGAAAATCGAAAACTCGCCCGCTTCCACCACCCCAATGAAACGGCCGAATTCGCAGACGTCGGCGACGACTCTCGCGCCTGTCTCCTCAGACCCCGCAGTGCCGGAGACGTCCCCCTCTAGTATAGATGTGATCAGGGCTGATCCCCTTGATCCGTTCCAGTCCGTCCACCAGGGACCAGACGATCCGTACCTCCATCGCCCCACAAAGCTGTCGCAGTCGTCGGTGAAGTTCAGCACGAAGTCTCCGGCGTCGTCGGGCGGAAGGTAGGTTGGAGCCTCTGACCACGTGCCCACAAGCCCCGTCTCCGTGATCGTTCCGACGAAACGACCCTCATCGTAGTCGTAAGATCCGATGACGTCCTGGCCGGACTGGCGGAGATCGAGCCTCCCGTATGTGGTATTCCATACGCCGGTCCAGTCGCAGCTCTGGGCCGATATCGCCGGCGCGAAAAATAGCGCCAGGATCAATCCCATCCAGAATTTTTCAAAGATCATCACGACCACCCGCTCTCCGAAGAAACTGGACAAACTAGGCCATATATACACGGATTCCATCTGCTAAAGAGATCTTATGCATTTCTTAGCATTCATAGTTTTTGGAGGGATTTTCCGTCAGATCCCAGAATTTATAAATCCTGCATCAAAGGCAGTTCCAGATCCTCTGGTTAGAGGAGCTTATCGTCAATGTCGAAGTCCGGGTCCGTCGTGCTGGTCGAATAGGTGTCAAGAACGCCTGTATAGCCGTTGGCGGGACCGGCTGGAGTATCAGGCTTATTTGGCGGGCTATTCGGAAGGGATGATGTTGATGGTGAGGGCCGGGTCTCCTAGCCAAAGATACATCCTCAGGTTGTCCATGTATACACTGGTCGGACCATAGCTGTTGATCAGCCTGGAGTTTGCATAGTTCAGTGCCCAGCCGATATCGAGAATCTCTTCGTCACCGACGGCCTCGAAGAGGTAGCGATCGAAGTCGTGGTTTGGTATCGTGTAGGAGGGGCGGGTCGCTCCGAGGAATGCCACCGCCGAATCGTCGTCCTTGACGAAGGCTTCTCCCAGGCATTCGCTGGAGAAATCCAGTGCTGCGGTGTAGCAGGCTATGGAGAAGACGACCGGTGTTCTGTCTCCGTTCTCCAGGGCATGGGCGTCGGTAGTGAGGAACTCTTCGTACAAAACATTCCAGTCGGATCCCCAATAGTTCTGGGAGCCGTGGCCCCTGTAGTTCAATATTCCCACGCCGGCATCGACGGCGCTTTTGACGTCGGCGTTGGTAGCGCCGTCGCCGCCCTGGTCGGGGGCAGCACCGTAGGCCGTTTCGAAGACGAAAGGCTCGACGTAACCCTTCGTTCTTATCGTCTCTTTGCATCCCTGGTATTTTCCAGGCGCCTCTTGCCTGTGGGCCACCAGGAGGACCCTGTCCAACCAGTCTCCCGAAGGGGGGTTCTGCTCGTATGTCAGGATCTTGTTCACCTGCTGCGAAACCTCGGCGTCGTTTCTGACCGAAAGGCGGCCCACCGCCAGCTCTGGCCATAGGTCGTTTCCGGCAATGCAGCCGTACCAGTAATCCCCGGGCATTTCGTTCCAGTTCGGGTTCCAGGGAAGTATGTCGATATCCCCCACCAGAAGAACGTACTCCAGCTCGGGATGGACTGAATATCTGCTGGTTATGAGTGCTTTGACCTCTGATGCCGTCGGCTGAGTTCCCGCCGAGATGTTCCAGACCTCACAGGAGAGGCCGTTCTGCTGGTGGAGGTTGACGAGCGGCTGAAGACTCTCAAAAGAGGAGCAATCCTCGTGATATATCAACAGAAACTTCACCGAATCGTCGAGCCGGTCAAAAATGGAGAGGTTGAAACCGTCAAAATTCGGTACGGTCTCTTCAGCCCGAACCTCTGGCGTTCCCGTCGCGACGTCAAGAGAATCGTAATTCAGTATAACCTTGCTGTACATCTCGGAGAACTTCGGCTCGATCGTCTTCTGGGAGAAGGCCACGTCGCCAACGTATTCCACCCTGATCGTTATGTGGTCGTAGACTCTCAGCTCCCCCGTAGCCGGGTTGAAGATTACAGGGTTCACCTTAAGGTCTGCCACCGTCAGGTCCCGCCAGATACCGGGTTCTCCGACCTCGACGATCTCCTGGGGGTAGAAGCCGTCCTGAGAGTAGAACTCCTCATCTATCAGAAACTCGGCT
>Ga0116164_10001413_pt1 | contig 18221 bp, 26 predicted proteins | sample AD_UKC109_MetaG_FD_89888 | JGI IMG/M metagenome (GOLD analysis project Ga0116164, IMG submission 89888) | Active sludge microbial communities of municipal wastewater-treating anaerobic digesters from Hong Kong - AD_UKC109_MetaG | ecosystem: Engineered > Bioreactor > Anaerobic > Digestate... | reverse complement strand
TTGTAATGGAACTTCGGTGATTTTTTATATGAAAATTTTCTTCATGTCTTAATAATTGACAATTAGCTGGATGAGATATTAAAAGAGGATTAATTTTATTTTTATATCCATCCGATATAGAAAACATGTGGTCTCTACTTATTCCATTTAAATTTTTTCCCTTGTTTGGAGCGGTATACCATCCATATTTTTCTATTAAAGAAAAATCAAATTCTTCGGGATAATCTTTCAAATTGAAATGAAACTGACAATCATTTTTATATCTTTTTTTATCCTTTATTTCTTCAGATAAAATTCTTTCAATCCGATTCTTTCTTTTAGTTTTCCTTGCTTGTTCTTGTACTTCTAACAAATGTAAATTGCTGAAATTTATTTTTCCATCTTCAGATTGTTTTCTAGCAATTTTACTCATGTGATTTTTCCAATCTTCACTAGAAGTTAAATTTTTAAATTTTTCGGAATTTTTTACTCCTGAACTAATTTTTTTCTTGTCAGATTCATTCCAACTTCTACTATTAGCACATTTTCGAGAGCAATAAATTCCTTTTTTGCTATGAAAAGAATTACATTTGGGACAAATTTTTTCCATTTTATTTTATATATCTATGGAACCCTCCTCACATTTTCGCTTTTTGTGGATACATACGGGCTTCGAACCCGTGACTCCTGGGTGCAAACCAAGTGTGTTAGCCAGCTATACCAATGACCCATTTGAAGTTCGGCTTTTTACAGAGACCGGGATTTCGCCACAAACTGATAAATTAAATTGAGAAAATTAACTTGAGTGTTTTTTCTGTGCAACCGTTACACTTACCCCCTAAGGAAATTTGGCAGGGGGTCCAGGAATTGAACCTGGTCTAGTCGAATGGAAGTCGAAGTAACTCGCTGTTTCACTACAATTTGTGCCCTCTGTAGAATTCGAATCTACGACCTCTTCCATGTCACGGAAGCGCTCTCGGCCATCTGAGCTAAAAGGGCAAATGGGTAAGTGGACAAACCTTAGGAATCTGCAGAGGTAGCAGGGTCATATATGTCCTTTAGACTCGAAAAGGAAACTTACCCAGGAAGTGCGGGGAGTGAGGGGATCGAACCCACGACCTGCGGATTAACAGTCCGTCGCTCTACCTGCTGAGCTAACTCCCCAATTTGCGTTCCGGGTAGGATTCGAACCCACGGCGGCTTTTTCAGCGTCTGGTTAACGGCCAGGACCTTTCGACCAACTAAGGCAACCGGAACATAATCTGAGAAATTCGAAAAGAGTATTATACTAAGCAACTTTTGGAGCTTGGTATCGGATTCGAACCGATGATAACCAACGATGTAACTCTTATCTTACTACAGATTTGCGGTGTGTACGGGGATCGAACCCGTGAGCTCCTGAGTGACAGTCAGGAATGATAACCACTTCACTAACACACCATTTAATCTATCCCCGTTACTGGCATAACGGCTTCCCAGTGCCAGCTGAGAGAAACGGTCCTGGCCTATCCGCCGGTGTCCGCTCTTGGATTAGTGCCTCCGAAGGGACTCGAACCCTTAACCTTCTCCTTAAGAGGGAGTAGCGCTACGCAATTGCGCCACGAAGGCAAATGAATTTTCTACGGGTGCAGATTGCAGGGTTCTTCCAATGAAAATTCTAAACGTTCTAAACCTAGTGGATCGTAAGGGAGTCGAACCCTTGGCCTCCTGCTTGCAAGGCAGGCGCTCTAGCCATCTGAGCTAACAACCCGTATACTTGACTCCATGCCATTTCATGGGTATTAAAACCGCCACGTCCATACGATTTTGGGGGTCTGTCAAGTATTGCAGGGGTACCAGGAGTCGAACCCAGATCAGCGGTTTTGGAGACCGACATGCTACCATTACACCATACCCCTAAGTGTCAGCTATACTTTGTTTAATATCAGTTTATGATAAATGGAGTGTACTGCTGACGCTCAAAACTCCGGTGCTCTCCGTCGAGGAATCGAACCTCATTTATTCTGACACCGTAGGATTGGATTTTATGCTTGATCAAGACAACCTACTCGGAGACGTGCCACGTCCCAATACAGAGAATATATGCGGTCCCAAAGGGATTCGAACCCTCCTGTCAGATTTCTCTGTTCCGGGGTGACAACCCGGCGGCCACGCCAAGCAGCCCCTGAGACCATTTAAGAGAGAAAATCGGTAGGGAACGAGGCGGATTTGAACCGCGGACATTGTTTAACAGACAATTACTGAACCATTCAGTGCGAAGTAACCCTGATCCATTACTACTCTTAGAGCGGATGATGAGAATCGAACTCACATTTCCAGCTTGGAAGGCTGGAACACTAGCCATTGTGCTACACCCGCAAATACACTTCCTTCCAGAGTCTAGTGTGAACTAAGTCGTCCTCCCGCTGGGACTCGAACCCAGAACCTTCCGCTTAAAAGGCGGAAGCTCTCGCCCGAAGGCTCGCCAATTAGAGCTACGGGAGGAATTGCCAGCATGTCAAAGAACATGATCTTTTCAGATCGGTGTTGTGGGGGAGATCGGGATCGAACCGATGACCTCTGGATTTTCAGTCCAGCGCTCTACGCGATTGCTCCATCTGAGCTACTCCCCCAATTGGTGTGGTAAGAGGCAGGATCGAACTGCCGACACATGGATTTTCAGTCCATTGCTCTACCAACTGAGCTACCTCACCAAATATTTTAAAGAACAAAAAAAGCGGGAATCTCTTTTGAAGTTCCCGCTTTATATAAAGTCCTAACTATTTCTAGTTTTACTCTACTCTTTCAAGCGGGCAACTTCCTCCGTCTTTATCGGCTGCTCTATTAAAGCCAAACCAATTCACGAAATTATCCATATTTCCACGCCTTTTCATTGAAAGTAGTATTTATTAAGTTTCTCTATATATTACTGCAAATATCAAAAAAGTTTTAACTTATTGTAAAAAATTCCGGGAAAATTGTTAAGAGGTTGTTTCAGTTTCTGATTTATAGGATCGGACGAAGTAACTCTTATCTTACCACGGTATCTTTTTATGGTGCAAATATACTAAAAGTTTTCTTATAAAAAAATATTTTCCGTTAAAAAATCGTTAAGATTGGATTCCTATATCAAGGAATCGTCCGTTCTCAATCCTAATATTTTTTGGATCTCTTGATGGAATTCTTTTAAACAAGCTAATTTTGCAATATTTTCATCAAAAGTACTTCCCCATTCCTCGATATAAACTGGGGAATATTTTCTAGAAAGAACATTTCCTTTATTATCTGTTTTCTTAAATCCCTCTAGATAATCTTTACACATTCGCAGAGGACTCCTATTAATAGCAAAGGAATGAAGTGTGCTATTAGGATTTTCATCTTCTTCTCCTGATCCTTGAATAATTTGATTTCTATATTCGTCGTCTCTAAAAGCTCTTTTTAATTCATCGATATTATTAAATCTTCCATTTGAAAGTTTATCAATATGATTCAGGAAAAAATTAGCACATTCTCGTACCGTTTTGAAACTTCTTCTATATCTAATACCAACCCCCATAGAATCTTTAGGGTCCGCACCTCTTTCAAAATTTAATGATTCATATATGAATTTGGCTTTCATCCTTGATATTCCTGAGCAAACCCCTCATTGAGAAGTTTCTGATTTATATTAACCCCTTCATAAAATATTTCAACAAGCCAACGGCCATACTTATCAGAATCATCTTTATAAGTTTTAATAGTAACTTCACTTTCTAAAGGAATCCAGCTTCTTAAAGTATCCCTGGATATAATTCCCTGTGGTTTTTCTACTCCAGTAACTTCAGGAGCATTTATTCCTAAAAGTCTGCAAGATTGACTATGAATCCATGTATAAAATCCTAGATCAATATCTAAAGTAACGGTGTCAGCATCATAGATTTTTCTGACAATAGCTTTATATTCGTACATTATTTTATATAAATTTTTTGATCAATGCCTTCTAAACTATAAATATTATTTTCCATATCAGCAAAAATAATATTGACAGCTCCAAATTTTTCCCCAAAATCACCTGAATCCATTACATCTTGAACCCGAATTGTAAATTCACCTCTTTTTGTTTCCCGATTTTTGGTTATTCCCATATCTTTATCAAAAGATGGAAGGGATTTAAGTTTTGCGGTTATAGTTTTTCCAACAAAGGTTTTTCGAAGAAATTGAGTCCATTCTCTCTTAGCTTCTTCTTTTTTTTCTTTTATGCTTTCCAAATATTCATTCTCCCTTTTCGTATAAAGAGAAGATATTTGAATTCCTCCAATATCCATGGAAGCTTTGGGGCTTCTTCCTCTTTCAAAATTTTGGACTTCGAAGACTTTTTTAGCTTGCATATAAAGGTTTTCTTTATTTATCCGCTAATTTTCGATATAAATAAATTCTTTGCCTTCATAATTTCTTAAATGAACTTTATTTCCTTCTTGCCCTATATAATATTCTGGGAGGAGCGGAATTTTTCCCCCGCCTCCAGGAGCATCTACAACAAATTGAGGAACCGCATATCCCGTTGTCCACCCTCGGAGTCCTTGAATCATTTCAATTCCTTTGCTTACTTTTGTTCGAAAATGACTTGTCCCTGGTACGAGGTCACACGCGTATATGTAATATGGTCTAACCCTTATCTTAAGTAACCCATGCATAAGGGCCTTCATTGTAGACACATCATCGTTTACATTCTTAAGAAGAACTGTTTGGGAGCCAAGAGGAATACCTGCATCGGCCAGTCTTTCGCAAGCTTGTTTTACTTCTGGAGTTAATTCATCAGGATGGCTAAAATGAATGCTAATAAACAATGGATGATATTTCTTAAGCATTGAACATAACTCTGGAGTTATTCTTTGAGGGAGAACTACTGGAATTTTAGTTCCGATTCTTAGAAATTCTACATGTTCTATTTCTCTTACGGATTTAAGGAGATATTCAATAGAATCATTATCCATAGTGAATAAATCACCGCCGGACAAAAGTACATCCCGAACTTCTGTATGCTGACGAATATATTCGATAGCTTTGTCCCACATTTTCTTGTTGATTTCTGAATGAGAAACCATGTGAGAACGAGTACAATATCTACAATAGGATGAACAAAAATCCGTAGTTAAAAATAAAACTCGGTCGGGGTATCTATGAACAAGATTAGGTAAAGGACTATATTGTTCTTCATGAAGGGAATCTGATTCTTCATTTTCAGTAACAATAAGTTCTTCTTTAGATGGTACAACACAACGTCCTATAGGACCTTTTGGATCACTAATTGTACTTGCGTAATAAGGAGTAATTCGAAGCGGTAAATTTATATCCTCAGAAACTTCATAATCAGAAGAACCAAAAATCCTAGAAAGCTCTTCATAGGAAGTGATACTGTTTCTGATTTGCCATTTCCAGTCCCCCCATTCTTCTGGGGTTATGTTTGGATAAAATTTATTTTTGAATACCTGTGATTGGGTTGAGCAGACGAGAGGGGGTTCATCGGCAGATTCAATTTGCTCTGATTGAAACTGCCTCTCTTTAGAGGAATCTTTTTCTTCCATTTATTGTTTTAAATTCTACCTTTCAATAACTATTTTTAGTTAAAAAATTTGTTGTATTTATCCAATTATATGTTTGGTTTTTTGTGGGGTTTTGTATGAAAAATTCTTTTAAAAATAGAGGGTTTTTTGTACTTTAAATCAACATAAAAAGTTCCTGATTTTGGAGCTGACATTGGTTGGACTGAAACTAAATCTTGCCCGATAGTTCTTGCAGATACTTTTTGCATAGTAGGAAATCCTAAAAAAGGATCGGACCACTTTTTAAATTGTTCTCGTATTTTAAGAAGCTCTTTTATAAGATCCTTTTCATTTCCCTGGTGACAGTCTCCATATCTGTTTTTTAAAATCTGGTATTCCCCGTCATCTGAGATTTGAATAATTACATTTTTTTCATGAATTATATCAGTAGGAAGTTTATGGGATTCCCCCTTTCTTACAATGATACCGCCGATTTCTTTGAGTATAGCCTCTCGGCCAATGCTCATTGCTTCTTTTGGATCTTTTCCCCTTTCAAAATTCATCTTTCCTGAACTAAAACAAAATATTTTTTAAATCTTTCTAAAGGGCCTTTTAAAAAATAAGTACCCCCAGAAGGAGTTTTATCTCTTCCTGCCAATTGAAATTCTATAAGAATAATTCCTAGTTTTAATCTTTTAATATCTTTTATTAGAATATAGTTATCAAAGATATGGGATTCCGCTTTTCTACCATCGCAGCAAAAATATAGAACTTTGGAAATAAAATCTTTTTCCTCTCTTCCATAAACAGGAACTGGATATTTCTTTTGTATTAAAAAATTATTTGGCCCGAGATTATCCCAGGTAATAATTCCGATCTTCATGGCCCTTTTCGGGTCAATTCCTCTTACGAAATTCATTTTGCTTCGGCTAATTGTTTCTGAAAGAATTTATCATCCAAAGAATAATAAATGGACATCAAACGTTGCATTTCTTCAGGACTTAATGTAGAACCACCTTCGCTGCTTTTGGATGATGCAAATAAATCATGTTTTGAAGCATAAGCAGATACCAAAGCTTTCATCTGGGCTTTGAGTTCCTTCCTGAATTGTTTAACATGAAAGTCGATAAGATGCTTTGCTTCAATATATTGCCACTCTGTCATTTTGACAAAGAATTCTTTTCTCTTATCCTTATAATATGAATATGAAATGCTGGGGTTATCAAGTACTTTTGCAATACACTGGATAATAATATCCATTTCTGCCGAGGTGACGTATTTGAATTTATACTGATGAATCTCAACATTCTCAAGATCATCAATAGTAAGACCATGCTTATTAAGAAGAATATGAAGTTTTTCCCGAGCTGCTAATGCTTCTCCAGCTTCCCCTCTTTCGGCCAATTCCTTTACTTTTTTGAGTCTTTCAATGATAATGTCCATTGTCTGATAATTATGGACCAAATATACAAAAAAATTCTCAAATAAAAAAATATCCGGAGTTAAATTTTAATCTTTAATCCAGGCATCTTCAACATTAAATTGCTTCTTTACGGATGTAATATATTTCCATGGGTCAGTAATGTTATGATGCTCTGTAATTTTACCGTCTCTTGTTTTAACGCAAACAGTTCTGGTATTGCTAAGAAAACTTTTTGGCGATTGGAGAGGTTTTCTTAAGGAAAATCCTTGTTTTAAAAAATCATTCATTTAAATTTCTTTTAAAAAAGATTCATCAAGTTTTTTTAGAAAATTATCCCTTTCTATAAGGCTGTTATAAAACTCATAAGAGTCTTTGGTTCCGTCAATATAAATGATATTAATAGAATAAGTTTTTTGTCCCGCTGAAGAGGTTCTTTCGGAAGGATGATATTCCCTCACATAATTCATGTTAATTCTTCTAGTTCCTTTTCTTATAAACATTTCGTTTTATTATTTGACAAAAAAAGGTGAAGGTCGCTAAGCGTCCCTCACCTTATATATTTGCCGAGAACGATAAGAAGTGTGTTTTTATAAGTTTTCTCTTATTGCTCTCACCAAATTCAAACGACCTTGTACGTGATAAAAGACGCCAAAGGCACCGCACCTTCGGGAATTACGGCCTCTTGCGAGGATCTGAATTTAGCTTAAGAGAGCTGGATTAAATAACAGAACATAGTCAAATTGCATTTTGATTGCTTTTCTTACGAAGTATCACTGCTCTTACTACGGCTCTAAAAACATTAAGTGAGAATCCTGGGTTGCGCGAGTTTAGGAGTTTTCTCTCCAAAGGATTTTATTCAACTCAGACCCTTTTAATAACTGTCCTAAGTAAAGGATTTATGTGTTCGTCCTTCCAGCCTCCTTAGGTTCCTGACCTTTTTGAAACACTACCGAAAAAAAGCCCTGCATTTCGCCTGACTTAACATAGACATAGTGTTCCTCATGCCACGTGCCGTTTACCTGATCATATAGTTACCAATTTGTACCGAGATACCCTCTCGAAGGTCGGCTTGCGCCAATAGATCGAAGTATCGCAACAACTTACTACACTTTAATAAATCATTAATAAAAGAACGTTTTATTGTATTTTATGTATTTTTCGAAATTGTATATTAATATGGACTTATCGACGAAAAGTTTTAATTTTCTTCGTTAAAATGTAACTCATCTGAAAAATTGTCTTTGGTAAATTTATTCATAGCTCGGATAAATTCGCTTTTAGCTGTCCTTAATCTTCCGACGGCTCTGTCAAAAGTAAATGGATCACTTATTTTAGATCCTTCAAGTCTTTTGACTTCCTGAGAAGCATAATCCATGATAATTTTGTAATTCATTAAATCTTCCATAGTAAAATTATTTTATTAAAACTGTGATAAAAATTTATCAATATCTCGAACTACAAATCTAAATCTTTCGTTGTAAGTTTGGTTGATAATTGTTGCTTTTTCTTCTTCCGTCTCCCCTCCTTCAAATTCAGGATTAAATCCATACCCTCTCAAATTATTATTAACAACAAAGATGTTTTTATAATGGATTTCATCCAATTCATTTCTTTGTTCTTCAGGAAGACGAGTTCCATCATCAATATATGGAGCATCTTTTTCAAGATAAATGTAAAGATCTACTTTGTTTGCTTTTTCTACCCACGGTTCAAATTTGGGAACTTGTCCAAAAAGATATTCCGCATAGTCTTTAGTTACCTGTAAATCTGTATCAATAAAAACTACTTTATTCGAATGCCTTATAGCTCTAAGGATATTTTTTGCATGCTCCGTACCAACCAATTTAAGATCTTCTAAAGTACATTCTCGGGAGTTAGGTATTAAATCCCTTCCCGCTTCAGGGGCCCACGATGTATTATAATATTCTGCTAATTTCTGACATAATGTAGTTTTTCCTGTGGACTCTGTTCCGACAATTGCTATCTTTTTCACAAAATAATCTTTAGCAAAGTTGTTAATATAATTCCAATATTTTAATGGCCGATTTCTAATTAACGTTGCACTAACAGGAACAATTGTTCTAGATTGATCAAATCTCCAATGTTCTGCACCCATTGATTTAGCAAAAACATCCCCATAATCCTCCGAAGTAAAAACTCGATCAAATTGACCATATTTTGTTTTCACATATACCCCCCACCATTCAGAAAGTGCATCCCCCTTGATATTAGGTTCTTCTATAACATCCGCAAGTATTTGAACCTGAGGGTCATCAAGATAAGTTGAAAGAACCCACTTCAATCGATATTTATAAGGGATCGCTTCATCCGGAAGAGTTGTAATGAGTATAGTAAGTTCATCACAATGAGCCTTGGCATAATCAATTAACGCCTCGTGTCCTTTATGAAATGGCCTAAAACTACCCGTTACAAATCCTTTAATCATAGTGTATATTGTTTTGCTCCTTCTTTTAATACTGCTAAAGCATGAAGATGGAGACTAAGTTTTAGCATATTGTCCAGATTCTTTACAATCCAAACATTTGGATAATCTAATTTTTTAAGATGAGCCATAACAAGAGCTCGGGCTCGAATACTTTCTGTTATTTGAGTCTGATATTCCATGCTGGCTTTAGCCATTTCTTCAATATTAACATCAGGATTGATCATGACAATTATTTCTCTTCTCTGATTCAGTTTAATAGCCTGAAGAATTGAAAACCCGGTTTCTGCTAAACTCCCAAAAGCAAAAGTTTCGTCGGTAACAGGAAACAAAAGTATTTCATCATTAGCAAGATGCTCTGCTTCAATTGTTGCATCTTCAGGCTTCCAGTCGTCTTTCAGGGGATTAAAATAAAGAATCCCTTGTTTATTATACTCCTTCATAAATGGTTCACGCCATTTAGATTTCCCGCAAGTTCCAAAAAGTCCAATTGTTATACTCATATTAAAATTTATAAGTTAATGATAATGATCCATTTATACCCGCCATTACAAAATAAGATGGTGAATCCCCTGATATAACTGCATTTGTTAAAATCAGGTCATTTAGAAGATTATTTACAGTTCCCCTTAGCTCAAAACCTTTCCATTTAAGACCCCCATAAATACTCAGCAGGGCATAAGAAGGTAATGTGTGCTCATTCGAAAAGTCAATGTAAGATTTACCATTGAACTTAGCATTAAGTCCCGTATACGCGAAGCTACCCATATTATACACGGCATCATAACTCATTATTAATGAAGGTGTTAGCACAGGTTGAAATCTTTCTTCATCTTGCTGTATACGGTTGAAAGAGAATGAGTTAGAAGCAACAAATTCCCAGTGTTTTGTAGCCTTCCAATTGGCTTCAACCTCTAATCCACTTCGAAAAGATTTAGCAGCATTCTGATGCAATACAAGGGAATTAGGCTCAACCTTTCCATTAAGAACTATTTCATTCCTAAATGCCATATAGTAAATATTGGCATTGAAAGAAATATTATTTTTCTTATATTTCCATCCTAACTCATTATTCAAAGCCTTTTCGGGAAGCATAGGATTAAATAAAGCCGTATCCAGATCATCCATACCAGCAAATAAGTCATTTCGGGTAGGCTCCCTGTATGTTTTTCCTAATCCGTAGTAGATATAGGAATTGTCCTTTACTTTAACAGATAATCCAGTACTCCAATTTAAGAAATCCCATTTTTGGGTTTCCATCGGCAATCCCCCTTTATAAGAAAAAGTTGTATGCCTGTATTGAATATCTCCATAAAAAGAAAATGTTTTTAATTTTAATTCTCCCTTTGCATAAGGAGCTAATTCATTCCGGGTTCCCTCATTAAAATAGTTTTCTTCACTTATTTTATTATAAGTTCCTGTATGCCCTCTTGAATAAGTATAAGCATTAGTCCCCAAATTCAAATAAAAAATATTCTTTACGGGTAAATTATAATTCACATTCGTTCCGAACCAATTAGATCTTAATGCTAACTTCCATATAAGATCTCCCATAGGATGGGAAGGATCAAAATGACCCATATCTGTTGTATACCAACCATCTAGGAAAGTATGATAAATGGTAGTTTTGAAATGGCCATATTGCCACGAAGCTTGATTATGGATATAAAGAAAATTGTCTATTTCATCCTTTGTATTAGAATTGTATCTTGGATTTTTATAGATACTATCTAATGATTCTCCAAGCCAAGCCATTCCATTTTTTTGGTGACCGACAAATCCATAAAGTTTAAAAGTATGTTTTTTATCCGAAAAATTTGCACCATAAAAAGAGGACCAGGAATCATTGAATGAGTTGTCTCGATAACCATCGGTGGAAGATTTGGATCCCATTATAAAGAAATGCGGGGTATTAATTCCTGCATTCATCTGCCAAGTATTAAAGGATCCGTGAAGGAGGTTTACATTGCCGGAAAATTTATTAGCAAATTCCAGGGATGAAAAATTAATGCTCCCGCCATAGGAGGAAACCCCTGGTTTAGAAAGGCCGGCACCCCGGATAAGCTGAATGTTTGAAATTGCATTCAGAAATCCACCGTAGTTGTTATAATAGATACCCTGGTCCTCAGGCTCGTTTAGGGGGATTCCATTAAGAGTTGAATTAATACGAGTTTGGTCGATCCCTCTTAAACGATAGTACATATATCCTAGCCCCGTTCCATTATCTGAATAGAAATTTATTGAAGGAGTATATGATAAAAGAACTGCTGGTTCGGTTCCCATAGATCTTACAGAAATTTCTTTTGGTGTAAGATTTTGAAAAGTGAAAGGAGTTTGTTTTGCTGCAGAATAAGATCCTGTAACAGTTACTTCACAAATATTGATAGTATCTGTTAAAGCCTGGGAAAAAGAGGATAATGAGATTCCCAGAAAAAATATTACAAGAGATTTTTTTATCATTTTCTTGCGTATTATAACAAATTAAATTTACTAGTTATTGGATCTATTTTTTCTGGAAGATCCGGGCCAATTGCTACAGCAGTTATAGTAACTTTTCCCCCAAACTCTGTTAATCCAGAATCTTCAATCATTGAACAAATAATCCCCTGTTTTTTAGCTTCGTTATAAGCTTCAACCATTTCATTTAGATTTTCTGCGCCAACAACAATTTTTTTGAAGATTCCATTTACCCAACGATCAAGAGGAGAATCTGGCTTTACGCAAAGACATTTGGTAGTATTTTCTGTCCACCAGTGATTCTGGTTCCACATCAGATCAAAAATAGCTTTCATTGAAGCATGAGCTGCTTGAGCGGCGATCTTGCCTTTACGCATATTCAAATCTTTTCGAACAATTATTACTTGTTTTGGTTCTGCTGGGCCGTAATTCATATATTTTTCCATTTACAATTTTCAAAATGCCATCGATACATTGTTGTCCCCCCCGTTTTTTTGCAATAGGGGCATATTAATATTTTTTGTTTTTTTCCTTTTTGAGAATTATTTCTCATTTTTTGTTTTGTTTCTTCGGATAAATTTCTCCCGATGAGGGTTTTTCGTATTTTTTCTTTATGATTTTCGCTTTTATTTTTTCCCTTCTGGGCTAAAGAAATGTTTTTTAATCCTTTTTCTGTTTTTTTGCCAAAATTAATTGTATTTATTTTTCCTTCTTTAAATTGCTGGCTCCTTCTTTTACCCTGCTCTTTTATTGTTTTGTTTATCTCTTTTGTTAACCCCCTATTCCAAATAAATCTAGAATTTAATTCCTTTGCATAAGAATATTCTCTAGAAGAAATCTTGCATTTCGTACTTGTATGAGTCATATAGAAAAAAGCTAATGCAATTTTCTTATCATTTGGATAAATGTATGTTAATAAATGATGACATAAATAATGTTCTTTAGCAGTTAATAAAACTAAATTTTCTTTTTTATCCGTTCCCCCTAAACATTTTGGAAGTATATGATGTTCTTCATAATAGATATTTCCTTTTTTCCTGTTTTCCGACTTAGCTCTTTCAATAATAATATTATATTTCTTTCGATGATCCATTTTTTAATTTATATATTCTTAAAAATGCAATCATTTTATCCTTTCTCATTCTATTTTTTTAAGGGCATCTTTTGGCAATTCAAAAAAGGGGCTTTCTGAATCTTTTTCGGAACAGATAATACCTTTGTTGTTCATGTAACTAGAAATATAAAGAGGGTATTCAAAAACAATTTCCCCTTCCTTAAAATTCCGGTGTAACCATTCGCATTCATTCACCGAAACATCTCTTGTCAATCGAAATCTCGGAGTTTCCATAATTTTTATATTTAGTGCCAATCAGCATTTCCATCATTGAATTCGGGCCGATCATCGGGATCCGGATGAGCAATTTCATCGCCAAACATTTTTTTGAGTTCCTCCTGTCTTTCGAGAAGAGGCCTCCAGTTATACATTGTTCCGGGTCTTTCGGTAATTCCAACCATTATATAATTATAATGATCATGGGGAAGCGATTCACTTTTTTCAATCTTATTGATTGTAGCTATACCCCCGGCAAAATCATCCGCACCTCTGTAAACATACAATGAGGTAGGAACATAAATCTTTTGTCCTATAACAGGTTCCGGGACGGGTGGCTGATTTTCAAGGGATTTTCTCCTTTCTTCCAGCCTTTTTTCAATTTCCTTATCTTTCTTTGTCATTACTTTGATGTTTGTACAAATATACGAATAATTTCCCAGATAAAAAAACTTTTACTAAATTACTTTAAATTTAAAAGGTATTTACAAACTTCAATCATTTTTGGATCTCCAGTATGCTTTCCGTCAGCATCTGAAAGTTTAATAGTAGGAATCCATTCGTCTTCTGGAGTTGGTTTTGCTGCACTCATTTTAATAACCATATTGAGGGGGGTTATCCCGACGTCATTGGATAAATTTGTTCCAATTCCAAAGGAGCATTTAATTTTTCCGATGCAGTAATTTTGAATATCCTTAGCAGTATCCGAATCCAAGGAATCAGAAAATACGATGGTTTTGGATAAAGGATCGATCCCTAATTTTTTATAATGTGCAATGAATTTATCCGCAAATTCAAATGGATCCCCGCTATCCTGGCGAACACCATCATACAACTTAGCGTATTTCATATTGAAGGCCTTAAGAAATGCTTCTGTTGAGAAAGTATCTGCAAGCGCAGTTCCGAGACTTCCATTATAAACATCTGCCCAATGTTTAAGACCGAGTTCATTTGCCATCTGAAATCCATATTTTGCAGCATGGAACATAAACCATTCATGAGCTTCAGTTCCTATAGGAGTTAAATTATAAAGATGTGCCAAATGAACGTTTGAAGTACCCACGAATAAGCCTTTTGCCATTCGGTTGCTTAGGTCCTCTACCATTTCTTTTTGTACATCATAAGAAAATCTCCTTCTAGTTCCAAAATCCGCTACTTTGATATTTGCATAATTAAAAATAGCAGCTTTTTTCTGATTATTTTCGTGACGTTCCCCCTCCGATTTAATTTTGAATATTTCTTCTATCACATTAATATCATTTGGAGCTTGTTTATATTTTTCTGCTCTATCGGAATACATTTTGAAATAGAGCTCAGAAATAAGAGCCAAAATTGGAACTTCCCAAAGTATTGTTCGATACCAATAACCTTCGATATTAATTTGTAGTTCTTCTCCTTGCTGGATAATCCCCACCTCTGAAGGATCATATTTATATCCCTCAAGAAAATCAAAGTAGGAAGGATCAATATACTTGCACTTCTCAGCAAAGAATTTCTTTTCCTCTGAAGTTACTTGAAGACTAGACATCTCTTGAATTTGCTCTCTTAATTCCTTTGCAAATCCTTCGGGAAAATCCACTTTGGATCGAAGAATAAAAGTATAGCGAACTTTAGCAGTCGGGAAAAGTTTCAAGACAGCATTCATCATTGAAAACTTATATAAATCATTATCTAATAGGCTTTTAATAATTGCTTCCATCTATTTTTTGTCATATAATTTATGAAGAATTTTCTTCTGTTTTGTTCGAAGATCTGACAATTTTTTATCAGTCTCCATAATTTCCGGATCAAGGGATAAGGCTTCTTTAAGAGCCTTTAACTGTTCGTCAGAAATCCTTTTGACCATCATATCTCCGCAAGAATGAAGATAGTGCATTTTTATCCGGGTTCCCGTTTTTGCAGAAGATAATCTCTTTTTAAGAGAATCACTTATACTGATTTTGAGTAATTCGTCCAGAGAATGATAGCATCTAGGCTCTATGATCTTTTGATCCCCATAAAAAAACGGACCTACTATTGGCCAATCTTTATGAGCGCTGTCATACCACATGAAATATTTTTGTTCCATATCTTAAAATATTAAAGATCCCTCGTCATCCCATTGAGAATAGAGTTTTCCATTTTCTCTAAGGATAACATATTTTAATGATTCATTATTTTCTTTCGACATGCAATCATCATCAATAACGGTGCTCATTCCGTCGATAGAATAAACAAAGGCTCCAAAAGGAAGTTTATAAAGGAGTTTCCCCATCGGTGGTTTTTCTGCAGTCCCCCCAATATACCACTTAATTTTGTTAAGTGTATAATTTTGGCATCTGTGTTCTTTTACATATTTTGTCTGCTCCGAATCATCATTTCCGTGATATAATTTGCGGAAAGTAACCTGATCCGCCCCAAGTAATTTACAAGCCTTTAGAATTTGAGAAGGGTGGGAGTCGTCATAGCTTCTATACATATTCAGGGAAAGACGAAGGTTAAAGCCAGAGTCTTTTATGAGACGGCATCTCTCCGTAAGCAAAAACCTCATTTTATCAGGCATCCCGATAAGATCTGCATTTCTAGCTGAATCAAAAACATTTGAAACAGAAAGAGAAATTGTACTAACCCCCAGTTCTTTAAGAAGTGCTAAATTATGATATTTGTTTTCGATGTTACCCGTTTTTCCATTAATAGCTTCATCGCATTCATCAAGCATGACACCGGTTGTTTGGAATTCAATATTAGGAAACGGGTGATTCATTTTACGGAAAATATCTGCAAGACGGCCAAGGAAATGGAAATTCTGAAAAGCCTCTCCTGTTCCTGTTATGATACAGGTGTTTATTCCATTCATAACGGCCCATTTTATTCTCTGGGTAATTTTGAATTCGTCGAATGAATTTTCATAATTATTTTCATGCATCCGAGAAACACAAATGGGACATTTATTAACGCATCCCCTTGTTGGAACTACGATTGAAATTGTTTGTATGTTCATTTCGTTTCTTTAATTGAAAATTTAGGATATTTTTTTCTTAATTGGAGTTCTTTATTAAAATGCCTCCTATAAAATCCCCCGATATGGAATTGAGTATCAAGGATGGCTTGAATATGTTCGTCACTCATATTTTTGAGAATTACCCATTTTAGAGGCTGATCCCCATTTTTTCCATAAGTCCCCCAGTTCATCCAATCCCGAACTTTTTTCCCCTTTAACCAAAGAAGAAATTGAATTCTTAAGTAATGTAAATCTTTCATTTGTCTTTTTTATTTCTATCCCTTATAAAATCAAAGAGAACATTTTCTTCTAAAACTTTAAGATCGGCTTTTTTCATAGGGCGATTTAACCAATCCTCCTTAGTTTTAATTCCATCGCAATTGAAAAACTTCTTATAATTAAGATTTTCAACAAGATACCTATTATGAGTAATTATTAAAAATCCTCTTTTGGGGTGTTTTGCCAATTCTTCATTTAGATAATCGCAAAGGCTCATAATAAGCTCTTCCCCCATCCCAATCTCGGGTTCATCAATAATAACAAAAGGAAAATTTTTGTCGAGAAGCCCTTTTATAAGATCGAAAGTATTTAAGGAAGTGGGGATCCATTCAGTATCCCTCATTGCTCCGGATAAAGCTCCCCATTCTGCATTAGAGGAGGTCCGGAGTTGCATGGAAACAGATCCAAGCTGACCTTTCATATCTTTAACATTTTTCTTTTTTCTCTGGGCCAAATAAAAGATAAATTGAGACCGAATAAGTGATTTTCCGGATCCATTGCTACCCGTAAGTATAGAAACCCCTTTTGAAGGAATCTTTTCCATGATCTTAACTAATCGATCAACATGACCTTCTAGGTCTTTTGAAAAGTGTTCCATAGGGCAAAAATACAAAAAATCCCCTAAATAAAAAAATATTTAAGGGATTTTTTTAATTTTTATTGGATTCTCCTCGAATTTCCTCCAATTTTTTTCTTAATGCCTCAGCTTTGAAATAATCTTCCTCTTCAACAGCTTTTTTTATTTCCTCTTCTAAAGCTTTTTCATCAGTTAACTCAATAGGATTATCCAAAAAATCAGGTTCGACATAAACAGCCCATCCGCTTTCGCAAAGAGCCAAAGGGATTTTAAGCTGATCTGTATCTTGCCCCAAAAAGATTTTCATTAAGGGGTTTGCCTTTCTCACTAAATAAGCACACGCATTAGCAATTCCTATAAAAGTTAACTTGGCACCAACTAAAGAGAAATCCTTATATCCATCTTCGTCTACCATTGGCTCAAGGCGGGTGATTATATCCCCCTTCTTGAAATCATAAATTGATTTAGATTGTTGTTTCATATTTGTTCTATTTCAAAGCTTTCAATAAAAGATATGCCTGCTTTATTAAATTCTCGCAGGGTGGGATTAATATCTGGATCTATTGAAGCACAGGCATCTTCAATAACATAAGTATCAAATCCGGCTTCAACTGCATCCAAAGCGGTATCCTTAACGCAATAGTCAAGAGCTAAACCCGTTATAAAAACCTGGTGAATTCCCCTTCTTTCCAAAAAATCTTGTAATTCTGTATCCCCAAATCCGCTATAAGGATGATAATCTTTTTTAGTTCCTTTCTTAAAAATATAAAAATCTTTGGGAATAGCTCCAAAATCAATATCTTTATGGAGATCAGCTCCAGGGGTATTTGCAACACAATGATCAGGCCATAATGTATCTTCTTGCCCATCCGAATTCGTATACTTCTCAAAAGGTTTCTTGCCGGTATGCTGAGAGGCAAATGCTTCCATTTCTGGATCATGCCAATCTTTTGTAAAAATAACTAAATCAAAGTTCGGAAAAAGCTTATTGATAACAGGAATTACCTTATCTCCTTCAGGAACAGCTAATGACCCTCCCGGGCAAAAGTCGTTCTGAACATCTACAACTATTAAAGCTTTTTTCATATATCTAAAATTTTAAAAATTATTCTTCTTCTTCATATTCTCCCTCGGGGTTCCAATATTGATCAAACCAGGTAATTTCCCAAGTGGTATTTAAGATTTCTTCTCCTTCCTCTAAATCATCCCATTCCTTATTTCCAATATTTTCAATAGTGTATCCCATTTTTTC
>Ga0116164_10001411_pt1 | contig 18229 bp, 16 predicted proteins | sample AD_UKC109_MetaG_FD_89888 | JGI IMG/M metagenome (GOLD analysis project Ga0116164, IMG submission 89888) | Active sludge microbial communities of municipal wastewater-treating anaerobic digesters from Hong Kong - AD_UKC109_MetaG | ecosystem: Engineered > Bioreactor > Anaerobic > Digestate... | reverse complement strand
TCGGTTGGCGGTACGCGGTGCGCGTCGGTCTTGATCGTGATCTCCTCCGGTCATCCAGGAGGCACCCGGGCGGAAACGTGTTCCACCGCCCGTGCGCTCCCGGCAGCATCGGCTAGATGGAAATTCCGGCGGCTTCCATAGCATCCATCAGGGCGGTCATCGCGTCCTTGGCTGCCTGCGGGTCGCCGCCGCCCGCAGCCATCATGTAATTGTCAAGCAAGGCGATCAGCGTCGCGACGGTATCTGCGTCCGTCAATGCGGTGATCGCCGCTTCCACGGCGACGGTGTCCAGATAGATACCCTGGCTCGCCATGTAAAGCTGCAACCCGGTGTAGCTGTTCACGTCAACCTGAGCATGATCCAGGCCGTCCATCAGCGCTTCCAGCGCGTCCTTGACGGCGCGGGGGTCGTTTAGGCTGACGGCGTCCTCATACGCCAGAAGCAGCGCGGACAGGGTTTCAAATGTCTCTGGATCGGTGATCGCCGCAATGGCCTGGGCAACCTTCTCAGTATCCAGAAATTTGCCGTACTTTCTGCCGATGGTATAGCTGTAGGTCAGCGGTCCGTAGCCCATTTGCAGCCCTGCAGCGGCCATCGCATCGTGCAGCGCTTGCATGGCGGCTTGCTCGTCTTCAAAGCTGTCGCCCGCGGCGGCCGTCTGGTATACTTCCAGCAGCGCCAGAAGCTCGGCCTTCAACGCCTCGTCCTCCAGCTGGCTGATCGCATTGAAGACAGCGTCCACGTTGATGTTGATCGGATCTCCAAAGCCGGTTTGAACGTACATCATCTCACCCATGTTTTGCACCTGTGTTCCCATGGGCTCCTGGGGTTTCCCCTGCTGCTGGCCCGTACCCTGCATCATCCCGCCGCCGGTGGTTTCGCCGTTTCCGGAACCCTGCCCCCTGGCAAGCGCCACCGGGAACACCAGCATGACGACCAATAGCATTGCAACGGCTATACTCATTTTTTTCTTCATGCGAATCATCCTCTCCTGTCCGGGAACCTATACGGTTCCTTCTACCTATAGATTCGAAAATCATCTAAGGATTTTCGGGGTCGTTGCCAAAATAACTACAGACGCAGTTCAAAATCAAGGCTTGGAAACACAATCGGGTTCCCCTGGGCATCCTTTGCAAAGCTCGCGCTCCCGCTGCCGACGCGCACAAACCCGGCGCGTTCCAAAAGCCGTACAGACGGAGTATTGCACTCCGCCGTGGACGCTGAAAGCTTCCGTGCATGCAGCACATCCTTCGCAAAGGCGATCATGGATATTGTTGCCTCGGTTGCGTAGCCCTTCCCCTGATACTCCGTGTGGATGCAGTAGCCGAAGTCGTATGTATCCTCACCCACTGGATGCAGTGTCACAAACCCGATCAGCCTGCGTTCAGCTTTGAGAAGCACGGCAAAGAACCCATCAAGGTTTTTGATATACTCCAGCACCTCGCGCAGTCCCTTGTCGTCTGTTGGAAACTGTTGATCGTACACCGAAAGCGCCGACGCCATCTTATTGCGGATCAGCTCGGCAAACGCCGGAAAATCTTCCGGTAGGAACCTGCGCAGAATCAGCCGCTTCGTTTCCATCGCTTTTCCCTTTCCATTGTCGTCGCGTCCCTGTTCATCCATTTTACTGTGAAATCCCCTATACCACAAGCGGGAAGCAAACGAACCGGAGACAATTGCCTATTTGGACAAAAATGAACAATCTTTCAACAATAAACAAAACGCATGAGGCTCTTGATAACATCGCCATTACTCTGTATACTTCAAAGGAGGAAATCAGACAGGAGGGTCTTTACATGAATATACGGGAACTGACAATCAACAACATTCGCACGCTGTCTGCCGACATCGTGCAGAAAGCCAACAGCGGTCACCCCGGCGCACCGATGGGGATGGCGGCCATGGCATATGCGGTATGGGCGCAGGCAATGCGCCACAACCCCGCCGACCCGCAATGGGTGAACCGCGACCGCTTTGTGCTGTCAGCCGGACATGCCAGCGCGCTGATCTATTCCCTGTTGCATTTGTTCGGCTATGGCCTGTCCATGGACGAGCTGAAAGCCTTCCGCCAGTGGGGCAGCAAAACCCCCGGGCATCCCGAATACGGCCACACCGTAGGCGTGGAAACCACCACCGGTCCCCTGGGCCAGGGTGTCGCCAATGCCGTGGGCTTCGCCATCGCCGAAACCATGCTCGCCGCGAAGTTTAACCGCGACGGGTTCCCCATGGTTGACCACTACACCTACTGCTTCTGCGGCGATGGCTGCATGATGGAAGGCATCTCGTCCGAGGCCGCCTCGCTGGCCGGTACGCTGAAGCTCGGCAAGCTGATTCTTCTGTATGATGATAACGAAATCTCCATTGAAGGGGATACCAATATCGCCTTCCGCGAAGACGTTGGCGCGCGCTTCAAGGCCTATGACTGGCACGTTGTGAAAGTCCAGAACGGCAACGATCCCGACCAGATTCTGGCCGCGATTGAAGAAGCCAAGGCAGACGACCGTCCTTCGCTGATCGTCGTCCCCACGACCATCGGCTATGGCTGCCCCGCCAAGGCGGGCAAGGCCAGCGCGCACGGCGAGCCCCTGGGCGCTGATAACGTGAAGGCCGCCAAGGAATGCCTGGGCATGCCGGAAGGCGACTTCAGCGTATTGCCAGAGGTGTACGAACACCTTAAAACCGTTCAGCAGAAAGGCGCACAGGCCCAAAGCGAATGGAACGCGCTGTTTGAACAGTATCAAAAAGAATATTCCGACCTCGCCAGGGAATGGGATACCTGGTTTGCCTGCGAAATCACCGCAGACGTTGCCGGCAGCAAGGACTTTTGGGAGTTCCCCGAAAGCATGGCCACGCGAAACACCTCCCATACCATCATCAACCGCCTGGCGGCGATCATCCCCAACCTGGTAGGCGGCTCGGCCGACCTGGCACCCTCCACCAAAACGCTGATCAGCGGCGGCGGCGACTACTCCGCCGAGAACCGCTCCGGCCGCAACATGCACTTCGGCGTCCGCGAGCACGCGATGGCGGCGATCTCTAACGGCATGGCCATCCACGGCGGCCTGCGCGTGTACTGCGCGACCTTCTTCGTGTTCTCCGACTATATGAAGAACGCCATGCGCCTGTCGGCCATTATGAAAGCGCCGGTCACCTACGTGCTTACGCATGACTCCATTGGCGTTGGCGAAGACGGCCCCACCCACCAGCCCATCGAGCATTTGGCGGGCCTGCGCGCCATCCCCGGCATGACCGTGTTCCGCCCCGCCGACGGCCCTGAAACTGCGGCCGGATGGCTGGAAGCGCTCACCTGCGGCGGCCCGGTGTGCCTGGTGCTCACCCGGCAGAACCTCAAGCTCCAAAAGGGCAGCGGCGATGTGACGCGCAAGGGCGGCTATATCCTGTCCGATTCAAAAGCCAAAACCCCGCAGCTTCTGCTCATGGGCAGCGGCAGCGAAGTGGAACCGCTGATGGAAGCCCAGGCCACGCTGTGGAGCAAGGGCATCGACGCGCGTGTGATCTCCATGCCGAGCATGGAGCTGTACGAGCAGCAGCCGGAAAGCTACAAAGCGGCTGTGATGCCCGCCGACGTACGCAAGCGCATCGCGATGGAAGCGGGTTCCTCCATGCCGTGGTACAAGTACATCGGCCTCGATGGCAAAGCCATTTGCATCGACCACTACGGCGCTTCCGCCCCGGCGGAGATCCTGTTCAAGGAGTTCGGCCTGACCGCCGAGCATGTGGTGGAAGCGGCGGAGAAGCTGATGAAGGGCTAACCGCATTCATTCAAACAGGCAATACGAAAACGTATTGCCTGTTTTCTTTTCCCCCCTGGTTAAACAGATAGCTGCCTGCCAGCGGTTAAAAATAACTGATCAGCAACGCGACGTTTAGAAATGTTACAATCAGGCCGATGGTCCATAACAATATCTTGGTTCCTTTGCCGTTGGCGTGACTGCCCATCACAGCCCTGGACGAGGTGAGATACACCTGCGCAAAGATGGTGATCGGGAGCTGGATGCTTAGGAGCATCTGGGAATAGATCAGCCCGTCAAACGGCGAGGAGATCAGGAAGATAATCAGCGTCGCGGGCACCATGGTGATCAGCACGCCGATGCGAGAGTGGCTGTCCTTCAGGTTGTAGGGCTCGCCGAAGATGCCCGCGAAAATGCTGCCACCCGCCATGCCCGCCGTGATGCTGGACGATAGCCCCGCAAACAGCAGCGCCACGGCGAACACCAGCCCCGCCGCGTTGCCAAGCAGCGGCTCCAGCATGACCTTGGCCTGTTCCAGGTCGTTGACTACGATGCTCTGGGAGAAAAACGCGGCCGCGGCCATCAGGATCATCGCCGAATTGATCGCCCAGCCGACGATCATGGAAAACAGCGTGTCGGTAAACTCGTACTTGAGCTGCTTTTTAATCACCGCCTCGTCCTGCAAATTCCACTGGCGGCTTTGAATAATTTCGGAATGCAAAAACAGATTGTGCGGCATCACCACCGCGCCCAGAACGCTCATCACGATGACCATCGATCCCTTGGGAAAGGCCGGGAGCACCCAGCCGGTCGCGGCCGCCGCCCAGTTGGTATCAATCAGGTATATTTCAAACAGAAACGAAAGCCCGATCAGCGACACAAACCCGATAATAATCTTCTCAATTTTCCGGTAGGAATTGGTGAACTGCAGCGCCAGCACCACCGCAAGCGTGAGCAGTGCGCCGATCCTCAGCGGCAGATGAAACAGCATATTCAGCGCGATCGCCGCGCCCAATATCTCCGCAAGCGCTGTGGAGATCGCCGCGCCGACGGCGGAGATCAGCACGATATTTCGGATCCATGGCCGCATATGCGCCGTAGCGGCTTCCGACAGGCACTTGCCTGTCACAATCCCCAAATGCGCCGCGTTATGCTGCAAAACGATGAGCATGATGGTGGAAAGCGTCACCATCCATAAAAGCGTGTACCCAAACTGCGAGCCCGCCGCGATGTTGGACGCCCAGTTTCCCGGATCGATAAACCCGACCGTAACCAATAACCCCGGGCCAACGTATTTTAGGAACGCCGCCGCCTTTTTGAAGTGCGGGCCCTTACCGAAAATCCGAATACAAACCGCCTTCTTCCGCATCGTTTGCATTGTAAAACACCTGATGAAAGTATACCACGACACGGCATAGTGCGCGCCGGATAAATATGATAAAATCAACATAGCAAATCCATTGGGAAGGGAGGCGGGCCGATGCCATCCGATACCGCAAATACCCATGCAACCGTGGGCCGTGCGATTCTGCACTGCGACTGCAACGGCTTTTTTGCCTCCGTGGAATGTCTGGATCACCCCGCATACTGGTCTGTTCCCATGGCGGTTGCCGGCGACCCCAAGGACCGCAGCGGGATCATTCTGGCCAAAAATGAGCTGGCCAAAGGCTATGGCATTGTGACAGCCGAAACCGTGTATTCCGCCAGGCGCAAATGCCCGGCACTCACCCTTGTACCGCCGCGCCACTGGCGCTATTCGGAGATTTCAAGGCAGGTCAACCAGATTTATCTGCAATATACCGATCAGGTGGAGCCCTTCAGCATCGACGAGTCATTTTTGGATATCACCGGCTCGCTTTCGTATTTCCGCGCCTCGGCACGCGAGCTGGCCGACCGCATTCGCGAGCAGGTCAAGCGGGAGATCGGAATTACCATCTCCGTTGGCGTGAGCTTCAACAAAACCTTTGCAAAGATTGCATCCGACATGAAAAAGCCAAACGCCACCACCGAAATCACCCGCGACAACTACCGGGATACGCTGTGGATGCTGCCCATCCGCGATATGCTGTTTGTCGGGCGGGCCAGTGTGGAGCTCCTGCAAAGCCACGGCATTGAAACCATCGGCGATCTGGCCCGTATGCCCAAAGAAGCGGCCGCTGCGCTGCTGGGCAAAAACGGCGAAGGGCTTTGGAACAACTGCAACGGCCTGGACGACACACCCGTGCGCCGCTTTGATGAGCGCGAGACCGTGAAATCCGTCGGCAACGGCATGACCTTCCGGCGTGATCTGTGCAACGAGGGCGAGATCATGCAGGGCGTCATCGCCCTGTCCGGCGTGGTGGCCTCGCGCCTGCGCGAGATCAAAATGAAGGCCAGTACCCTGCAGGTGACCATCAAGGATCCCAAGCTGAAAACCATCACCCGGCAAGCGCCGCTGCCAACGCCCACGCACCTGCAAAAGGAGCTTGTAGATACGGCGATGGCTATTCTTCGCGCCAAATGGCGCATCATGCCCGACGGCCGCTGCGCACCCATCCGTATGCTGACCATCACCGGGCAGAACCTGGTGGCGGATGGCGAAGCCGCGCGGCAGCTGAGCCTGTTTGAGCTGGCAGACAGCGACAAGCCATCCGCTCAAACCGAGAAATACGAAAAGCTGGAAGCAGCCATCCAGCAGCTGTGTGAAAAGCACGGCGCGGGCAGCGTATCCATGGGCTGTGTGGAGAACGAGGCGCTCGGCATTCACACCTATGGAAAATACCGCAAAAAACGCAAAGAACTGCCCGGTGAAGCCGCCGGGCAGGAAGAATGAGCTATGCAATCGGCTGATCAGCCGTGCTTGATAAACGTACCCTCGCGCAGCTCCTGAAACGCAAGGTCCAGCTCCGCGCGGGTATTCATCACAATCGGGCCGCCCCAGGCCACAGGCTCGTGCAGCGGTTTTCCGGAGAAGACCATGAACCGCAGATCCTGATCCGGCATAGCCGACACCTGAACATAATCGCCGTCGCCAAACAGCACGGCGGATTTTTCCGCTACGGCCTGCCCGCCGATTTGCGCATCACCCTTGAGCAAAAACACAAACACCGTCTCGCCTGCTTTTGTATCCAGCTTGATGCTTTCACCCTTTGGCAGATCCACGTCGATCAACGTTGCCTGAATATGCCCCGTCGTAACCCCCTGTGTATCGCCATACCGGCCGGACAGCACACCCAGCTTCGCACCGCCGCTGTGCGTGCGCCCGATCATGTGGGGCGTGATGCTCAGATAGCTCGGGTGGGACATTTTTTCGCTTCTGGGCATATTCAGCCAAAGCTGGAACCCAAGCATACGCTCCGAGGGCTGCGGCATTTCCTGATGGAGGATGCCATTCCCCGACGCCATCCACTGGCTTTCGCCGTCCCGGATACTGCCCTTGTTGCCCAGGCTGTCCTCATGGTCGATCCTGCCCGCAAGCAGGTACGTGATGGTCTCGATTCCCCGGTGCGGGTGCATGGGGAAGCCCGCAATATAATCGGCGGGATCGGTCGAATCAAACGAATCCAGCATCAAAAACGGGTCGAAATCCTCCACCGTATCATTGGCAAGCACGCGTACAAGCCGCACACCGGCCCCGTCGCTTGTGCGGCGGCCGCGCACCAGGCGCTTGATATTTCGTTCATTCATTTTGGGTACTCTCCTTATCGTCGTCCGTAAATAAGTAGCCCGTCATCGACATGGAACCCATTGCACGCGCATCGTTGAACACCGTAATCCGGTCGCTTGCATCGCTAGCTCCCAGCACATACAGCAGCGGCGCGAAATGGTCCAGTGTCCGGAACGCGTACGCGGCGGCATCCCCCGCGCGCTGATAATCCGCCACGCGGCTAAACTGTCTTTCCAGAATACTGTCCTTGATGTAACGGTCAAACGTATCGGCCCAGGGATACCCCCCGTCCATCCCCCAGCTGAGCATACCCAGATTGTGAACGACGTTCCCGCTGCCCAGAATCAACACCCCCTGCCTGCGCAGCTCGCGGAGCTTTTCGCCCATGGCATAATGCGCCTGCGGGGTTGCCTGCCGGTCTACGCTAAGCTGAAACACAGGGATATCCGCCTTGGGAAACAGGTGCACAAGCACCGACCAGCTTCCGTGATCCAGCCCCCAGCTGTTGTCCACCTGTGCGGACAATAGTTCTCGCGTGATTCCCGCAAAACGGGGTGAACCGGGCGCTGAGTACCGTACCCTGTAGAGCGCATCGGGAAAGCCGTACATATCGTAGATCATTTTCAGGGCAGGGGCATCGGTTACCTGTGTGCCCGCGGTAAACCAGTGCGCTGACACGCAAAGAATAGCCTGTGGCGTCGGCAGCTGCGAACCGATTCGCCGCCACTGCCGCGAATAGGGATTGTCTTCAATTGCGTTCATCGGCGAACCATGACCGACGAACAATACCGGCTGCTTTTCCATGGATCAGCCCCCTGTCGTTGCGTCAATTGCACAGTTCAAACCAGTAGTTTCATTATACCGATTCCGGACAAAAAAGTCCATTGCCTCGCCCAGCCCCGGTTCACCGCTGTAACAATACGAATGCTTTGGTTTGAGAAAAGGTTTTTGGGGTACACTGGGAGTTGACACGATCCCTGTGCCCTCATCCGCCCGACTTTTTTACGGGAAGGAATTGCCATGATGAAACGAACAACTGCGGCATTGGCTGCCATACTGCTCCTTTTCCTGGTCCTCGCCGCCGGTAGCGCCGCGTCAGCCGCTGATATCCCATCCGCCCAGGCGCTGCTGGACGCCAGTACTCCCGATGCGCTGTTACAGCTGCGGGCGCAAATCGATCCCGTACTACGCGATAACGGCTTGTATCCGTATGCCGAGCTGAAACGGGGCGATACCGGCTATGAAGTCACCCTGCTGCAAACACAGCTTGCAGCCCTTGGGCTTTACAAGAAGAAAATTGTCGACGAATTCGGCAGCGGCACCTACAATGCCCTGCGGGAGTTTGAGAAAGCCAACGGCCTGAAAGTCAACGGCATTGCCTCCGCCGAGGATCAGCAACTGCTGTACCAAAAATCGGCCGTTCAGGCGTCAGACACAGCACCTGCCCTGACAGAGCCCTACGACACCTATACCCCAGAGGAGCTATATCAGCTTTGGGAGCAGATCAACACGGCGCTGCGGCTGGACGGAGGCTACCCCTATGAGGTCCTGCAAAAAGGCAACGTCGGGTACGAGGTGATCCAGCTGCAAACAAGGCTTAAGGAGCTGGGCTACTACGAGAAAACCATAGTCAGCAACTTTGGCAGCGGCACGTATAGCGCCGTGCGCAGTTTTCAATCGCAAAACGGATTGAAGGTCAACGGCATCGCGAGCGTTGAAACGCAGCAGCTTTTATACTCCGACACAGCCAAGGCCTATGTGAAGCAGTCCAGAACGACCACCACTAAAACAAATACCAACAGCGACGCCACATCCGGCGCAACGCCATAGTCCAATCAGCTTGAGCAAACAGGCGATCCATTGCGGATCGCCTGTTTGCGTAGGCGCAAGTTTTATAGCAATACCGCAAACACGATGGGGATGGTCGCGATACACAAAACGGTCGTCAGGGTCACCCCGCGGGATAAAAGCGTATAGTCCCCGCCGTACTGCTGAGCCATCATCACCGTCATGCTGCCGACCGGCGCGCTCATCATAATGATGCAAACGCCCAGCAGGTCTCCCCCGCCGATAGCGAGCTTCAGCACAAAGCCCAGCAGGATCGGCAATACCAGCAGCTTGAGCACCGAAAAGATCAACAGTTTCCAGTCTGAAAAGAACGAGAGGAATGATACCTGCGCAAGCGCCGCGCCGATGAGAAGCATGCTCAGTGGCGCGGTAAGGTTGCTGAGGTAGCCAAGCGGCACGTTGATCACGTCGGGCAGCTTGATTTTCAACAGATAAAACACCACGGCGACGATGCCTGAAAGCACCCCCGGATTGATCAGCTTGCGCCAGGAGGCGGTGTGCTGCGCCGGCTGCGAGATTGCCCGCTGCAAAATCATCACGCCGTAGGTATAGATCAGCACGTTGAACACGAGTATAAAAACCGAGGCATAGAGTATCGCCTGGCTGCCGAGAACCTCGTTAATCAGCGGAATGCCCAGATAGCCGATGTTTGAAAACACGGCCATCAGGGCATAGGCGCTGCCCTCCTCCCGGCCAAGGCGAAACAGCCTGGGCAGCACGGCGGCGGTCGCAATCAGCACAGCAAACATCAACAGTGCGATCAGCAGGGTGGTCAGCAGCTGCGCGCCGGGTATGTTGTGCTCTGTCTGCGAGGAGCCGATCAGCAGCGCCGGGTTGGCAACATACAGCACAATCGCCGACAGCTTGCGGCTGCTCGGCTCGTCGAGAACGCGCACCTTGGCCAGCAACAGTCCCACAAGCATCAGGATCAGGAAAACCAGCATTTTTTCCAAAATCAGCATGCAATCGGTATCCTTTTCAATCGAACTTGCGGATAAACATCGTATCCTCTTCCAGCAGCTTCTCCACGGTATCAAAGCCCAGCTGCTTGAGCAGCTCGATCACAAAGGGATTGTCGATAGGCGTTTCATAGGCGGCCTGCTTGCCGTAGGCGTTCACGTTCACGGTGGCATCGTCCTTGTCGATCAGCGATTTCGGCCCGCCAACACAGCCGCCCACGCAGCCCATGCCCTCGATAAAGTTGGCCTGCACCGTACCGTCCAGTATGCTTTTGAGCATCTCCTTGCACGCGCGGATGCCATCGGCATGGCCGGAACGTATCTGAATTTCCCGGTCCGGGCGCAGCTTTTTGAGCGTGTTTTTCACCGCCTCGCTGACGCCGGAGGTCACCGCGTAGCGTATGCCTGCCTTGGAGGAATGGTCGCGGTTGTCCTCCTCCAGCTTCGCGGGGTCGATGGCCGCGGCCTCCAGAATATCGCGGATCTCCTCAAAGGTCAGCACGAAGTCCACGGCATCGGCAATATCCGGCTCCCGCGCCTCGGCCTTCTTGGCGATGCAGGGTCCGATAAACACGGTTTTGGCGTCCTTCTCCACTGCCTTGATGGCCTTGCCGCAGGCAACCATCGGCGATACGGACGGCGGCAGATGCGGCACCAGCTGGCGGTACACCTTCTTGATCATGGCAATCCACATGGGACAGCAGCAGCTGGTGAGCATGAAATCCTTATCCGTATGGATGGATTTGTCAAACTCCAGCGCTTCCTTCAGGGTCAGAATATCGGCAAACAGCGCGACCTCCACCATTCCGGCAAAGCCGAGCTGCTTGAACGCGCTTCTGAGCTTGCCGGGCGTGACAGCTTTGGAAAACTGGCTGATGTACGCCGGGGCAATCATCGCGTATACGGGATGCTTTTCCTCGTTGATGAGCGTAAACATCGGCACGGCTTCCTTGATCTCGGCGAGGTTGTTCTTCTCGCAGGCGATGATGCAATCACCGCAGCCGATGCAGTCTTCCTTGGCGATGGTCACCTGGCCGTTTTCATCGTGACGGATGGCGCTAAAAAAGCAGACGCTGGCGCATTTGTCCTGCTGTTCAGGCGGGCAATCGCATGTACCCAGCCGCACAACCGGCGGCTGGATTCTGGGCTTGAGCAGGCAGGAAAGCTGATGCGGATCGCAATCGGCTTCAGCCCCGGCCTTTTTGATTTCGCTGTCCAGTTTCTTGTTGACCCCGGCCTCCATCAGCCGCCGGTATAGGGATGAGAATGTCTGCATGGTGTTTTCCTTTCTCATCTGTCGGAATTCGCTCAAAGCATTGACCCGTTTGATATACTTCATTCTATCATCACATCGGCGCGTTGACAACGCGCTGCTTTTTGCTATGATGGGTGGAGTGTGAGGATTGCGAGGTAGTGGATATGCTGATCAACCAGCGTCATGCGGAGTTTTCCCTGGCATACAGCGCAGAACCGGCTCAGGCTGGCGATGGTGCGTTTATCTTTCGCAGCGGTGAGGTGCTGCTGCGTGCCGAAACTATGGCTAGCCGCATCCCCGCATGGGAAGCAGTCGCGGATATCCCATTGCATGCCCCCGCCAGGCACGCGTTTACACAGGACGGACGTCGGTACTTTATCGCCGAAGCGGTGGCCGACACGCCCACGCCGGATGGACTGAACTGGGAAACCGTGCGCGTGTTTCGTACATTGCAGCCGGAAACGGACGCCGCGCTGCTGCTCACCGCCCGGCATCTGTTCAACTGGTATCAAAGCCGCAACGCCTGCTGCCTGTGCAGCGGTTCGGTACGCCCCCACGAAACCGAACGCGCGCTGGTATGCGACCAGTGCGGCTATGTGAACTACCCAAGCGTGCTCCCGGCGGTGATCGTAGCCATTACCGACAACGACAGGCTGCTTTTGGCGCGCAACGCGCAGAATGTATTCCGCTTTTTCTCCCTCATCGCAGGGTTTGTGGAGGTCGGCGAAACGGCCGAGCAGGCCGTTCACCGGGAAGTGCTGGAGGAGGTTGGGTTACGCGTGAAAAATGTCCGCTATGTCGCAAGCCAGCCCTGGGGCATCTCCCAAAGCCTGATGCTGGGGTTCACCGCCGAGCTGGACGGCCCCGATACAATCCGCCTGCAGGAAAGCGAGCTTGCTGAAGCCCGCTGGTTCACCCGCGCGGACGTACCGCACAACGACAGCACCACGAGCATCGCGTTTGATATGATGGAACGGTTCAGGCTGGGGCAGCTATAGTCCACTGATTATGACATTCTCTTTTCTGGATAAGCAACAGCGGACGCCTTATTGTAGGCGTCCGCTTTGCGTATCCTGTGGTTTCGATTTTCAGTCTGATACGGTGGTTTTCTCAGCAATATGACGCGTACGGTCTATATACGGCATTCGCGCACCCGCTTGCGTGTTGAAGCGCTGGAAAGATACGATCAAAACAAGGCTATTGGATCAGCGTATCCACCATGGCTTCCCCGGCTTCTGTGAGCATCATGCTTCCCAGCTCCAGGATCGGCGTATCGAACGTAGCGCCCGGTTTTTGAGCCGCTTCCCTGACCGTTTCCGCAAAGTACGCGTACAGCTCGGAGGCCTTATACTCCTCATAGGGGTAGTTTTTCAGCGGGATATCGTAATCCAGCGTGAGCAAATCCATGTCTTCCAAAAGGGACAGCTCTTTACCAATCTGCTTGACCTGTTCCATCGTATCGTCGGCTGAGCCCAGATAGACAGGATCCAGCGCCACGGCATGCCGTGTGTCATCGCCTGCTTTAGCGACTGAAAAACACGCAACGGGCAAGAACCTCCGCTCCCGCAGCGCAAGCAGGAAATCCACCTGTATGTTGGTTAAGCCTTCCGGCGTTGATACGGGAGCGTGCGTATGGCCGCAGCCGCAGTGTTCGTCGTGGTGGTGATGCTCTGTATGATTGCAGCCCTGGTGGCCTGCCCCGCAGCCGCATGGTTCTGTGTGTTGGTGCATTGTGTTACCGCCTTTATTGCTATTGGGTATGATTGAGTATATACCAAAACGCAGCGAACCGAAACATCCGCAGCCAAATAACACGGCTGCGGCGATGGAAGCCCGGAAACGGGTCAATGCGAAAACCGTATGCTGCCGTTTCATCGCAGGGGCAAAGACATAGTTCATATATGTATGGTTTTTCGTGTATATACAACAAATCCGCATCATATTGACAAAGCCTGATATTCTGCTATGATAAAAATAGCTTATCGTTTTAGCAAATTGGGGGCATCGGAAAATGAAGGAGTCCTCCTCGTCGCAATTGCGTAAGATTGCGGAATCATTACAGTTATCGCAGAGCACCGTTTCCATTGTTCTCAATGGGCGCGGAGACGAGCTTCGCATATCCAAGGCAACCCAGAGCCGCGTGCTGGAGGCTGCCCGCGCGTTTGATTACCGTCCCAACATTTATGCGCGCAGGCTGCGCAAAAGCAGTACGTCTACAGCAAGCATCGTCGGTATTTTCTGGAACAGCCTGTTTTTGGAAGAAAGCATGGGCCGTTTTTTTCGCGGCGCGATCAGCTATGTGGAAGAGCATAACCTGAACTGTGAATTCATCATTCGTTTTTTTCAGCCAGATCATCTGGACGCCCTGCGTGACCAGTTTACCTCGTGGCAGTTCAGCAGCATCATCGTCAGCGGCGCATCTCCCAAGGACATTGAAATGCTGGAAGCGCATCAGGATGCAGTGCCCATCGTAGTCGCCAACGACAGCAGCGCCAACATCAGCGGCATCTCGGTGGACCACTATCAGCTGGGCAAGCGCTGTGCCAATACGCTGATAGAGCACGGGCACCGCCGCATCGCGATCATCGGGGTGGATACCCGCTCGCCGGGGTCATCCATCCGGCTTGCCGGGTTTATGGATGGCTGCCATGAGCATCAAATGGAAGTCCCCGATGCCTGGCAGGCATCGCTGAAATCGGACGACAGCCAGGCCTGCGGCCGATTCCTGGACTCCGCTTTTGCCAGCCCCGCCCCGCCCACAGCCCTATTTGTTTTGCGCGATAACAGCGCGGTGAATGTGATTCTTGCCATGCGTGAGCGCGGAATCGGCATCAATGAGGATTGTGCGCTATTGGTGCACGGCGTGAACAACATCATGCAGGTGCTTGCGCCCAAGGTGTCCTTTGTCAACATCACAATGGAAGACTTTGCAAACCTCAGCATGGATCTGGCCGTGACGCTGATGAATAACAGAATCACATCGCCGCTCAAGCGCATTCTCACCCCGAAAATGCAAATTAACCATTTGCTGCGGATAAATAGCTAAAATATTAGCTTCTTAACAGAAGAGTTTCCACACAATAGGCGATCCGTTCGGGTCGCCTGTTGACTTACACGGTCCCTTCTCCCCACGCTTGTCATTGTGTGCCATTCTTGCCTGATAATGTCCATATTTTCCATTTAAGAACTGTTCCAACAGTCAATATGCGTTCTATTTGGTCTAACATTCGCCAATTCATCTAAAATTTTTCGAAAATTCCATGCTCTAGTTATTGACAATGATCGCAGGATACTCGTATAATCAAGAAAACTAAATCGAAATAGCAATTATTTCGAAAAACTGAACGGAGGTATCCCAATGAAGAAGGTCCTAAGCGTACTCATGGCTTTCTCAATGCTCCTTGGCCTCGCGTCTTTCGCAGGCGCAGAAAGCACCGAACCCATCACCATTTCGTTTTGGAATGGCTGGACTGGCGCCGACGGCGATGTGCTGATTGAAAAGGTTGACGAGTTCAACGAAACCAACCCCTATGGCATTACCGTGGAGATGGACATCAACGCGGAATTCCAGACCAAGATCGCCGCTACGTTTGCGGCAAACGAAGGCCCCACGGTGATCCTGGGCGCCAACAACTATCCCGACATGTACGGCGATTATCTCAGCGACATGACGGATATCTTCACCCTGACAGATCTCAACAGAGACAACTTCCTGCCCAGCTACCTGGATGCCTTCACCCGCGGCGAAACGCTGTATGGCATGCCTTTCCAGGTCACCAGCCGTTTCATGTACTGGAACAAGGATCTGTTCGCAGCCGCAGGCCTGGACCCCGATGTGCCCCCGGCCAGCTATGAAGAATGGGCCGAGTTCGCCTCCAAAATCACCAATGAGGACATGAACGTTTACGGTTCCGGCATCAGCTACAACAACATCTTCACCAACCTGCAGCTTCTGCAGCGCATGGGCGGCCTGTTTGTTGATTTTGACGCCGACGGCAACCTGAAAGCCAACTTTGCCGGCAACGAAGGCTATGCCAAATTCCTCAACTGGCTCAAAGCCATGATCGACGCAGAGGACAACCCCCTGGAGTCCGATACCGAGAGCATGTTCAAGGCCGGCCAGGTTGCCATTATGCCCAGCGGCGCATGGACCAGCGCAGGCGCGGACGCAGCCGGCATCAACTACGGTGTTGCCATGCTGCCCTATGGCGATGCAGGTCCCATGAACCCCTCGTCCGTCACCGGCTTCTGTGTAACCAAGTTTGCGACCGAAGCTGAAAGGCTTGCCGCGTACCGCTTTATCGAGTGGTGGTATGTTGGCGACAGCGCCACCGAAATGACCGGCGCGTTGGCCTGGTCGCTGGTTTGCGGCTATCCGGGCTACTACCTGCCCGCCATCAACGACGATCGCTATCAGGCTTCTGAAAAGCTCGCCATGATGACCTCCACCGATCCCGCCGCCGCCACCACCTACATGGCGCCGATCGAGTTCACCCAGACCTATCTGCTGGCCGTTGAAGTCATCGAAGCGATGATCGAGGACGTCGTCATCGACAGCCAATCCGCTGAAATCGCTCTGGAGAACGCACAGGCAGGCGCAGACGCACTGCTGAAATAATATCTCGTTGCGCAGTATTCCGCGAAGGGGGCCGGGGCCCTGAGCCCCGGTTCCCTTTTCTGATACATAAGGAGGACAACCCATGGAGATGTCCATTGGAAAAAAGCACCTGCGCAAGCGGATGGTCCCGTATTTGTTCATCGCGCCGGTTATGCTTCTTTTGCTGGTTTTCAACATCGTTCCGCTGCTGGGTGCGTTTGGCACCAGCCTGTTTGACATCACCACCACGCTCAACAACAGCACGTTTCTGGGGCTTGGCAACTTTCAGGAGGTCTTTACGGACTGGCGGTTCTGGAACAGCCTGAAGGTCACCTTCAAATGGACCATTGTGGAGGTTCCCATCCAGCTGTTCATCGCCATCTCGCTGGCGGGGTTGCTCACCAAAAACACAAAATCCAATAAAATCTTCCGCGCTATTTATTTCATGCCGATCATTTGCTCGGCAACCGCGACAGGCATTATGTGGAAGCTGATTCTGCACTCCAATGTAGGCTATGTCACCTATATGTTCCGGCTGCTTGGCTTTGGCAAGATCAACTTCATGAACAACTCCGACATCACCATCTATGTCATCGTGTTTATGTCCGTATGGAAGACCTTCGGTATTTCGACGACGATTCTGATCGGCGCCATGCAAAACGTGCCGAACAGCCTGTACGAGGCCGCCGATATTGATAACTGCGGAAAATTTAAACAATTCTTCTATATCACACTTCCCAGCGTTAAGCCGACGCTCTGGTTCCTGGTGATGACGCGCGTCATCGGCTCGTTCCAGGTGTTTGATATTGTATATACAACAACGGGGGGAGGGCCAAATTACACCACGGAAACGCTGGTTTCGTACATTTATACCCGAGGGTTTGAAATCAACCGTATGGGGTACGCCTCCGCGTTGTCGATCGTGCTTTTGGCTATTGTGCTGCTCATCACCCTGGTGATGTACACCGCCATGCTCAGACGCGAAACAGATTAAGGAGGCGCGCCATGTCTATCAGAATGAAACGCCGCGTTGCCGGCATCCCCATCTTCCTTTTGCTGTTGATCATCGCGTTGATCGTGCTGCTGCCTGTACTGTGGATGATGATCAGCTCCTTCAAGCCCGCCAAGGAAATTATCAGCTTCCCCCCCACATTGTTTTTCAAAGAGTTCTCACTGGAAAACTATCTGCGGCTTAGCAAGCGGCTGAAGATTTTCAGCTACGTGCAGAATTCGCTGATCTATGCTACACTCACCACATTGCCGTCGGTGTTCATTTGTTCGCTGGCCGGGTACGCGTTTGCGCGCTTTCAGTTCAAAGGCCGCAATTTTCTGTTTATCACCGTTCTGGCTACGATGATGATCCCGTTCCAGGTCATTATGATTCCGCTGTTCCTGGTCGTGAAAACCATGGGCATGTACGACAGCTATGCCGGGTTGATTTTACCCAAGCTCGCAGTCGCCATCTCCATATTCATGATGCGCTCCGCCTTCGTAGCCCTGCCAAAGGAGCTGGACGAGGCTGGACGCATAGACGGCGTAACGGAGTTCGGCCTCTACTGGAAGATCATGCTCCCGCAGGTGGTTCCCACCATGATCACCATGATGATTCTGGGCGTCAATGCTGCCTGGAACGACCTGATGTGGCCGCTTCTGGTCACAGGCACCACCAAAATGCGCACGCTGGCCAACGGTCTGGCGCTGTTCATCGGCTCGGATACCTCTGAATACGGTCCGGCCTTCGCGGGCGCGCTGATCTCCATCATGCCGATGCTCGTACTCTACATCATCGGGCAGCGTTACTTTGTCGAAGGTGCCGTGACCAGCGGCTTGAAGGGATAATCGCAGATCTGTAAGGAGAATATCGCATGTCTTTATTTTACAAAACGCTTACAAAGCTGCAGCGCAGCCTGTACCTCTATTTTCCGGGAGAGGAAAACCGCACCCCGTTCAAGCGCTGCAGCCTGACTGTGCTGATGGACGACGTTACCCAGGAGAGCGTGGAGGCCGCCTTGCGCGACCTTCATTTGCAGGAGCTGGCCGATCAGCAGGAGCTGATCCTGAGCTTTCCGGTTCCCGTACAGGGTGGCTGGAACGCGTCGCTGGACCCAGCCGGACCCGATGACGTTATGGTGTTTCGCGCGATGCAGGATGCACTCGCCAAGGTGGATGACG
>Ga0116164_10001407_pt1 | contig 18248 bp, 24 predicted proteins | sample AD_UKC109_MetaG_FD_89888 | JGI IMG/M metagenome (GOLD analysis project Ga0116164, IMG submission 89888) | Active sludge microbial communities of municipal wastewater-treating anaerobic digesters from Hong Kong - AD_UKC109_MetaG | ecosystem: Engineered > Bioreactor > Anaerobic > Digestate... | reverse complement strand
CAATGCGGACCTGTCGAGCATCATCCGGGAGGCTGTTGCCTTCTGGTTGCAGAAGAAATCAAGCTAGTAGGGCATAGCGAGAACTGATCTTCTGAGTCTCATACAATCTCCAACCCTGATAGTATCACCTGACCCTCGTCCACCCGCCGCCGCTCGGCGTAGCACTTGGCCTGTTGTGAATGCCTGTGACTTGTGTGACTTGAAGGTTTGGCCGTTGTGCCCGTAACTACTGTATCAGGCTGTAGCGGTATGTAACAGCATCCAACTTTTTGTAACTCTCCCGGGGCTGTTACGAGGCGCCCGCATAACTACCCATGTGCATGCATGCCCTTGGAGGGGCATGCCCTCGGTCTAAAACAGTTAAAGTTATTGTTGTGTCTTTTTCACGCTCGTGGTCCGGGTCCACCTCAGCCTTGAGCCGGTTCATGGCCTGCCGTATCAACTCATCCACGAAAAGCACCGCCGCCTCTTCAGTCATAATCGCCTCATGCAGCCGAATGGCCGCCGCCCTCTTTTCCTCTATTTTCCCCTCCACCCACCGGGGAGAAATCACCGTAGGGGATGGTATATATAGTTATACTGTCACTGATGACAGCCGAAGGGGATGCACAGGCGTATTTTGGCCATTTCGCCGTAAACCCTTTTGGTATGGGGCTGTTCGCCATGTTTGGGTTCAGAATTCGACTGTCATCCGTGTCCATGTTTAACCTTCCGTTTTGTCCCTTCGACTGTCACCAATGACAGCCGTCCACTGTCATCCATGACAGTCGAAAATTTGCTTTCACGGGATGTTGCTCTGGAGGCATTGAGCTTCTGGATGCTCCGGCTGTAACAGATTGATGCGGGTATCTCCGGTTTCACGAACAGGTCTGTACCGTAGTGCTGCCAGTCCTCCACGAGCCGGTATGTACTGCACACCCTTGTGCCTTGTAGGGTGCCGCCGTGGTTTTCAATGCGGATAAAACCATGCTCTATGAGTTGGATGATCGCCCTGCGAAATGTTTTCGATGGGATGCCCCAGAGGTTATTTGCTTCGCTGTATGAGAACAGGAGGCCGTTGTTTTGAAATATCCGCTTGGTGTTCCTGCCTTTGCCCTCGGTGTACCAGGTGCGCCGCTGCAGGAAGAGGTGTAGAACATGTTTTGCCGTGTCGCTGAGTTCAATGTATGCCTTTGACCGGAGCATCCTGCCGGGGATGCGGACTTCCTTCTTGTCCGAATAGCTGTAGCGGGCCAGGGCCTCTGCACTAGGAGCTTGCATGGTCACCTCCCTGCCGTTCAGCCATCATAAGCATCAAGATGATCTTCGATTCATCAGAGAGCGTCCGGTATGCCGGGGACCTCCGCATGTCCCTGGGAATCGGTAGCTCTCGCTCCAGCCATGCCCGTTTCTCGTTCATGGTCTTGAGGTGTGTCGGTGGTCGTATCATGTGCCGGGTGCCTCCAGGTGTATGGTCATCGTGTCCGAGGTCTGGAAATGCCTCGTATATGGCCAATCGTTGCAAAACTCGGTGGTCCTGGTGGTACGTTCTGCTTTGGTTTTCCGGTAGGGATACAGCGGGCACGTCGTGGTCGGGCAATGCAGCACCTCGGCCCTGTTGATGCCACACCATAGGCAATATGACTTGATGGCCTTGTCCCGTGCCTTGGCATCATGTTTACCAGCGCCCGTGCGGTATGGGTAGAGGTGACAGTCTGTGTGCTGGCAGGCCATAACATCGGTGTGGCTACCTGCCGAACAGTCCAGACAGCGTTTCCTGATGGATGTTCTTCTGCTCATGCTTGCCGCCCCTTCGGATTCCTAGCCGCTTCTCAAGGTAAGCCTCATAGCTGGGGAAAATGAGTTCGTTATATGACCATGGACCGGCCCAATCATCAGACCCCTGCACTATGATTTCCTTTTCTCCCTGGCCCTCATTAAAGAGTTCTTTGAAGGTAACCATAGCGGCACAGACACCTTTCGTGTCTCCAACAAGAGACATGCCGTCAAAGTCATCTCTCTCGCACCAGGTCCGAAAATAAAAACCATCCTGCTTGTGCGGCGTGACTAGGGCGAACAGGATTTTGGAGGTCGGGGAGGATATATACAAAGCAGATCCAGAGGGAGGGATGTAGTAACCTGGCGTCGAATCATGCATGTGCTCTGCAAGGTACATGCAGTCATAAAGTGATACACCGGCATCTATTACTGCTGGCAGGTTCTTTTCAATTATTCCCTCCAGGCGTTTCAGTTCTCTCTCATCGTCGCCCAACTGCTTTTCCCTGGGAGCTGTCAGTAGCTTGTGTGCGTCATTCAAAAACGACACGCTGTCGCTTTTGAGCTGGTCCTTATTGTCATGAATCTTCATGTACCGCTGGGCAGTCCTGATGTTGATTCCGGTATTGTCCTCGACCCACCTTGTGAACGCTCCATGTGGGAGGGATTTCTTGACTCCCTTGAGGATTGACCCGGCTTCAATCGCTTTATCGAGAACTGTGTAGACACCGTGGAGGATTTCGACATGAAGATTTCGCAATCTCATCGCTTCACATGACAACTCGTTCATTTCTCCTCCTTGGTTAACCGATGCTGTCCCTGGTAAGGACCACGTTTTCATTCAACCACCGCTCAATGTCTTCGGCCTTATACAGGACCTTGCGCCCAAGCTTGTAGTACCTGGGGCCTGTCTTGTGGAATCTCATGTTTGCCAGGGTGCCGGGATTGAGGCCGTAGATTTCACGGCAGTCTTGAGGGGTGAGGGCCTTGGGATTCCGGGTATTACTGTTAATCATCGTGTTCACCTCCGATGGTTTATTATCTGGGGTGAATGTATAAGATTGGCGAATTACAAACGAGGGACGATATTTAGATTTTTTCGGATACTTTTGCAGCTATTGGGGCACTAACACATTAATATTCTTAAGAATTATTTAGTGCTTTGGGGCGCGTGAAACAACGACCCCTTTTACTATATAACTAGATAAGATTGTTTGAGTTTCTCTAAGGCATCCTTGATTGAGCGCGAAACATCGGGTTCTTTGTTTCCATCAGGATCATCTTTGATCCAGAGGCCAGTGATTTTGTATAACTCCCGAATGAGTTGATAGAAGCGGCCTTCTTTATAGCTAGTTGGTTTTTCGATCATATCATCGTACATAAGAGCAACCAATCCGACAAAATTAGATTCATCTGCACGAGGCCTTCCTTTTCCAGCTTTCGTACGACGGTCAATATATGTCAAACAGGCAGCTATCTTCTCTATTTCGTCCATTGCGTTCTCTCGATGCTCATTCAGCCTGGAATAAACTTTCGATATAGTTGGTCCTGCTTTCTTGTAGTATTCCTCTTCAAACTTTCGGGCCTTGGTCATGTTTGCTGATGGTTTTCTCAGGACCTCATGGTGAGCAGCTAAGTAATAATCAATGTCAATTCCTTGCTTGGGGATTAATGGCAGTTCATTGGCAGCTGTTTTGCGAAGAAGATCATGTGCCTTTTCCAGTGCCTTCCATAGCTGTTCTCGATTGTATTTATAGGAAGTCCTAGAATAATTTCTCAGATCGTCAAATATAAATTTATAGTTGCTACAGCGTTCCTCTAAAATTTCGATGAAACCTTTAACATTCTCTCGTGGGTTTTTAACTATACTGATGATTGACATGATTGTTTCTTTCTCATTTTCAGAGAAGACCCATTCACCCCCATCCTCATTACCTCTCCATTCCATTGTGAACCTCCTCATGAATGTTATTGAGGGAATCTTCAAGCCTATTGACAGCCGCCTTCCTGTGATCCGGCGTCAGGTGTGAATATCTCATGGTCATCTGCAATGTCTTGTGCCCTAGGAGTTCCGATATGGTCTGAATCTGCTCACCCTGTAGGGCAAGCCATGATGCGAATGTATGCCGTAATGTATGGAAGCACACCTGTTGCCGCCTGTCCTTGATGCCCTCGTTCAGCTTGAGCGCATCCACCACCCGGGGGAATGTCCGGGAGATGAGCGCCTGCTGCTTCCCGTTCTCGTCGGGGAAGATGAGGTCATTCGGCTTTGCGGCCTCGGTTATCCTGTCCCGGAACATGGCCTTGACCGCGCTCGTCATGTACGCCTTGCGGGGTTCCCGGTTCTTGGGGTCCCTGATCGTGATGAGGCCGTTCACCATGTCGATGTCGTGAACTCTGAGCGCCGCTATTTCACCGAAGCGCATACCGCTGTGCAAGGAGAGTAGGGCCATATCGTGCACCTGAACCGACTTGACCTTTAGAGCCTTCAAGAGTGCCTCGGCCTCATCCCGGGAAAGAAACCGCTCCCGCTGGTTCGCTATCTTGGGCATCTTCACACTCTTAACGGGATTCTCCCCCCTATACACCTTCCAAGCAATCGCCTTGTTGTATATCTGCCGCATCACCACGAGGGCATGCTTGACTGTGGCAGGGGCATAATCGGCCTTGAGCATCTCCGACTTCATGCGCTCAAGGTCAAAGCTTGTGATGGTGTCAAGGCGATGGTTTTCAAACCGGGGGGCAAGGTGCCGCTCGATCATGAGCCGATCATCGCGGCCTTCCTTGACCTTGTTCGTCTTCGCCCACTCGATGTACTTCTTGGCCGCCGCCTTGAAAAGGGTCTTCGGTTTGTCCTGTGGGAGTTCCAGGCCGTGCCGCTTGGACCTCATGCGTTCTGAGCGGATGTCTGAGGCGAGCTTCGGGGAGTATCCCTCACTCAACCATCCGACTTTCTCCCAGATGAGCCTTCCTTCATGCCGATAGCAAATGTCATAAGCAATATCGGGCTTGCGCTTGTGAACCCGCTCCGAAGACTCCCGCTCAAATACTCCGGTGAATGAAGTCTTTTTCCGCATGCAGCCTCACTTTCCGGCCTTATGTGTTAGCAAGATGTTAGCAATATTAGCAGCAGAAACGGGCCTCATTCAGTATGCCCTCTTTGCTAACCTATTGCTAACAATGCCGATGATAATGGGTGATTTTGAGTGAAATAGAATCAGATGGTCAGACATGTAACCTATATAATAAAACACAAGAATGATGTCAAGTGAATTCCAGTAATGCTAACAGGGGAAGGGCTGTAGGGTATTCGTAATCAGCAGGTCCAGGGTTCAAGTCCCTGCGCTGGCTTTGGATTCACTGACTGCCAGAAAGCAACCCGAATCAAAATGCATAATCCGTGTCTTGAGGAACTATAGGCCAGGAGAACCACATGAGCATTTCAGAATGGCTGGATAAGAAAGATTCGGAAGGCGTAGACGTATCTCACATAGAAGTGCCTGACGATCTCGCTTATGACGAGGTCCCGGATGAGACGATCTATTTCAAGCAAATCAGGCCTTGCGGAATCCTCTGTCCCGGCAATCATCCTTTTTCCACTGTCGAGCGATTCGGACACTGGTACCATAGCCGGGGGCAAGACAAGAAGGCAGGCATTCATTCCTCAGACATGAGGTGGCACTTGTTCACCAAGGATCGGGAGCTTGCCCTCGAGACAGCCGTATCGCACATAGAGTAGGTTGATCCGGCCACATGCGATGACCTGCAGGAGCAGCCATTGGCAATTCAGAACAATGTCATCCCTGGTTCTGATACGACACGGTCATCGCCCTCATGTTCACGAACACGAAGGGCATGAAAAACCCGCCAAGGCCGCCTATGGCACCGACGACGCCCTTCACCGCGGCGTTTCCGGGTCCGAGGAACAGGGAAAGGATCCCCCTCAATAATACTCAATGGTATCTTCTCGATCAGCCAGGATAGTAAAACTGACAACAGCCTCTCCACCTCTTCCGGTCGTTGTACTCCCTATCTCGGAATCGACATAAATAGTGGCATAGTACATTTCAGACAGATCACTCAAGGGTTTGACGAACAGGTACAGGTCAGTCCCGGTTTGTGCTGTAAATGAATATCTCCAGGGTTCATTCTTGATGTGTATTTCCTGAAACTCACTTGTGTTGCCGTCCTCGTCGATAAAGTTGATCATGAATTGATTGTCTAAATGCGAACTCGTAACCTCATATGTTACATTATGCATGTCAGCGGGCAGGGGACTATTACCGGAACCACCTCCTGAGCTGCAGGCAGCAGAGCCGACAACAATGATCAATGCGAGGAACGTCCTGGGAATCTTCATTACCAATACCCTATATGAGATGGAGATACATGCATACCGAATAATTGCGAAGAGAGATGAATTGAGTATCAATGGTTTCTCCGCCAGCCTGCATGCAACAGACCGATAATCATACACCATGCCACTTGCTCTGTTGCATCGATGCACTCTGAAGATATGACTCGTGATATCAAGGATCTCCATTTTCGCCTTGCTTTCCGATCAGGTCGAGGGCATTATGCATCAATCAAGAAAAGCACCATCTGCATTTCATGAAAGCCGGCACCAGCAGCGAGCATCTCGGTCGAACAGGCAAAGCAGGAATCTTCATGCACTTCGGACAGGATCAAGAGGATATGGTCATGAAAGAGAACACAGTAACCAAGGAACTTGGCTACCGCGGTTATCTTATTCAGCCGTCTTCTTACCAGAGGTTCGAGGATAAATACTGGCGTGCGAGATGCAGTATCATGCACCCCGATGCATACGGCAACCTGCTCACCCAGGAGTTCGTCATAACGGACAGGCTTCTGCAGTCTGAACATGAGGCCGATCTGCACGCCATACGGTGGGCCAAGAAGCGCATCGATGTTGTAACGGGGTGAGTTGCCACCTGTTACCGCTCGAATCCTACCGAGAACATGCCCTCGAGATCGTGCCGCGAGTACGCGCGGAAGGCGAGCATGGTCTCCGACCCGGTGATGCCGGGAACCTTGAGCATCTTGTTGGTAACCAGGTCTGCGAGGTCATCGGTGCTTCCTACCCGGGCAATGGCGATGAGGTCGAATCTGCCGCTCACCGAAAAGATTTCCGACATGCCCGGCATGTCGGCCAGTTTCTCTGCGATCTCGTTGATGCGTTCGCGGGCCACGTTCAACAGGATGATGGCGGTTACCATATGGATTCCTCCCTTGGGCACTGTAATGGAAAATCCACCGGCATGCAACGAGAGGAGGGGGCTTCCTGATGAACTCGCAGGGAGTGGTCCCCGATCACGGTGCATCACGGAAGGCTGATGCGCCTCACTGAGCGCCGCAGATCGATCGCAGCGCCGCGATGTCCTCCGGGGTCAGCTCGAGCGCATCGGATACGTTCATGCGGTGCATGACAGAGCGGGGATTGTCGTTGTGTTTCAACCCAAGCGCGTGTCCAAGTTCGTGGGCTAGCACCCGCACGAGCTTGTTGCGGTCATTGAAATGGAATATGGATATGCTCTTCCTGCCGTCTCGCACCTCGTAACATCCCACGCTGAACTCGTCGCCCAGCTCTTTTCCCGTGGTGTTGAAGCTGTCTACCTCGAGATTCAGGTTCGCGGCCATCTCGTTGATCACCACGAGCATGCTGTTCAAGGTCTCGCGGGTGTCTTCGAGGCTTTCCCTGCGCTGCTTAAGGTCCTCGTGGGCGAGATCCAGCGCCGCCCTCTCTTCATCGAGATGCCGGGAGGTGTCACAGAAGGGCGTTCCCCTGGAGGAAGCGGCTCTTTGTGCTGCGTTGAGATTCCTGACCCGTGCGTTGTATGCCTCGACATCACTGGTGAAGGAGGCCCGCTGCTCCTGGTGCTCCGATTTCAGCAGCTCGTAGTGTGCCTTGAGCGCATCGTAGGAGGCCCTGGTGTTCTCGATGCGCACATTGATTCCCCTGAGCCTGTCCGCGGCGGCCTGTCGATGGTCGTACACGAGGTCTATCGCAATGTCACCGTTGATGTCTTCCTGGAACAGGTCGCGACCGGCAGCGGCTTCCCAGAGTGATGCAGCTTCCTCGACGGCCTCGGAGACCTCCTGCATGCTCAGCCCGAACCGTGCATCCACCGAGGTGATGCGATAGGTCGCGGGGTACGTGCAGGTGGCGCTGGGTTTGTGCGAATAGAAGCCTGCCAGGGAGAACATGATCAAGAACGGCAGCAAGAACACGGCAGAGCGTGCAGAACCCGGCACAGGTGGTATCGTCATCCCTGACTTCATAAAGACAGGTTTCGGGAAATTGTCGAAAGTCCTTGAGCCTCTTCTCCCCAGGACAGTCAATCGAGGGGCAAGGGGATCAATTCGTTCAGGAAATACGGGTTATTACAGGTGAGCACAGGCAAGAAAAAGAAAGGGGGGCAGACGATGCTGCCCCCCGACGATTCGTGGATGGGGTGGTCATTCCTCTTTCTGTATCGATTTCAGCTTGAGGAGGTCGATGTCGGTCTGAGGCTGGTATTTCTTGATGAGGCCGCCGATGGCCTCGTTCACGAGAAGGGAGAGTTCCTTGCCGGTAAGGGCGGAAAGAACCGTGAGCGCCTTGGCGTAACGCTCCTCGATGTAGTAGTTTCTCTTGATGAGCGTGGCGTTCCTGTCGCTGTTCCTCAGGTCGAGCGGTTTTCTGCCTCTTGTCCCCATGTGTGCTCACCTCCCTGTTTATAATACTGAATAATTCTTATATACCAGAATCTTTCCAACCGGTAAAGCCAGTAAAGCCTTCGATAGGGTCAGAAAACGATATCTATATGAAATGCTGGAAATCTTCAGAACCGGAAGGGTGCATCACATGCAATGCGAGTTCCGCAGTCTCTTCTCTCCATCCCCTCGGGCCCTCGTCTTACGAGACGCCGCTTGACGCGTTCCGCAAATAGGGGTATCTGGGCACCCCAGAATCCATGCGATCCGAACGCGGCAGGGACCGCGTCTTGTGTCAGGAGAAATCTATGAAAGAAACAGGCGATCCTCGTAACCGGCATCTTGGAACCATCCTCCGGCTCGTCATTGTGATGTCCGCCGTGGCGCTGATGCTCTGCGGCTGTCCATCGAAACCGACACCTCCTCCCCCGGAAACGAAGGCGCCCCCGAAGCCCGCAAAGGTTGCGGTCGTACTGGGAGCGGGCGCATCGAAGGGCTTTGCCCATATAGGCGTTCTGAAGGTTCTCGAGGGCCAGAGGGTGCCTATCCACATGGTGGTCGGGACCAGTGCCGGAAGCCTTGTCGGGAGCCTCTACGCCTTCGGGCTCGACGCGTTCCAGATCCAGGACATGGCCTTGAAGATAGAGAAGAAAGATGTGATAGACTACACGGTTCCTGACAACGGGTTCATCAAGGGCGAAAAGCTCGAGGACTTCATAAACAGGACTGTTCGCAATACCCCCATCGAAAAGCTCGGCATACGGTTCTATGCGGTGGCGACGGATATCGTGAAGGGCGAGGAGGCGGTGTTCGTCTCCGGCAATACGGGCAAGGCCGTCAGGGCGAGCTGCTCGGTGCCCGGCGTATTCCAGCCGGTCAAGATGTCCGGCAGGACGTACGTGGACGGCGGGGTCGTGAGCCCGGTGGCCGTGGATGTGGCGAGACGCAACGGCGCCGATGTGATCATCGCTGTGGACATATCGGGCGGCATCGACGGCGAGGACCCCAAGGGCACCATGGACACCATCCTGCAGTCCGTGGACATCATGTATGCCCGGATCAGCGAGAACCAGCTCAAGAAGGCCGACGTGGTAATCAGGCCCAATGTCAGGAACATCGGCTCGACCGAGATGGAAAAACGGCACCAGGCCATCCTGGAGGGGGAGAAGGCCGCCTTCGCGGCACTGCCCGGCATACAGAAGATCATGGACAGCCTTCGGCAGGAGAAGAGGCTGTAAGGCAGCGATCTCGATACACAGGCAGGGATCTGGACCGCCTGGATCGGTTGCAGAGGGAGGCAGGGGTCTCCTCGCCATTGACCTCAGCCCTATTCGTCTATGATGTGGGGAAACCACGTGCACGGTACATTCAGGAGGAAGTCATGAGTCTCCACGAAGAAGAGAAGATTTTCAAGGAAGTGGTGTATTACTTCAAATGCGAGAAATGCAAGAGCGACATCTTCTGGTCTGAGGTGAAACCCTCCGTGCAGCGCGCGGCGCGTGTCTTCAAGTGGGTCAGGGCAGGATGTCCTGCGCCGGACTGCGAGCACTCCCTGACGCTGAGTAACCCTGACAAGATATATGAGCGTGAAGAGGCCAAACGCCTGTACGATGAAATGAAGGCAAAGGGCTCCAGGGTGTACTGGGTGTAGGGTCTCCTGAACCGTGACTCGTCAGAACCGACCATCGTCGAGTCCATGTCCGGATGCAACCCAGAGCCCCGGTTCCACTATCGACACGAACGGGTTTGAGGGGAGATCAGGGACCCGGTGAAGGGTTCCATCGCCGGAACAGAGATGAAGACGGCATCATGCCGATCAAGCGGCGTGTACCACGAAGGGGGGCTTCATGAACACCACGGGCGAGACATCTCTCGACAGCGACAGGCGAGTACCTGCGGCCGTACGACCCGCATATTCCTTCGTTCTGTTCTTCCTTGTCCTTGCAGCGGCGGCCTGCTTGAGCTGTACGAAAAAGGCAGAGGAGGAGAAAACTGAAAAGACAGTCAATGTCAGGACCGTCACGGTAGCCAGGGAAACGGTGAGACCATACATAGAAGCGGTCGGCAGCCTCGAGCCCGACAAGGAGGTCGTCGTCAGTTCCGAGGTGGATGGCGTCATCCGTGAAATCCTGGTGGATGAGGGGGACCGGGTGAGCAGGGGCATGGTCCTGGCGAGGGTGAGCGATACCGACTATCTCCTCGGTGTGCGGGCAGCCGAGGCGGTTTGGAAACAGGCACGTGCAAACCTCGAGAACGCCCGGACCGTGTTCAGTCGCATGGAGGCCCTCTATCAAGAGAAGGTCGTTTCGAAACAGGAATACGACAATGCAGTAACCCGGCTCGATGTGGCAGGCCAGGATGCGGACCGGGCGTCGGCAGCCCTGTCTCTGTCCAGGGAAAGGTTCGCAAAGACCGTGATACGCTCACCCATGGACGGGGCCGTGAATACGAAAACGGCCACGGCAGGCGACTTCATAGGTGCGGGCCGTCCGCTCATGAGGGTCATCAGCATCGACCCGGCCAAACTGGGCTTCTCCGTGGCCGAGAAGGACATCGGGGCCCTGAAGTCCGGCCAGGAGGTCGTGTTCGTGGTCGACCCGTATCCGTCAAGGGAGTTCAGCGGCACCCTGACGACCATCTATCCGAGCCTGGACGAGCGAAGCCGCACGCTCAAGGCCGAAGCCTCGGTCCCGAACAGGACCGGCGAGCTGAAACCGGGCATTTTCGCCCGGGTAAGGGTCTACACCGGTGAACCGAGACAGGCGATAACCATCCCGATCACGTCGATCCTGTACGAAGGGACGAAGACGAGGATCTTCGTGGCCGAGAACGATACTGCCCGCGAGAGGGTCGTCAGCATCGGCGGGAAATACGGCGAGATGATGGAGGTTCTTGATGGGCTGCAGGAAAAGGAGCGGCTCGTGGTCGTGGGGCAGAACACCCTCACCGACGGGGTGAAGATCAGGGTGGTCGAGTAGCGAGGGCCCTGGTTTTGAAGAAAATGACGAGGAATCATGTGGATCTCTGACATCTCCATCAAAAGGCCTGTCTTTGCGACCATGGTCATCATGGCGCTGGTGGTCCTGGGCATCGTCAGCTACCCCGAGATCGGCGTGGACCTCTTCCCCAAGGTAGACTTTCCGATCGTGAGCATACGCACCGTCCTGGAGGGCGCCAGCCCCGAGGTCATCGATATCGACGTCACCGACAGGATCGAGGAGGCGGTCAACACCATAAACGGTGTGAAGAACATCACCTCCACGAGCGGCGAGGGCTACTCCAGCACCATCGTGGAGTTCGAGCTCGAGCGTGATATCGACCTCGCGGTCCAGGACGTGCGCGAGCAGATAGCAGCGGTGCGCAGGAGACTGCCGGACGATATCGACGAACCGGTCATCCAGAAGGTGAATCCGGACGCGACGCCGGTCCTCTGGCTGAACCTGGCCGGAGAGAAGAGCATACCCGAGCTCTCCACCTATGCCGACGAGATCCTCAAGGAACAGCTCCAGAGGATCGAGGGGGTGGGATCCCTGTGGCTCGGCGGCCTCCAGCGCAGGCAGATACGCATCTGGCTCGACCAGAAAAAGCTCAGGGCCTACGGGATAGGTCCGAGGGACGTCGCCGCGGTCATAGGCATGGAAAACGTGGAGCTTCCCGGAGGACGCATCGAGAGCCTCACCAAGGAGTACTCCGTCAAGGTGATGGGAAACATACGGGACGCCTCGGAGTTCAACGACCTGGTCATTGCATCCTACGAGGGCAACCCGGTGCGGGTCAGGGACATCGGCAGGGCCGAGGACGGCGTCGAGGAACTGCGCTCCTACACCCAGTTCAACGGCACGCCCTGTGTGGGCATAGGGGTCAGGAAACAGACCGGCACCAACACGGTGGAGGTCATCAACCGCGTCAAGAAGGAACTGGAGCGCATAGACAAGACCCTGCCGCCCGGCATGAAGATCAACATCGCCTTCGACCAGTCCATATTCATTCAGGATTCCATCAAGGAGGTCCAGCACCACCTCGTCATAGGCTCCATCCTGGCCGTGGCGGCGGTCTTCATCTTCCTCCGGAATGTCCGCACCACTCTCATCAGCGCCCTGGCGCTGCCCGTGTCCATCATCTCCACCTTCACCCTGATCCGGGCCTTCGACTTTACCTTCAACAACCTGTCCATGCTGGCGCTGACCCTTTCGGTGGGCATTCTCATCGACGACGCCATCATCGTCATAGAGAACATCTACCGCCACATCGAGGAAGGCATGGCACCACGGGAAGCGGCATCCTTCGCCACCTCTGAGATCGGCATGGCAGTCACCGCCACCACCCTGGCCATCGCGGTCATCTTCCTCCCGGTGGCCTTCATGAAGGGCATCATCGGCAGGTTCTTCATGCAGTTCGCCCTGACCGTCGTGTTCTCAGTCGGCGTGTCCCTGCTGGTTTCGCTGACCCTGACCCCCATGCTCTCCTCCATTTTCCTCAAGCCCGGACACGCGGGGGCGGCCAGGAAGGGAACAACGTTCACCCGCGTATCTGATGCCCTCGAACGATGGTACAAGAAGATAGAAAAAGGGTACCGGCCCATCCTGGCCTTTGCACTGGACCACCGCGGGGCGGTCCTCATCGGATCCCTGGTCGTCTTCGTCCTGAGCATGTACATGGTGAGGTTCATCGGCAAGGAGTTCGTGCCCCCCGAGGACCAGGCGCAATTCATCGTGAGGCTGGAGTCTCCCATCGACTATTCCTTCGGCCAGGCCGAACACATGTTCATGCAGGCCGAGAAGGTCGTCAGGGACAGACCCGAGGTCGTCGGGGCATTCTTTGCCCATGGACTCGGCCAGGGAGGATCCGGCCAGGTGAACAAGGCCACGATATTCACCAGGCTCGTGCCGAGGGACCGGAGGGACAAGAAGCAGCACGAGATCATGGCCGAACTCCGCAAGAGCCTCAACACGATTCCCGGCATCAAGGCCACCACCGAGATGGTCTCCATGCTGGGAGGGGGCATCAGGGAGGTGCCCATCCAGTACATCATCAGCAGCCCCGACATGGGAGGTCTCCAGAAGAACACCCGCGAGGTCATGAAGGAGCTCGCCAAGGTGCCGGGAGTGGTGGACGTCGATACCTCGCTGGAGACCGGAATGCCTGAGCTCAAGGTCTACATTGACCGCGAGAAGGCCGCCGACCTCGGGGTGAGCGCCGCCTCCATTGCAGAGGCAGTCAACCTCCTGGTCAGCGGCGAGGTCGAGATCACCAAGTTCAAGGACGAGACGAGGTCGAGGCGCTACGACGTGCGCATGAGGCTCAACCCCGAAGACCGCAGGAATCCTGAAGACCTCTCAAGGATCCATGTGCGGGCCCGGGACGGCACGCTGGTGGAGCTGTCGAACCTCATCACCGTCGTCGAGGGGGGAGGGCCGAGCAGTATCAGCCGGTACAACCGGCAGCGGTCCCTGTGGGTCTTCGCCAACCTCGAGGACAAACCCCTGGCCGAGGCCATGAAAAGCCTGGACGGCATATCGTCGAGGACTCTCCCGGCAGGGTACAACACCGCGTATGTGGGACAGGCCGACACCATGGCGGAATCCTTCAGGTACCTCATGCTCGCGCTCATGCTCGGCATCATCCTGGCCTACATGGTCCTGGCGGCACAGTTCGAGAGCTTCCTGCACCCCGTCACGGTCCTCCTCGCCATGCCGCTGTCCTTCATCGGCGCCTTCGGGGCGCTCCTCATCACGGGCAAGACCATCAGCATCGTGAGCTTCATCGGGCTCATCCTTCTCATGGGTCTCGTGAAGAAGAACTCGATCCTGCTGGTGGACTACACCAACACCCTCAGGGCAAGGGGCATGTCCCGCCGCGAGGCCATCCTCCAGGCCGGTCCGGTGCGGCTGAGACCCATCCTCATGACCACCTTCGCCATGGTCTTCGGCATGCTGCCCGTGGCCCTGGGCATCGGGGAGGGATCGGACATACGTTCGCCCATGGGTATCATCGTCATAGGCGGCCTGCTGACATCCCTGTTTCTCACCCTGGCCGTGGTGCCCGCGGCATACGATGTCTTCGACGACTGGAAGGAATGGGTCAGACGCAAGATGAAGGGTGCATGAAGGCCTCCTCGATGGTATGATCGAACGGGGGTGGCCGCCATGAAGATGATGTTTATCGTGTATTCCCGGGCTGCGGACTACGATGTCATCTCCGCCATCAAGGAGTCCGGCATCAGGGGGTATACCAAGATGGAAAAGGCCTGCGGCGAAGGCGTTGAGACCGAGCCCAAGCTGCACACCCATACCTGGCCGGGCGAAAACTGCGTGCTCTTTCTCGCCCTGGAAGACCACGAGGTCCCCGAAGTCACGGAGATCGTCCGCCGTCTCAAGGGGGAACATCCCCGGGCGGGCCTGAAGGCCTTCGTCATGCCCATGGAGGAGATCATATGACGATGAAGGACCTCCTCTACGAGAAGATCGAACAGCGGCTCGTCGCAAAGGAGCTCGACTTGGAGAAATCCACCAGGCTCGCCGAGTGGAGGGCCTCCGAGCACACCGGGAGTTTCAGGGGCGACAGCGAGACGCTCTATGTGCATGAAAGCGGCGAGTACTTCCTGGTGTACGAGGGCGGCATGAATGCGGCCTTCCACGATCTGCCCGGCGTGGAGTCATGGTTCGGGGGAAGCCACACCAGGCCGCTGCAGATCGAGGAGGCCCTTGCATGGTGCGAGGAGACCGGCAACTACGATGCGGTCAGGGACCACCTCCCGTTCTTCATGCTCTCCATGAAGAGACCGGAGAAGGCCTGAAGCTCCTCACAGGTTGAATCCCACACGCACCATGAGCGTGACGAGATCGCTGTCGATGGTGTCGTCGCTGTCGAACATGGCGTGGTATTTGAGATCGAGCCCGAGATTCACGTTGCTCTGGATGGGGAACTCCACCCCTGCACCGATGTAAAGCCCGGTCTCTGTTTCGGAATCATCATCCCAATCCAGAAAATACATCCCGAGCCCGGCACCGCCGTAGAGGTTGACCCCCCTTGCCATCTGGGCGTTCAGCCTCGGGCCGAAGAGCAGGGCCGTGTTGTCGATATCGTTGAAATCGTTGTGTTCCGGGTCGTGGTTCGACCTGGTCAGGGATGCCTCGAGGCTCAGGAGCTGGTCAAGATTATATCCGCCGTAAATTCCATATGCAATCGCGTCGTCATAGCCGTCGTCGTCGGTAATGAATTCCGGGCCGAGCTGCAGCCCCAGGTACAGGCCGCTCGCCGCAAAGGCCTGCCCTGCCGTGAGGATACAACATGCGAGTGCCAGAAGGGTGATCTTTTTCATGGTAGTGCTCCTTTCGCTGAGTTTCGCGGGTTGTTCTTATCCGGTCGGTATACCTTGTGTTACGTATCAGGCTAAGGCGTGCAGGTCAAGAGGCTTCGCTCGCGGGTCCCGCACCGGCACGTGGCACGGGAGGGGGGCGGGGCAGGGCCCGAGGCCCTGCCCCGTAAGCCGGTTCAGCTGCCCGCCATGATTGCCGCGACGTCTGCATCCGGCGTAGTTATGGGCTTGATGTCGAACTTCTCCACGAGCACCTTTGCGACGTTGGGTGACAGGAAGGCGGGCAGGGTCGGACCGAGCCTGATCCCCTTGACGCCGAGATAGAGCAGGGCCAGGAGTACGGCCACTGCCTTCTGCTCGTACCAGGCTATGTCGAAGGAGAGGGGCAGCTTGTTGATGTCGTCCAGCCCGAAGACCTCCTTGAGCTTGAGCGCTATGACGGCCAGCGAGTAGGAGTCGTTGCACTGGCCGGCATCGAGCACCCGGGGGATGCCGCCTATATCGCCGAGTTCCAGCTTGTTGTAGCGGTACTTGGCGCAGCCCGCGGTGAGGATGACCGCATCCTTGGGCAGCTGCTCGGCCACCCTGGTGAAGTAATCCCGCTCCCTGTGCCTTCCGTCGCACCCGGCCATGACCACGAACCGCTTGATGGCGCCCTTCTTGACGGCATCCACCACCTTGTCCGCCAGGGCGAGGACCTGGTTGTGGGCGAAGCCGGCCGGAATCTCCCCGGTCTCGATCTGTTTCGGTGCCGGGCACGACCTGGCGAGGCGGATTATCTCGCTGAAGTCCTTGGGCCTGCCGTTGCCGCGGTCGGGTATGTGCCGTGTCCCGGGATAGCCCGTGGTGCCGGTCGTGAAGATGCGGTCCGCGTAGCTCTCCTTGACCGGGACGATGCAGTTGGTGGTCATGAGAATGGGACCCCCGAAGGACTCGAACTCCTCGCGCTGGTGCCACCACGAGCCGCCGTAGTTGCCCACGAGGTTGTCGTACTTCTTGAAGAAGGGGTAGGCATTGGCTGGCAGCATCTCGCCATGGGTGTACACGTCGATGCCCGAGCCTTTCGTCTGCTCCAGGAGCTCTTCGAGGTCCTTGAGGTCGTGGCCCGAGACGAGGATGCCCGGGTTGGCCCGGACGCCGATATTGACCCTGGTGATCTCGGGGTTGCCGTAGGTGGCGGTGTTGGCCTTGTCCAGCAGGGCCATGGTGTCGACCGCTGTCTTGCCCGCCTTCATGACAAGTCCCACGAGCTCGTCGACGGATTTCTCCTTGGCGGTCGCGGCGAGCGCTTCGATCAGGAAGCGATAGATCTCCTCGTCCTCGAAGCCCAGGATCATGGCATGGTGGGCATAGGCCGCGATGCCCTTCAGGCCGTAGATGACGAGCTCGCGCAGGGAGCGTACGTCCTCATGGGCGGTGGCGAGCACACCGACCTCCTTGGCCTTGGCACCGAACTCGTTTTCAGTGCCCTTCCAGAGGGCCGCGTCGTGGGTGATGCCCCTGGCGGCATCGCCTGCCTTCGTCCTGAGGGCATCACGGACGCTGAATGCCTTTTCGATGTAGGCGATGATGCGCGCCGTGTCGAAGTTCGTGTTCGTGAGCGTGGCAAAGAGAGCATCGGCGAGGAACCTGCCGTGGGCAAGGTCGAGAGATCCCTTTTCGAGAGATTTTTCGCCGTAGAGGGCCGCCCCCTTGAGCACATGGACGAGCAGGTCCATGAGGTTGGCTGTTTCTTCCGTCTTTCCACAGACACCCCGTACCGTGCATCCCTGATTCTTGGCCGTTTCCTGGCACTGGTAACAGAACATATCGTTCCTCCTCGATAGGTTTTTTTCAAAGATGATCAACGGATACCTGATAATTGATACGACGTACTTGACCTGAGTCAAGCCGGTACAGATTTTTTCCGGGCCAGGTGGTATCCTTGCAGAAAAGGTTTCACAGGAGGCAACGGTATGCATTTTCTGATCATCGCCCGCGACGGCACCGACGAGAAGGCACCCGAGCGACGGCTCGCGCACAGACAGAGGCACTTCGCATCCATCACCAGGCTTCGGGACGAGGGCAGGGCGCTCTATGGGGCAGCCCTGGTCGACGAAAAAGGGACCATGGAGGGTTCTGCCCTGATCATGGATTTCGGGACCAAGGAGGAACTCGACCAATACTTGGAGAATGAACCCTACGTGACCGGCGGGGTATGGCAGGACATAGAGGTCAGACCCTGCCGTGTGCCCGAGTTGTTCTTGTCCGTCAACCCCGGTTGCTGCATGCGACAAAATTGAACCATATCGGACCGGCAGCACAACATTGTGTATTCAAACCGGATGCTGCACCGTCGTCATGATCCGGGGACGTGCTCTTTGACCTGTTTGCAGAATGCGTCAACCATGGCGCCGGATTTGCAGGCGAGCATGGACATGGACGATCAACGAGACGACCACTGGCACGAGGAATGCGGCAT
>Ga0116164_10001405_pt1 | contig 18250 bp, 17 predicted proteins | sample AD_UKC109_MetaG_FD_89888 | JGI IMG/M metagenome (GOLD analysis project Ga0116164, IMG submission 89888) | Active sludge microbial communities of municipal wastewater-treating anaerobic digesters from Hong Kong - AD_UKC109_MetaG | ecosystem: Engineered > Bioreactor > Anaerobic > Digestate... | reverse complement strand
AAGGATGTTCTCTTTCAATTCCCCATTCGGGGCCTGCGAGGATTGCAACGACCTGGGCTTCAAGCAGAAGATAGACCCCGATCTTGTCATTCCAGACCGTTCCCTCTCGATAGTCGACGGGGCTCTGAAACCCTACAGGAACGCATATGACAATTGGAGGGGCAAAAGGCTTGCCATGGTGGGCAAGAAGTACGGATTCGATGTATTCACGCCGATAGGGCAGATGACTGAGGAACAGGTCAATGTCATCCTGTTCGGCTCAAACAGCAAGATACACTTCACCTACAAATCCGACAATTCGTCCTGGGAGTTCGATGGTTATTTCGAAGGTATCGTCCCCGAGATGGAGAGACTATACCGCCAGACGGTCTCGGACTACAGGAAGAAGGAGATAGAGAGATTCATGAGGTTCATCCCCTGCCCGACATGCGACGGAAGGAGGCTGAAGGAGAAGATACTCAATGTGAGGATCAACGAAAAGAACATAATAGACGTCACCGACCTCTCCATAAAGGAGTGCAGGAAGTTCTTCGACTCCCTTGAGCTCACGGAGAAGGAGACGGACATTGCGAGGCAGGTGCTCAAGGAGATAGGGTCGCGTTTGAGATTCCTCGAGGACGTTGGACTATCCTATCTCACTCTGTCCAGAACGGCCGGGACGCTCTCTGGAGGGGAGGCCCAGAGGATACGCCTTGCCACGCAGATTGGTTCGAATCTCATGGGAGTTCTCTATATCCTTGACGAACCCAGCATAGGCCTCCACCAGCGGGACAATCAAAAGCTGATCGACACGTTGCATCACCTCAGGGACCTTGGAAACACGCTTATCGTGGTGGAGCATGACGAGGACACCATCAGGAACGCCGACTATGTGATAGACATGGGTCCCGGCGCCGGGATACATGGAGGGGAGGTCGTGTCATTCGGGACGCCCCAGGACATAGAGCTTGATAGGAACTCGCTTACAGGGAAGTACCTTTCCCGGGAGCTTAGGATAGACACCCCTTCGAAGAGAAGGGAAAGCAAGGGCACCTTGACCATCTACGGAGCCAGGGAACACAATCTGAAGTCTGTGGACGTTGAATTGCCCCTCGGGGTGCTGACCGTGGTGACGGGGGTTTCCGGCAGCGGGAAGTCCACCCTTGTATATGACATCCTTTACAAGGCCCTGATGTCAAGATTGCACAACAGCAAGAACAGGCCGGGCCTTCATGACGGCATAGAGATAGAGGGCGGCCTTGACAAGATCATCATGATAGACCAGTCACCCATAGGAAAGACTCCCAGGAGCAATCCTGCCACGTATATCAAGGTCCTTGATGATATAAGGAATCTGTTCTCCCAGACCATGGAGAGCAAGATCAAGGGTTACAAGCCTGGCAGATTCTCCTTCAATGTGAAGGGCGGCAGATGCGAGGCATGCCAGGGGGACGGTCTTATAAAGATCGAGATGAACTTCCTGCCCGACGTATATGTCACATGCGAGGAATGCAAGGGAAAGCGATTCAACAGGGAGACCCTTGAGGTCACCTACAAGGACAAGAACATCGCCGAGGTCCTGGACATGAGCGTGGAGGAGGCCTTGGAGTTCTTCTCGAACATCCCTTCCATAAAAAGGAAGCTCAAGACGTTGAACGAGGTGGGTCTGGGTTACATAAAGCTTGGACAGTCATCCACTACGCTCTCCGGCGGGGAGGCGCAGAGGATAAAATTGACAAAGGAGCTTGCAAAGAAGTCGACAGGCAACACGCTATACCTTCTTGACGAGCCCACTACAGGCCTCCACTTCCATGATGTGAAGAAGCTTTTGGATGTGTTGAATCGCCTTGTCGATAAGGGAAACACGGTTGTAATTATCGAGCACAACCTTGATGTAATAAAAACTGCCGATCATATAATAGACCTCGGCCCAGAGGGCGGCGACGAGGGTGGGATGATAGTGGCAACGGGCCCTCCCGAGACCATCTCCCAAAACGAGAATAGCTATACCGGGCTGTTCCTTAAGAAAGTGTTATGATGATAGACCTTGATCTGGTCCCATTTGACCCGGGATGCTACCTGTTCAAGAACGACAGGGGCGATGTGATCTATGTAGGCAAGGCCAAGTCGCTCAGAAAGAGGGTAAGGTCGTACTTTCAAGGCACTATAACTGACAGAAAGACCAGTCTTTTGGTCTCGGAGATAGCGGCCATGGACTACTTCGTGACCTCGAACGAGACCGAGGCGCTCGTTCTGGAGAGCAATCTGATCAAGCGATACCGCCCCATCTACAACATAGACCTAAAGGACTCCCATCGCTATGCATACATCAAGATAACGGACGAGGACTATCCAAGGCTGTTGGTGGCCAGGGAGAAGGACGGGGGAGGCAGGTACTACGGCCCGTTTGTGAATGCCGCGGTCAGGGACAACATAATCAAGGCCCTGAGAAGGTCCTTCGGGATAAGGACCTGCAAAAGGCTTAGGAAGCGGCCCTGCCTAAGATATCACATTGGACTATGCTCCGCACCCTGCACGGGGAAGATATCAAAGACGGATTATCTGGAAAACATCCGCTCCATCGAGAGGTTCTTGGACGGCAGGGTATCCGAACTTATAGAAGACCTCAGAAACGAGATGAACATCCAATCGGATGAAAAGAATTTTGAGAAGGCCATCGTCCTTCGTGACCAGATAGATGCGCTCTCGACGCTTTTGGAACGGCAGCAGATGGAGAATGACAAAAGATACAATGAGGACATCATAAACTACATAGTCGACGACGGGACGGTATACCTGATAATCTTCAACGTCTTCAAAGGGGTGCTTGACAACAAGGCGGAGTTCAAGTTCGAGTATATGGATGGATTCCTCGACGAGTTCCTTACGCAGTATTATTCGGAGCGGGACGTTCCGAGGGAGATAATACTCCCTTCCGGCCCCGGGGACGGTGCCATCGAGGATTACCTCAAGGAGCGGAGGGGCGGCCCCGTTAGGCTGACAGTTCCCGTCAGGGGGCGCAAGAAGGAACTCTTGGACCTTGTCAGGAGAAATGTGGAGACAAGGTACCTTGACGCCAAGATGATGCTTGAGGAGCTGCGTGACGCCCTCAGGCTCAAGAAGGTGCCTAGAAGGATAGAATGCATAGACATATCACACATCTCGGGTTCCCATACGGTGGGTTCACTGGTCAGCTTCATGGACGGGCGCCCGGACAAGTCGAACTACAGAAGATTCAAGATCAGGTCCGTGGAGGGGATAGACGACTTCACTGCGGTCTCCGAGGTCGTGAGACGGAGATTCAACCGTTTGATCAGGGAAGGCAGCGACATGCCGGACCTTCTCATGATAGACGGCGGCAAGGGACAATTGATGGCCGCCTACTCGGTGCTGGACGAGCTTGGCGCAAAGGTACCTGTAATTTCCTTGGCAAAGAGAGACGAGGATGTATTTGTTCCGGGGCTCAAGAACGCTTTGGATCTGCCCAAAAGATCGTTGGCGATGAAGCTGCTGGTTCAGGTCAGGGACGAGTCCCACAGATTTGCGATAGATTATCATAGATTATTGAGAAGTAAGGGAATGATAGATGATGTATGACGAGAAGAAGTTCGATCTCAGGGCCGCCTTTGAACCAAAGGGGGACCAGCCCAAGGCCATAGCGCAGCTGTTGGACGGTTTCAAGAGGGGAATGGACAAACAGGTGCTTTTAGGCGTGACAGGCAGCGGGAAGACCTTCACGATATCCCACGTGATCAACAATCTGAACAAACCCACCCTTGTGCTGGCGCACAACAAGACCCTTGCCGCACAGCTGTACCACGAGTTCAAGGACCTCTTCCCAAAGAACAGGGTCGAGTACTTCGTGTCATATTACGACTATTACCAACCTGAGTCCTACATACCCTCGAAGGACATGTACGTTCCCAAGGACGCACAGGTGAATCCGAAGATAGAGCAGATGCGCGTTTCTGCCACGGAGGCGCTCCTGACAAGGAGGGATGTCATAGTGGTCTCGTCCGTTTCGTGCATCTACAGCCTTGGCGACCCCTCCATGTACAAGAAGCTCTCGTTCGAGCTGAGGTCTGGAATGAAGGTGTCAAGAAAACAGCTGATCGTCGTTCTTCTGGAGCAGCAGTACGAGCGGAACGACCTGGAACCAGCTCCAGGCAACTTCAGGGTAAGGGGCGATGTCATAGACGTCATACCATCGTATAGGGACGACATGCTCCGGATCGAGCTCTTTGGTGACGAGATAGAGAGGATGTCCATCATCGACAGGTATAACATGGAGGAGAAGGAGGCCGTGGATGTTTTCCGCCTGTTCCCCGCCAAGCACTTTGCCATAGACGAGGACTCGAAGGAAAGGGCCATCGAATCGATAAATCGTGAGCTTAAGGAGGTCCTTCCAACCATAGACGATCCCATAATCGCCCACAGGCTAAGGACAAGGGTCAAATACGATGTCGAGATGATACAGGAGCTTGGCTACTGCAAGGGGATAGAGAACTATTCCATACACTTCGATGGCAGGTCCAAGGGAAAACCTCCCTATTGTCTCCTTGACTACTTCCCGGCAGATCTTCTCATGGTCATAGACGAGTCCCACCAGACACTGCCGCAGCTACACGGGATGTACAACGGCGACATCTCAAGGAAAAAGGCGCTTGTGGAATACGGTTTCCGCCTCCCCTCCGCGTTTGACAACAGGCCGTTGAGATTTGATGAGTTCAAGAGGTATCTCAACAATGTGGTGTTCGTCTCCGCAACGCCGTCGGAGTACGAGAAGGGCGCGTCGGGGCAGATCGTCGAGCAAATAATCAGGCCAACGGGCCTTGTGGACCCACTGATCCTCAAAAGGCCCATCAAGGGCCAGGCCGATGACCTCATAAGGGAGATCAACACCGCGGTCTCCAAGAACTACCGTGCGCTCGTCACGACCTTGACAAAGAGAATGGCCGAGGAGTTGACGGAATATCTGAGCGAACGCGGTGTCAAGGCGAGGTATCTCCATTCGGAGATAGACACTCTGGAACGTTCTGAGCTCATAAGGCAGTTGAGGCTCGGGAACTTCGATGTGCTTGTGGGCATCAACCTCCTCAGGGAGGGGCTGGACATCCCCGAAGTGGCCCTTGTAGCCATATTGGACGCGGACAAGGAGGGATTCCTCAGGAACGACACATCATTGATACAGATCGTGGGAAGGGCCGCAAGGAATTCCGACTCGCGCGTCATCCTCTACATGGACAACGAGACTGATTCGATCCGTAGGGCCACCGGGGAGACGAACAGGAGAAGGGAGATCCAGATGGCCTACAACAGGGAACACGGGATATCGCCCCAGACAATCATCAAACCCATAAGGGAGCAGGAGATAGTGCTCAAGGAGATAAAGAGCATTCCCAAGGCGGAGATACCGGAGGTCATCGAAGAGCTCGAGCTTCAGATGAGGGACGCTGCGGACCAGCTCGATTTTGAGATGGCCATACTCTACAGGGACAAGATCGAAAAGCTGAAGAAAAAGATGGGAAATGCAACTAAAAGTTGACAGTAATGGCGTTCACGGGGCAGGTCTCCTGGCAGAATCCGCAGACCACGCACTCATCGTAGTCGATGGCGATCTTGTACGTTTCCTTATCCAGATTCAGGGCGCTGGTCGGACATATTGATGTGCACACACCACAATCGACGCATTTATCCTTGTCAATGACAACGTCCCTCTCAAGTTCGTTGACGTTGATCCCCTCGCCCACAATATAGGCTATGCCTTTCTCTATCTTGTCCTCGTCGCCTCTGAGCTCCACGACGATCTTGCCGTGCTTTTGCGGTTCTATGATGGCACGATGGATGTTCACCCATAGGTCAAAGTCCTTGATAAGCGCATGGACGAGGGGATTTTCCACTTTCGAAGGAGGGAAAGTGATGATAAGTTTCTTCTTCATGATCTATTTCACCTTGAGATTGTTGTATTTGACATCTATTGGGAGGTCTTGTATGGGTTCCTGCAGCCTGAACGTCCCGTCACCGATGTCCTTCTTCAGGATGTTGCATATATCCCTGGCTTTGGCGTAGCTTGATATGGAGGACGCACGGACCTCCATTCCGTCAATCTCTATATGGCCCGCCCTGAGGTCACCGTAGTTCACGTAGGTAATAACGCTCTTGTCCCTTCTTTGTATGCTGTAATCGACGACCTTCGTGTAGATGTCCTCGTCACGGACAGAGACGTTCTTCATCACATCCTCGTTTAGAATGGGTATCGGCACCCCGACGCCAATGAATATTGAAACGCCGTATCCGGGCAGATATGCGGCCCTCAAGAGGTCGGGAGACATTTTCTTTAGGTCTCCCATGACAGATATGGTGCCTCCGAAATACATCTTATGGCCGTTTACCTCCTCCACGTTGGGATTGTGCTGGGTTCCGTTCCATGACACGTATCCCTGCGCCCCACAGAGCAGGATCCTTGTTCCCACTCCTATGGTCCTGAACTCCGGGTCGTTGAGGAGCGGGCTGAGCTGCCCAGATGTCGAAAAGTGGGCATTTCCAAGATTGGGGAGCAAAGTGCCCATGTATGTCTTGATACTCTTGCCCGACGCATTGACGGCAACGTTGTAATTTTGATAACAGTTCCTCGGGTTGTACATTATCGCGTCGTTCACTTCGTTGAGGTCTATCCAGGTGTTGATCTCGGTCCTGGGATAACAGTCTGTCCCCTTCGATGTCGCGCTTAGCTTCACCTCGCGCCCCTTGACCAGTTCCTCTATAACATGGGAACCTCCGACTCTCTGGTCTATCAATGACTCGCTAGTGGCCCCGAGATAGGTGTCGACCGCCGCGAGTCCGCCGTGCGCGGGCACATCGTTGAGAAGTATCTTCTGCATTCTTATAGGGGGGTCGGAATGCCCGAAGTTAAGGAATATTCCTGAGGAGCACATGGGTGAGAAGGTACCGGTAGTCACTACATCGACATATTCCGCCGCCCTCTTTATGCCGTCTTCTTCCACTATGCCTATTATCTCCTCGGCAGTGACGACGACAGCTTCCCCACTTTCGATTTTATTATTTATTTCATCATATGTGCGTATATTCTTCAATTTATTATCCCCCTTCTGTGCCAGATAATGATAAGAATATATATTAAAATTATTTGTTGATTTATATATTCATATAAGAATTTATATTTTGATTAAAATCACAAAATAGTAATATTATCACACCACATCATGCAAATAGTTGTATAATCCGCTCAATATGTCGCTGGTATTGCCCTTTATGAAGATATCGGAGACCCCATCCCTCGTCAACTGCGTTTCCGAAAGATTGACCTCTATCACCGTGTTATTTGGGTCATTTCCCTTCATGATCGATGGAAGCGAGGCAAACGGATGCACAACGGCGGACGTCCCGCATATTAGCATGACATCGCTTCTCCCCACCTCCTCCATGCTGCGCCGCATGGTGTCCCCGGGGATGGGTTCACCAAAGTGCACGACATCGGACTTCAATATCGAATCGCACTTGGGACATCTCGGAACTTCCTTGTCGCCAATGCCATACCGGGAACTGCATCCAACGCATCTGAGCCTTGTGGCGTTGCCGTGGAACTCTATGAGATTTGCATTTCCTGCCTTCCTGTGAAGGTCGTCTATGTTCTGCGTGATCGTCATCTTGATATGGCCTTCGCGTTCAAGGTTATAGAGGGCGAGGTGTCCCTTGTTTGGGATTGAATCCAGGAATCTATCAAGCAGGACATGCCTGCCATATCCCTCCATCCAATATCTTACAGGGTCCATCTTGAACACCTCATAGGCTTCGTATGCTCTTCTTTCGGCCCCAGGGTCCAAGGTCCAGACGCCATTGGGCCCCCTGTAATCCGGTATTGAGGAGTCTGTGGAAATGCCTGCGCCTGTAAGTGCTATCGCGTGCCTGGCTTTCCTTATCGCCTCGGCAGCCGCCTCCAGACCCATCATATGCATACCATATGTTCTATAGGAACATGTTTTTAAATCACATGTTTTAATAAGTTCATGGCCAATGCATTGAGGGGCGACATGGACCCAAGGCTTGTTTTGAAAGGATGCATCATAGGCGTTGCGAACATAATACCTGGTGTGTCCGGCGGTACCCTGGCGGTTGTGCTGGGGATATATGACAGGCTCATCTCATCCATAGGCAACTTCCTGTTCGATAAGGAGAACAGGCGGGGCCATGTCATTTTCCTTGCGCAGGTGGCACTGGGCGCCGCGGTGGCAATATTCCTTCTTTCCAATCTTATGAACTACCTCTATGAAAATCACGAGTATGCCACGATATTCTTCTTCATGGGACTTATCGTCGGAAGCATACCGACAGTGCTGAAGCAACATACGGACATGAGGCCAAACATGCCCAACATATTGCTTTTCATCATTGGATTCCTTGCCATACTTTCCCTTGAGCTGATAAACGTGTCCGAAGGTGGGACAGCCACAGGCAGCTCTGAGGTGCCCTTGCTGTTCGTTGCGGGCATCTTGTCGGCAGCGGCCATGATAGTGCCCGGTTTTTCCGGTTCCTTTGTCCTTGTGGCCATAGGGGTGTATTGGGAACTTATAGATGCAGTGAAGTCCCTCGACATAGTGCCCTTGATATCCTTCGGCATAGGCGCACTGATTGGCATCCTGGTGGTCTCAAAGGCGCTTGAGAAGATATTGCGCAGATATCCATCAAAGTTCTATTACTTCATCCTTGGGCTTGTCATAGCCTCCATATTCGTAATTTTCCCAGGTGTCCCTGCAGATGCCGTTGTCCTTGCGAAGAGCCTGGCATCCCTCTGTGCGGGCGCTCTCATATCGATAAAGCTATCGAAATGATTATATTCTCCTCTGGACATCTCATTAGGATGTCATCTTGGAAGAATGAAGAGCTTGTCGACGGAAGGCCGGGACTTGCCAAGTCGATAATATTGCCGACATGCGGCTGTTACTATGACAAATGTTACATGTGCTCCTACAAGACAGACTGTCCGAAGGTCACACCTCAAAACATTGTCGACATCTTCGTCTCTGAGATTGAGGACGGTATAGACAAGTACAAAATATTCACATCTGGCAGTTTTTTTGACAAAAGAGAGCTTTCACAAAAGCAGCTTATAGACATCATGAATCGCGTCTCTGACAGTGGCGCGACAGAGTTGACTGTGGAAAGCAGGCCTGAATTCATCGATGAGCCCACCATAAATGATTCACTTGAGGCATTGGGAGGGAATGTCAGGCTCGAGGTCGCGATCGGTCTTGAATCGGCGAACAACGATGTCCTCAAGTATCACATCAACAAGGGATTCACGTTTGAGAAGTATATGGGATGTGTCGATGTCCTGACGGCGCACGATGTCTTGGTAAAGACGTATCTTCTCCTGAAACCACCCTTCCTGACAGAATATGAGTCCCTCTTGGATGTGATCAGAAGTGCGAGGCTTGTGGAGAAGGTGTCTGACACGATCTCCATAAATCCGATATCCATCCACAAGGATTCGGTCGTGGAGCAGCTTTGGAAACGGCACAAGTACAGGCCGCCGTACCTGTGGTCACTTGTGGAATGCCTCAACGAGATCAAGGACCTCTCGTCCTATGTGATGTCACATCCCGTTGCCGTAGGAAAGGAACGTGGGATACACAACTGCGGCGGATGCGACAGGGAACTGATGGAACAGATCGAAAGGTACAACATGGGCTCAAGGCAGACGATCGACCATTCATGTGCGTGCAGGGAAGAATGGGAAGAAGAGCTAAAAAAGATATTCTAGCCAGAATACAGGCCCTCCCTCTTGTTGAACGCCTCTATTACATTCCCATCCGGGTCACGCATATAGAACATCCTTTTCCCATTGATCTTGTCGTTCTCGTGTTCGATGGTGACCGGCTCGGAGATGCAATTGATGCCCATATCCCTCATGCGGGAATGCAGTTTGTCCACATCGTCCACCTCGAATGCAATGTGATTGAATTCTGACGTCTTCTCACTGAAACCGTTCCTGAACTCCACAAGCTCTATGTTGACCCCCGTGGTCTCATCAGACATCACAGCGAAGACAACGTCGAAGCCCTCTATGCCAGACACCTTCTCGAACTGTCCTCCATCGATGCCATGTTCGAACTTCGGTCTGAGCCCCAGCGCATCTTCATAGAACTTCTTTGACCTCTCAAGGTCGCTTACCCTCAGAGCTATATGATTCAAAATCGCCATTTTATCACTAACGTCCGTTTATGCTATAAGTTGTATAAAAGTCAATATATGGTTTTGGCATCATCGTCTGAAATGGTCATAGCCCGGCCCTATGGCCTTTCTTTCCCCATTTTCGTCTATGGCGACACCCTCTTCACTGCTTAGTATTCTCCCGATGATGGAGAAATCCTCGTATGCTTCCCTGAGTCCCTCCATGTTATCCTCAGGGACGGTGAATAGGAGCTCGAGGTCCTCTCCGCCATACAGGGCGTAGTCACAGGCGGATTCGGACAATATACCGGCCGCGGCGATGGCAGGGTCGGACAGGGGGATCTTGTCCTTGTATATCACGGCACCGACATGGCTCTCATCGCATAGGTGCATGAGCTCGCTTCCCAGGCCGTCGCTTATGTCTATCATGGCATTGGCATATCTTGCGATTGTCCGTCCCTCCTCCGCACATCTTGACCTTGGATCTAAGTGGGGGCCGACATCACCTTTCGTGCCTGCAAGTAGCAGCCTCAGTCCCCCTTCGCTCCCTCCCAATCTGCCGGTGACGCATATCAGGTCGCCTTCCTTGGCCATATCCCTTGCTCTAAGAAGCCTTTTTTCCACATCACCGACTATTGTGAGGTTGAGCACGATATCGCTCCCATGGGTCGTGTCGCCCCCTATTATAAACATCCCATGCCTATTGCATGCGCTGTACACGCCGTCATAGAGTTTGTCCAAGAATCCAAGTTCCGTATCCTTTGGCAGTGCCATTGACACTATGCCATACCTTGGCCTGCCACCCATGGAGACTATGTCAGACACGTTGCACTCGACCAATTTGCTGCCGATCTGTTCAGGGCTGGACCACTTAAGGGAAAAGTGGATGTTCTCCACTATCATGTCCGCCGCTATCAGCATGTATGGCCCTTCTCCGACATCCAGTACTGCGCAATCGTCACCCACGCCTCGAACGATCGCGGGGTCCGGGACGTCTTGTCTGTCCATCAATCTCTTTATCAGGGCAAATTCACCTATGTCGGACGCCTTCATGCCGATACACCTCCCGGAGTTGACGGATCACGGACAAGATAAACGACCGGCCGTGCATATCGATGGTCATTCTGATCCATATGGGCCACAGGATTATTTCATTGTCCCGCGAACGGCACACATCATATGATCTTCTTTTCCTTGAGGAAGGATACAAAGCATTTATTATTGCAGAAATACAGTCTAGAGAGGTGTTTTGGGTCTCTCCAAAATTCGAGTACAATCCGTCCCTTGTCATGAATGTCAAATTCACCATTACAATTCTCGCACTTCTTCTTTGTACCTCTCATCGTGATCCACCTGGCAAATTCATATTAATACAATTGCATGCATTATATAATTTTCCTTTATATCTTTTCCTTAATAAGCAAATATGGTAGAATAAATTTATATTAAATCCAATGCAATTTGATGTTGGTGATTAATAATGATAATGACTACCACGGATGAGATAGCAGGTTCCGAGGTCAAAGAGGTCTTGGGACTTGTTAGGGGTAATACCATAAGAGCCAAACATCTCGGCAAGGACATAGTGGCCGGACTTAGGAACATTGTTGGTGGGGAGCTCAAGGAATACACAGAGATGATCTCAGAGGCAAGGGAGGAATCCATTGCAAGGATGGTGGAAGAAGCCGAAAAGATGGGCGCGGATGCCATCATAGGGGTCAGGATCACAACTTCCCAGGTTGCACAAGGTGCGGCAGAGATACTGGCCTACGGGACTGCAGTGAAACTCTAAGGTAGCTAGTATGGAAGAAATAATTGCCCGTTGGCTAATAATTGCAGCAATATTCCTTGTGGGAGAACTTTTTGTAAGGACCTACTATCTGTTGGACTTCTCGGCGGCGGCAGTGATAAGCGCTTTGGCCGCAGATCTGGCACTCCCTTTCATGGTACAATGGGCAATATTCTTTTTTGTATCATTGATAACCGTCATATTCACGCGTGAAATAAAGAAGGAATCTGATTAGCCCAGCATTCCCTTGTATCCCTTTGCAAGTTCACAATTGACCTCTATGACCTCATCGTTGAAATCTTTGAGGTTTGCAGGGACCTCTCCCAATCCATCGGCTTCCTCTTGAGTTTGGACGACCGTGCCCGGGGGAACGAATCTATCATTCCCGATTTTCACACCGAGAACGGTGGCGTTGTGCGATATGAAGCATCTCTCGCCAACATCTGTCGAGGCCACTACGGCACCGAATCCCACAAAGGTCCCGTCCTTGATATGCACGGGGCCATGGATTATCGCGCAATGGGCCAACGATATCTTCTTTCCCAACACGACCTCGCCTCCCTTGAGGCAATGCACAACGACATTGTCCTGGACGTTGCTGTCATCCCCTATCACTATCCTTTCTCCCTCGTCAGACCTTATGCTGGCACCCGGGGCGACGTTTATGTGCTTTCCCAGTCTTACATTCCCGATAACGCTGGCCGTTGCCGCTATAGAACAAGACTCGTCGATATCGGGGCTTGAGACATCCTTCCATGAAGTCTTTGGATTCTTACCTAGCATATTATCAACCTTTTAACTATGATTATGGCACACGATTAAAAATCTATTGAATGCCAAAGCATCGATAATCATGAAGGACATGGCCATGAACAGAGGTTGCGGAACAGTATAAAAATAAGAAAAGAATAAATATCATACCATCAACCTTAGTTCATGGAAAGGTCTCACCTTCTTGCCATATGCGTCTATTTGGCGGTCGTTTCCTCGTTGGTCATGGTGTCCTTCACCTCTTACTCATATTACTCCAACAACGGGAACTATGAAGACGTTGTCAATGACCCTGAATGGCTCAAGACATTGCCTGAGGACCTCAGCAGGGAGGTGTCTGAGGAGATAGCGGCGATACTGTCATTGGACGAGGGTACCACAGAGAGGGTCTACGATGCCATCCTGGAGTCCACGGACGAGGAATGGGCGAACACGGAGGGCAAGGAGATAGTGAACGACATATTGGACTACATCACATCGAAGGACGATATGATCGATTCTGCCATTGACATAGCGGAGTACAAGACCCCTGTGATACAGGCCATCATAACGTTCATCCCGAGCTTTCTGGCAGACACCATAAGCGAACTGTTGCCAGACGAGATACCCTTGGCGGCCCTTGTCAACATGGATGACCTTGACAATGTGAGAGACATATTCGGTTTCATGGAAAGATTCAGGTATGTCATGCTGGCGCTCCTGTTGCTGGGCATTCCCTCGATATTGGTCCTGAAACCCACCAGGGACGAGTTGCTAGAATGGGCATACACTTCCACCCTCCTCAGCGTTGTAACCTCGTTCTTGGGGATATTGCTCCTGACATTAAGGATCCACCTGGCTTTTGACAGGATAGACCTCTCCTTTGTCGAAAGTTTTGGTTCAAATCTGAACATGGGCTATCTGAAGTATGCAATGCCGATGATGATATTCCCGTTGGCGCTCTTTGCCATATCCCTACTTCTTAGAAGACATCTAAAACAATGACATGGGCTTGGGACATTATGTGTACCATGTTGGGCCTTTCTCATGGACTTGATAATAAACAATAAATAAATTCAAGGTAATGTTGATAACATGTCAGACCAAAAAGATGCACATGTTCCGGATGATGAACGCGAGATCGCCTATTGTGGTCTTTACTGCAAGGACTGTTTTCTCAGAAAGGGCGAGATCGCAGACATGGCAAGGGATTTAAGAAAGGCGTTGAGAGACGAAAAGTTTACCAAGATGCACAAGGGCCTCTCCAAATACTTCAAGGAATTGGAGAACTATGAGACATGCTACGAGACGCTTGGCGCCCTTGTCAAGTTCCGATGCAAGAAAAGTTGTAAGGACGGCTCAGGAAATCCCTTCTGCAAGATCAGGAAGTGTGCAATAAAAAAAGGGTATGATGGTTGTTGGGAATGCGGTGACTACAAGGACTGCAGACTTTTCGACTCGCTCAAGGAAGTGCACGGAGAAGCGACAACGAAGAATCTCAATAAGCTAAAGGGGAAAGGAAAGGAAGAGTTCCTAAATGGTAGCAAACACTATGTACTATGAATCAGCTCAGAAAAAGAACAAATAATGGTTCAGGGCCCCGACAGCATGAACCGTTCTTTTTCCGAGGATCAACATGGTGATGGGATCATGTATATGGTCTTTTAATAATCATTTCGAGAGGTACCATGCCAGATTTGAATGATTTAGCAATAAATCCGTTCTTTCGAATGATTTTGTATATTTCCATTCATGTTTAAATAATCGAAAAAGGAATTCATGTAGACATATGCACCATTTCATAAACATTTATCAATATACTATAACAATTGATTTATGGATAGATTGCGGTGGGACTCCCGGACTGCATTTGTTTTTGCGGCAATAGGTTCTGCGGCAGGGCTTGGAAATCTCTGGAGATTCCCATATGTCGCGTACTCTAACGGCGGAGGCGCCTTTCTCATACCCTATATTGTGGCGTTAGTGACAGCAGGGCTTCCGCTTCTTATCCTGGAACTATCATTGGGCCAGCGCGCTCAACTGGGTGCGCCTGGTGCTTGGAGATCCATCGATCGCCGCCTGGAAGGTCTAGGTTGGTGGGGCATCCTCGCCGCATTTGTGATTGTCAGTTATTATACGGTCATCATCGCATGGTCGTTCTCTTATCTGTACTTCTCACTTGACCTTTCCTGGGCAGGAAATGCCACTCACTTCTTCCAAGATACGTTCCTGCACACAACAGCGGGACCGGGGTCGCTCGGGACCCTCGTCAAGCCGATATTGATAGGCCTTGCAATAACGTGGATATGGGTGTATGCATCGATAAGAAAGGGGCCCGTTTCTATGAGCAAGGTAGTATGGATAACGGTCCCACTTCCTGTTATCCTGCTAATTATCATGATCTTTCGCGGGATCACGCTGGAAGGAGCGGCGACCGGTCTCTCTTATTTTCTTACCCCTGATTTTTCCATGCTACTTGACAAGGACGTATGGCTTGCGGCCTACTCGCAAGTATTCTTCTCCGTTTCAATTGGCGGGGGTAGCATGATTGCATATGGTTCGTACAAGGCAAGAAATGCAGATGTTACAAAAGACGCTTGCATAGTCGGTGCGGCTGACACTATCATTGCCTTCATGTCGGGAATTGCGGTGTTTTCCATACTTGGTTACATGGCCCTGCAACAAGGCTCTAGCGTTAGTTCCGTTGTTGATGGGGGATTCGGACTTGCATTCAGCGTTTTTCCTTCTGCGATAGAATTGATGCCGTTTGCTCCATCATTGTTTGGAATCATCTTTTTTCTGACGCTTATCACATTGGCGATAGACAGTGCCTTCTCTTTTGTTGAAGCGATCGATGCGGCGCTTGTCGACTCCTTCCATTGGAGCATCAATCGCACGGCTGCATCGATGAGCCTCTTGCTCTTTCTCATCGGGATAGTGTTTTCAACGGGCGGCGGCACCCATTGGATGGACATTCTTGATCATTTCGTGAATAACTACGGACTCGCGCTTATAGGTTTTTTTGAGGTGTTTGTTATTGGATGGTGGGTAGGAACAAAAGACCTGCGGTCTTGGATAAACTCGGTATCCGACTGGCGTCTAGGCGCATGGTGGGACTATTCGATAAAATACATCTCACCTATTGGGATTGGCAGCATTCTGGCATTGAGTCTCTGGGACGACTTTTTCCAAGGCCTGTTGAAGGGGGCTTCATCAATCTATGGGGATTATCCTCTTTGGGCGAACGCTCTCGGCTTGGTGATAATAGTAGTGGCACTACCTTTTATGGCATGGATAATTCTTCCGCGCTTACATAGAAAAATGTCCCATGGCAACGAAGAATAGAACATCTTTTTAAAAAAGACTGCAGTGCTTTGTTGAGAAATTCATCTAAACGTGATTTTTTAATCTTGTTATATTTATCCTAAACAGTAAATTTGACCGTTTTTTGTGCAGAAGAAAACATGATTGTCCACTACTGGAATGTGGGTCTTTATGCTGCCGTTCAAATCACCAAATATGTAAATGACTTCTAGATTTTTTTTGTCAATGCCCCATAGTGCATAAGTTCCATTTTCGTATTTTATACACACCAATATCACATTGGAAGTTATTGTGGGCGCACAACCACCAATCAGTCTATCGGACACCATAAAATCTGTATCTGCAGAATCAAGTAAGTGGGCCTGCCAATTAATCTCTCCATTAGTTGTGTTCAGCGAAACTAGATTTCCTGCCAACGGTCCGTTATATATGCCAAAAATCACATCTTTTCCTGATGACGATATCGTAGTACTTGCTTTACCACCAGTGGAAAATGTCCATATTATGTTACCTGAATGAGACAGGCCGTAAACATCGTTAATGGTGCTAACACATATCATGTTCTCTGTTACAACTGGACTGCCACAACAATTTCTTATCATATCATTTTGCCACAAAAGATCTCCTGTATCCGCATCCAGACAATAAATACCACCAGTATGGGTAGGTACGTACAACGATCCTGAATAATAAGCCATTTTGGTATTGCTTCCAATTGAATCTATGCCTGCATCGTATTGCCAAACTATATCTCCTGTTTCTGGTCCTAAACAATACATGGTGCTTTTCCCTATTGCAGATACAAATATTTTTGAGTCTGCTATTAGCGGCGATGAAAAGCCCCCAGGATTATTGTCGTATTGATTCTGCCATACACTATCTCCTGAATTAGAATCGATGCAATAGAAGATGCCAGCATCATCACCAAAGAATACATAGTTATTGTATGTTGCAGGTGTGCATTTAATCACGTTTTCAGTTTCATATTCCCAAATGATGTTTCCATTGGAGATATCCAAACAAAACAATGCCGTGTCCCCTGAAACAAACACCTTGCCCCCTGATATTACTAATGACTGCCTGATTATGTTGTCAACTTGAGTCTCCCAAATCACATTCATATTCTCAAGGAGAGTGCAGGAACTGTATGAATTGTTGTACTGGACTTGAGCCCATGATGGATAAGTTGATGGCTGTACCGTCTCAGATGGTGTTGTAACTATAGGCTCTGAATTAATACAACCTGAAAGAATTGATATAGTCATGATGATTAAGAGCCCCATGGGCCGCTTTTTCATAATTATAAGAACAAATCAAAATAATATCAACTTTGTCCCTATTCTTCAATAAATCTATGATGGAAAAAAACATGAAACTGAAATCATTTAAAAGGGCCTTTATAATCAAAATACTACAAACAGCCGATTTTTCTGATTACAGATTACTACAACTTATGATTTCAATAGGGGATTTGTAGTATCCTATAATAGATATCCAGCGAATATTAACGAAAAAAATTCAATATTAAAATAATCTTGAGAATATTATTATTTCCTCGTCTATTCACATCTCCCTTATGTACATTATCACGAATATTAGACTGTAAGGTCCGAAGTGGGCACGAAAAGGAGTTCCTGATGATCAAGCACGTTGTCTATTATCCTCTTTGATACCTTGTTGTCCCAGTATGGCGGTGTTGCCCACTCGTCATAGCCGTTCTTGAGTATCCTCCCTATCTCGCCCGATATCATGTTCGAGTCTGTCCCGACGAGCTTGTTGGCACCGTACTGCAACGTTATCATCCTTTCAGTGTTCTTCCTGAGCGTCAGGCAAGGCACCTTGTGCACCATGGCCTCTTCCTGGACCCCTCCAGAATCTGTCAGGGCGCACCTTGACCTGGAAAGGAGGTACTGGAACTCTAGGTATGTCAAGGGTTTGATGAATCTGATGTTCCTGTTTCTCTCAAGCTTCTCGTAGAGGCCATGCGATTTGAGCTTTTGAAGGGTGCGGGGATGCACAGGGAAGATTATTGGAGTGTCAAGTCCATCTATCCCATTCATTATGGACACCAGTCTTTCCTTGTTGTCCGTGTTCTCTGCCCTGTGCAGTGTCAACACGATGTAGTCGTCCACCGACTCAAGTATTTCTGGCCTTCGCAGTTTGCCCATGTTCTTCAGCAACGTCTCGATCATTATGTTCCCGACAAGGAACGTCCTT
>Ga0116164_10001404_pt1 | contig 18252 bp, 31 predicted proteins | sample AD_UKC109_MetaG_FD_89888 | JGI IMG/M metagenome (GOLD analysis project Ga0116164, IMG submission 89888) | Active sludge microbial communities of municipal wastewater-treating anaerobic digesters from Hong Kong - AD_UKC109_MetaG | ecosystem: Engineered > Bioreactor > Anaerobic > Digestate... | reverse complement strand
TCGATATATAACAATAATGGTGGTAAGGGTTCGGATATTTTCATACAACAAACCGGTAATGTAGAAGTTTATGTCGATACATTTTCTGTTTTCAATCCCGATAACTATTTTGCCGAGTATCGTAATGATTCGACCTATTCATTTAATATTCAACATAATTGGATGGAATTAGCACCTTATGATATGTATGTTGCTCCGAACGGAGATGACAATAATAGCGGCTTAACTCCCCAGGAGCCATTGCGAAATATCAGTTGGGCTGTGCGGCGAATTCAGGCAGACGCACAAAATCCCCGTACGGTGCATGTGGCAGCGGGTACGTATTCTTATGCCGGAAATCAACAGATTTATCCCATCGGCTGCAAAGAATATGTTTCGATAATTGGGGAGAATATGGATAATACGATTTTAAATAATGATTATTTTACAAACACAATAACTGGAGAATTTTTAAATGGCACAATAGAAGTCTCTAATTTCTCGATCACTAATTCCCTAGATTTTTTTACTAGATATGTCGTATTTTTTTATGATATTATTTTTGTTAAAATGAAGAATATAAAAATTCAGAATAATTATAATATTCGCAGTCTTTTCCATAATGAGTATGTAAATAACGAATACGAAAACATTATAATTTCCGATAATATTGTGTCTGGCTCTAATTCAGGTCTGGGATTACAAAGAAACGCTGGTTATCTTAAAAACTGCATTATTGCAAACAATCACAATACTCAAATTGCTCCATATAGTCCCGAAGTCGCAATGCATTTGAGTGCATACGATAATTTTCTAATTGAAAACTGTATTTTCTGTGAAAATAGTTCGTCAAATAATGAAGGAAGAATTATTCGTACACATAGAAACAGTTTCAGTGAACCCACTATCCGCTTTAATAACTGTTTGATCGCCGGTAACAGCATCGGCAGCAACTATGTTTGTCAGAATTTCAATTATGACGGCTTAACGGAATATAATAATTGTACCATCGTGGATAACACTGCCAGCGGCGGTTTTTACAGTTCGGCGTTATATAATTATGGTGATGTAAATATCACAAATACCATCATGCGTAATAACACCCAGTATGAAGTAATGATGGTGGATGATACGCAATATGGGTATGTGTATGAGCTTAATGTAGATCACAGTAATATCAGAAATGGAGAAGCCGGAATCTACAATATGAACCATGCCAACATCATCAATTGGAACGAAGGTAACATCGATCTCGATCCGCAGTTTTTGCTTTCGGGAGACGATCCGTATCAGCTTACGGAGCTTTCGCCCTGCATCGATGCCGGCATGGCGGATACCACCGGCTTATTTCTTCCGCCCTGGGATTTACTGCACCATGAAAGAATTTGGGATGGAGACGGTAACGGAACCGCTGTCATAGATATGGGTTGTTATGAGTTCGGAGCAGATTCCGTGGGAGTAATCCATCAACAATTACCAGTGACCGATTCACAAATGACTAATTATCCAAATCCCTTCAATCCTTCCACAACTATCACTTTTAACGTAACGCCAAGCTCTGCCTTTGCGACCCTTGAAATCTACAATATCAAAGGGCAGAAGGTGAAAACCCTGATGAAATGCAAAGCGGCTCCGGGAAAGTATAACTGCATCTGGAAGGGCTGTGACGACAGTGGCAAACGAGTAGCCAGCGGAGAGTACCTTGCCCGGCTTATGATCGGTGGGCAAGAAACAGCAGTGAGGAAAATGTTACTGCTGAAGTAGATGAGGCAGAGAAGATAGCATTTGGTACTAGCCCTTAGCCCTTAGCCCTTAGCCCTTAGCCCTTAGCCCTTAGCCCTTAGCCCTTAGCCCTTGATGTTAGTAACTTCTCTTCTGTCGAAAAAGATGTGATAATAGATGCGTCATGTTGAGGAACTCTTTCCATAGATTTGACGAAACATTTGTAAGCATTCTTCGTCAAAACCAAAAAGAATAACTCAGAAGTTCAGAAAGTTTTACACATCCCATGAAAACATATATGAGTGGAGGCGACTCAAGGCTAACTTATTAAAAATAAAAAATATACGGAAAAATAAAAAAGATTTGACATCTATTCTGCTAAAATAATTTTTGCAATTCCCTAAAAGTGGGAATAGCACGAGAGAATCGTAAGCTATTAAAAACAAAGGTAGCTAAATAAAGTAAACGAGCTACTGTAAAGCGAAACCTGCCCGACAGGTTTTTAGATCTTTAGGAGGAAAAAGATGGCTAAAGCAAAATTTGTAAGAACGAAGCCCCATGTGAATATTGGCACGATAGGTCACGTAGATCATGGTAAGACGACCCTTACAGCAGCTATTACGCTTTACCTCAGTAAGAAAGGTGGAGCAGAATTCAAGAGCTTCGATGCGATTGATAATGCGCCTGAGGAAAAAGAGCGTGGAATCACGATAGCCACAGCACATGTGGAATATGAGACGGAATCCCGACATTATGCACACGTAGATTGTCCGGGACATGCGGATTACATCAAGAACATGATCACGGGAGCCGCCCAGATGGACGGAGCTATCCTGGTGGTAAGTGCAGCCGACGGTCCGATGCCGCAGACGCGTGAGCACATTCTGCTTGCCCGTCAGGTAGGTGTACCGGCTATGGTTGTATTTTTGAACAAAACCGATCTGGTAGATGATCCGGAATTATTGGAATTGGTGGAGATGGAAGTTCGAGAGCTTTTGGACGAGTATGAATTTCCGGGCGACGAGATTCCTATCATCAAGGGTTCAGCTTTGAAGGCATTGAATGCCGATCCGGAAGGCGAGAAATCGATACAGGAATTGATGGATGCCGTGGACAGTTACATACCGATGCCGCAGCGAGCCACGGACAAGCCGTTCCTGATGCCTGTGGAAGATGTATTTTCCATTTCGGGACGTGGCACGGTTGCTACGGGCAGAATCGAGCGTGGTATTGTGAAAGTGGGCGAGAAGCTGGAACGCGTAGGAATACGTGAGACAGTTGAGACCACCTGTACCGGCGTGGAAATGTTCCGTAAGATCTTGGATGAAGGCGAAGCCGGAGACAATGTAGGACTTCTTCTGCGCGGAATCGCCAAAGATGAGATCGAGCGTGGAATGGTCTTGGCAAAGCCGAAATCTGTTACCCCTCACACCAAGTTCGGAGGCGAGACCTACATTCTTACGAAAGATGAAGGTGGACGTCACAAGCCGTTCTTTACCGGTTATCGTCCTCAGTTCTATTTCCGAACAACCGATGTAACCGGAACGTTGACCCTTCCCGAAGGAGTGGAGATGGTAATGCCGGGCGATAAAGTAACGATCAATGCCGAATTGATCACTCCGATCGCCATGGAACTCGGTCTTCGTTATGCTATTCGTGAAGGCGGTCATACCATCGGCGCCGGCGTCGTTGGTAATATCGTGGAATAAACCCGGAGGCAATAGTGAATAAAAACGAAAATAAAATCAGGATCAAATTGAAAGCCTACGACTTTCGTTTATTAGATAAATCTGTGGCAGAGATCGTGAAAAACACCAAAAATACCGGCGCTAAAATCGTCGGACCGATTCCTCTTCCCACAGACCGATCCGTTTATACCGTAATTAAATCCCCACACGTAAATAAGAAATCTCAAGAACAATTCGAGATGAAAGTTCATAAACGTCTGATCGACATTGTAAATCCTACACCTCAGACTACCGGCGCACTCAAGAAACTCAGCCTGCCTGCCGGTGTTCATGTCGAGATTAAGGCGTAAGGAGCTGGCAATGATAGGTTTAATAGGAAAGAAAATTGGAATGACCCAGGTTTTTAACAGTAATGGCGAAGTCATCCCCGTTACGGTTATTAAAGCCGGTCCCTGTCGGGTTGTCGATCGTAAAACCAAGGATAAAGACGGTTATGATGCTGTTCAATTAGGATTTGAAGAAGTAGATGAAAAGAAAGTTTCCAAACCGGTTTTAGGTCATTTGAAAAAACATAACAGCCCCGCCTTTAAATATCTGAGAGAGTTCCGTCTGAAAGTTTATAAAGATATCGAAGAAGGCGAAATGCTCGACGTAAGCATGTTCACCGAAAATGAAATTTTGCAGATCAGCGGCACTTCCAAAGGAAAAGGATTTCAGGGAGTGATGAAAAGACATGGATTCCATGGCTTCAAAGTTTCTCACGGTGTGCACGAATCTTTCAGAGGGCCCGGTTCCATCGGACAATGTGCCACTCCGGGACGTGTTTATAAAGGTAAAAGATTACCCGGTCATAAAGGCGTGGAAAAAGTATCCGTTTTGAACTGCAAGGTCATCAAAGTAGATGTGGAAAAAAATCTCGTTCTTGTGAAAGGTGCAGTTCCCGGACACAGAAATGGAATTCTTCGTTTACGAAAAGAATTGTAATTGGGAGTGACTAAATGTTAGAAGTAAATAAATATTCCATGCAGGGCGAAGAAACCGGAAAGATAGCTCTTCCCGCTTCTTTGTTTGCTGCTGAAGCTAAAAATCCCTCCGCGCTGCTTTATGAAGTCATCAATATGTATCTCAGAAATCAGCGTCAGGGAAATGCAAATGTACAAACCCGTTCCGAAGCTCAGGGTAGCGGAAAGAAATTGTTCCGTCAGAAAGGTACCGGTAATGCCCGTCCGGGTAATCTGCGTACTCCTGTGCGTGTGGGCGGTGGTCGTGCTTTTGGTCCCAAAACCAAAGATTGGTATCGACCCATTCCAAAGAAAAAGAAAAGACTGGCTCTGAAACTGGCTCTTACCGAACGAGCCAAAGCCAATCAGGTGATCGTGGTGGAATCCCTGGATTTTGAAAAACCCAATACTAAAATCGCGAAAGAACTTCTGCAGAAAATCACTCCTGCCAGAAGCAAAAAACTCATCCTGATCGACAATAGCGACAGTAAAGTGATCAAATCGTTCAGCAATCTGCCGTATGTAAATATGGACAGAGCCGACGCTACTTTTGCGTATGAAGTATTGAAATGTAATTGTCTGGTCATCACCGAAAAAGCTTTGAAAAAAATGGAGGAGGTATTTACAAAATGAAACAAGCAAGAGAAATAATCATTGCTCCGCTCATTACGGAAAAATCTTCCTCACTGCAGAATCAAAATAACAGCTATACTTTCAAAGTAAGTATCAATGCCAATAAAATCGAAATCCGTCAGGCAATCGAAAAGATTTTCAACGTGCATGTGCTGGATGTAAACACCATTCGTCAGTTTGGAAAAGTGAAGAGAATGGGAAGATTCAGCGGTAAACGAGCCGACTGGAAAAAAGCCGTCGTCAAATTGAAAGAAGGTGATTCCATCAAGGAATTCGATGCATAAGGGAGAATGAAATGGGAATCAAAAAATATAAACCAGTAACCTCGACAATGAGATTTAAAACCGGTTATACTTTCGAGGAAATCACCACCGATAAACCGGAAAAATCTTTGTTGGAACCCCGCCATCAAAAAGCGGGACGTAATCATAACGGACGTATCACCTGTCGTCATCGCGGCGGCGGTCATAAAAGACATTATCGCCTTATCGATTTCAAAAGAAACAAATATGACATTCCGGCTCGCGTAGCTACCATCGAATACGATCCGAACCGCAGCGCCAGAATCGCTTTGTTGTATTATGCAGACGGCGAAAAAAGATACATTCTGGCTCCGATTGGCATGAAAGTCGATGACAAGATCATGTCTGGTCCCACTGCCGATATCAGAGTTGGAAATGCTCTTCCCATGGAAAATATTCCGCTGGGAACAGTTGTTCACAATATCGAATTCAAAAAAGGCAAAGGCGGTCAGATTGCCCGCAGTGCCGGCACTTATGGTCAGCTTATAGCCAAGGAAGGCGATTATATTCACGTGCGTATGCCTTCCGGTGATGTACATATTTTGCGTAAAGAATGTTATGCCACCATCGGTCAGGTGGGAAATACCGAACATAATTCACTGGTAATCGGAAAAGCTGGTAGAAAAAGATGGATGGGAATCCGTCCTACCGTCCGCGGCGTTGCCATGAATCCTGTCGATCATCCCATGGGCGGTGGAGAAGGTAAAACATCCGGCGGAGGTCATCCCGTATCTCCCTGGGGCGTTTTAGCCAAAGGTGGAAAGACCCGTAAATCACGCAAATATTCTGACAAATACATCATCAAATCTAAAAAGAAGAGGTAAGGAATAATTATGGCTCGTTCAATTAAAAAAGGACCTTTTGTGGATTCTCATCTGGAAAAGAAAGTAGATGCTCTCAACGCCGAAAGCAAAAAACAGGTCATCAAAACCTGGTCCAGAAGATCGACAATATTACCAAAATTCGTTGAACATACCTTTGCCGTCCACAACGGACGTAAATTCGTACCCGTTTATGTAACGGAAAATATGGTAGGTCACAAGTTGGGAGAATTTTCTCCAACGAGAACATTCCGTGGTCACAAGATGAAATAAGGCTGCACGAAGCCCGTGACCAAATGAAATAAATAAATAGATAAATAGTAAAGGGAGCTTAAGTAATGGAAGCAGTAGCAAGAGTTCGGAACCTGAGAGGCTCGGCCCGAAAGGCAAGACTAGTTCTTGATCTGATCCGCGGCAAAATGGTGCCCGAAGCCCAAAAAATATTGCTTTTCTCAAAGAAAAGAGTAGCATCCGATGTTGCAAAACTCCTTGATTCTGCAATAGCAAACGCTACAATGAAAGAAGGCAAAACAGACATCGACAACATGTATGTCGGCAGAGTTTTCGCCGATGACGGTCCCATCATGAAAAGACACAGACATCGTGCTCAGGGACGCGCCACAGTCATCCGCAAACGTACCTGCCACATCACATTGGAAATTTTGGATAAAAAACAGGAGGAAAACCTTGGGACAAAAAGTTAATCCTATCGGCTATAGAATTGGCATAAACAAGAGCTGTGATTCCACTTGGTTCGCCACCAAAGAAGATTACATTAATAATCTGCACGAAGACCTGAAAATCAAAAAATATGTGAACAACAGATTGAAAGATGCGATGGTCGCCAAGGTAACGATCGAAAGAAAAACCAAATCGGTGACTGTGGACATCCACACTGCCAGACCCGGTCAGGTGATCGGGCGTAAAGGTGCCGAAATCGAAAAACTCCGTAACGAGCTGACGGTTTTGGTAAATAAAGGCAGAAATAATGATGTGAACGTATTCGTAAACATTCAGGAAATTAAAAATCCCTGGGGCGATGCGGTTTTAGTGGGACAGGAAATCGGAGCACAGTTATTACGCCGAACCTCCTTCCGCAGAGCTATGAAATTTGCGATCCGTAACGCCATGAGAAACGGTGCACAAGGAATCAAGGTGCAGTGTTCCGGTCGTTTGGGTGGCGCAGAAATGGCTCGCACCGAAAGATATCAGGAAGGCAGAACACCTTTGCATACTCTGCGCGCCGATATCGATTATGCACTTACTGTGGTTACGACCACCTACGGTACTATCGGTATCAAGGTGTGGATTTACAAAGGTGATATCCTTAATTAAGGGAGATATTCATGTTAGCACCAAAGAAAGTAAAATATAGAAAAATGCAGAAGGGCCGCCGTCGTGGTCTGGCTTATCGCGGTAGTGAAATCAGTTTCGGTGATTATGGCATCATCGCTTTGGAAACCGGCTGGGTCACCAGTCGTCAAATCGAGTCGGCACGTGTGGCTATCACTCGTCATATGAAGAGAAGTGGTAAACTCTGGATCAGAATTTTTCCGGATAAACCGATCACTTCCAAACCGGCAGAAACTCGTATGGGTAAAGGAAAAGGCGCTCCCGAATATTGGGTGGCAGTTGTAAAACCGGGTCGTATCATGTTTGAATTTGAAGGCGTCGATCTGACCGAGGCAAAAGAAGCTGCCCGTCTTGCCAGTCATAAATTACCCATCAAATCAAAAATCATTTTGAGAGAAGGGGTTGAACAATGAAAATGAAAGATATTCGGGAATTAACCAAAGACGAATTGCAACAGAAGCTTATCGACCTCAAAGAAGAACTCTTTAATCTCAGATTCCAGCAATCTACCAATCGCCTGGAAAATCCCATGCGGATCAGACAGGTGAAAAGAGACGTTGCCCGAATTAAAACTTTGTTAACGGAGTTAGATAGAGGTAATAATGCCAAATAGAAAATTAACCAAAACAGGCGTGGTCGTCAGCGATAAAATGGATAAAACGATTGTCGTTCGTGTGGAACGTCAATACAAACATCCTCTTTATAAGAAAATAGTAAGACGACATAAAAAGTTCAAAGCACATGATGAGAATAACGAATGTAAAATTGGCGATGTGGTAATGATCAGTGAACATCGTCCGCTCAGCCGTGACAAGAAATGGATTCTCACCAAAATAATCGAAAGAAGTAAATAAGGAGTCTGAAATGATACAAGCTCAGACAAATTTAACCGTTGCAGATAATTCCGGTGCCAAAAAAGCACAGTGTATCAAAGTATTGGGTGGCACAGGCAGTCGTTACGCCAGCCTGGGAGATATCATCGTCGTTGCCATCAAATCTGCCGTTCCCAATAGCAAAATTAAAAAAGGTGCCGTGGAAAAAGCTGTTATCGTTCGTACTCATAAAGAAGTAAAAAGAGTCGATGGAAGTTATATCAGATTTCAGGACAACGCTGCCGTGATAATCGACGATAAAATGGAACCCAAAGCAACCCGTATCTTCGGACCGGTTGCCCGTGAGCTGCGAGAGCAGGGATTCATGAAAATCGTTTCACTTGCACCGGAAGTTCTTTAGGAGTCCGTCATGTTGAAAAAAATAGATAAAAAAGTTGGCAATAAAATGAGAATCAAGAAAGGTGATACCGTCGTGGTTCTCTCCGGCAAATACAAAGGTGTGAAAGGTAAAGTATTGAAAGCTTTCCCCAAAACGGAACGCGTGATCGTGGAAAAAGTGAATTTCGTGAAAAAACATACCAGACCCACTCAGCAGAATCCGCAGGGTGGAATTGTGGAACGCGAAGGTTCTATCCATGTTTCCAACGTGAAGCTTTTTAACGATAAGATCGGACAGGTTACCAAAGCCGTTTATAAAGTGGTGGGTGACAGCCGTATCCGCACCTGTAAAAAGACCGGCGACGAAATTTAGAGGAGTAGGGAATGAATAGATTACAGGAAAAATATATAAGCGAAGTTGTTCCCGCATTGGAAAAGCAATTTGAATTTAAGAACATTCATTGCGTTCCCAAATTAGTGAAAATATCCATCAATATGGGTGTCGGCGTTGCTACGCAGAACAAAGCGATCCTGGATAATGCCGTCAAAGACCTTACTATGATCACGGGAAGAAAACCGATCATTACCAAAGCCAAGAAATCCATCTCCAATTTCAAACTGAGATTGGGAATGCCGATCGGCTGCAAAGTTACTTTACGTGGCGAGATCATGTATGAATTTTTGGACAGATTAATCAGCATCGTACTTCCCCGTGTGCGTGACTTCCGGGGAGTTCCTGCCAAATCGTTCGATGGTCGCGGAAATTATACCCTGGGTATCAAAGAACAAACCGTGTTCCCGGAAATCGAATTCGATAAAGTCGATGCCGTTCGCGGTATGGATATTACCATTGTAACCACAGCCAAGACTGACGAAGAAGGCAGAGAACTGCTGCGCAGTCTGGGAATGCCATTTAAGAAATAATTAAATAAAGGAGTCAATTTGGCTAAGAAAGCATGGATTGAAAAGTTGAAAAGAACACCCAAGTTTTCTACGAGAAAATACTCCCGCTGTAAAATTTGCGGGCGTTCCAGAGGGTACATGAGAGACTTTGGCATGTGCCGTATTTGTTTCAGAAAATTAGCTGGCGAGGGTCAAATTCCCGGCGTGAAAAAAGCCAGCTGGTAAAGAAGGAGAAAAAATGAGTTTAACAGATCCGATCGCTGATGCTATTACTAAGATCAGGAACGCATATCGGGCCGATCACAAATCGGTTACTGTAAATCACAGTAACGTGAACGAAGCGATTGTAAGAATCCTGGCGCAGGAAAACTATATCAATAGTTATGAGCTTGTGGAACGCGATCCTGCCAAAAAAATAGAGCGAAAGAAAATCTTCATTAATTTACGTTACACCAACAACGGCGACGCCGTGTTGAGAGGAATCGAACGCATCAGTAAGCCCGGTCTGCGGGTTTATGTGAATGCCAGAAATATTCCGTCTGTTTATAACAACACCGGCTGTGCCATCCTTTCCACAAATAAAGGTGTAATGGTGGACAGAGATGCCCGCAACCTCAATCTTGGCGGCGAATATCTCTGTAAAGTTTGGTAAGGGAGGAATACGAAATGTCAAGAGTAGGAAGAACTCCTGTAAAATTACCAAAGGATGTAAAATTTAACCTGAAAGATGGTGTGGTTACCATCTCTGGGAAATTAGGCGAACTCAGCTACACTTTGCAACCCGGCATCATGGTGGAAGAAAATGACGGTGAACTGAAAGTAACCAGAGATAATGACTCCAGACCGGTAAGAGCTTTGCATGGTCTTACCCGTGCCCTGCTGAATAATATGGTCATCGGAGTTACCAATGGATTCGTGAAAGAACTGCAAATCATCGGAACAGGCTATACGGCAGAACGTATAGGTCCGTGGTTGCGTCTTAGTGTCGGCTATTCGCATGACATTTTGATGGAAGTTCCTCAGGATCTGGTGGTGGAAGCTGTTTTGATTCCGCGCCGTGATCAAGGCTCTTTAGGTGTACAAGCCGAAATCAAAGTGACAGGGATCAACAAGGAAGATGTCGGTAAATTTGCTGCCGAGATCAAACGTTGCCGTCCGCCACTCAATTATGCTACTGGAAAAGGTATCCGCTACAAGGGTGAATATGTTCGCATTAAACCCGGAAAAGCCGGCGCCTCATCATAGGGATAGGGAGACATTATGGATAAATCTAGTGCAACTTATAAAAGAAATGAAGCTCGTCAGAGAAGAAGAAAAGCGATTCAGAAGAAGCTGTTTGGAACTACCGAACGTCCGCGTTTGGTGGTGTACAGAAGTCTCAGCCATATTCAGGCTCAGATCGTTAACGATGAAAACGGAATTACTTTGGTAGCTTATTCCACTTACTCGAAAGACGGCAAAATTGATAGATCAAAAAAGAAAACCGAACAAAGTTTCGAAGTCGGCAAAGTATTGGGCGAAATGGCTAAAGCTAAAGGCATCACAAAAGTGTGCTTCGATCGTGGCGGATATCTCTACCATGGTCGGGTCAAAGCATTGGCAGATGGCGCTCGTAAAGCCGGTTTGGAATTTTAGGAGGAACTTTGGAAAAAAATAGAAATAATAAACCTGCAAACAATGAACCACTCTTTGAAGTGGAAAAAATAGTTGCAACCAATCGTGTAGCCAAAGTTGTAAAGGGCGGTAGAAACTTCAGTTTCAATGCTACCGTCGTGGTTGGCGATAAAAACGGTAAAGTGGGCGTAGGCATCGGTAAAGCCAATGAAATCGTCGATGCAATCCGTAAAGCAAAAGATAAGGCATCCAGAAACCTGTTCCTGGTTCCCATCGTGAACGGAACTATCCCGCATGAAATCGTGGGTCGTTTTGGTGCCAGCAAAATCATGCTTCGTCCGGCTTCTGCCGGTACCGGTGTTATCGCCGGCGGTCCGGCTCGTGCTATTCTGGAAGCAGCCGGAATCCAAAATATCCTGACCAAATCTCTTGGCTCCAACACTCCTTCCAACGTTGTGAAAGCGACCATGGTTGGTTTAAAAAGCCTCAGAACTATTTCCCAGGTTGCTCAACTGCGCGGCAAAACCGTTGCCGAACTTACCGGAAAAAAAGAGCAGCCCCAAACAACCGGGGAGGAACTTAAATGAGATTGAAAGTTACGCAAATTCACAGCACGATCGGACGAAAAGAAGATCAAAAAAGAACAGCCGTCGCTTTGGGACTTGGCAGAATCGGCAAGGTCAGAGTGCATGAAGATAATCCCGTTATTCGCGGCATGATTAACAAGATTACCCATCTTCTGAAGGTGGAAGAAGTGGATTTACCTCTGGGTAAACTTGCTTCCCAAAAAAGATCGGGAGTTAAACCGACCGGTAAAAAAATTGCGAAACCCGTCGCAGAAACCGTGGCAAAAGAAGATGGAACCAAAGCTGTTGAAGAAAAATCTGAGGTAAAGAAAAAAGCATCTCAGAAAACCGTCGCAAAGAAAAAACCTGCTGCCGTCCAAAAACCGGTTGCAAAAAAAGTGACTGAAGATACCAAAGAAACATCTTCGGAAACGAAGTAGCAGGAGAAGGAGAGACAATGGAACTTCATAAAATTGAACGTCCTCAAATTACAAAAAACAAAAAGCGTTTGGGAAAAGGACATGGTTCCGGTACGGGAAAAACAGCCGGTCGCGGACATAAAGGACAAAAAGCCCGATCCGGCAGCAGCATTCCAGCCTATTTTGAAGGCGGGCAGATGCCCCTGCACAGACGTCTTCCCAAACGAGGATTCACCAATATCTTCAAGAAACAGTTCAGAATCGTAAATCTGGATATTCTGCAGAAATTGGATGAAGTGGAATTTGATATTGAAAAAATGGAAAAACTGAATCTCATCAGGATTACCAGAGCTAACGAAAAAGCTCCGGTAAAAATCCTGGCTAACGGTGCCGAAGAATTCAACAAGAAAATAGTGGTGAAAGCTAATGCTTTTTCCAAAACAGCCAAAGCAATGATCGAGAAAGCAGGTGGTACGGCGGAGGTAATCTAAAGTGTTAAAAAGCATATCCAATATATTCAAGATCCCCGACCTGAAAAAGAAAATTCTCTATACAGCATTAATCCTGATTCTGTACAGACTGGGAAGCTTCATTCCCGTCCCCGGCATCAATGCTTCTGCTTTAGAGCAATTTCTGGGAGCTGGTAGCAAAACCGGCGGCAATCTCTTTGGAATGTTCGACCTCTTCGTGGGTGGAAACCTGGGACGTGCATCCGTTTTTGCACTTGGAATTATGCCATATATCACAACCTCGATCGTTATCCAACTTTTAGGTGGAGTAATTCCCTTCTTTGAAAGATTGAAAAAAGAAGGTGCCGAAGGTCAAAAGAAAATAGCTCAATATACCAGATACGGAACCGTGTTTATTTCTGCTTTCAACGCCATCGGAATCAGTGTATTCCTGCAGTCCGGCGTGGAAGGTGCTGTCCCGCATCCCGGTCCCCTGTTCCTCTTTACCAGCGTTATTACTCTCGTTACCGGCGTGATGCTTATCATGTGGCTGGGTGAACAAATCACCGAGCATGGTATCGGAAACGGTATTTCATTGATTATTTTTGCCGGTATCATTGCACGTTATCCGCAGGGATTCATTCAAATGTTTGCCATGGTAAAAACCGGAGCAATGTCGATCTTTATGGCAGTGCTGGTTTTATTGGTTATGGTCTTTGTAACAGCAGCCGTTGTATTGGTGACCGAAGGTGTGCGTAAAATACCGGTTCAGTATGCCAAACGCATCGTCGGTAGAAAAGTGTATGGCGGTCAGAGTACACATATTCCTCTGAAAGTGAATACTGCCGGTGTCATTCCCATCATCTTTGCTCAGGCAATTTTGATGTTCCCGCAGACCATTGCCACTTTCTTCAAGGATAGTGATTTCATGAACTTTGTCGTGCAGTTACTTACTCCCGGCGCCTGGCTTTACACGGTTCTTTATGTGTTACTGATTGTTTTCTTTGCTTATTTCTATACAGCTATGGTGATGAACCCGATCGAAATGGCAGAGAATATGAAAAAATACGGAGGATTCATTCCTGGTCGTAAACCCGGAAAACGTACCTCCGATTATATAAACGGCGTTCTGGTTCGCATCACTTTACCCGGAGCATTGTTCTTCTCATTCGTCGCAGTGCTTCCCGAATTCATGTCCAGTTGGGCAAATCTGCCGTTCTATTTCGGCGGTACCGGTCTCATCATTATCGTTGGTGTGGCTCTGGATACCCTGCAGCAGATCGAATCTCATCTGGTGATGCGTCACTACGAAGGCTTTATGAAAAAAGGCAGACTGCGTTCACGACGCGGCTAATGTTCATTTGAATAATATAGAGTGAAAAGATTAGCAAAATGATTACGATCAAAAACGAACATGAATTACAAAAAATGCGGGAAGCAAACCGTATCGTCGGATTACTTCTGCATAAATTGGGAAGCATGGTCAAACCGGGCGTCAGCACCATGGAACTGGAGCGATTTGCCGATCACCTGATCAGAACGGAAGGCGGTACGCCGGCTTTCAAAGGTTATCAGGTTCCCGGCTTACCACCATTTCCGGGTGCGATCTGTACTTCGGTGAATGCCGGTATCGTTCACGGGATCCCTTCCAAACAGCAAATCTTGCAGGAAGGCGATATCATCGGTGTGGATGTGGGCGTTCAAAAAGACGGCTTCTACGGCGATGCTGCCCGTACTTATGCGGTGGGAAGTATATCACCGGAAGCAGAAAAACTACTCGAAGTTACCCAGGAAGCTTTGCGACTGGGGTTGGCTCAGGCGAAAGCCGGAAATCGGATCGGCGATATTTCCCATGCGATCGGATCGTTTGTAAAGAGTAAAGGCTACTTTGTGGCAGATGATCTTACCGGTCATGGCATCGGCAGGCATCTACATGAAGACCCGATGATCCCCAATGCGGGACCGGCGGGAAAAGGTCCTCGTCTGCGAAAAGGGATGACCCTGGCAATCGAACCGATGGTAAACATCGGTACCTGCAGCGTAATGGAAAGAGGCTGGGAATTCTTTGTGGCAGACGGCTCGCTCTCCGCTCATTTTGAACACACGATAATCGTTACCGAAAATGAGCCGGAAATTATAACACTCTATAAAGGATAAGATATGGCGGCAAAAGAAGGTGTGATAGAAGTTGAAGGTGTGGTAACCGATGCGTTACCCAATACTACATTCAAAGTTAAGCTGGAAAACGGTCATGAAATTCTGGCTCACAGTTCCGGTAAAATGAGAATGCATTACATCAGGATATTGCCCGGTGATAAAGTAAAAGTAGAATTATCTCCCTATGATTTGAACAGGGGAAGAATAATTTATCGCTATAAATAGGAGATGATGATGAAGGTTCAAGCATCTGTAAAAAAAATCTGCAAAGATTGCAGAATAATTAAACGAAATGGCGTTATCAGGGTGATTTGTCCCAGTAACCCCAAACATAAGCAACGTCAAGGTTAAATAAAGGAGGACGAAGCTTGGCACATATAGCAGGAGTTGAATTACCTAGGGATAAAAGAGTCATAATCGGACTCACTTATATCTACGGGATCGGTAAGACAGTTTCCCGAGAAATCCTTAGAAAAGTTAACATTGATGAAAATAAACGAGTCAAAGACCTGACTCAGGATGAAGAAAAGCTGATTCGTGAAGCTATCCAAACCGAACATGTAGTAGAAGGTGAATTGAGAACTCAGGTGGCGATGGACATCAAACGTTTGATGGAAATCGGTTGCTACCGAGGTCTGCGTCATAAAAAGGCAATGCCGGTACGCGGACAGAGAACTCATACAAACGCCCGAACTCGTCGCGGACGCCGAAAAGGCTCCGGCGCCGGAAAGAAGAAATAGGAGAAGATAATGGCAAAGAAAGCTAGTTTGAAAACGAAAAAGAAGAAAGTAAGACTCACTTTCAATGAAGGTGTAGCTCACATTCATTCCACTTTCAATAACACTATTGTCTCCCTTTCCGATAAAGCCGGTAACGTGCTTACCTGGTCTTCGGGTGGAAAAATCGGTTATAAAGGCTCGAAAAAAAGTACTCCTTTTGCAGCTGAGTTAGCCGCCGAAGAAGTGGTTAAAGTCGCTCTCGAGATGGGAATTAATAAAGTTCAAGTTATTGTAAAAGGACCCGGCGGCGGTCGCGAATCCGCTATCAGGTCTCTCGATGCAAACGGTTTGCAGGTCACGATGATCACAGATACTACTCCGATCCCGCATAACGGTTGCAGACCGAGAAAAACAAGAAGAATATAAGGGTGTAGATATGGCTAGATATACTGGACCATCATGTAAATTATGCAGAAGAGAAGGCGCCAAGCTGTTCATCAAAGGTGCACGTTGTAATTCCGATAAATGTGCTTTTGAAAGACGCGCCTACATTCCCGGCGATCACGGCAGTGGTAAAGGATTTAAAAAACGCCTCAGCGATTATGGAATCCATCTTCGGGAAAAACAGAAAGTCAGACGTACGTTTGGTATTCTGGAAAAACAATTCCGTAAATATTTCCAGGATGCTGCAAAAAAATCCGGCGTTACCGGCGAAAGCCTGCTTCAGGTTTTGGAATGCAGATTGGATAATGTTGTCTATCGCATGGGATTTGCTCCTTCCCGAAAATCTGCCCGCCAGCTGATCCGTCACGGTCACGTCCTGGTAAACGGACGAAAAGTGAATATTCCTTCCTTTATCGTCAAACCGGATTTCGTCATTGAAATTAAGGAAAAAAGTCGTAACATGGCTATGATTCAGGAAGCAGTCGAAGCAGCCACCGAAGTGGAAGCAATCGAATGGTTCCAGGTCGATAAAAATAATTTTGTAGGAAAAATATTAAGTATCCCGACGCGTGAGCAAATCCAGTTAGATGTTGATGAACGCTTGATAGTTGAGTATTATTCCAAGTAATTAGGAGGGAAGTTTTATGATGTTCTTAGAACCGTTACAACTACCTGACAAAGTGCAGGTGGATGAAGAAACTTACAGCCCGACTTATGGGAAATTTGAAATTGGTCCTTTAGAACAGGGATTTGCCACTACCATTGGAAACACTTTGCGACGTGTTCTGTTGTCTTCCATTCAGGGTGCTGCAGTGCGCTTTGTAAAAATCGAAGGTTTGCACCATGAATTCGCTCCTATCCCGGGTTCCACTTCCGATTATATCGATCTGATCCTGAAACTGAAAAAACTGGTTATCAAATCCGAATCCATCAACGAAGAAAAACTGGTTTTGGAACACAAAGGTAAAGGAATCATTACTGCTGCCGATATCCAGGAAACGAATGAAGTTCAGATCATCAACAAAGAAGAAGTATTGTTGGAAATGACTGAAGACATCGATTTCCGCATGGAATTATGGGTTGGTATCGGACGTGGCTATGCTACGGCAGAAATGCACGATCTGGAAGAAAAACCGGTCGGCGTTATTGCGATAGATTCCATCTATTCTCCTATTACCAGAGTCAATTTCACAGTGGAAAATCAGCGGGTAGGCGAGAAGATCGATTACGATAAACTGGTTCTGGAAATCACCACGAACGGTAGTATCGATCCTAAGGATTCGCTTTATCTCTGCGCCAAAATTTTGCGCGATCTTTACGACAGAATCGTCCTCTTTGAAACCGAACCGGAATACATCGAAGAAGTGGAAATGGATCCTGAACTGGAAAGAATGGACAAAATATTGGATACAAACGTCAACGAGCTGGAATTATCTGTTCGCTGCAGCAATTGTCTGGCTGCTGCCAAGATCGAAACTATCGGCGAATTGATTTCCAAGAGTGAAAACGAGATGTTGAAATACCGTAACTTCGGTAAAAAATCTCTGGAAGAAATCGGTGCCTTGTTAGAAAAGTATGACCTTTCTCTGGGTATGAATGTCAGCTCGATCCGAACCAAGATCGAAGATGCTAAAACCAGAGTGAATAGCAAGAAATAAGGATTAGAAAGATGAGACATAAAGTAAGTGGTAGAAAATTTGGATTGGAAAAAGACCATCGCGATTTAATGCTGAAGAATCTGGTTTCTTCTCTGGTTCAGCACGGCAGAATCAACACAACTCTGGCTCGCGCCAAAGAAATCCGCGGACTGGCGGAAAGAATGATTACTCATGCTAAAAAAGACAGCGTGCATTACCGACGTCTGGTTTTCGGTGTCTTGAAAAATCGTGATCTGGTGAAGAAAGTCTTCGACGAAATCGCTCCGAGATATACCGAAAGAGAAGGCGGATACACCCGCGTCTTGAAAAACGGTTATCGTAAAGGCGATTGCGCTCCTATGGCTATTATCGAGTTTGTAGGACATCAGGTAGAAGTAAAAGAAACCACCAAAAAAGCAGAAAAAAAGTAATTGTAAATTCCAAATAAAAAAAATTACAGCCGGTATTCCATGGAATACCGGCTGTTTTAATATAGATAATTCATCGAGGATTGCCTCGATGGTTCCACCTCTACCTCTCTTTGAGGAGAGGTCAAAACTGTATTCACCGTTTTGGGTGAGGTATAATAAACAAGTTTTTTATTTTTGTGCTTTTAGGTCAAAATGGAATAATC